>Ga0209123_1001116_pt1 | contig 28466 bp, 28 predicted proteins | sample BarGraIncu00431A_FD_184500 | JGI IMG/M metagenome (GOLD analysis project Ga0209123, IMG submission 184500) | Arctic peat soil microbial communities from Barrow, Alaska, USA - Barrow Graham LP Incubations 004-31A (SPAdes) (version 2) | ecosystem: Environmental > Terrestrial > Soil > Wetlands >...
TTGATCGTGACTGCGGTCGCCACCGGGCGCCTTACCGTCTTCCAAAATGCCTGGCTTGCCAATGCTTTCATAAGAACTCTCTAGAACTGGTATTTAACCTTGAAGTAGAACCGGAAGTCGCCGGGGGAGGCGGCGGCCTCGCGGCTCAGGGCCCACGAGCAGTCTCCCTGGTAGTCGAAGTTGCGGTACAAAAGGCCGCGCAGGCCGAAACCGGCACCGTGGATCCCGGTGTAGTCCTGCTGGCCGGGGAGCGGTTCCAGGGTCCAAAGCGCCGCGGCATCGTAAAAGAGGTAGGGGACGGCGGAGTGCTCTCCTTTTCCCAAGCGCTGCAGCGCATCGGGAAGGGAGAGCTCGAACGAGCCGTGCAGTGCGCTGTCGGCGGAAAGGGCGCTCTCCAGGTAGCCGCGCACGCTCTCCATGCCGCCGGCCGAGTACTGCTCGTTGGAGATGAGCGGCTGATTGGCGATCTGGCCATCCACCTTGACTTTCAGACCGAGCCCCGCCGGGAGTGTCTGCCTTCTCTCCCCCCCCAGGGTTGCGGTCAGGTAGTTGCCCCGCGACTTGTAGCGCTTGTCGGAAAACTGGCTCTCGCGTGCCACGAGCCCCCGGAAGGAGGCGTTGAGGCCGCCGTTTACCGAGGTCAGCCCGCCGGAGTCGGCAAGGGAGCCGTTGTAGACCAGGGAGGCCGGGAGGTATTCGACCGGCGTGGTGACGTCGGCGCCGTTTTGCCCCACCGACTCCTGGAACTTCTTGTAGTCGAGCCCCAGGACGAGGCCGTGGGTGTACTCACCGCGGCCCGGCAGCGGGGCGATGAGGCGGGTGCCGATGATGATTCCCTTCCCCTTGGTTTGGAATCCGGCGCCGAAGCCGGTCGCGGAGTCGGAGTCCACCCCGTAGAGGACGAGGGTCTGGTCGCTCAGCCAGGGCGCGGGAAGCGAATAGGACCCCGAGATGACCTGGACCTCCTCCGGCTTTTCCGGCGCGGTCTGGTACTGCAGGGAAAGCGCGTGCTCGGCCTGCCAGAGGTTGTCGTAGTGCAGGGCGCCGTTGAGCCTCAGGGCCGTGGTGTTGGCACTGTAGCGGTTGTTGATTTCCAGGCTGCCGTGCAGGGGAAAATGGTCCTCCGCCTTGAGGGCTATGTCGACCGTGGCCTGCTCCTTGCCGGGCGCCAGCGCGGGGACGACCTTGAGGTCCGGAATCCTGTTGAGCTTTCCCACCTGTTCCTGCACCGCGGGCAGATAGAGCACGGTGCCCGGAGCCAGGGCGGGAAGGCGCTTGAGGATCATCCGGCTGTCGTAGTGACGGTTGCCGGTCACCGTGGTGGTTCCCGTCTTGCTCTCGATCACCTGCAGCCTGATGGTTCCGACCGTGATCGACTGCTCCGGGATGTTGACCAGCACCGTCGGATAACCGGCGTCGTGGTAGCGCGACTCCAGCGCCTCCCTCGCCTTCTCCACGTCGGCGACGACGCAGTCCGGCCCGGTGAAGTCGTCCAGCAGGTCGCTTAGCTGCTGCTCGGGGAGCAGGGTGTTGCCGACGACCTGGTACCCGGTGATCTCGAAGCGCGCCTCCTGGTCGGGCGCCGCCGTCCGGGCGGCTTCACCCTTCACGTTGGATGCGTCCTCCTTGGGAGGCTCCAAGCCAAACGCAGGGAGGGCGACGGCAATGAGTAAGGAACAAACAAGTGCCGAAAGCACCCCTGCCTTGCCTTGCTGCATGAATACACCTTTTTCTGTGGGAATTTGGGAACCGTTAGTGAACCGTGCCCCGGGGACTGAAAACCGCGTCCTCGCCCGGGACCCGGACTATTTTTCGCTCACCTGCCGGGGAGGAGCCAGCAGCAGATCGCAGAGGAGCTTTTCGCCGCCAAAGGGGTTGCTGAAATCAACAGTGAAGCTCTGAGCGCCAACTGCGCTGATGCGTCCCACGAGGTTTGCCAGCCGCACCAGGGAGCCCTGTTTGGCATCGATGGCGATCTCATAGTGGTCCTCCGCGTCCCGGACCGTAGCGATTCCGAAAGGCGTCACCACCTGGCTTCCCGATTGGGCCGTGAAGGTGAAAATCGCTTCCTTGTCGGTGAGTGAGGTCAATTCTCCGGCGGGAAGATCGGGGTCGTAGAGGTATTTCCGCCCTGGCTTCGGGTCGCTTCCGAACTTTTGTTCGCACTCGTCACGTGTCATTCTGAGCTGTTTCGGCCGGGAGCGCACCAGGGCATAACTGATGACCTGAGCCTCCCCTTTTCGGGTGGCGGCCGACGCGGCGCTGATCTCCACCATCTTATGGGTGCCGAACTGTTTGCCGGGGAGCGTCTCGGTCAGGCGGGCGACGATCTCCCCCTCATAGCCGATCAGGCTCCGGTTGGCCTCGTCGGGATCGACCTTCTCTCCGGCGCTGACGACGATGGGATTCTTGTTCAGCTTTTCCCGGAACAGGGGAGACCTGGCGACTCCCGGATCCCGCGAAACCACGTCGTCGGTCGAGGCGACCACCTTCCCGTCAGAATCCCGACAGGTGAATCCGAGCTCTACGGCCTCGTATTTCTTGATCCCGACCGAAGCCGGATGCGTAGCACACCCGCAAAGCGACAGCAAAAGCAATCCGCTACTTATCTTCCAATACTCTTTCATGACAATACCATCCTCCCTTCTGATAACCAGCTGTATTGCGTATGGTCAATCCATTGGTAGACAAGTTCAGTGTACTGGACAGGCCCCTTGCCGAGTGCCCCAGAAAGGTATCCGTCACATTGCTGGCAGATACTGGTAAGTGACGCTGGCATTGTTCCTAATGAATCTGCGAGGATTATGCCTGTAAAATGTCATAGCCATGTTACAGACCATTGACATTCTCCTGTCAAAGCACTTGGTACATAAATAGAGTTGTGTGAAAGGAAGCGCAGCGGCAGATATTGTGAGCGAAAAAGGGAGGGACGCCTTGGTAAGTCTCCCATTGCAACTGGAGGGCACCCAGCTTCGGCCAGCCTGTGCAGGAGTTTGCAGCGAAATCAAAAAAGGGGGGCCTTTTTCAAGGCCCCCCAGAGAAGCTGCAACCGACAGATTATTAACGAGTCGGGTAAAGGTAATCGCTCGGCTTGGAGACCACGAGGGAGGAAGCGTTGGCCCAGAAGCCGCCGAAACCAACACCGGAAAGGACGGTAGAGGTGTTGAGGTAGGAAGACAGATGGCTGACCATGTTCTTCTCGACGGTGGTCGGGGTATTCTTGGTCAGGTAGACCTGCTCCTTGGTCCAGAAGTCATAGATGCCATTGGCGATGGCGTTTGCGCTCGGAGCTACGCCCTGGTACATCATCGGGAGGTAGTCGTTGCCGGTGGCCGGGATGTTGGGGTAAGCAGGAGTAGGAACGACTTTGCCAAGGCCGGCGTCGGCATCCGCGTAACCGATGGCGCCGGAGAAGGTGTTGACGCAGTTCAGCTCGTCGCTGGTACCGTCGTTGAAGTATACGTCGGCGGCAGCGCTGTTGTAGGAGGCAATGGCGCCGGCAGTCACGTCGTTCGTGTTGTTCGGGGTAGAGACGAGAGGATTGCCCCACAGGCCGCCGTTCATGATGGCCGCGTCAAGGGTAGCGCCCGAGCCGGAACCGGCGTGACGCAGGCAGATCGTTGCGTGGAGGTTCGGGTAACCCGCGCCGAAATCGCTCCAGTTTTTGATGCCGCCCGAGAAGAGCGAGACGGCCTGCAGCCTGGTCAGGTTGGCGATCGGGGTGCCGTTGTAGGTGACATCGTTGTGTGCGTAGAAACCGAAGGGAACGGCAACCGGCTGGTAGACGGTCATCCCGGTGGTGGAGATGCCGCCTGTGCCGGTGAAGATGTTGGAGCGGTCCACGACCGGGTTGGTGGTGGCATCAAAGGGTTTCCAGCCAAACTGAACACCCTTGGAACCCTGGAGGAAGGAAGCGCCGGCGACGTCAGAAGCGCCGACCAGAACCCTCTGGCAGCTAAGCGAGGTGTCGGTGGTGCTGGTGATCATGCGGCGCTGGTAGCCGTTCAGCGGAGCGGTGTGCTCGCAGATGTAGTCGGCGTTGGTGGAGTCGGTGATGGTTACGTCCGCCAGCCCTTTCACGGCCCAGATGCCGTCGTAGGAAGCCTTGTTGGAAACACGGATATTCACGTTGCTGCCGTTGGCGAAACCGGTGATGGGCGGGTTCGGGGTGCAGTTGGTGCCGGTGACAATACCGTGCTTGCTGGTGGTGTCCTTCACGAAGCCGGATACGCTGGTGCAGCCAAGGGTGCCAGAGCCGGCGCCAAGGTATGCGGCGGCGCCCTTAGCCCAGAAGTTGAATTCTGCGGATGCACCGTAGATGTTGATGTCGTAGGCGTTGGCAACGCCGGCGAAGGCGAACATCGATACGGCAAGGGCCATAACTTTGGCAGTTTTCTGCTTCTTCATGGTAATTTATCTCCTTTGAGGTTGGATGTTTCCCTTTTCTTCGTGACTGACAATTAAGCTTTTTTCCTGCGCAGGCCAACCAGACCCATGAGGCCCGAACCCATCAGGTAGAATGCTGCTGGGATCGGGGTGGCTGCAACTTGACCCTGGACCAGAGACGTGGCGGTCAGGGTACCGTCAGCGTTGGTGGTGAGGGTGGCCACTTCGGTTCCGTACAGGTTCACGCCGGTCTGGGAGACATTGAATTTGTAGAGCGACAGGGTGCCGGTGTCGGCAAGGTCAGCGAGGCTGGTCTCGCCGGCAGGGCTGGTGTCCGTGACGAAAACGCCGAAAAGGCCGGGTGCGGAGCCGTTCTTGTCCATGTTCCTGTAGTAGGAGGCGGAACCCGGGGCATTGATGGCAGTCAGGGTGGCGTCGCTTGCGGTGCCGGCTTTGGTCTGGTAGCCGCCGATCATGTTGGTCAGCGCGGTGTTGATTGATGCAGAGAACTTGGCAGGCACATTGCCGTCGTTGCCGGACTGAGCCGCGACGTAGAGCGTCTGGTTGGCGGAGTCATAGGCCAGGTAGGAGACATTGGCAGTACCGCTGGAAAGATAGCCCGAGCCGATCGCGCTGGTGGTGGTGGTGACGGCACCGGGGGTAAGGAAGGAGGATACTGCGCCCAGATCGGAACCTGTTTCTGTGTTGGTGGACGAATCGTAGGTGAAGCGCATCAGGTCGCCGTAGGAAAACGACGCCATCGCGTTTCCTGCCACGCCGAGAGTGAGGACCGAAGCGACGGCCAGTACTGCAATCTTGCTTCTTTTCATGGTGTTCTCCTTTTAAATGTGGTTCCATCTCATTTCAGGGTGCTGCTCTTCTGTGCATCCGGGTGGGACCTGCGGTTAACGCTTGCGCCGGTTCTCGGCGAGGGGCTTAAGGTGAGCCCTCTTTCCTTGTCTGGTACTTCCCTGCTATTCGATTGTAGGTGCTGCGAAACGTGTTTCTTCCCGGATGCAAACGCTTGGTGCGTGTCTCAAAGAAAAAGCCCATTCGACAATGCACGTCCCCCCGGGCGATAAACGATCCGCCTGGAAACCTTTGCATTATGAATGGGCTTTCCGGTACCAGTGCGTGCACTGGCCGGTAAAGTACCTCAGTTTTTGGTAAGTCTAGCTGTTGACCTTCTTAAGCTTGACGGGTTCCTCGATTTTCTTGAATTTCAGGACTTCTTCGTACTTCTCCACCCGACCGACTCCACCCTGGGTGAAGTTGATCTTGATCTGGCCGGTGAATTCCTCTCTGGCCAGCTTGGTTATGAGATCCTGCAATCTTTCGATATTTTTCATAAGTAGCAGTTCTCAATTAGCCTTGGATTGGAATGAACGTATCATAGCAGGCTCATGTTACAACGAATTGCCATTCACCCTAACATCTCACAACAAATCCGTTTCTCGGCGACCGCCGGGTCTTTTTTTGGTTTTATCGGTCAGCACCGGGAGCTTCTGCCGGCCAGCCCTGCAGCGTGGAACCTCGATGAGACGCCTGGCCATGGCCCTGTTTCCCTGGCGACCGAAGATGAATACCACTTCAACGTTACAGCGAAGGTGCACCATTGTAAGAATTTGGTGAATCTTCCCTTCCCTGGGCCAATCCGTGTCATATTCTCCCAACAGCCCTGCCAGTTCCAGGCACGGCCCCCAGCCCAAGGCCCCTTTACCGGTGCCGCGCCGTCTCACCGACGGGCGGCACACCCTCGCTGCCCGGAGCATCCGGGACATCCGGAATCAAAGAGTCCGCAAACCGGTTCGCCAGGCGGACATAGGTATCAAGATAGTTCCCTTCGGGGCCTTCCCCCCGGTGTCGCAGGTACCAGCCCCAAAGCGGGGCAACCACAAGGGGAAAGTCGAACACTCCCCCGGTACTTTGGACCGTCAGGCTTGCCTGATACACTCCCTCCTTGGGAACGATTTGCATGCTCCAGAGTCCAGCGGCCGCACGTATAAAGCGAACGAAATGGGCGCCGCTCAGCAGGAAGACCGGATACTCGTCCTGCATGTTCTCCAGGTTGACCGAAACCGTGACGCTGGTCTTGCCGTCGGCCAGGGCAACCGGTGGCTCTTGACGGAAAATGCCGCCCCGGGTAGCGCGAAAAAGCTCCCAGAGCTCTCCCGAACCGGCAACCGGTGCGAGTTCTCGAAACCTCTCCAGAACGCTCGTTACCCGCGTAATCCCGGTCTGTTTGCCTGGCAGTGATGGAGGCGGACCGTCAAGTTCCTGCACCATCCCCCCGCCCCGGGGAACCGCCACCGCCCCCCCACCGGCTCCCTCCGTCTTTACCTCCGCCGCTTCCCCGGTCGAACCGGCGTTGCCGGAAGTGTCCTTTTGGGCATCCTCATCCGGCTTCTTTACCGGCTCCGCAGGGTCGAAGATGGTAACCGGAAGTGACTCGACGGAACCGCTGCTTCTGGTGACGTAGACGCTTGCCGCTGTTATTTTCCCGGGAAGTTCCCCGCGGTGGTCGAATCTGACGCTCAGGAGATTCCCCATGAAGCTGAAAGGTTTGTCGTTTGCTGCGATAACCGAAACGTTCCCCGGAATTGCCGCATCGGTGTTCAGGCTGCCTCTTCTCAGGAGCATGGTAACCGCCACGAGAGGATTGGAGAGCGCACCGGTATCATACTCCAAGCGGATGTCCCAGCTTTTGACATCGGTTACGTTCGAAGCGTGGACCGAAAAACTGCTAGTGCCGAAAGGAGATACGGTAATGCTGCCGCTTTCGGTGGCGCCAAGTGCGGGCGGGAACAGCCCCGCAAGCAGGAAGATGCACAGGGATGCCACACCCAGCCTGACAAGGGATCCAACCAGCGCGCCGAAACCATTTTGTGCGATCAGGACCATCGGGACATTTCCTTTCCGGATCATAGTTGCCGGCAACAGTACGCGATGAATCTGAACTTGCGGTTACAGGCCGGTTACTTTCTGACCCAAACCGGTTGCGGGAGCAAAACGCCAAGGATATTTCGCCGTGAGCGCCGACGGGTGCTTGCGGGTTCCTTGCCGGTAGAGCGCCCCTGCCACCGCGCAAGCCCGCTCCCGGCGCGGCCGCAGCCACTACCTGGGGCCGGCCGGGGAGATTTAACCGGTTGTTGCTCCCGATGTAACACGGCTGTAAGGAGCATCGCCTAAAGTATCGGGGATTCCACCAGGAACAGTGCAATGCAATCCAACTGACGAGGGGTATTTAGTGATGAGAAAGATGCGCACGCTTTTGCAGGCATCCATTTTGACCGGAGCACTGGCGCTCGGCCTCGCCGCCTGCGGCGGCGGCTCGAATTCGAACGGCAGCGCCGGAGGCGCCGTTGTCGCGGCCTATGCCGTCAAATCCTGGGCCAACGTGACCATCGCCTCCGGCGACCAGCAGGTCACTCTGCTGTGGGATGACACCAGCGTCGCGACCGGGAGCACGGCGACCGCCAGCACCGCCCAGGTGACCTACAACGTTTACTACAGTCTCAACCCGGGGGTCAAAAAGGGTGGCAGCGGGGTCACCAAGGTAGCCAACGGGTCGAGCACGACCTTCATTCACTCCGGGCTGACCAACGGCACCCCCTACTACTACGTCGTCACGCCCGTTTCAGCCGACGGCAGCGAAGGTGTCGAAAGCAGGGAGGCGAGCGCCACGCCCCAGGCCGCCATCCCACCGGTACCGACCGGCATATCCATCGCGGCCGGTGACGGGCAGATCACCCTGGGTACCGGTTTCACACCGGTTGCCGGGGTGACCTACAACGTTTACTGGTCCACCAGCGCCGGCGTCACCAAGGGTAACGGCAATGAGATCCCCGCCGTCACCTTCCCCTTGACCCACCCTTCGCTGGTGCCGGGCACCACCTATTACTACGTGGTGACCGCCCAGACCGCCAGCGGTGAAAGCGCCGAGAGCAAGCAGCTCTCCGCGACCCTGCTGACAGCCGCGACCGCCGCGGCCACGACCACAAACTGCGGCGCGCCGCTTTTGCCCAGCGCCCAGGCCGCCAACCAGCAGGTGACCATCAAATGGAGCGACGCCGCTCTGCCGACCGGCACGCTGACCGGCACACAGACAGGCACCCGCAGCTACACCCTTTACTGGTGGACCGCTGCCAACCCTACCAAGACCGCCATCAAAAAGGTCAGCTCGGGCTACACGCAGCTCTCCTTGGTCAACGGCACAACCTACTACTACTACATATCAGCCGTGTACACCGTCACCGATAGCGGAGCGGTCGTCGGGACCCCCACGGAAACGCCCTCGGCAACCGTCTCGGTGATACCCGAGGCAAAGGCGCCGGCAACCCCCGCCGGTCTGGCTGCCGCGGCGCAGGCCCAGCAGGTGCAATTGAGCTGGAAAAAAGACAGCTCCGGAGACTCGGTCACCTACAACCTTTACTGGTCGAGCGACCTCACCAAGGCCTGGAACAAAATAAGCAACATCTCGTCCAACGCCTTCTCCCATACCGGGCTTAGCGCAGGGCTCACCTACTACTACAAGGTTTCCGCCCAGGGCGCGGCCGAAAGTGCCAGTTCCAACCAGGTCTCGGCCACCCCGTAAAAGCGGCAGACCCGACACCTGTGGCGCAAAGAGGGGATGGTCTCAGGGCCGTCCCCTCCTTGCCTGATTCCGGCACGCCTTCGCAGCGAGGAAGTACAATGGGAAAGCATCCCTACCGCATAACCCTGGCCCTTTGCACCGCCCTGGCGGCCTTTTCCCTTGCCGCCTGCGGCGGGAGCTCTTCCGGGGTGGCCGCCGTGTCCCAAACGGCCGGCCAGTCCCAGGCCCCGGCAGCGAGCGACCTCTCCGGGATAGCCGCGGTGGGAAGGCCGCTCTCCGGCGCCATCTACCTGAGCGACGCTTCGTTTCCCACCCAATCGCTCTCCGCGGTCATCAACCCGGACGGCTCCTATTCCTTCGGCGCCAGCGACCTGGCAACGCTCAAGGCGCCCTTCCTCATGAAGGCCGTGGACAACTCGGGCAGCGCCTGGTACTCGCTGGCCCCGGGCGCGGGTACCGCCAACGTCAACCCGCTCACCACGCTCGCCCTGGCCATGGCTACCGGCTCGGCCGACCTGCAGGGGCTCTCTGACAGCTTCGGCGCCCATAACGCCGCCACTCTCAACGTGCTATCCTCCACGTTCCCGCAAGCCCTGTTGCGGGTCGGGACGGCGCTGCAACCGCTCCTCGCCGTCTACGGGGGGTCCGGCAGGGACCCGCTGGCCGGGTTCTACGCCCTGAACCGGCAGGGACTCGACGGTTTCCTGGACCAGGTCGGGATAACCATCTCCCAAGGCCAGGTCACCATGACCGACAAGACAAGCCTTGCCACGGTCTTCACGGCTCCCCTGGCGAACCTCGATGCCGGCCGGGTGACCCTGAGCGCCCTTTCCGCGCCCGCGACGTTCTACCTCCCCGGCAACGCGGAGCTCACCCTGGCGCTCCAAGGGGAGCTTCCCGCCGGTACCCTGGTCAGACGCGCATCCTTTACCCTGCAACTCCCGCTCGGATTCACCGTGGACAGCGGTCCCTCGGCGGTCAACACCGCGCTGCCGATCGGGAGCGCCGCGCTTTCCAACGTCTACCCGGTGCCCGCCCTTTCGGCGACCGACAACCAGCTCAGCGTCAGCCTCTCCTCCCTGGACGGGTTCGGCACCGGGAATTTTCTTACCATCCGGTGCTTGGTCAGTTCCGCCGCGCTGCTGGCAACCGGTGCGCAGGACTTTTCCAGCTCCGTGGCCAACTTTTATTCCGACATCTACAAGAACGTGCGCCTGAAGGGAATCAGCATCGTTCCAGTCTCCCTGGTCTTCCCGTCCCATGAGGGAAAGGCCCTTTGCGCGTCCTTCTGCGCCTCCTGCCACAACCTGAGCAGCAGCGACACGACAACTGCGAGCCTCTTCGGTAAGGGCACCAAGCTCACGGCCCTGGCCGGGACCCGGCATCACGGGGTCGTGCTGAGCGCCATCCAGGCAGGGTACCTGACCGAGTATCTGGATGCCCTTTCCAGCGGCCAGGTCGTCTATTAACCTCAAGGCAAACCGCGAAGTACACATAAACAAGCGCCGCTGAGGTGCGAACAACCAGTATTCAAGAGGAGTCAACCGATGAAGAAAGTATTGGCAACCGTCATTTTCGCAGCACTTCTAGTCTCGGGCGCTGCACACGCCAGCTCCCAGCCGAACATAGGCACCGTCGACCTGCAGCGGGCGGTCAGCGAGAGCAAGGAAGGGGCAACCGACCGGGCAAGCCTACTGAAAAAGACCGAGGCAATGAATGCGGAACTAAGAGTTTTGCTGGCCGAGGCCGAGAAGCTGAAGAGTGAGTTGGAGAAGGGAGCGGAAAAGCTCTCCGCCGACGAGCGCGCCGAGAAGAACCGCCTTTTGCAGAAGAAAGGACGCGACTTGCAAAACCGTCAGCGCGAGGCTCAGGAAGAGCTTAAGCAGATCGAATCCGGTTACCTGAAGAAACTGTTGGCGAAGTTCGGAGCTATTCTGGCGAAAATCGGGGAGGATGACGATTTCACCGTCATCCTGGATCGAAATGCAGGGGTATTCTATGCGGGTGCCAAAACAGACGTTACGCCCAAACTGGTCAAAAGGGCGGACGAGGAGTACGGAAAGAACTAATTGACCAATAGCCCTCCCCTTCACGGTGAGGGAGAGTTATCGAAAAAAGGGTTGCAGCGTTAAGCTGCAGCCCTTTTCTTTTTCCGCCTTGCTACTGCGGCCTGTCTCGAAAGGTTCCAGACATTTGACTCCCTCGCTCCGGTCCATCCTTTGAGCTTACAGGGATTTAAATACCGATCCGGCCGTCATCCCGGTTCGTGCCGAAAGTTTCGGGCGGGTCATGCGGGGAGCTTTGGGCCAGATTTCCGACAAGAAGGCTTCCAGGGTTGTTTCCGCCAGCAGGTTCCGCTTGGAACCGTACTGCTCCGCCAAATCCTCGGCTCCCTCGGAGGCGGCGTAACCGTGTGCCGTCAGGGCAAAATCGATGGCGGACACGATGGAGCGCGTAGGGGTGTCGCTGGTCATCTGAACCATCTGAGCCGCCAATGCGGGATCGATTTTCCCCACGACCTGAGCTATCGGCACCTCCGGACCTACATGCTGTTTCCACTGGTCAACAAGGCTAACCAGCGCCGTTAGTAACGTAACCATTTTTCCTCACCTCCCTAGCCAGTTGTTGCTGGCCTGGGTTTCAATTTATCACAATCAGGTGACTATATCACAGCATTGTAACATTACAATGAAGGCGGCTCTTTTTTAATGACGCTGCACCTCTCTTAAATAGACCTGCCGAGGGGAGCGCGCAGACACCTCTGACTTGGTGAACCGGATCGGGCGGTTTTTTATGCCACTCCCGGCTGTCGCCGCCCCGCGTGGTGCTGTTCCCTGTGCAAAAAACCAACAGGGTTACCTTGAAACCCTGGTGAGTAACCTGCTGTAGTAGCGTCGGAAATTTCCTGGCACTGCTTGCCTGGCAAGAGGCTGAACACGTTAGCCGGCATCAATCCCTGGTCCTCATGGCGTAACATGCAGTAGTTACGGCTTTATTTATGTTATTGGCGGGTGGCACAATTCCTGTAACGTCGAGAACGGTATTGCTGGCAAGAAGCAATAATTCGGAAAAGACATTACAGGGGGCGGCATGCTGATCAATACTGTTACATTTCGTCAGGCCTTCAAACATCTTGTTACGATATTTGACGCCAATAGCCGTAATTACCGGAAGAAATTCAACCTGGCCCTTTCCTGCGAGGGTGCCGGAGACCAGGCCCGGGCGGTCAAATATTATCAGGAATGCCTCAGGCTTAACCCCAATGAGGATTTGTATCAAAACATCGGGATGCTTTACTTCGAGATGCAAGATTATGCCAGTGCCGCGCATTATTTAGAAAAGACCGTCCGCGAACAGGAAGCAGGTTTATTCCTGGGCCTCAGTTATCTGAAATTGAATGCTCCGCTCAAGGCCGAAGAGACCTTGCAGCGTATGGGCCATGCAAAATCGACGCACGCGAGAATGCTGGCTGGCGCTCTCTCCGAACTCAAAAACGGCACCGGGCGTTGCGAAGGGAGTTCCTTTAGGGAGAGGGATCGTAGGGATGGCGCTAACGGGGAACTGAAACGGCTCTGCCTGGTACTGGAACTGGACGGGGTGTCATCGAAAAAGGAAATAAAAAAAGCGTATCTGAAGATGGCAAAGCTTTGGCATCCCGATCGTTTTCACCACGATCCGAGGCTTTTAACCAAAGCCGAGCAGAAGATGAAAGTTATCAATGAAGCGTATTACCAACTATGCAACAGCTAATCCCGCCTACTTCAATCCTCTGAGAGCGCCAGGCGCATGCCGACGCAATTGCCCCGCTTTTCCGGGTCCTGGTAGTCGCGATAGGAAACCCTCAGAAAGCCCGCCTCCTGGTAGACCGACCCTCCCTTGAGAATCCTGTTGGCGCCAAAGGGATCCCCCTTGGGATTCAGGCGCGGGCTCTGCCGGTAGTAGTCCCGGTCGTAACGGTCCTGCACCCACTGCCAGACGTTTCCCGCCATGTCGTAGAGGCCGAGATCATTCGCTTTCCTGGTACCCACGGGGTGGGTTTTCAGGCCGGAATTGCTCTCCAGCCAGGCGAACTGCTCCAGCTCCGCCTCGCGGCTGGTGCCGGGGTACTTCTGCTCCTTGCCGGCGCCCCGTGCGGCATATTCCCATTCAGCCTCGGTGGGCAGACGCCACTTCCTGCCGGTCCGCTCGCTCAGAGCCTTGGCGAAGGCCTGGGCATCGTTCCAGCTGACGTTCTCCACGGGAAGCTCATCGCCCCGGTACTGGGACGGATTGCTCCCCATGACGCTTTTCCACTCCCTTTGCGTTACCGGATACCTGCCCAGAGAAAAGTCGGCCACGCAGACCTCATGCGCCGGCCTTTCATCGGCCCCGCCGGAGTCGAAGATATCGCCCATCCGGAAGCACCCCCCCTTGACCTGAACCAGATCGATGGCAGCGGCAGCCCCGGCGGGGACCCCGGCGGCCCGGGAGGCAAGGGGAGTCGCGAGCAAAGCCGCGGCTCCAATGCAGATCCTGCAAAGGGAAGAAATTTTCAAGGGGTACCTCCTGACTTGCCTTAAGATGAGATCTGCACGGCCGGTAATGCGCTCCCTGGCAATCCGATCGGGCTACCTCAAGCTCCCAGGGAAAGGCGGGCAGAGCGGCGCAAAGGGAGGACGCCGAGCAGACCGCCGCCCAAGAGAAAGACCGCGGCCGGTAGGGGAGTCGCGACGATCACCGTGGAGCGAAGGTCCAGCGGGGCCGCCGAGGAAGCCGGCAGAGCCGGGATGTCGGCGCCTGGCACCGGCAGGTCCCCGACATAGCGGTTCAGGTCACCCCGAAGCTGCAAAGGAGGGGCGGCAGCCGGTAGCGGGTCACCCGAAACGGTCAACGAGTCGGCCTGTGAGTCGGTCTGCGAGGCGCGCTCGAATAATCGGGCGCCGGCGTGGATTTCCGAGCGGGTCGGGAGCGTCGCCGCAGCAGTTCCGGTCCGGTCCACACCCTTGGAGGTGGGCGGCACGGTTGAGGGGCCGGAAGACCTCGTTTGTGAGATGGTCAGCACACTTTCCGGGATAATGGCGGATTCCTCCAGCAGGTGGGTCACTTCCTGAAAGCGGGAAAGCAGCTGGCCGGAAGACGACCCGGCGTCATCGGCGTCGGAGCCGGCCAGGTCGGCGCGGGCGGGCGAGGCAGCCAGGCAACAGACCAGTGTGGCAGCTACACTAAGAAAGGGAAGAAATCGCATGCTTGGCTCCTTTTTGTCTGCTGTTAAGGTCAACAAACCCGCACCATACCAGCTGCACGTTACAGCCATGAGCCGGCAAGGTGACATGCTGATGAAAAAACCCTCGTGCTAACGCTTTCCTGCCGCTTTCCTGCCGCTTTCCTGCCGCTTTCCTGCCGCTATCCTGCCGCTATCCTGCCGCTATCCTGCCGCTATCCTGCCGCGCCCCGGGCGGGCCCTCGCGCCCTAAAGCGACTTGTGCCAGAGCACCAGGTCAAGAAGGGCGAAGGTCGCAGCCTGCACGGTGTACCGAGTGGGAGCGTATTTCGGGTTTTCATAGGGGGTGTGGGCGCCGTTGTCGCTGGTGACCTTGTAGACCAGCTCGCAAAACCGGTCGACGATCTTGTAACGCTCGATGGCACCCCGCTCCGCGAGATGCTTGTAGATGCCGACCACGTTGATTTCACCGCTCACCAGGTGACCGGGAATCAGCCCCGGGTGCGACTTGTGCAGCGCGATGAAGATCTTCTCCTGCAGCCTCCTGAGACTTATGAGCGTATTGCGCAGCACGGTCTGGTCGTCGCTTCCCATGTTCAAAAGGCAACTGATCAACTCCTGCTCGGCATCCTCGCCCAGGCGCTTGGCAAGCCCGGCGAAGACCTCCTGATGTTCCATGACGACCTTCAGCCAGGAAAGCTTCCGCGCCTCGCCCAATAGGTGGGTCAGCATCTCCTTCTCGTCGCGCCCCTTCGAGTAGACGCGCACGGTCCCCGCGTAAAGGTCCGAGAGGTTTCGGTAGAGCTCGGTCTCGCCGGTCAAAACCACCTGGGGCAGATGGGGCGCCTTCTCCCCGAAGTACTTGAGCGCCGCCCCCAGAAAGCTGCTGTCGGGGACCTGCTGCCCCTTTTCCTTGAGGCATTTGCCGTCGAGGATGATCCCGGCAATCCCCCTCCCCTCCCGTCCCTGGAAGATCTCCCTCCCCTCTTCGAGGCTCCTGGCGTGCACCAGGCGGATGGCATACCTCTGGGCGTCGCGGTACAGGCTTTCCACATACGGGGTGGCATCGTCGATGATGAGCATGGTCAGGGGGACAGCGGGCATCAGTTTCCTCATTTGGGAAAGGTTATGCGAAAATGCAGCGGGCAATCGTCGCGGATGATCTCGAAGCTTCCGCGATGAGCCTCGATCACCTTGCCGATCCAGGCACCGCCCAGCCCCTCGCCCGGGCTGTCGTGGCTTTTCCTGCCGCAGGAAAGGAAATCCTTGGCGGAGAGATTCGCCGGGAACGGGACGCCATTATTGGTGTAGTCGATGCTCACCCGGTTTCGGCTCTCGCGCAGCGCGAAGCAGAGCTCCGCCTCCGGGTGCGCGCCGGGGAAGCCATGGGTCAGTGCGTTTCGCACCAGGTTATTGAGCGCCTCGACGAACGACTCGCGGTGCATCCGCAGCGTCACCCCGTCCCCGCCGGCGACGCTTATCCTGAGGCGGTCGGCGTAGAGCGGCGCTATTTCCCCGCGGATAAGGGGGACCAGGGCGACCTCGCTGAAATCCTCCCGGGGAATCTGGTGAGTCACGAGCTTCCTGGTTTCTTCCAGAATACCGCCGATCTGCTCCAGGCTCAGCACAGCTTTCTGCAGTGCCTCCCCGACCGTTTCGTCGGAGCCGTCCAGCCGCTTGGCGAGGACTGCTCCGCTTTCCCCGCGCTCCTCGAGAAAATCGATGACCGCGCAAAGCGGCGACTTTGCCATCTGGAGGTTCGGCTTAACATTGTGGTTCAGATGCCCGAGGATGCTGAACTCGGCCTCCTGCTTCTCGTGGGAAATCCGGGCGTGGATTTGTTTGGAGAACTGCCGCAAGACGGCTTCGATCATAATGGCCAGTACGACACCCGTGGCAATGAGCGGAGAAGTCAGGATAACACCGTAGCTGTGATAAACGGCATAGGAGGCCGGAACCAGCACCAGGCAAAAGCAGAGGTTTGCCGCGAGCCGGCCGGCTGTCGACTTGAGATAGGTCCAAAGAAAAGCAGTAACCAGGATGCTGAGCGCGTCGCAGCCAAGGCTCAGCGGAGAGGTCGCGTATCCGAAGCGGTTTTTGACCAGGGTCAGATACACCTGGGCTAAGAAACGCGTCAGGCGCGCCAGAAGAAACTCCAGCAGGAAGCTTTCCTTAAGGTAGTAGACAAATAACGCGATCGAGCCGCCGATGATGAGGTTCGCCGTGAAGGTCCGCTTGTGAGGAAGGTACATATGCGTTTGTTCTCCCCCCGCTGCCGGCGCACCGGCTGGGTTACCGGCGCAGCCGCTTCACCCTGCCGGCCAGCTGCGTCCCCGGCCGTTCACCATGAAAATGACCGTTTCAGCGATGTTGGCCGCGTGATCGGCGATGGTCTCCAGGTATTTGGAAATGGAGTTGAGCCTCATGGCGCGCCAGATGGTCGACGGATCCTCCATCATGACGGTCAGCAGCACGCGCTGCATCTGATCGTTCAAGTCGTCGACCATGCGCGCCCCGTGGACTACCTGCACCGCGAGGGCGTTGTTGCCGCCGAGGAAGGCTCTGAGAGCCTCCTTGACAGAAGTAAGGGCGGTTTCCGCCATGAGAGTGAGATCGATGCGGGGCTTGAGCTGCGCCTCCCGGTTCAACTCCAATACGCTCCTCGCTATGCAGGAGCACTGGTTGCAGATCCGCTCCAGGTCGATGACGATCTTCAAGGTCTGGGTGACAAATTGCGGGACCGGTGCGGTGGCTGCGGCCCGCCCCAGGAGATGGAGGCAGTGGCTGTCGATCTCCTCGCCCAGGATCTTGATCTCCCCCTCGAAGGCGATGACGCTCCCGGCAAGCAGGGAATCCCTTTGCACCAGAGATTTGATTGCGTTGGAGAACAGGAGCTCAACCTCGTCCCCCATCTCGGAGAGCCTGGTGCGTATCTCGCCCAGCTCCTCGTCAAAGGTGATTTTTCTTGGCGCGTCTTTCATAGGGTGCCTCATAGGTAACTAAGTGTCAGGGACGCCCTGCCCTCATAGGTAATCGGCTCGCTGGGGCGGGACCAAGACATGGGGCCCCGGAAACCGTGCACGGGCAGGCGCCGGGTGTTTGGTGCGGGCGCCGGATCAGAGCTGCCCTTCCGTAGGACTTATACTACCTGAATATGAAGAACCCGTTACAGCCGGGTAAAGTTTCTGGCAATTACGCAGGGGAGGACGAGCGAAGCAGTGCAAGGATTGGCGAAACGAGCTAATTCAACAGGACCGGGAGGTGGTTTCGAGCTGGGGACTCTGGTGGGAAAGGTGGAAAAAGAGCGGGTTTTTAGCAGGGTTCGCGGCGCCCATGGTGATCAAATGGTACACGCCGGTTCGAGAGGTGACCGGAGGACCGGGCGACGACCTACGTGCTCGTGATGACACCAGGTCAAGCCAGCATTAGCTGAAAAACGCATTTTTAATAGCCTGATGAATCTGTACGCTGCGAGGAAACTTGGATCTGACGATTTCCTGGTCCCGCGGGTCAAGCCGCTGGAATTCCGGATGCGTTTCGACCTTATGCCAGTCATCAATCAGGGTTGAGCTGATATAAAAGGCCGCCGCCCCCGAAAGAGATTGCCCGAGACCAGTAGGTCGGCGGTCGTCAACGAAAACTATCATAACACTTCCTTGGAAGCATCCCGCAATGGTAACGCATAGCTATAGTGTTCACACAATCTTGACAGTTGCAACAACCCAGAATAGTTATAAATCGCTAATCAAGTGCGGGTCAGGCCTGGATGATCTTCGGCCGGTTCCCCCCTCTTAGTTCTCCGCCCGGTCGTCAGTCGATTGCTCAACAGGATAGGAGATCTGCGCAACCGGCCGACTGCCCGGTATCGGGGAGGCTTCCCCCTGCGGCATGGCCCACTTCGCCCAGATCATCAGCTGAACCGGTGTCATCGCGTCCCACTTTTGCTGGGTTATATTCCTGACCATCTTGCATCCCTCCAGCTACTTTCAGCAACGGCACGGCCTCTTTCAGGAGCCGAACTGTTGCTGTGACTGATCGGCGCGCCTCAGTTCCCGGCAAACCTTTTCCTCGACATCGATCCAGGCCGTCCTCAGGTCGCGGTTCGACGAAAAGTGCAGCCCGGTTTCCTCCTGGTGGAAAGCGACGAAGCGTTTCAGCTCTTCAAGTCCGGCAAACTCCTTCAGATATCTCATGGTGTTTTCCTCGCGGGTACTGCGCGACGCTCCCGGGCGCGTCCGGGCGCCCCGGGACGCCTTGGGCTGGAAAGCGGCTAGAAAATGGATGCGGCCATCTCGCGCCAGAAGCGGGCCCGGTGCGCCTCGCCCGACCAGATGTGGAACGAGGGGTGGATGCCCTTGTCGTGCAGCGAATCGCGAAAGCGCAGGTTGTTCTCCAAAAAGGAGTCGGCCTCGCCGATAGCAATGGTCACCTGCATCCGGCGCATCTGTTCCAGCAACCCGGGATCGTGGATGTTGGGAACGAAGTGGGACGGGTTATGAAAGTAGACGTCATCGTCGTAATAGCCGTCAAAGAGGTCACGGAAGCTGCCGAAGCCGCGGGTCAGGTCGTAGCGGCCGCTGAAGGCGACCACCCGGCAGAAGTGCCGGGGGTGGCGCATGGCGATATTGACGGCATGATAGGCGCCCATGGAGCAGCCGTGGGCGATGAGGGACGTTTCGGGGTTTTTCTCACTGGTGAAGGGGATGACTTCGTTCAGGATGTAGTTCTCGTACTGCTGGTGCCGGGCGATGCGGTCCCGGGGGGGACACCAGTCGCAGTAGAAGCTTTCGGCGTCGACGCTGTCGATGCAGCAGAACTGGAGCCACCCCTTTTCGATCTTCTCCCTTTGGGCGGCGATGAGGCCCAGGTTTTCGTAATCGAAGAACCTGCCGGCGCGGGTCGGGAACACGAGCACACGGGTGCCGCCCCTGCCGAAGGTGAGCATTTCCATGTCGCGCCCCAGATGCGGGCTATGCCAGTGATGATATTCTCGGTGCATGTGCTGAAGCATACCGGGACAATCTGAAAACCTTATGACAGCGGTGTGATTTTTGTGTTAACAATCGGGGGTTTCCCGGGATCGTGACCTAGCGAAGTATTCGACGGCGCGCTCTGCCAGAAGCCTTCTCCAGATGCGGTACCCCTCGGGGCTCACATGGAGCCCGTCCTCCAGGAAGAGGGAGCGCTCCGGCCGGCCATCGCTTCCCAGCATGGCCGAGAAGGTGTCGATGAAATAGCTGTTTTCGCGTCCCGAAAGCTCCCGGCGCATCGCCTCGTTGGTGACCCGGATCCGGTCGGCAAGGTCCCAGCGCGAGGGGCTCGGCTTGATGGCGAGCATGCTGAAGGGGACTCCGGGGCACCCGGCAGCAACCCTCCCCAGCAAATCCCGGAAGAACGCCAGGACCTCTTCGGGTGACCGGCCGTCGCCCAGGTCGTTGTCCCCGGCGTAGCAGACGATGGCGCGGGGCCGGCAGGGAACCACCAACCGGTCGAAGAACCAGGCGCAGGCCGCCAGGGTCGAGCCGCCGAAGGCGAGGTTGAGCACGCTCTCGCCCGGGAAATCGTCCGCCAGACTGTCCCACAGGCGCATGGAGGAGCTCCCGTAAAATACCACCGGACCCGCAGGGGGTGGCGACTCACGCAGGCGCCGCTCCAGGGCGCAGACTTCCTCTTCGTACCACTCCATCGTCAGCGCCCTACCCTGAGGTCGAGGGCGTTAGTGAGATCGTTGGCCTCGGCGTCCCTCTTGCCGAGCGGCTCCAGCCCCCAGCGCCGCTCGATCAGCCGGAGGATCGAGGTCGTGTCGTAGCTCGTGTGGTCGAGGTATCCTTTGCGCGCCAGAGGGGAGATGATCAGCGTCGGCACCCGCGTCCCCGGGCCCCAGCGATCGACTATGGGAGGCGCCAGATGATCCCAGCGGCCGCCGTTTTCGTCGTAGGTCACCACGACCACCGTCGAGGACCAGAAAGGGCTCGCCTTGACCGCCGCCACCAGGTCGGCCACGTGCTGCTGCCCCTGCAGGCTGTTGGCGTATCCGGGGTGCTCGTTCTCGAGCCCCAGGGGCTTGATGAAGCTTACCGCCGGAAGCTTGCCGCTGTTAAGCTCCTCCAGGAAGCGCTTTTCGTCCTTCAGGTGCTCCTTTTTCGCCGCGCTGCCGTCCGCGTAGGCCGCGAGATAGGCAAAGGGCTGGTGGTGAAACTGGAAGGTCGGGTCCGGCTTTCCCGCCAGCGCGTCGTCCCAGCCTCCGGAATACCAGGCCCAGGAGAGCCCCTTTGCGCTCAGGCGCCCGCCGATGTCCGGCATGGTCTGGGGCGGCACCAGCTTCGCGGGGTCCTTTTCCGAGGCGGGATGGGGCTGGTACACCGAATAGGCCGTGTTGACCACGTACCCGTCGGGCGTCACCGCGTTGTCCTTGAGGAGGGTCCCTTTCCCGTCGAATGTCACCACCTTGTCGGCGGGTGCCGCGGGCCAGACCGGGGTCGCGGCGCAGATCAGCCAGAAGTGGTTCAAAAAGGAGCCGCCGAAGGCGCCCTGAAAGAAATGGTCCGCCAGGGTGTACTCCCGGGCCAGCTTCCCAAGCGGCAGGTCGGTGGCGTCGAGGTAGCTCAGGACCAGCCCGCCGTTATCGCTCCAGGCGACAAACTTGTCGTTTTTCCCGCCGTCTATCTGGTACTGGTTCTGGTAGAAGCGGTGCACCAGGTCGCCGGTCTTCTCTGCCGGCCCGACATAGCGGGTCAGGTCGTAGGGGGCCACCGGCAGCCCGGCGGGAAAGCGCGGGTCCGGCCGGGCCGGCTTTACCGAGGTGTCCAGCGGCTGGGGGAGGCTCTGCAGCGGCTTGCCGTCCCGGTCCACCTGCTTGGGGGCGGAACCTGCCTGGGAGAGCCCTTCGGCTCCGGGGAACCTGCCGAACAGCGAGTCGAAGCTCCAGTTTTCCTGATAGATGACGACCAGGTGCTCCATGGCGCTCAGTGAGGGCTTTGACTCGGCCCCCCAGGCTGCGGAACACGAGCAAAAAAGCAGTAAGAGCGCCGCCAGCTGCCGGCAGGGATGGCTATAACGGGTGGTCATGACTGCTCCTTATCACGCTTTTGGTAGGGAAGAGAATCAAGTTGCCGACCAGTATACAATGAAGGCTTCACGCTGTTGGTAACAATCAGGTGACAGGTTAGCAACAATCCTTATTGATCGCCCTTGCCCGCTGCCCGACTGTCACCTTGCAAACCAGTCACTGCCGTTAATTTAAGGTATACCCGATGCAAGGGGACGGTGCTTTATCCCCCCTATGAAATAGGGGGGACCAAACACCTCCGGCCCCTTAACTTAACGGCAGTGCGGAAACCAGTAGGGTTGCTCATTCCCCCGTGGGAAAGATACCGACGCAGGTTTGCGTCCCCTCCCCTTTAAGGGCGGGGAAGCGGCAGGACACGCCCGGACGCCGCCTTTTTCCGCCCGCCCGCTCGATCCGTGCAGCTTTGCCAGTATTTTCCTTACGGTAACCGCAACGAAACATTCGCCGTGTAAAATGCCCCGCATCAAACTTCAGGCGGTTCTCGTCCATGGATACTATCGTAACGCTGCTGGAAAAAAGCTGCCGCACCCACAGCCGGCGCAGCGCCCTGCTCCAGAAACGCGCGGGGCGTTGGGAGGAGACCAGCTACGGGGCCCTCTGGAGCGCTTCGGGGCGGGTCGCTGCAGCCCTCGCGGAGCAAGGCTTCCGGCCTGGCGAGCGCGCGGCCCTGCTCGCGGCCTCGTCGCCGCTCTGGCTTTTCTGCTACCTCGGCATCCTCAGGGCCGGCGGGGTCGTGGTACCCGTCGACAAGGAGCTGAAGGAGCTGGAGGTGAGCCACATCCTCGCCCACAGCGAGGCACGGGCGCTCTTTGTCGACGACGACCGCCTGGAAATGATCCTTGGCATGGCGGACGGACTTCCCCAGCTTGGACTCCTGGTGCGCACCAGCGCTCCCGAAGACGCCTCCCTCCCCCCCTGCGGCAGGTTCCGCTGCGCGCTACTCCCCCTGAGCGAGCTTCTCAGGGAGCGCCCCGCCACCTCTTGCACCCCGCAGCCCTGCGACACCGCCCTCATCCTCTACACCTCCGGAACCACCGGACGCTCCAAGGGCGCCACCCTGAGCCATGCCAATATCGTCTTCAACGTCCTTGCCACGGCGCGCCACCTCGGCGTGGACCAGTCGGTGCACACGCTCTCCCTGCTCCCGATAAACCACGTGTTCGAACAGGTCTGCGGCATTCTGATCCCCCTTTCCCTGGGGGGGAAGGTCTCCTTTTGCGAGTCTTTGAAGAAGCTTGGGGAAAATATCGCCGAGGTGCAGCCGAGCTTTTTCGTCGGGGTGCCGGCGCTCTACCGGATGATGCTCACCCGCATCAGTAAAAAGATCCAGGAGAACCGGCTCTCCCGGCTGATGGTTGCCCTCCCGCTCACCCGCACCCTGGTCTACTCACGGGTGCGCAAAAAGCTCGGGGACGGAACGGTTTTCATCAGCGGCGGCGCCGCCCTCGATCCGGCGATCAGCGCCGGGTTCGCCCGGTTCGGGGTGACGCTTTTGCAGGGGTACGGGATCACCGAGACCTCCCCGGTCATCGCGGCGGAGTCTTCGGCTGGGGCGCGCCCCGGGACGGTCGGGCGCGTCCTGGCGGATGTCGCGCTGAGGATAGACGCACCGGACCCGGGTGCGGTCGGTGAGATCCTGGTGCGGGGGCCGAACGTCATGAAGGGATACTTCAAGGACCCGCTCGCCACCTCGCGGGCGATCGTCGACGGCTGGTACCGCACGGGTGACCTGGGCCGCCTGGACGCCGACGGGTTCCTGCAGATCTGCGGCCGGGTGAAAAGCCTGATCGTCACCCCCAACGGGAAGAACGTCTACCCGGAAGAGGTGGAAAACGAGATTCTGAAGAGCCCTTATGTCGCGGAGGTCGTGGTCTACGCCGGCCGCAGCGGCCCGGTGCAGGAGGAGATCCGCGCGATCGTCTATCCGAACCGGGAAGCGCTGGAGGAATACGCGGCCGGGCGGGGGAAGCATGCAATCCCGGAAGCGGAACTCGAGGAGCTGCTGCGTAGCGAGGTCGCCCGGGCCTGCGCCTCGCTCGCGTCCTACAAGCGCGTCATGAAGGTCACCGTAAGCGCGGACGAGTTCCCCAAGACCACCACGCGTAAGATCAAGCGCTTCGAGGTTGAGGCGAACCTGGCGGAGCGCCGGGAGCACTGAAGCGAGCAATACATTTTGACTTGAGATGCAAGGGGGGAGTACCAAAGGCAACAATCTCCCAACGAAGCGGCGTTTACCTGCTAAAGAAAGATTCAGCCATACTCACATGGGCCTTTAGACACCGGAAAGCCTGACACGACCTTCCCCCCTTCAGAGATTTGTTACAATCAGGTAAACTTTTATGAGTTAACCTGATATCACTCTGTTAATTATTGCATATTGTCACAATAAGGTTAAAGTTGCGGACGGTGGCAGGACAGAGTCAGGTACCACAGAACGCTGGAACGACTGACAATGCCGCAGCACTCTAACCAACAAGGAGGATGCCCAGACATGGAACAGCCCGCAACGGATTTACGGCAACTGAAGGGAATCGGCAGAGTACTCGTGAAGCGACTGCAGGACGCAGGGCTGGACAGCTTTGCCAAGATAGCGGAGTCCGGCGACGAGGGACTGGCCAAGATCAACGGCATCAACCCGCTGAAGATCAGCTCCATCCTGGATCAGGCGAAACTGCTCGCCGAAGTGGAGCCCGGCCCGGCGCCGGCCGCCACCGGGGCTCTGCCCCAGCGGCTGATCGAGGTAAAGGAACAGGTCAGCACCCTGGCCGAGGCCTCCCGGGAACGCTTTGCCAAGGAACTGGACGGAAAGTCCGGCAAGAAACTGCTCTTGGACCTGGCCCGTATCGATGACGCCCTGGGACTGGTCAGCTTCGAGGGGAAGAAAAAATCCCGCCGGGCCGGCAAGGCTCTGAAAAGGGTGCAGAAACGGGTGGCGGGACTCGCAGCGGACGCCGGCCTGAAAAAGGTGCGCAAAACGCTCAAGAGAGCAAGAAAAACCGTACTCAAAGCGGTGAAATGACGAGAGCTTGAGCTGTCCCCCAGCAAGCACGGGCGAGGAGTTATCTGTGAAACAAAACCGGATCGCGGCCATAGACATCGGCACCAACTCGATACGGAGCATGGTCATCCAGGTCGATGCCGCTGGCAAGTACCGGATCCTCGATGACGAGAAGGTGACGGTCAGGCTCGGCGAGGGGCTGCACCAGACCGGCAACATATCGAGGGCCGCCTGGGAGCGCGCCCTGGAAGCGCTGACCCGCCAGAAGAAGATCATCGACGGCTACCGGGTGCTCTCCATCGAGGCGGTCGCCACCTCCGCGGTGCGCAAGGCCAAAAACGGGGAGGATTTCATTGCCGCCATCAAAAGCTCCATCGGGCTGGAGGTGGCTGTCATCTCCGGGGAGGCCGAGGCCGAACTCGCCGCGCTGAGCGCCTTCCACCACTTCGACCTGGAAGGGGTGCGCCACCTGATCTTCGACATCGGGGGCGGGAGCCTGGAGCTGGTCTCGGCGCTCGGGACCCACATCGAGCAGATCCTCTCCCTGGAGCTCGGTGCGGTATTTCTTACCGAGAACTTCCTGAAAAGCGACCCGGCGGCACCCGCCGAGCAGCTGAGAATGCGCAAACATATCCGCAAGGCCCTGAAAAATGTCTTCGGGGACCAGGAACTCCCGGCGCTGCACTGCCTGATAGGATCGGGCGGCACGGTCACCTCGATCGCGGCCATGACCATGGCGGGGCGCCGCCAGCGCTACGACTCGGCCCACGGCTACGAGCTGCTCCGCTCTGAAGTCGTGCACCTGCTGGCAATGCTTGTCAGGATGAGCGACAAGGAGCGCCGCTCGCTGCCGGGGTTGAGCCCGGACCGCGCCGACATCATCATCGCCGGGGTCACGGTCGTGGACGAGCTGATGGATTTTTTCCAGGTGAACCTGTTGCGGGTGAACGAGCGCGGCATCCGCGAGGGGGTGATCCTGCAGGGGCTGCGCAAGCACCACCTGCTGCCGCAGGAAAAGGCCCCGCGCTCCTGGCGCGAGTCGGTGCAGGAGTTCGCCCGCTCCTGCCACTTCGACGAGGAACATTCCCGGCAGGTCACGCGGCTCGCGCTGGAGATCTTCCACGCGATCGCCCCCCGGTTCGGCTGCAGCGACAAGGACCGGCGCCTACTGGAGGCCGCAGCCCTGCTGCACGACATCGGCTATTTCATCAACTATTCCAGCCACCACAAGCACTCCTACCACCTGATCCGGCATGCCGACCTCTTCGGCTTCACCCCGCGCGAGCGCGAAATGATCGCCAACATCGCCCGCTACCACAGAAAGTCGCTGCCCAAGAAAAAGCACGATACCTACACCCGCCTGGCCGACGAGGATCAGATCCTCGTTTCCCGGCTGGGCGGCATCCTGCGCCTTTGCGACGGCCTGGACCGGCGCCGCAACTCCGTCGTGGAGGGGATCGACTGCAGCTTCTCCAAAGGGACGCTGCGGCTTGCCTTAAGGGGGCGCGGCGACATGTCGGTCGAGCTTTTCTCCGCCAAGGACAAGAGCGATCTCCTCCAGGGCGCCTGCCAGCTGAAGCTGGTCATCGAGGCACCGGGGCCCTGCGGAGCGCCGGAACCTGCCCTCTGAATCAGGCAGGAGTTCCGGGTCTTTTCCCGGGAAAAAACCAGAAGGGAGCGTTCCATGAAAGTAATTGCCCTCTACAACATCAAAGGCGGCGTCGGAAAAACGGCGGCCTGCGTCAATCTGGCCTACTGCTGCGCTAAGAGCGGCAAGAAAACCCTGCTCTGGGATCTCGACTCACAGGGGGCGGCGAGCTACTACTTCAACGTGAAGCCGGTGGTGAAGGGGGGGACCAAGAAACTCTTCAAGACCAAGTCGATAGCCGACCTGGTTAAAGAGACCGACATCGAGAACCTTGACCTTTTGCCGGCGGACTTTTCCTACCGGCATATGGACCTCTTCCTGGACAGCGAGAAGAAATCCAAAAAGCGCATGAGTGAATTCATCAGCCGCTTCGAGGACGATTACGACGTTCTTTTCCTGGATTGCCCCCCGAGCTTTTCGCTGGTTTCGGAAAACGTGTTCAACTCGTCCGACGTCATGCTGGTGCCGCTCATCCCCACCACCTTGTCCCTGCGCACCTGCGATCAGATTCTCGACTATGTCGGCGACCACAAAAAACTAAGCCTCAAGATCATGCCGTTCTTCTCCATGGTGGACAAACGGAAGAAGCTCCACACGGAGATCATGAAAAGCGGCGCGCAGGAAATCAAAGGGGTGCTGCAGGGGAGCATCCCCTACCTTTCGATCATAGAGTACATGGGGGTGAAAAGAGCGCCGGTCGCGCTGTTTGCACCCAAAAGCAGCGCAGCCTTGGCGTTTAGTGATCTCTGGAGAGAGTTGGCTGCCAGGGCAAAGATAACGGGCTAGTGACCAGTCCAGCTTAAGCTTTCGCACGTTTTCAATTCTGCGCTTCGACTCCGCTCAGCGAACGCCCGCTCCCTGAGCGGAGTCGAAGGGGCAACAGAGCCGGAAGTTGCTGGGAAGCCATCCGACAGATATAAGCTGGACCGGGTACTAGCCCTACCGATCCAGACCGTGGTGCGACGGTCACAAGTTCACAGGACCGTAACATTGCCATGTTACTCTGAACGCGTCCCCCGCCAGACTTCGTCAGGCAGGTGCCATTTCCGCAGGACACGTCAAACGATAAAGGGAGGATACATGAACAACAGAGATTTTGTTCGGTATGGATCTGAGCTTTTACCAGGAAGTTTGAGTAAGGCGACCATCTCATGGGAGGGGAGCCCCCCTTTCGAGTCGTACGTTGTCAATTACAGCGCCCGGGGAATCAACATACTGATTCCCGCATTGCTGGTCCCCGCCAAGCTCCCCAAGGAAAATGAGACCCTCCGGGTCCTTTTGCCGATGGACCAGATGTGGTTCACCGGCAGTTGCATTTACCTCAAGAAGGGACCGGACGGCTCGTTTTCCCTGGGAATCTGTTTTGACGACCCCAAGGAGCAGAGTTACCTGAAAGATCTGCTCTTCCACCACCTCAACACCCCAAGTGACTCACACCATTTTGTCAGCTATGAGTGGGAGGAGCTGGTCGCTAAACTCTGCGATTCCGATGACCCCCATCTGCAGAAGATCGGGCACCACCACAGGGCGAACATCCGGGCCGATGCCGAGAGGCCGCACCCTACCTGAAAGCGGAAACGGCCCTTTAGGTCGTAACCCTGCAGCAAAGTAGCACCCCCTTTCAAAATCGAGACGATCAGCCGGCCGCTGCCTGAATTATCCTGAAACTTCGGGGCCGGCTGCACGTCTCGACAGTGCCACTGCAGAGCTACCCCGCCCCCCTGTAACGCTATCCACCCCCCCCGATTGAAAAGATTTCCACAGCGAACCGGCCTTGACACCAGGCCCGACAATCGAAGTCTTAACTGCTGAAAAACAAGTTGCGGCACTATCTCATTGGCGCCCGTTTGCTTTTTCATTCCCGGGTATTTCCCTTAACTTTTTCGACTCCGAACCGATACAGTACCTCATAGCCCGTGCCAGTGCCTCGTCCGTATCGGGACGAGCGACTGCCAGTAAACGCATTCTAAAAAGGAGTCATTTATGAAAAAGTTTTATACAAGAATCACGTTATTGCTGTTTTCCCTGATATTGGGGGTCTCGTCCTTTGCCTTTGCCGCAGAAAAGGACGATGCTATGGCTATGGTAAAGTCCGCGGTGGCTTATTACAAGGCAAACGGCATGGAAAAGACGCTGGAGAGCCTCAACGACTCCAAGGGGCAGTTCATAAAGGGTTCTCTCTACGTTTTCGCCTACGACCTCAACGGGACCATGATGTCGAATGTCGTCAAGCCGGATCTCGTGGGACAAAACGTGATCGACGTGCCTGACGTCACCGGAAAAATATATCGTCGGGAAATAATTGAGATCGCCGTCAAAACCGGTTCCGGCTGGGTGGATTACAAGACCATGCACCCCAAAACCAAATCGATCGAGCAGAAGACCACGTATTTCGAAAAAATCGAAGACCTGGTGATCGGTTGCGGCATCTACAAGTAAGGGGGCGTATTGCCTCACTAGAGAATCTTACCAAGAGGAGATGTTTGCCTCATCATAAATCTTACCGAGCATTATCAAGTGCATTCCCTGGTTGTCGGAGCGGGTTGAACCAGGACATGAAGGTCTGCGGCG
>Ga0209123_1001117_pt1 | contig 28443 bp, 32 predicted proteins | sample BarGraIncu00431A_FD_184500 | JGI IMG/M metagenome (GOLD analysis project Ga0209123, IMG submission 184500) | Arctic peat soil microbial communities from Barrow, Alaska, USA - Barrow Graham LP Incubations 004-31A (SPAdes) (version 2) | ecosystem: Environmental > Terrestrial > Soil > Wetlands >...
TCGGTTTCGACGCCGCGGTGAATAAGCCGTTCACTCTGCATCTGCTGGCCGAGACTCTGGATAAAGTCCTGACACGGATTGAACCGGAACGCCTGTCCTAGAGATCGTCTCGACTATCTCCAGTAGGCGCTTTGTGCTTCTGGAGATCCGAACCAGCTTGCAGCAAACAACAACATCATCTTCACGGACGTAATCAAGCATCGCGGAAAGTTCTGCCCTGTTGCAGTCATCACCGCTCCCTTTCCCTTAGTAGACCCGACCCCCGCCTGCTTTTCCAAAAGCCTCGAGCTGAACCTCTAACTTCTGGCCGGTAGTTGATACTCGCGTGCACGCCTCACTACGGCCATGACATTACCTCTTTGGCGATCACTAGGATTTTAGACAAATAGACAATACCCAATCAAAAGCACAAAGTCGATTCTTGTGATAGGTGTTTCTGGCAGTTTCTGAACCTATCGTTAGGGCGTGCTCTGTGATAGACCAGGAAGCCCTCACACTCCGGCGCCCCAATCTTCTGTCAAGTAGGAGGGTGGCGAATCGAGCGAAATGAGATGCCAGCAGCCACCACGTTCGGTTGCCGAGATCTATTCATAGTCCCCCTGGGTAATATTTTATCAGTTGTCGTTCACGTATACACCAATTCTTTCGCGAGCGACGATACGTCCCTGATATAATATAGTGCAAACCATATAGTGGTGACCTGTATATGCAGTGCTCTGTGCACATATAAATTTGTTTTCCGGCACGATCATTTCGAAGTCAAGAGCGCCGGCAGTTTTTGCTTCTTCACCGCGATTAATCACGCGCCACAATATTTTATCGTAATTAAAGTTCAAATTGGAAAGCCTGAACTCTAGATCAACATCCTTGGGTAAGGAAAGGCAGTTGGACGTGTATTTTCTCCATGCTCCATTTTCTCTATGGTAACAGTCGAAGTTAAAATGCTGACCAGCCTTGTAAACTGCCGTATCGTTCCTATTTGGGCTGGAAATAAATCGATTCAGGTATTTCTCCCAGTCTAACTGCCACATACGGTAGTTGGTTTGTTCGAATTGGAAAACGTATGGGTCTGCGGTCTTCCTGCCGTCGCGAGTGATTTCTTTCGTGGTGTAGAATTCATCTGGAAAATCAATAATGGCCCGAACATTATCTCCAATCATCACACCATTGGATGAGGCGCGGCCTTGAAGTTTGGCTGCAAGGTCGGTGTGAAGGCTTGTGGAGGTAACTTCGTCACAATTTCGAATGCCATAGCGAGCCCAAAGAACCTGTTCATCATTGCCGAAGTCAATGCCGACTCGGATTTGAATCGGTGGGTACCCATTATCTTCAAAATAAGGACGAAGGTTATTTTCAAAAAAATGCTGTAAAAAAGATACTGCATTTAATGCATCTATGACCGCTTGTGACCGGCGCATGTCGCGACGTCCAAAAAACGCGAGTAGTCCATCTCCCTGTAACCGGTGAATGTGACCATCAAAGGCTTGAAAGATATCTATCATTGCGGTGAGGGAACCATTTTTCAATTCGCGAACAACCTGCAATGGTAATTTGGTTGCTAACCGAGTTGAACCTTTAATGTCTGCGAATACGCTTACAATGTAATGGTGCTCACTATCGCCATGCTTGAGATGACAGAAGTCAGGATGGGTCCCTATATTCTCCTCATATTTCCTAACCTTGCCAACAAGAGCGCGTAAATCCTCCTTGGGGGGGCGATAATCTGGTAATGACTTATTCATGATAGCGTTTGCGGCTGTAAATTGTCGGCTCTCGCTGAATTGGATTTCTCTTCGTTGAAAATAATCCGCATTCTTGCCGATGGCCTCAGTTGTAAACTCACTGAAAATTCCTTGAAAATTTCTTGTTTGCATTGTGTCCCCTTCTTACAGCGTTAGCCAATCGATAACATGAAGGACCGCAGAAAGTAAAAGCATCAGGATAGTCCCCCCAACCGTTACATAGGTCGCTTTTTGTATTGTGTGAAATTTCTGTGTTGCGCCCTTTGCCAAAACATGAGTCTGACATATTAGGTCATTTAACAGTTGAACATCGTCAATTTGTTGGATCCGATTCTTATATTCATCGATTCCCATGTCCGCAACAGACTTGAAAAACAGCATGGTTTTGTACGATTCGCTTTGAGTTCCGCTTTTTAAAAACGGATTTACCGCTAAAAAAGACAACGTGATGGCTACTGCAATTGAAATCAAACAAATAAGAAAAAATGAAACGGCCCAGCAACTTAATTTGACATCGCTGAAGCCCGAAAGAATATTTTTCTGCCCAAGGAGAAGTGTTCCCAGAACAAAGGTATTAAAGGTAACCAAGAACGCTGCTTTCGTATTTACTGCGTTTATGTAAGTGTCATACCGGCTCATATTTTTTTCCAGCAGAAGCTTCTGGCTTTCATTCATACAAGGTCCTCTCTATGGCCGCTATCTGACTGCCTCCGACTTCCGCTTGTACACCGCTGAGGAAAAAATACTTGCCGAATTCGGGATCGCTTTTCGCTATGAAGCTTAGAAACTTGTCCGTGATGGTCGAGAAGGAACCGTGGAAGTCATAACCTGGGTGATGAAGCTGTGCTGCCGCACATATTCAGCGATCCTGTACTTGCGCCTGACAGTGCGGGAGGTCTTCAGCCGGAAATTTCCCTCATATTTCTTCTCAGCCAGTTCCAGGGAATCCCGGTACCAGGACTCGGTAAGCTTCCCTCGACCGGTCGGGCCGGACTCCTTGATAATAACGTAATCGATACCGCCCCTCAACTCGCAGAGGCTTAAGTGGTACTGAGCCTTGCGCCTCGAGTTCGCAACCAGGTCGACTTCCTTGATGATGCCCTTCTTTTTGCAGGCGTTCGGCTATCTGCTGGGTCAAATCATAATCGTTCGACAGAAGATCCGGATACCTTTTTGCTTCCCCACCAGGTCTATGAGAACCGCCAACTTCTGGCCAGCGGGGCGGCTCCGGCCGATGTTGCTCGGGATCTGGGGGGGCTGTCCCCACTCTCAATCGCTGGGTGCCTGCCCAAATCAGGATTATCCACTGGACGCCTGTGTGGCCCTGTGGGAAGACGCAACTTGTTGAATTTTATAGATTACGCATTTAGCGTAACGCCAAAAGCGTAATCTGCCCATCTAGGGCGTTGCGTGCGGTGATGTTAGATCCCACGTTGGGCCACTACGAAAAGATGTCTACCTGCTTTCTATCGCACGCGGATTGACTCGGGGCCTAAAAATTACTGTGCCACAGGTCCAGTCCCACCTTTAATCAAGCCTGTCACACTATCAAATAATGCTTTGTTGTTAATGACATAGAATGTCCCCCCTCGGCCGTTCTGGCTGCTGGAACAATTTCCTGACAAGGCACCCTGCTGGTTCAGATCCCCAAAGATGGTATAAGGCCTGGCCGAATCGCTGGAAACACCGATTTTTGCGTGGTTAGCGTCAGGCTGGGGGCCTCCCTTTAGGTTTATAATATTACCATTCCATTGCCCTGTTGTTGCAATCTGAACCGCCCCGGGTGTTCCAAGTGTGTCACTCCAGCAATCGATCGTTGATGATTGTATAGTCGACATGATAGTCGGATTCGCCCACCAGGTTGCCGTCCGTAATGGCACTTTTTTCAAAGTGGCGGAAATCATTTGCCAAGGAGGCACATGGAGTCGAGAAGGCTTGGAAATCAGTTTCACCCCAGTTGAAAGCGTTACATCTAGAACGGTGGTACTGGTAGATTTCTCCCCAAGTTTTTTCACAAGGGCTTGTATTTCCCCCGGGCCGCCATTCCGAACCAACTGAGGCTCAGAAATGTCTGTCACTATGCTGGCATTAGCCAGCCCCTGCAAAACTTTAACAAGATCATCCTTGGTTAGTTTTAACGCGAAAAAATGTTGGCTGACTTTAACATCATTATCCTCAACACATCCCAGCGTATTACCATCGCCTCGTGGGAATTTGGAACTTCCCGATCCAGGCCAAGAAGGGGTCGAAACTTGCAACACGAACCCCTCACCGCTATCATTCCAGGCTGCCACTCCCTTGGAATGTCCCCATGGCGAACTAGCACTGCCAATGGGGTCACCATAGAACTGATCGTTCCAAAGGACATAGTTCAAGGTACCATTATAGATCTCATCAAAAGTTGCCCCCACAGGGTCAGTCAGGGTATCACCAACGCACCCGCTCCCAGCCTGAAGAGCCGGACTTTCGCTGCTGGCATAGGCGAATTGCTGGCTAAATGAACCGGTATAGTTCTGGACCTGTCCTCCAAAGGAGCAGACCCTTTGAGCAGTACCCCCACAGCCAGGGAATTTAGCAGCATTCAACTTGAACACGAACCACCAGTCCACCGGGTGTCCCTTTTTGAGTAGTGGAGCAGGTGATGGTAGTTGGAGGAGTTTTAAAGTTTCAGAACGGGGAATAAATTGCTCTCCAGGGTTAGGTCCTACAACTTCTCCAGCAAAAACCGCGCTGGAATGTGCAACAATCAGGAGCACTCCTATTATCAGGACCTTTTTCATGGCACTATCTCCACTTGCTTTTTCTGGCATTCCCGGCGAAATTAGTTTATGTAGCGTTAGGCACTAAGATGGCTAGGTGACCCCCTAGCCACCTTAGTGCGCTCGGACGACCTCTCAAATACTATCGCTTAGCAATTCGTTACGCGAAAAGCATTGCCAGCGAGGGGACCTTCTTGGCGATTTCAACCGCCACTGCTCCTAGTTTTTGAATTTGGTCCTTCAGCTGTGCCTGAGCAAGATTGGTTTTTGAAGCGTCATTCACTACGGCTATTAACTCATCATATTTCTGCGTATCGGCTACATCGGGTAGAACGGCTTTCAAGTCATTAATAGAAAGTGCGGCCAAATCACTTAGGGCAGCCTTGTATACCACATTAAAGGCGGTGGAACTTTTGGACAACTGCTGCTGGAGGTCATCCTGAAATCCTTGAAGATCGAATTCGTCTGCCATTTGTTAGCCCTCCTTGGGGGTTTTCTTTAATTTCTCTTTCAACTCGCCGATGGCGTCCTTAATCTTTTTACCGGTCTCTTCTGCCTTAGCTATGCCGGTCTCCACGCTCCCTGCCTTGTCAACGAGCGAGCCGATACTTTCAGATGCCTTTGCTAGGCCCTGCCCTACTTCGGCATTCAGGTCCCTTTCAACCCCGATCGCCTGCAGAATTTGGGTCTGCGCATCATGGACCTGCACGACGGAAGCCAGGTAGCCTGTTACAGTTGAGTTTGCGTATTGGAGCTGTTGATACGACCGATCTATTGATGTCAAGACGAGATTTTTCTGCTCAATTATCGGATCAAGCAGTTCTTTTCGTTTTGCTTCCACGTCGTCGTGTATTGCTTGGACCATGAAACCCATGCCTTTCAGCACACTATCCTGAAGCTGCGCGGATGCATCGGATTTGAAGGCCCCATTCATTGCGAGCAGCAATGATTTCCTCTGGTCATTGGGATCCTTACTCGTTGCGAGATACCCCTGACGTTTCATTGCTTCCCTTATTTGGTATGGAGCGTAGACGGTGTCCACAAAGTGGTTGATATCCCGTTCCATTCGCGTGAAAAGGATTTGAGCCAACTCCCTGTGAGAGTTGTGGACCGTGACTAGGTCTCGACCGACTGTGACAGAAAGCTCGACCGACTGTTTTGGGACTTGGGCACAAGCCGTCAGAGCGCAAACCAGGATAACGCATAAAACAACTCTCAGTTGCATTAGTGATCCCCTTTGTTATGTGTTTGTAAAAGATTATGATTTCGAATCATGTTGAACGTCAGACTCCACTTCCCGTACTATATGATTTCCCACCCGATAGAGCCGAAGCATCGAGAGGAATTCAGACATGCCAAAAGAGAGATCCTTGTTTGGGCGTTCAACTTTCCACTAGAGCCTCGCCCAGAGCGGGTAACATCAGGATCACTCTCGCCTTGGGCGATTTTTACGCTACCGTCGAGTGGACTCCCAACCAAAGCGGAAGTTCTGAGTTTCAGAGCTGTACTGAACGTTTTTTGCGCTCCCTAAAAGCTCAGAAAGTGAGAAGGGGAGGGCTGACCTTTTGGTAACCACCCTCCCCAGCACGCGGCCTATCTTCCTCCTGATTTGTTTTTCGTTCTGTCGGCGATTATGTAACCCTGCCCGGGCTTCGGTGTCGGGGGAAGTGTTGTCCCTTTCGGTACGGTTCGCTCTTCTCCTGTTCGCCCCCCACGTGAACCTACAATTTCGTACTGCGCTGAAACAGGTGCCGAATTACCGGGTTTTAAATCCTTTACCATTTTGTTCTTCTCCTTCTTTTCTGTGCTGAGAATGTCCTTCCCAACACAGGGTTGCAGTCACTAGCGGCCGGCACTGATCACCCAGATGAACCGCTCTCCTAAAGGTCGGTCAACTTATACAGCCATGTCTCCTTGTGACGGGGAGCGTTATCCTGACTTGCCAAACTGCCTCATCTCTGTTAAAAGAAGCGATGTAGAGAGCCCCCTGGCACTCTGACAAGTAACCCGGTCCCCGACCGGGCTTGCGGACGGCCACTAGATATCCCCATATCTTGTGGCCGTTTTTGTTTCAGCCACTACATATATAATTTAACATTTTGAGGTTGTCAACACTTAAATTTTCAGATAAAATGTTACATATGTTTCACATGCAATGCAATAAAATTAAAATTAAATTCGTGGTGGGGGGAGGTGACGATGGAACTTCGGGACTATAGGGATATAGCAGGGATTACACAGGAAACTCTGGGTGAACTCGTTGGCGTCACACGCCAGACAATTGCGGCCTGGGAACGGAATGAACGACAGCCGTCCATGCAACAGGTTGCAAAGCTAGCAAAAATCCTGCGAGTCCCCCTTGACGTAATGTTAGATTCTAAGGTGGATCTGGGTCCAGTTCTCCTTTTTCGTGCTGATTCTGCAGATGCACTATCCCCTGCCGTGAGGAAGCTTCTGACTCGCAAAGCGTATGATTACAGTGAGATTGAAAAGATTGTTAGTGCATTGCCCAATCTTCCTAATTCTCGGCCACTCGATTCCTTTGACGTAGACGTGGTTGAGCAAGTGGCAAATGAGGTAAGAGATTGGCTTGGAGTTGAAGATGCTCCTATTGGGAATGTCCTTGCACTCTTGGAAGCAAAAGGGCTCAAAGTGATCCTTCACCCACTTCCTGAGGCTGTTTCTGGTTTCTCGGCCTACACTGAAGAAATTGGCGGGGTTATTTTCGTCAACAAATCTCATCCAACTGAGCGGCAGTACTTCACCTGTCTCCATGAGCTTTCTCACCTCATTTTTCATAGGCGCGAGTATCAAGGAGTATCTGCTAGCAAGGGGAAACAAGAAAGAACCGATCATCGGGAAAAGGCTGCAAATCACCTGGCTGGAGCTGTTCTTCTTCCTCGCAACCTTGTAATTGCCGAACTTAGGGGATATCGCGACAAATGGTTACCATTTTCGCTTCTCGCTGATATCAAACAAAGGTATTGTGTCAGCATGAGAACGACTCTAGTCCGGGCTGGACAGGTAGGGATAATATCCTCTCGTCAATCTTTTCAGCAGATTGCTAAAATCAATGAAAAATACGGAAAAGAAGATGAACCTTATAAGCTTACGCCCCCTGCCTCGTTAAACAGACTCGACCGACTTGTTTATCAGGCCCTGATTGCAGATGAGATCACAACATCAAGAGCCGCAGAGGTTCTAGGGCAGGCGGTACCTGAGGTGAGAAATGAACTGTCAAAATGGCTTTCAAAGGAGCTATTTTGATCCTCCTAGCGGATTCTAATTTTCTTATAGACATGGAATATGCAGGTGCAATTTCAGTTCTCCCCCAAATTGCCCCTTGTTATATTTTGGATGTCGTCCTTGAGGAATGTGACAATGAAATACAACCCTTATTGGCTAAGAACATCTTAGCCTCCGGAATTAATGTTATCGAGACGAACGCCGCTATTGTAGATAATGCTGCGTCACGTCGGAATGGCAAAGTCAGCACCGTCGACATGATGCACATTTGCGTAGCGGAGAAGAAGGGGCATGTTGTCCTTGCTGGTGATCGTGCGCTTAGAGAACGCTGCTCCGAAGAGAGGGTTGAGGTGCGGGGAAGCATCTGGATCCTTGAGGAGGCACACCGTCTTAATCTCGTGGAGGGTAAAGAACTCTGCCGCTGGCTTGAATTGTGGCCAATGATCGGGAGAAGGTTCCCAGCGGAGGAGCTGAGCCGGTTGCACAAAAGACTTCATTCAACTTGATTCGGAACTGGCGCCTTTCCTCGTTGGCGCTACTGGCCCGAAATCAGCAATCGCCTCCAAGCGAATATTTAGATAAGTGGAGGTTTGAGTGACAAGGAGATTGAGAATCGATCGTCACTTTAAGGCATGCCCGACCGATGATGGCGATGAGCTTTATCCGAATGGCATTTAACGAAGATGGCTGAATACATTCAGAACAATCTCAACAGCAACAGCTGCGAAGAGGTACGGGTCAAAGATTTCAGTGAGGGCTCTTCAAAGATCAACGAATCCTATCTGGCAACAGTCAATGTGTCGAAACCGGTCATCGTGGCTGAGATTGCACCAGGTCGCTTCAACGTGATCGACGGCAACCATAGTATGGAAAAAGCTCGCAGATCGGGAATGGAAACGATTCCGGCGTACAAGGTAAGCCCTGAGGTGCACCTGCAGTTCCTGACGACCGAAAAGGGCTATCTGGCCTATGTCGAATACTGGAATATAAGCTGAAGGAGTCCAAGCGGTAGTGCTGTAAATGCGGCTCCTCTGGCAGCCATCCCCCCCCCACGGGCAATCCATCGTACCTACATAACATACCCTATGAGACACAAGATATTGAAATCACGCCGACAATTTAGCATCTCCTTTTTATGCTACTGCCAGCACACAAGGCCCCAGCGAAATACAGCGTTCCGTTTAAGCAATTCCTATTCCGCTGTCGAAGAGGAAAACTCAAGCCTAGAGTTTGAACCAACTTTGAGGCAGATCTTGGATTTTTAAGGCTCTGCCGAGATTGCCACTGCATTTTGTTGCGGAATGTGGCATACTTCCTATATATTGTACGCATTTAACAAATATATAAAATTAACATTAGAATTCTTGACAGCTTGTTGATTAATCAATATCTTGCGCTACTATCGTTTAGGTTCATCACCATATTGTGCTGACCGCAAATGGTTTACGCATAGGAAATGAAACGCCCCCCACGTGGGACGAAATTTATTCCGAGGCAGGTCGAAATGTTAGCTCGCAAACAAACTCCCAAGACTGCACTCAAAGTTGAAATTAAGCCTGCTGCTCCGCGGTATTCTCCATCTGCTGGACGGTTAGACGCTGAGACGCTTCGAAAGGCTCATGAAGAAGGACTCTTGCTGCGTCGTGCCATTGAAAAGAGAGCAGCAAAAATGCTTGTTCCGTCTTCGGGATCTGAAGTGCCCTCACGCGTTAGATGAGAAAACAGTCCTTCCGCGTCCTATCCTTTGGTGAGGACGTTCTTCTTGAAGAAATACAAAAGGCATCTTGCGCTCCTACGGGCACAGATGCCTTTTTTCAGTCAAAATATCTTGCTTCATACCTGTCAAATATGGAATCTGGAGCTCATACGCTCATTGTTGAGACGCCTTACGTTGACCGGTACTTCCTTGAAGAATACACTCATTATTATTCTACCACACTTCACCCTCCTAAACCAAAAGCAACTCGGTTCCACTTCTTTAAAAACCGCTTCGATAAAGATGATTTGGATATTTTCTTAAACGAAGCAGCGACAGGTTACTACCCCGAAGTATGCGAGCGCCTTTCGTCCAACTACCTAGGGTTCACTGTTGTGCGCCCACTTCCGTGTGCGCCGATTGGGAGAACCATTCTCGCCACCTTTAAATCGGATAACCAGGATAGGTGCTTTGCATTGCCGCCCTCACCATACACCGTCCACCTCGCGGGACTGAAACTGTCCGTGACCGGCATTCCATTTCAACAACAGGAGCAGGCGGTGGGGGCCTGCGCTACTACCGCTATCTGGTCTGCTCTCTCGAGAATAGTTCGCACGGATGGTGGAAGGGCGCCTACCCCTTTTGCAGTTACCGAAGCTGCAACTAAAAATGTGATTTGGGACCGTGCCTTTCCTGCCGCATCTGGCTTAAAAGATGAGCAGGTTATTGAAGCAATTCGTCATTTCGGCTACTCTCCTCTGCTTGTTGAGCCAAAAGATGAGGCAGAAATGTTTGCCTTAGTCTTGAAATGTTATGTCCGATCGGGTATTCCGGTGATTCTAAAAATTTATGAAAAGGATAATGTAGTAGAGGCTCATGATGTCACCGTGGTAGGCTTCAGTGAATTTGATTCCGATAGGGAAGAAGATCTCATCACGCTAAATTTCTTAAAGTCACGCAGGATCAGGCGGATTTATGTGCATGATGATAGACTCGGGCCATACGCTAGAGCTGAAATAGTCAGTCACGGCAAAGATTTGTGGATGAAATATGCTCCTAATAAAAAAGGTTTTGAGGATTTCGCTAAGGATATGGCTATCTGGCACGCTATCGTGCCCCTGTATCCCAAACTGAGATTAACTGCTCTGAACCTGATCGAGATAGCCAATGGCTTGCTCCCTATTATAAATGCGGTGGTTGGCGTAAAATCTACTCGAGATGTGAGATTTAATTCATACTTTACTCTCTCGGGTGACTATTTAAGGGACTTTTTTCTTAGCGGCTTTCCTACTCACAAAAAGAAAGCCTTGGCAACAACGTGTGTACTTTCCAGATATATAGGAATAATCGAGTTTTCAATAGGCGACTCTGTTATTTTTCACGTTATTTGTGATACTACAGATATTAAAAGAGATGTGCCTAGAAATTCGCAGCTAATAGCTATGATATCTAGGTTCGATGAAGATGTACCCAAACTCGAAGATTACCGCAACGATTACGCACCAGACGCCCTTGTACTGTAAGAAATTATACTCATCCATCGTACCGTTACCAACCTCACCTCCTGAAGGTAAAACTCACTGCACTTAACATATGTTATGAGCCGTAACATATTTATATTGCACCATTGTTTTTATGCCAGATTTTGTCGTTTTTTATGCGTCGCTCTTTTGCTCTCGTACCTCTCGATGCCGAAATTGGGCTTTGACCCGTCCGGTCGGCATTTAGTCCGGTCGGTGTCCAAACGGTCTGGTTGGATTCTCGCTCTTTTGCTTTTGTCTAGACCCCACTGGGGGCCTTCTGCCCCTCCTAGGGGATGCTGATATAAACCCTTCCATCCTCCATGTTGGAGAAGATGAACCCAAGGTCTTTAAAGAATTCCTCAGTAACAGATGCTAAGGCGTCATAAATTTTGAGGTCTTGCCATTCCGCCGGGTACAGCTTTTCCATTTCGATCAATACTTGGTGCATTGCAGCGAAAGTTTGCTCGAAGTAAGAGCCTGACACCACATCAGTTACTTTCGACAAAAAGTCAGGATTGGCTTTCCCATCAGCGTATCCAAGGCAATATGCAGCGCTCTTTATTAAGACCAGAACCTGGACCTGCAGATCGAGGCGCTTAAGTCTGCCGGCTGCGAGAAAATCTTCGAAGATAAAATGAGCGGAACCCGAGCGGATCGGCCTGGGCTGGGGCGGGGCGGGCTTTGGAAATGCTTCGTGAGGGCGATACTCTGGTTATATGGAAACTTGATCGCCTTGGGCGTACCGTGATGGGCCTGGTTAGCTTGGTTAGCGATTTAAGCACGTGTGGCGTCCAATTCCGGAGCATCACGGATTGTATCGATACGAGCACGACAGCTGGCCGCTTCTTCTTTAACATAATGGCGAGCTTGGCCCAGATGGAGAAAGAGCTCACAGTCGAACGCACCAGGGCAGGACTAGCCGTTGCCAAACAGCAAGGGCGCATTGGCGGCAGGAAGCGGCTGATGACCGATAGTAAGATCACAGCAGCTAAACAACTTTTGGCCAGTGGCGCGGCGCCGGCCGATGTTGCTCGGGATCTGGGGGGTTCTGTCCCAACTCTCTACCGCTGGGTGCCTGCTACCAAGTAAGGGTTATCCACTGAACACCGTACGTAGCCCTGATGGACGATTTAACTTACTGAATTTTATGAATTACGCTTTTATCGTAACGCCAAAAAGATAATTAGCCAAGCAAGGGCACACTGACCATTTCCTCCCAACAGGCGTTGTAAGGTGCTACCATAAGGTTACAGTTACACCGTTTGGCATTATACCAAATGGTATATCCGAGATAGCCTGAGACCAGTATGACCTGAAGCTGCTCCGGCAGCGAAGCAATATCCTTGAGTTCGATAAGCACCTCCATATATCTGGTAGCTTTCTTTCTTCCCCTCCCGGGTTTTCCTCCCGGTGGTGCTGCGGAGGTCCTCCCCTTGCGGGGCGCCGTTGCCGCGGACCTGGTGTAGAAGAGAACCTTTCAACACTTCAACCTTTTCAACTCATTCAACTTTCAAAGGCACACCGGCGCCAGCCCGGGTCCACCCTCTGTGGTCCTCTCCGGGCTATGTGGTCTCCCGGTTCCGGTCTCCCTTGTCGCCTACCCCCACGATCTGGACCTTGATGGCTTTGATGGCTTTCTGCCGCCTTGGTTTCGGCTTTGGAAGCTCCTGATAAGAGTCATCCACCTCTTGAGCGAGCTGGACGAAACGGGTGTGCTCCTGACGCAGGTAAGAGAGGTATATTCGGGCGTCGGCTTCCTCCATCCCTGTGCTTTCTCCGGTCAGGTAGGATTCAAGCCGGTTTAGAGCGTGGGAATACTCCTTCAGGTCGTACTCGATGTAGCTGTTCAGCTCGTTCCTCTCCCGGAGCGCGGTCTCGAACTTTTCGTACGTTTCCTTCACCGAGCGGAGTTGGAGGAGGCCGAATGTCCTGTCGCTACCTGATGCGGAGTGGATGCCCCCACCAATCTTCTCGAAGCAATAGCCCATCGCCGAATGGAAGATGTCGGATGTTGGCGTCCCCTTGAATTTCTCCTTATGCATCCTGTCCTCCTCGTTTAGTTTTTGCGCGATCTGCTCGTACCCCTCTTTTATCCCCTTCAACTGGTCGGTGATCAGTGTCAGCAGATTCACCCGCAAGCATTCGTACTCCCGCGCACCGTAACATCGCAAGAGATCAAACCCCTCCTTCGACATCGTGATCCGCGATATGAAGTTGTGGTAGCAAGTTCCCCCGTGCTTGTTTTGAGTGGGGTGCCCAATGGAAGCGTTTCTGACGGTCCTAATGGCCATTAGAGTATCACTTGCCGCATACTTGAGACGGAAAGCCTCCGCGAGGTGCTTCAGTGCGTCTTGCTGGAGAAATAGGGCCTGGAGCAGCCCGTACGAGTAGATGTACTTCAACCCCGTATCCTCGGGGAAGTCGGTGGAGAGATAGGAGCCGATCGCATAAAGGGCGTCATCGATGACATCCAGGGAACTGCAGATCTGGTTCCAGGTACTCGAGTTCTTAAGAAGCTCCGCTTGGTAGCGATGCGTGTTGATATGCCCGCGCACAGCGTCTTCGAGTCGCCGGATTTCCTTGATGGTGTCTGGTTCTCCCATCTCCACCTCCGCTTGGTTTCCTTTTCAGAGCATGGCGCCAAGTCAACCGACAAAATTGGGCTTGATCATAGCACGACGGAATAGACCCGTTTCGGCGCCGTCTTCGAAGACATGATCGCAGGCTCGGAAGAATGCGTCCGCGCTCTCGAGATGCGTCGTGAACATATGCAGCTCCATGTAGTCCAGGGCGATGCATGGAACTTTCGTTCGCTCAACCAGCGAAAAGATTGCTTCGCTATAACTCGGGTATTGGTCCTCAAAGAGCTCTTTTAGGACTATCAAAGAACGGATCTCCAGGCCGTCTAGCGTTACCGCAGCCTCTTTCCCGTCGATCCTGATCTTCATGGGTGCTGAGGATTTCGCGTAGCGTATGGCTCCCCGCACCTGGCTGATCGCCTTGTCGAGGTTTTTCTTGGCCGTGGCCTTCTTGCGTTTAAGGGAGTTTTGCAGCACCTTTGCTGTGTTCGGGCTATCCTTTGCCTGGATGAAAAGCGCGTGCGACTCGGTGACCACGAGGATGTCAACGATCTCCTCTCCGTCAGTTGTGCGTAGCGGCCCGTGATAGATTTGCTCAGGGGAGAAAATCCGGTGCAGAAGCTGCACTATATCGCGCTCCTGGAAACCACCCGGCTCCTGCCTCTCCAGTACGGAGTAACTGAACGGTTTACTGCCGTGGTAAGAATGGTTTTCGGGGCGCAGGTCCTGGAGGAAGAGATCTTCCGCAAAAAGGGGCTCAGTGAAGGTAACCGAGATGGCCGCTCCGTCATCCTGAGTAGATCTTAAGCCCATCCAACGTGCCATCTGTTGGAGGGAAGATACCGCTAGGCCGTAGTCGAATGGGAGAAGTATCGCGCCCTGAATCAGACCTCGTGTTGGGGCTGGACATTGAATATCCGCCGCGTACCCGAGCAGCTCACGGCTGTTATCGTCGAAGATATGGACATCGGCAGCACTGCAAAGCAACAGGTTGCGAAGCAGGTCCGATCCGGGTTCCGCAAAGAGCGGTGAATAGGTGACAAGAGGTTCATCTGCGTCATCGAAATAAGCCGTGATTAATCCGATGGTCCGCTTTTGCTGGAGTAGAACAGGAATGACGTAAATTTTGAAACCACCCGTGAGCTTAGCTGCCAAAATGGCTTCCTTGGGGGCTTTGACGACTAGCTTGGGACGTTCGCCACTAAAAGGCAGCGGGAGTAGTCCGATTGGGAATTGACACACCAACGGCATTACCTCTGGGTGACGCAGTGTCAGCATTCCGTTGCTCCTGGTCGTACCGTAAGTTTAAAGAAGCGCCATTTGCTCCGCGGGCTGGACCAGTTGAGGCCCTTGGTTCTTTACCGCGCTGACGTCGGGTGAAACGGCGCAGGCTTGCATGGGCTCGGCCGGATAATGGCGGGTATCTTACCATGGTTCCCATAGAGGAGGGGAGAGGAAAGGTATCAAGCCGCGCTCCTTTCCTGCCACCATTTCCAGGCAACCTTTCGGTGATACTCCTCCACTCCACGTTTTTCCTCCTGTGGAGGCTAAATGGTTGTAGGGTGCTGACGATATTGGACGTATAATGCCTCCAGCTTAGGAGGGATCGTGGCCAAAGGATCTACCAGAAACATGCACTACCTGCAACAGTGTTACCTGAAGGGGTTTGCTAGTGGCGATAGGGGAGTTCCAAGTCAAAGCCGCTCAAGGCGCCTTGGCCGCCTTGGGGAAAACCGACCTGCACCTCTACCTGTTTCATCATCCGATCGATTAATTACTGACTCTGAATTTATACTGATCGGGTGACGAAATCGTACTGCCTGGGAATTTTTTACCGAAGTACGGAATGATGCGTAGGTCCGGCTGCCAGATTTGCCCTGCGATCCAGTTTCAGAATTCGGATTGCAGAGCATGCTGTGCACCGCCGACGACTGAGCGGATCGTGTCCACCAGTTCCTCTACTGCGTTATTCTTGTCGACAAAAGCTTTTGCCCCGGCGTCCAGGGCCGCGACTTTGGATTGGTGGTCAGATTGCATGGTAAGAACAATAACGTTGATATGCGGGAAACCTGCGGTGATCCTCCGGGTCGCTTCCAATCCGTCAATGTCTGGCATATTCAAATCCATCAGGATCAGGTCGACCTCCAATTCATTGCAACGCTCGATGGCCTCGCGGCCGTTCGTCGCCTCACCGATAACCTGGATATCGGGATGGTGCTCCAGAAAAGAGCGCAGGCTTTTCCTCAGCCGTTTGTGATTTTGGCGAGCAGCACTTTGGTCATGGGAATCTCCCGCCTTCACGGAACAGCCGAATATTTCCGACTGCAGTGTAGAAGAGTGTAAGCTTAAGCGGGGTAGGCAGTTAGCTCCTCATGACGAAAGGGCCTTTGCACCGACGTCAACTCTGATCTCCCTCAGGCGCATGCTGTAACACGCAGGATTTTAGGACTTTATATTATTTTTTCATTCGCACATTGAACCAATTTTCGGTTCAATGTGCGAATGAAAAATGATGCCAGCGGTTCTTTGGGTATAGGCGAACTAACTGTATTTTCATTGCTTTGCCGGGCAGGAGGAGCTAACTGGCTACCCCGTAAGCTTAATTTCATGTTATTTCAAATTAATTCTGGAGCCTCCATGTCCGGAGTTACCAGGACTGAATGACGAAAATCGTGCTGTCGGGGGATTTTTACGAGCTAGCTGATTAGTACCAAAAAAGCGGCTTCCAAATTTGCCCTGCAGGCGGACTTTTTGAATCGGGGCTTACTCTGGTATTCCCGTAAATTCCAAGATTCTATTCTCCGGAGTAAAATTCATGCCGGCAGACCGGCATCTAATTGTTTTGGGCCGTTTCGTGGCAAAAAAAACCCGGGCTGGTCAAAAACTAGGATCCGGATGGGTCCTGGCAAACTCGCCGATGGCGCGGTCCATCGTGGTTATGTGCTGGTTGAGCCATCCGGTGATGAATTGGGTCGCGGCGGCGATCAGGCCGGGCGTCGCTCCTTCGATCCGGAGGCGCTCCTTTAATTTGCCGACCTCGACGGCAAAGACACGGTGCTGCTCACGATGTGCCACGAGAGCCTGGAAACTGAGGCGCAGCATGAGCCGTTCCTCGTCGTTGAAGTGGGTAACCGCATACCCCTCGATGAACCAGAACAACCTATTCACTTCGTCAGGATTCCTCGCACCTTTAGTTTCATTAGATTAGCTGCGACGAGGTTCAAAGAGAGTCCGCCCTCCCCTCGCCGACTAAAGAGTTCACGGCCTGTGTATAACTTCGCTCTGTTTGAAGGGAGCTATCGCCATCTTAACGAACCAGAGTTGCCCCCTTTCGCGTGTTCGTCGCCAGGATTGCCCCTGGGCGGGTTTTAGTGAAAAGGAAGGGCATGGCTACCAATAGTAGTAAGAAATCGCCCAATAGTAGAACTATCCACAATTACTGCTACTATTGCTAAAGCTCCTTTTTGAAGGATTCTTGGAATCCTAACCCTGCAGTTTTTAACAATTATTTGGCTCGTCATCGCCTTTTTATCTGGCCCGACTTAGGCTTAATGCAAACATAATATGTTTGCTCTAGGACATAGTGGCAGCACGCGCCTTACTTGGCAACTTAACGCGCATCTAGCACACGTAATACGTTTTTAACAACTGTTATATGAATTATTTAAACATGTTATATTTCTTGAATGTTTGTCGTAGCGAATCAATCGATACGTAGTTTATTGAAATTTGCACGACCCTGGACGATGGGAAAAACCCTCAGCTACAAACGATAGCTAATGGCAGCAATACCCGAAACAATGCCGGTATGTTTTTCCTGGGGTGGCATATACCTGAGACAACGAAAGAAGGACTACGTGAATGACCGATCAGAATGGAAGAGATTAGATCGAGTATGAGTGAAATGGGCTGGGAGGACGTGAAGTTTTAATGCCGCGCCGGCTCTCGCTTGAACTGTAGATGGATCGGAAAACGGTTGCAGGCAAACGTTATCTCTGCTAAATTCTCCGGCAATGAAACCAACACCATACAAGCTCAGCAGAGTAATGCGGCAACTCTCTAAGGGTTCCACGAGACCGTTTGCTTGCTCTATCAATGCTGTGCTTAAATGTGACTGTGATGAAGCCCCTCAGGGCACCTATAACGAGCTCGTGGCGGTCAGGCTGGCTCAAACACTTCATGTGCCCATTGCCAATGGCCTAATGACCGATAGGGGCGGCGAGGATGCTTTTGCCAGTCTTCATATTGGCCATTCAGACGTGAAGCTTCCCCCAATAAAACAGTATCAACATAGGGCTGTGGCCTACCGTTATCCTGAAGAAGTTGCTGCCTTGACTGCCTTTGACATCTTTATCGGTAACGTGGACCGTCATCAAAACTTCATAGCGTCCTTGGTCACCGCATACCTGATTTTTGGTGGGATCGATCACGGGATGTCTCTCCTGAACGTAGAAACCGAGCCGACCAGAAGCTTGGCCAGATTACGCAGTCGCGAGCTGATTGTTAATCATCATCCTTTTTACCAGCTGGTCGAAGGCGCCCGCTTAACTGCTTGGGCTGCCAGGATCTCCGCTGCAGACCCACGCGATATTCAAGAATGTTGCCGATGCACCACACCAGTTGGCAGCGTACCGGTCAACCTGCAGCAGGAACTTGCAGAAGCATTGCTGTCACGGCAACGCCAGTTGCCTGAAATCATCTCTATCAATCTCCGAAGACCTATTGCCGCAACATGACTGCCGACCATAACGATTTTTTCATCATCCAGTATGTCAGAGATATTATAAGACAGGAAGGCCGCAATATCGGCGTCATGCTCTTTCTGGATCGTGAGGCGAGATTTTATGCATTGGGCCAGGTAGATCGGCAAACCACTGATCCAGAACCGTTTTTGGCTGTAAGCCGACTGCCATCTAGCGCGGGATGGTTCTACCAAGAGTGGATCAACTGGTTCCATGAGCTTGCCGAAAACGAAGGATGTGAGCCTATAAATCTGCAAAATCAACTTCTGGAGCTAGATGAGCAGGGGTCACCTTTTATTGCAAAAGCTGGTGGGGTGATTACGATAGAGCCAGAAGAGCCTCCCGAAATAACTCTCAAGGAGCTTTTTCAGCAAGTGGTGGGAAAATCCGGCAAGGGCACCAAGGGTGAGTTTCTGTCACGACTGGGGGCACTCATGGCTTCTCTCAACCTCCGGCAGGAGCCTGGATTCGTTGAAGATGCGGAAATTGAATTTCTGCCTGTTGGCCAACCTGCAGTGACCCTGCGGGTCCCGTTCCTAATCGATCCGCCGTCCGGACCGCGCACCGTTTTCAAAATCGTTAGGACCAAAACCAGCGCTGACGCCTTCCTGCGCCAAGTCAGCGATGCTGCCCATGCCTTTCGATATATGTCCGATCATGGGTTTGCAACTCGAGACCGCTGTATCGTCCTTACCGAGCGGGCAAGTAATGAGAAGCTGACCCAGCTTGAGTATCTGTCTTCATTTGCCCATGTCGTCTCCATTAACGATGCAAACGCCTTCAGCAGTCTCGAAAGGATTCTCAAGCCCAGCTCGCCATAGATCTTGACACCAAGCGAGTTTTTCCCAAAATCTAAGCTTTTTAAGCCGTTTTTCCTCCCGCATGGCAACAGTCCTAGTCGAGAACTCCTGGTAGGCCAAAAGTCTTACCGGGGGATTGAGCCGGGTATAGAGGGATCCAATGCCGGCGCAATGCCTGGTATAACGAGTTGGCACGTCCTGAGCCGAACCCACATACACTCCGCCGCCGCGGCATTCGATCATATAGACCCAACATGGTTTATTCATCGTCATCCTCGCTAATGCGGTCAACCATTTCCCCGGCTTCACGTATGGCCCGCAAATTATGCATTGCCATATACCTGCTAGCGGTACGCAGGTTGATGCCGAAACCTTTGGCCATTTTCTTCGGTGAGGTCATCCCCCCAAGGAAAGCATAATAAACGGCGCTACTGAATAACTGATCCGCACTCACCCCCCACTTTTTGGTATATCCAGATACTCTTGCTGCACCCAAATGGCTCCCTACAGAACGGCCGGTGAAAAGGTACTCGTTTTCATCGGCATCTTCCATAAAAGCAAGTGCCTTGCGCTGGAGCAGATAACGATCTAGAAGAACGCAGAATTTTTTAGCCAAACGGATAGGGGTTTTCCCAAGCTTGATAATGTAGATGGCCTTATCCTCATCCTTAGTTAGATCACTAAGTTTTATCTGGACTGTGCGTTTGGCGGTCTGGGCATACAGGAGCATGAATATTCCGATGACAGCCTCCCTGAGATGTGTGTCATCAGCATTAATCCAATCTTTGAGAAATTTACGGTACACCTCTTCGTGAATAATATTGTCCGGGTTTATTCCAGAATTAACGAATGGCACATAGAAACTACGGAAGAATTTATTCGTACGTTTTATGTATTTCACGAATGGTCTTACCGTGTTCTGGTATCCAGGGTAGACTACAACGAATTTATCCAAGTGCGCTTGGTCTATTTGCCGCAGATCCGTCACCCCTTCATTTTCCAAAAATGACAGGAAAATATGCGCGACGCTTAGGTAAATAGTGACGACTTGCGGTCCGTGACGCAATTTGGAGCCAGTCCATCCCCACCTAGCGTATCTCTCGCTAACTTTGCGGCGGTATTCAAGAAAACGCTCCATGTGTACCGCATACCACGTCCCCTTCACCTGTAGCAGACGTTCGTCTTGACTACGCAGCGCGGCAGCATCAGCAATTTCATCGGGTGTCGTGGGAGGTAACAATCCAGTCTTCACTAAATATCCATAGGGGATCGCATGCCTACGAAGACCATTCCGTCCAAACACGGCCACAAGTCTTTCAGCCGTGGCGGTCGCCGGATCTTCAAAAGAGGCATCAAGAATCTTGAAAAATTCGGCATATCGTCCGCAATGGCTTGCAGAGGTGCGCCCACTTATCCGTTCACGAAACGCCGCAATAAATCCAGTATAAACCCCTTTTACCCATGGATTTATCAAAAGAGATTGGGATTGGGATAGTTTTTTCACAACCTGGTCTTTCTCATAGCAGTCAAAGCAACGGGCTTTGCTCTGGGATTTACCCTCCTTACCACATTGCGGGCAGATAAATGGCTGGCCATCGGTTTCGAGGCAATCCACACAAACAACTCGGCCATCAGTGATTTCCCCAGCTGGTTGCCGGAACCTTCCGCAGACGGGACAATATATACTGCCTTTCGTGCGGCACAGATTACATGTTGGTTCATCGAAGCCGTTTTTTCGATCTCGCGACAGGTAGGAGCTCAATCGACCACATATGGGACATTTTTTTTGCTCTTTATAGTGTCGAGAGCAGGCATTGCAGACCACACCGCCAGCTACAATTAGCGCAAGTTTAAGCACCTGTTTGCCACAACGGATGCAGGTTCTGTTCTTGGCTCTGCAGGATTTGCAGCGCGCCGGGCCTTCGCCGTGCAGTGTCCTGGTTACTTTGCCACATTCTTGACAAGATACAGCTTTGAATTCCCGCCTGTAGCATGATGCACAGTAGCGCATACCATCCTTGATGGCATTCGCTACGGTCATAGGCTGACCGCAACAGTCACATGTTGTGCGCGTAGCTTTCATCGTGGTTTTTTATCCTTGATAGAACGATATGAGATATTTGCCAGATTAGCTGCCGTTCGATCTTTTCCCAATATTTCTTTATTGCTAAGTTTTTCTTTCGGTTCGGGACTCACAGGCGCTGGCACCTTAACTGTTGCAGGTGCCTGGGCTGATTTTGCTGTCACCGGTGTCGGTATATTTTGCGTTGATGCTTGCAACTGTTCCGACTGACCGTTGTCGGCATCTGCTGAAATCGGCACCTCAAACATAATGTCACTGAGCCGACATTTAAGGGCTGTAACTAGGGCTTCTAGTAGATTGATCGGCACATGCTTAGGTGGTGCGGCCAGTAACCGGGCTGCATGAATGGACGATATTTGATAGCCAATGGTGCCCAGAAGCCGTTTTAAATCAACACCGGTTCGTATTCTTTTACTGGCTAGCAAGGGCATCAAGTTCCATTCAATGCGGTGAGTCAGTTTTAAATCCATATTATCTAAGTTTTTAAGGCCTTTTGTTGTCGTGTCGGTCACTTTACCTCCATTGGGCATTTTTATGTTGAATCTGTTAATTCCAGTCATTCAGGTCGGCATTAATTTGCCAATTTATATAGTTGGTAACCACAGCATCCCAGATTTCCACCTGATTCAAACATATGCAATCCTCCCTGTTTGGACTTCACATCTCGCCACGGAGCACAATAACGGGTTCTAGTAACTATGAAGGTTTTTTGTTAAGGGCTATATCACTATATATAGTTATTCTACACATTATCAATGGCAACTCGGCAACATATGATTATTAAGCCCTTTATGGATAGTCCAGATTCGGTTAGTAGCCATCAAGTCGTCGATTAGTGTAATCTGAAATCTCTTCGTCGATTTCCGAATCTGTAAAATGTGTGTAGCGCTCCGTGATTTCACCACTCTGATGACCGTGGATCGCCATTACGGCATGCAGGGACATTGAACGCCTTTTGTTGGTTACTGAGCTGTGGCGTAAACTATACGGCACATATCCGATATCATCCAAGTCAACGCGGTCTAGATGTTCATGAAACCGTTTGTTGAGAGTCCCGATTTTGAGCCTAGTACCACGTTGCGAGAGAAATAGTGCGGTCTCGTCAGGATTATTGATTTTGAGGAAATTTGGCCTCACCTCATTGATGTAAGATTCTAGCATAAAAGGCAGTGCCGGATGGGTCAGAGGCACCTCGCGGTATCGTAGACCGCTTCCATTATTTCCTTTACCACAAACCTTTACGATGCCGAACTTCTCCATTCTCGGGCACAAATCATTAGGAGAGAACGAGTGCTTATTTATACCAAGCAATTCAGAATCGCGAATGCCGGCAGAATGCCACAATGCAAACATTACCTTATCACGAAGCAAGGGCCAGTAGTTCTTGCTATTGGTTCTCACGGCCTCCTTGATCGCCTCATCTATCCCCGTCATCATGGAATCGAAATGTCCATCTTCCAACATGAGGCGGTTGGTGTTGTCATCGGTGGCATGAGTGACACAGTTGCCCTCATGAGCTACAACATCAAACACAATGTCGTACCTACGCCTGATCTCAAAGGTATAGGCCGCATTTTTGTAAATGTACTCCAGATAACGCCGAGCAATCCCTTGGTAGCTGTGCAGTGTGTTGCTTTTGTTACCAGCATCTGTGTGGGTTGCGCTCCATGACTCGAAATCCTCCTCCGACCAACGCCAGGGAGCCTTGCCAGTTGTCCTAACAATATCCTTTATAACTGGGGCGATGGCATCAATAGTAGTTTGAGCACGATGCTTACTCTTATGCCGCAGGATATAGTTTCCCATGATAGTATCGTAGAGGTCAGCCTCGCTACCGATTAGTGGCCACGCCCCACCCACCGGAACAGCCGACGTGGCGGCTTGCTGGGCATTGGTACCATTGACGACCATTTTCATGTGGGCGGTGTCACTCTTCATCTACGGGTCTCCTGCAAACTTCGAATGCTAATTACCGAAGTTGCTACTATTGTGGGGAACAATATCACCATGGCGTGCTCCATGTCAACATAATATGTTTGCACAAAACCAAATATATTTTAATAGGCCGTTATATGTTGCTGGCAAAAGATGCAGAGCGCTACGGCAGCGACGCAGGCAATTATTGCCCAACCTCAATGTTGCCAAATCAGGGGGTGGCCCCTGGGGCGTTAACTCTCCAGGGCTCCCAAAGATCCAGACATGCGCATAGAATCGAAATGATCGTCTTCCAGCATGAGACGCTCGGTGTTGTCGTCAGTGGCATGAAACGACGCAGTTGTCCTCATGAGCGACAACCTTAAACCTAATTTTGTACCTGTTCCATATTTCACCGGTATAGACTTGTCTTTTTAAAATATACTCCAAATAGCGCCGGACAATCCCCCGGTAGCTCTGCAGAGTGTTACTTTTGTTACCAGCGTCCCTGTGACTAGCGCTCCATGATTCAAAATCCTCCTCGGACCAATGCCAGGGCGCCTTGCCAGTTTTCCTGACAATATCCTTCAAAACGGGGGTAATCGCATTAATAGTAGTTTGAGAATAATGTTTGCTCATATGCCATAGGATATGATTAGCAAGGATGGTATCGAAGAGTTCGGCCTCACTACCCTTCAGTGGCCACTCCTCAACTGATGAAATAGCCGCCGTGGCGTTTTCCTGAGCATTGGCATCATTAACGACTATTTCCATGTGTGTAGCGTCACTTTTCATCGACGGCCTCCTGCAAACTTCGAATGTTAAATACCGAAGTTGCTACTATTGTGGTGAACTATACCACCATGACATGCTCTATGTCAACGTATTATGTTTGCACCACACCTAATATATTTCAATGGGCCGCTGTACGTTGCTGGCAAAAGATGCAGAGCGCTACGGCAGCGACGCAGGCAATTATTGCCCAACCTCAATGTTGCCAAATCAGGAGGTGGCCCCTGGGGCGTTAACTCTCCAGGGCTTCCAAAGATCCAGACATGCACGATTGAAGCATCCGGATTCGCCACTTAACGTCAACACAAGTGGCGGACGCCGGCCTCGTTGATACCTAGCCCTTAGTTAGCGCCTGCATCAGATACGGGTCAATGTCCGGTTGCTTTAGAAGCCACAGTTTGTGCTCACAAGGGACTTCGGTAATCAGAGTACCCTTGTACTCACCGAAAGTCATTACAACTGGGATCCGAGCGTTTTCGCTCACCTGCCACAGATCCTCCCAGGATTCGATCCCTGGGAGCAAATCAACCAGGTTAGCGAGAATGCGGTGGCAATTCATAACATCTACAAGTGCTGAGTGCGCTGTCCTGAGGTTCTCACGGGCGGTCTGCCGCTCGAGATGATAGAGCATGGCACCTTGACTATGGCTATCAATGTGAGGGAATAGAAGCCGGCTCAGCGCCAGGGTACAGATTCTTTTTACGTCGGGGCATCCTGCAACCTTCCAATCAAAATCAATATTGTGTCCTATTAAGAAATCGAGATCTGTTGGAAGTGCGAAGGTAGACGATTCAGGCATATCCACCAGGTCCTCGTCCATGATGTGATGCACGGCCATTGCACCGAGACCAATGGCCTTTGCCGGTTTGTATCGCTGGTCAAATTTTCCTGACACTCCAAGTTCCCGTGGAGATTCGACCTGTAGCCATGCGGCCTCGATGATTTCCGGCTCGACAATTGCTGTTGTCTCGGTGTCAAAAATGATAGCTTTCATTTTGCCTCCTTGGATAGGTTCGGGCGCTGTGACCCCAAATTCGTTAACTGGCACAGACTGTCTGGATCGACTTCCACAATATGGAACTTCCCCATTCATGTGAGGTAAACCGCCTCCTCCAATTTACGGTCCATGGCGCCGTCTACCACACTATTTAGCGCTGTGAACAATCGAATTGCATCAATGCCGCACCACGTTAACTCATATAGCTTTATACTTCCGGCATCTAGGTGCCTGAAACTGGTCTGCAATTCAAAACATATCATTATCTGCTGTAGCCAATTAATCAACTCAAGCGAATCCGTGAGAAGCTGCGCTGTAAACCATTTCCGTTGCGAAATCTTGAGATGGCCGCCACTACCGAAGAGTCCGCCTATGTACTCTAAAATCTGGTCAGTACCCTGCACGCCAGGCGGGGGTAACGTCAAAGATCTAGGAGCGACCAACCGATACTCTTTTTTGAGATCACCGGTTATATGTGTTGTTAAGGTCCCCACGCGTATGGCACCAATTCTCAAGTGCTCCTCCGGATTGCTGCTTTCAGAGGGAATAAGATGATCGTACATAAATTCTCCTGTGCGTATTTTGTATTTGTAGAATCAACTACCCCGCCCCACGCAGCGGGGTATGGCAGCAGTATCGGATATTGCAACGTTGCTCCAGGTGAAGCAAAAGCATGGAACACGCCCCAAGGGGCTGAAAATTGACCCGGATGGATTAAATACTTTCATTTAATTTCGCAAGTGGGATCCGTCCCCTCGCGGAGCAGCCTAACTCCCGCCACGGGCTACTCATCCCGCAGCATAATTGTGACTACCGGCACGCCGCAGTCACCGGGGCCACAAATGGCGCGAAGGATGTACTGGTTATCCTCGCCATCACCTGTGATTTCTAACTGCAACAGATGCTCCTTCGAACTGATCCACGGGAAAACACTGGCGCTCATTCTGAGTAGGTCCAAGACGATCCCCTTGAAATCTTCCTTGCAATCTGGATTGTTGACTCCCAGTGAAATCAAATCCCAGACTCGCTGGGTACACGCAATGGGGTAACCACCATAGCGCTTGTGGCATTCCGGGAAGTCCCTGGAAAGGTTGATCAACACCCCGTCCTTGATGGCCTGGGCCCTGGAGTTGCGTGGGGTGAGACATCTGGTTTTCTCAAAAGCGCTGAGCATAACCCGGTTGTCGATATCAAATAATGCTTTCATTATTCCTCCTTAGTCGGTTTTTGTGACTTGTAGATGTACTTTTCGTAACCGATAGCTTTCACGTCTGACCAAGAGGGTGCGTGGTCCTTGATTGCCTGTCAGCCTTTCAGTGGTCAGATGCGTCCCCCCCATTATCAGCCATGCACCAATTTTCATTGCACAGCACATATAAAGCATATATTCTTTTGTGCATGTCAAGCACATAAGAGCACACAAGCAACATGAATGACGATTTGGTGACATGCGAACGAAAATGGTGTATGGTACGCACACTAAATTGTTCTGGAGGAGCGCGTGATTCGCTTTCGTCTTAGGGAAATGATTATCGATAAGGAGTTTGACGAGGGCCGGAGGATTTCACACGACGAGATTGCACGAGAGGCAGGAATACACAGGACAACGCTTTCGCGCATCGCTGGGCAAAGGGGCTATAACACTACCACAGATAATATCGACAAGCTTTGCCGCTATTTCGGTTGCAGCGTAGAAAGGCTAATGGAGTATGTTCCAGATGAGCAGGTTGGAGCGAAAGAGGAGGTTTGACTGGGAACGAGCTATATAATGGAGCAGCACCCAACGAGCGAACCAGAGTGTGCGTTCCATACCAATTTTTTAATAAATTCTAAGACCGACCATGATGACCGCTATACCTCGAAATTGTAAAATGCAGGTGTTCCAAAACCCCTCTAAAAATGCCATTCCTGAATCCCCGTAAAATGCGACTTTCCCATTTTTAATTTCAGTGTTCCAGAAAGAACTCTTTTTGGGACACCTGAGTTCTTATTTATCTGCCAGCCAACATGAGACGCAAAACAGGTCCCTTCCGGATAAGTGGACTTTTTTGCATCAACGAAACAGGTAAATACTTTGTAGACCGGGCCAGAACTTCTTCCGGAGCTATCCTAGATGTCAATTCTGAGTTCCTCCCACCCTGGTGTTTAGCACCCCCTTCATGCTTTTTTTCGATGGTGGCCATTATTCGCCCCCTCTGATCAGCGACAATAACCCCTCACGACCGCGCATTGACTCGCCTGAAATCTTACCCTGGGCGCGTGGTTGCCTCACGATAAATGTTACCCATAATATCCCTATGCTTCTTCATTGATGGCAAAGGGAGGGTATCGTGAGGCTAACCATGAGCTTTATATCCAAGCATGAGTTGCTTACCCAAGTGGTTCCCCGCTATAGGGAAGCCAATCGCGAACACAAATCTATCATTCTCAATGAGTTTATAGCCTCAACGGGCTATGCTCGAAAGTATGCCATCCGGTTGCTCACCATGTTGGATGTGGCGCTGCCAGGTCCCATTCAAAGGCCGAGAGAACGGAGGTATGGAACTGAAGTTCAGAATGCACTGCGCATATCCTGGCAGGCAGCCAATTATATTGGGTCTAAACGGCTGGCGCCGTTTCTTCAAGAGCTTGTGCCTGCCTTGGAAAGACATGGGTATCTTGGGCTTAGTGAGGAAGTCCGCGACCAGTTGCTTTCCATAAGCGCTGCAACGATAGACCGGATTTTACGCCCTTTGAGAAAAGCCGACGCCCCTAAAGGGGTCAGTACCACCAAGTCTGGAATCCTTCTCAAGAAGAAGATTCCTGTGCGTACGTTCGCTGATTGGAACGAATCAGGACCAGGATTTTTCGAGGGTGATCTGGTGGCCCATTGTGGATGCACCACGGAGGGAGCCTACCTCAATACTTTTGTGCTAACTGATATTGCGACAGGCTGGGTGGAGTGCCTGCCACTTTTGTATCGCAGTCAGCACGCTGTCATTGAAAGCCTCGATTACGCTCGCAAAGTGTTGCCCTTTCCGGTCCTGGGCCTTGATACTGATAATGGCAGTGAATTTATCAACGCTGAGCTGATGGCTTACTGTGAGCGAGAGAAGATCACGTTCACTAGAGGACGAGCCTACAAAAAGAACGACCAGTGCTTTGTAGAACAGAAAAATGGAGTTGTTGTCCGACAGTTGGTTGGCTACGACCGATTTGAAGGAGAGATGGCCTATCTCCAACTAAGAGAGCTGTATCGTGCGGTCCGGCTCTATGTAAACTTCTTTCAGCCCTCGATGAAGCTTGCCGTAAAACACCGAGACGGGGCTAAGGTTCAACGAGTATACGACCCGGCAAAAACGCCCTTTCAGCGCTTGCGCGTGGCTTTGGGTGCTGAGGCGACCGAAAGCCTTTCCACTATTTATTTGGCTCTTGACCCCGTAGAGCTTCTGCGTCAGATAAAAATCATGCAAGATGCACTTTGGAAACATGCTGTCCTGAGAACAGGGGGCCCTGCTCCAGAAGTGAACGACACTGTCCAACTTACTGAGATTTGGTTAAAACCCACGAAGCTTAGTCGCGCTGCGGGGA
>Ga0209123_1001118_pt1 | contig 28436 bp, 24 predicted proteins | sample BarGraIncu00431A_FD_184500 | JGI IMG/M metagenome (GOLD analysis project Ga0209123, IMG submission 184500) | Arctic peat soil microbial communities from Barrow, Alaska, USA - Barrow Graham LP Incubations 004-31A (SPAdes) (version 2) | ecosystem: Environmental > Terrestrial > Soil > Wetlands >...
ACAGTCATCCCACAGCGGCGGCCCGCGTGCCGGGGCTATTGCAGAGGGGGCTCGGAGTCCACGCCGATGTGCTCCAGTATCTTCCTGATCTGTGCGCCCTCGGTAATGAACGCGATCAGGCGCATCTAGCCACCGCACATCGGGCACAGCAGCGGAAAAACCTCGTGGATGCGTGCGATCAAAACCGCCCACAGCTAATGTGCCGGTCGTGCGCCTCAATGCGCACAACGGCATCGACAGTAAACGCAGTTTCAGTGAAGGCTAACTTGTCCTCAAGTTACGCCGTAACTAAAACCCGCTGTGCGGGTAGGCCAGCATCTTTTCGGCCTCAAAACTCTCAAGCAGGCCACGCCCGACAAAGGCACGCCGGATGCGTCGGCGCAAATCAGCCTGCGCTTGAGCCACGGTAGCCTCATCAATTCCACTGGCCGGGTGAAAACATGGTTTCGGCGCGCCAAAAATCACGCCCGGCGGTGAGGCTTGGGCATCGCCCTCGCCTGGCACCACCTCAAACACCCCATCGACTACACAAACATGGAAGTGCACAAGCTCTCGTTTAGGCTGGAGCCGAAGCGGTGGATAAAGGCCACTGCGCCGATGTGCAGCGCTGCCCTGTCCACCTGAGCCGCACCAGGGCAGTGAGCAGACAGGCTTTGCTCAATGACGCGCAAGAAGATGCGCAGCACCATATTGAGCGCCGCCCCATCGCGCTGCATGAAGTAGCGCAGCCGTTTGGGCACCGACAACACCCACTGGCGCATCGCCAAGTGCGGAAAAACGTGGTCCGACAGGTGTGCGGCCGTCTCCACCATACGCCGGGTGTTGCACGAGGGGCACACGCCACGGGCCCTGCAGGAACGGCGTTGGGCGATATTCTTCTAGCACTCCACAATACTGACAGCCAGCCCGCCGCGTGCGGTTTCTTTGTACTTGGTCATCATGTCGGCACCGGTTTCTCGCATGGTTTTGATGACTTTGTCCAGGCTGACAAAGTGGCTACCGTCGCCGTGCAAGGCCATGCGTGCAGCGTTGATGGCCTTGACCGCGGCGATGGCGTTGCGTTCGATGCAGGGAATCTGCACCAGCCCACCTACCGGATCGCAGGTCAGGCCCAGGTGGTGTTCCATGCCGATCTCGGCGGCGTTTTCTACCTGCTCAGGCGTGCCACCCATCACCGCACACAGGGCCGCAGCGGCCATGGAGCAGGCCACGCCGACCTCGCCCTGGCAACCCACCTCGGCACCTGAGATCGAGGCGTTTTCTTTGTACAGCATGCCAATGGCAGCGGCGGTCAGCAAAAAGTCGATGACCCCGCTGGGCGTGGACGTGGTGACAAAGCGCACGTAGTAGTGCAGCACGGCGGGCACGATGCCTGCAGCGCCGTTGGTGGGTGCCGTCACGACGCGGCCACCAACGGCGTTTTCTTCGTTCACCGCCAGGGCATAGAGGTTCACCCAGTCCAGCACCTGCAAGGGGTCGCGCAAGGCGGCTTCGGGGTTGGAGCACAGCCTGCGGTGCAGGTCGGCGGCGCGGCGTTTCACCTTGAAGCCGCCGGGCAGCACGCCCTGGGTGCGGCAACCGCGTTCCACGCAGGCTTGCATCACCGTCCAGATGTGTTGCAGGCCCGCGTCGATGTCAGCGTTGCTGCGCCAATGTTGCTCGTTGCGGCGCATCACCTCGGCAATCGAGCCGCCCACGGCCTGGCACTGTTGCAGCAGCTCGGCACCGCTGTGAAAAGGGTAGGGCAACACGGTGCTGTCGGGGATCAGCACCTTTTGTTTTTCGCCGTCGGCAGCCACCTCGTCGCTCACCACAAAGCCGCCGCCCACCGAGTAGTAGCAGCGGTTTTGCAGCTCAGCGCCCGCCGCGTCATAGGCAACGCAGCGCATGCCATTGGGGTGAAACGGCAGGGTTTCTCGACGGTAGAACGCCAAATGGTCTTTTTCCTTGAAGGCCACGCTCTGCTGGCCTGCAACGCGCAACTGCCCCGATTCGCGAATGGCGGCCAGCAGGGCGGGAATGGCTTCTACATCCACGCTTTCCGGGTCATGGCCTTCCAAGCCGAGCAACACGGCCTTGTCAGTGCCGTGGCCTTTGCCGGTAGACCCCAAGGAGCCGTACAGCTTGACCTCCACCCGCACGCATGCGCTCAGCAGGTTTTGGTGCACCAGCCGCTCGGCAAACAGCCGCGCCGCCCGCATCGGGCCGACGGTGTGCGAGCTGCTTGGCCCAATACCCACCTTGAAAATATCAAACACACTGACGGCCATGGATGTCCTGCTTAGCGCTGTGCGCTTTGATAGTTCGGGTGCACAAAAAACGGCGCATCCGAGCGGGGCAGCGGGGTCTTGCCGCGAATCGCATCGGCCAGCTTTTCGGCCAGCATGATGGTGGGTGCGTTGAGGTTGCCGCTGACCACATCGGGCATGACGGAGGCATCCACCACGCGCAGGCCGGTGATGCCGTGGACGCGGCCACTGCCATCGGTGACCGCCATCTCGCCGTTGCCCATGCGGCAGGTGCATGAGGGGTGCAGGGCACTTTCGGCATGCTCGCGGATATGGGCATCAATCTCGGCATCGGTCTGCACCGCAGGCGTGGGCGAGAGGGCCTTGCCACGGAAGCGGTCAAAGGCTTTTTGCTCAAAAATTTCACGGGTCAGGCGAATACCGGCGCGCATTTCCTTGCGGTCTTGCTCGGTGCCCATGTAGTTGAACAAAATGCGCGGTGCGTCTTTGGGGCTGGCGCTTTTGAGCGTGACCGCGCCCCGACTGGTGGGGCGCATCGGCCCCACATGGGCCTGAAAACCGTGGAAGCTGGCGGGTGCGCTGCCGTCGTAGCTGATGGCCATGGGCAGAAAGTGGTATTGCAAATCGGGGTGTTTGACACCGGCTTCGCTGCGGATGAAGCCGCCCGACTCAAAGTGGTTGGTGGCTCCCAGCCCCGTGCCTTTGAGCAGCCACTCCAGCCCGATTTTGGCCTTCGCCAGCGGGTTCATGGCGCTGTACAGGGTGATGGGTTCCTTGCAGGCGTACTGCACATAGGTTTCCAGGTGGTCTTGCAAATTGGCACCCACGCCGCGCAGTGCGGCAACCACCGGGATGGCCAGCTGGCGCAAATCATCGGGGTTGCCCACGCCAGAGAGCTGCAACAACTGCGGCGAGTTGATGGCCCCACCGCACAGAATCACCTCGCGGCTGGCGCGGATCAGATCGGTGTGCGCGCCGTTGATCACCTCTACGCCGATGGCTTGCGGCGTGCCGCTGCCGGGCGCAAACGCCACCCGCGCCACCAACGCACGGGTACGCACGCTCAGGTTGGGGCGCTTCAACGCTGGGCGCAGGTAGGCCATGGCGGTGCTCCAGCGGCGGCCCTTGTGCACCGTCATGTCCATCGGGCCCAGGCCCTCCTGGCGGTAGCCGTTCATGTCTTCGGTGTAGGCGTAGCCCGCTTGTTGCCCGGCTTCGATGAAGGCGGTGTAGAGCGGGTTGCGGCAGGCCCCGGTAGAGACATGCAGCGGGCCGCTGTTGCCACGGTAAGCATCGCCACCCTTGGCACGGTTTTCCGCCTTGCGGAAGTAGGGCAAGCAGTCGGCATAAGACCAGTTGTCCAGGCTGGAATGCGATGCCCAGCCCTCGTAGTCCAGCGCATGGCCACGGATGTAGACCATGCCGTTGATGGAAGACGAGCCACCCAGCACGCGACCGCGCGGGCAGTAGATGGCGCGCTTGTTCATGAAAGGCTCGGGCTCAGAGTGGTAGTACCAGTTGAACTTGTCATTGGCCAGCGGGTAGGCAAAGGCCGAGGGCATGTGGATGAAGATGCTGCGGTCACCCGGGCCGGCCTCCAGCAGCAGCACGCGCACCTCGGGGTCTTCGGTCAGGCGGTTGGCCAGCACACAACCGGCCGAACCGGCGCCAACGATGATGTAGTCAAAAGTTTCTGAGCGCATGGTGGTATGTATTTAGCGGTAGCCGCAGGCCACTTGACCAAGTTCGACGTAAACGGTTTTGAGCTGGGTGTAGTGCTCCAGCGCAACCATGCTGTTTTCATGGCCGATGCCGGATTCACCCGCGCCGCCAAACGGCATCTCGATGGGGGTGATGTTGTAGTTGTTGATCCAGCAAATACCGGCTTTGAGTTGCGCCACCACGCGGTGGCCGCGTGCGCCGTCGCGGGTGAACACGCCTGCTGCCAGACCAAAGCGGGTGGCGTTGGCGCGGCGGATTACCTCGGCCTCGTCGTCAAATACCAGCAGCGACAGCACCGGGCCAAAAATCTCTTCCTGCACGATGCGCATGCTGTCCTTGCAGTCGGCAAAGATCGTGGGGGCCACGAAGTAGCCGCCTTCGAACCCGCTCACTTGCACCGGCGTGCCGCCGCAAACCAGCGTGGCCCCCTCGGCCACGCCGCTGGCCACATAGCCCAGCACCTTGTCGCGGTGGGCGGCTGAAATCAGGGCACCGACTTCCGTCGCCGGGTCAGTCGGGTCGCCCACGCGCAGCAGCTCGGTGCGCGCCTTCAGTCGGGCTAAAAAGGCGTTGAGCATGCCGCGCTGCACAAAGACGCGCGTGCCATTGGTGCAGACCTCTCCCTGGGTGTAGAAGTTGGCCAGCATGGCCGCGCTGACTGCTTGTTCCAGGTCGGCATCGTCAAACACGATCAGGGGCGACTTGCCGCCCAGCTCCATCGTCACCCGCTTGAGCGTGTTGGCTGCGCTGGCCATGACACGTTTGCCGGTCGGCACGGAGCCGGTGACAGACACCTTGGCCACCCCGGGGTGCGCCGCCAACAGCGCCCCGGTGTTGCCACGGCCTTGCAGCACGTTGAACACGCCGGGGGGCACGCCGGCCTCCAGGTAAATTTCGGCCAGCTTCACCGCCGTCATCGGGGTCAGCTCCGAGGGCTTGAAGATCATGGCGTTGCCTGCGGCCAGCGCGGGGGCGGATTTCCAGCAGGCAATCTGGATCGGGTAGTTCCAGGCACCGATGCCCACACACACGCCCAGCGGTTCGCGTCGGGTGTAGGCAAAGGCGTTTTTCAGCGGGTATTGCGCGCCCGCCAGCGTGGCGGCAGCACCAGCAAAGTATTCGATGCAATCGGCCCCGCTGGCGACATCGACCACCTGGGCTTCCTGCCTGGGTTTGCCGGTGTCTTGGACTTCGAGGGCAGCGAGTTCGTCGTTGCGCTGGCGCAGCAGTTGCACCGCGCGGTTCAGGATGCGGCCGCGCTCGGCGCCGGTCATGGCCGACCAGATGGCAAAGCCGCGCTGGGCGGCTTCAACAGCCACGTTCACATCCGCCTCATTGGCATCGTGCACACCGGCAATCACGCTGCCGCTGGCGGGGTTGAGGGTGTCGAAACGCTCGCCGCGCCCGTGCACTGGCAGGCCGTCAACAAAACTGGGAATCAGGGGTTCGGTCATGGCAATTTTCCTGGTAAAAAATCAGCGCAACACCACGGTTTTCAGGCCGTTGATGAACACGCGGCGTTCCAGCACAAAACGCAGGGCCCGTGAGAGCACCAGGCTTTCCACCAGACGACCGGCTTGCGACAAGCGCTGCGGCGTGTCGGCGTGGTCAACACGTTCCAGCGACTGTTCGATGATCGGGCCTTCGTCCAGGTCGCTGGTGGCAAAGTGGGCGGTGGCCCCGATCAGTTTGACACCGCGGTCATGCGCTTGCTGGTAGGGCTTGCCACCTTTGAAACCGGGCAGAAATGAGTGGTGGATGTTGATGACACGGCCATGCAGCGCCTGGCACAGGGGCTCGCTCAAAACTTGCATGTAGCGGGCCAGCACGATGAATTCGGCGCAGCTGTCGGCGATCAGCTGCGTCAATTTGGCTTCCTGCGCGGGCTTGGTGTCGGCGCTGATGGGCAGGTGGTGAAAGGCAATGCCTTCGGCCTGTGCCAGCGGGGCCAGGTCGGCATGGTTGGAGGCGATGGCCACAATGTCCATGCAGAGTTCACCCCGGCGCCACTGGGCAATCAGCTCGCGCAGGCAGTGGTCGAATTTGGACACCATGATCAGCACACGGGTCGGCTGCGCCAGGTCATGCACCTGCCACTGGGCCTGCGGGAAGCCCTGCGCCAGCACGGCAAACGCACTGCGCAGCGCCTCCACCGAGCCGCTCAGGCTGAACACGCTGCGCACAAAAAACCGCTCGGTGCTGTGGTCGTCAAAGACCGAAAACTGCTCAATGTAGGCCCCATGCTGGTTCAGCAAGGCGGACACGGCGGCCACCTGCCCCTGAGCGCTGGCGCAAGTGAGGTTCAGGCAGTAATGGTTGGCAAGATCCAGTGACATGGTGATAAGGCACAAAAGGGGACGACGGTGCTGCCGGGCTTGCCAGCAGCACCTCAGGAGGACAGGTTTATTTCAGGGCGGCCGTCACGGCGGACAAGCCGTCTTTGCCCGAGAAGGTGGTCACCCCTTTGAGCCAGCCGTCCAACACCGCCGGGTTCTTCTTCAGATAGGCTTTGGCGGCCTGGTTGGGCTTGGCTTTGTCCAGAATGCCCAGCATCACCGCGTTTTCCATGTCGGTGGTGAACTGCAGGTTTTTCAGCAGGGCGGCCACATTCGGGCAGCGTGCCTCATAGGACGGTGGCACGGCGGTGAATACCTTGGCTTCACCCAGGTTCGGGCCAAACACGGCATCGCCCCCTTCAAGGTACTTCATCTTCGTCTTCACGTTCATGGGATGAGGCTCCCAGCCCAGGAAGACGATGGCTTTGTTGGCGCGGGCGGTACGTTGCACCTCGGCCAGCATGCCCGCTTCAGAGGATTCGACCATCTTGAAACCCTTCAGGCCAAACTCGTTCTTGGTGATCATGCCCTGAATCAGCGCATTGCCGTCGTTGCCCGGTTCAATGCCGTAAATCTTGCCGCCAAGGTCTTTTTCAAACTTGGCAATGTCGGCAAAAGTCTTCAATCCGTTGTCGTACAGGTAGGCGGGTACCGCCAGGGTGTACTTGGCTCCGACCAGGTTGGGCTGCTCCAGCACCTTGATTTGCCCGGCTTTGATGAAGGGCTCGATCATCGGGGTCATGCTGGGGTTCCAGTAGCCCAGAAAAACATCGATCTGCTTGGATTTGATGCCCGCAAAGGTGATCGGCACCGAGGCAATCGTCACCGTGGGCTTGTAGCCCAAACCTTCAAGAACCACCGATGCCAGCCCGGTGGTGGCGGCGATGTCGCTCCAGCCAACATCGGCAAAACGAACCGATTTGCAGTTGGCCTCTTCGGCCTGCGCCAGAGGGGCACACAGCGCAATGACGGCGGCTGCCAAACCGAGAAAAGCGGGTTTTAACTTCATGACCTGTTCCTTGAAAATGAGGGTTGACACTGTGAAAAGACACCACCGCACTTTTACAGTTTGGGGCGACAGAACTTGACTGGGAGCGACGTGAAGTTGTCTGCGGTCGGCATTGGGCAAGCGGTGGCGCAGGAACCCATTGTTATGAGTAAAAACAGGCTCTAGCCGCCGTCACATATGCGCATGCAGCTATAAATATGATAGCAATTGAGGTGACAGAGGAAGTCGCAGTTGCTGGCTCAGGCGACCCGCCTGGCGGGGGGCTGGTCTGACTCCCAGGCCGATGGCTGGGGCACCGTGCTGACCACCTTGCCCACGTTGCGCCTGCGCTCCTCGCTGGGGGCGTGGCCATACAGGCTGCGGTAGGCCTTGCAAAAATGCGATGACGATTGAAAGCCGCAGGCCACGGTGACTTGCATGATGGGCATGCTGCTGTGGGTGAGCAACTCTTGCGCACGGCGCAGCCGCAAGTTCATGTAGTACTGCGCCGGGTTCATGCTGAAATAGCGCAGGAACAGGCGTTCCATCTGACGCAGCGACAGCGCAATGGCACTGGCCAATTCAGTCAGCGGCAGGGGTTCCTCAATGTTGGCGGCCATGATTTCGGCCACCTCGGTCAAGTGCTGGTAGCCCGGCCCAATGCATTCGGGCTGCGGAATGCGTTGCCGGTCACTGCTGGCGCGCAGGCGCTCCACAATGAACTGCTCGGAGATGTCGCGCACCAGTTTGGCACCGTGCCTGGCGCGGATCAGGTGCAGCATCATGTGCAGCGGCGCGGTGCCGCCTGAGCAGGTGATGCGGTCACGGTCCACCACAAAGACCTCAGTGGAGAACTGAACCTTGGGAAACTCTTCCCTGATGGCAGCCAGGTTTTCCCAATGGATGGCGCAGCGGTAGCCATCCAGCAGCCGCGCGCTGGCCAGGGCAAACGCGCCGGTGCACAAGCCGCCTACCGGGATGCCCCAGGCCGCGCACTGGCGCAGCAAGCCGCGCACGGCTTCGCTGGTGACCTGGCGGATGTTGATGCCGCCACACACCAACACCATGTCGCAGTCGGCCAGGCTGGACAAGTCCCCGGTTGCGGTCAGGGACAGGCCATTGCTGGCCACCGCGCTGCAGTGTTCGGGGCTGACCACTGTCCAGCGGTACAGCGGGCTGCGGCTGAGGTAGTTGGCCATGCGCAGCGGTTCCACCGCGTTGGCAAAGGCGATCATCGAGTAATCAGGCAGCAAGACAAAGCCGATGTGGCTGCAGCGGGTTTTCGCCAGGGCATCGTTGGCACCCGCAACGCTTGGCGGGATCAGCCCAAGGGGAAGGCAAGTCATGGCGATGTTCCTCTTAGCTTTCGCGGCGCTTTGCGACACCAAAACTCTCGGTCAGGCGGTCCAGAATGATGGCCAACAACACCACCGCCAGACCACTTTCAAAGCCCAGCCCGATGTCAAGCCGCTGGATGCTGGCCAGCACGTCATTGCCCAGCCCCCCGGCACCCACCATGGAGGCAATGATCACCATCGACAGTGCCATCATGATGGTCTGGTTGACCCCGGCCATGATGGTGGGCAGGGCAATCGGCAATTGCACCTTGAACAGCAACTGGGTCGCGGTGCAGCCAAATGCGTTGCCCGCCTCGACCTGCTCCCCACTGACCTGGCGAATGCCCAGACTGGTCAGGCGCACCACCGGCGGCATGGCAAAGATCACGGTGGCAATGGTGCCGGGTACCCGGCCCAGACCAAACAGCATGGCTGCTGGTATCAGGTAGACAAAGGCAGGCATGGTTTGCATGAAGTCCAGCACCGGGCGCACGCTGGCGTTGATGCGGTCATTGCGGGCGCACCAGATGCCCAGCGGAATGCCATACAGCAGACTGATGAGCGTGGCCGACACCGTGAGGGCCAGCGTGACCATGGTTTGAGGCCAGAAGCCAGTGACCACAATCAGCAGCAAGGCCAGCGCCACAAACACGCCAAAGCCCCAGCCCAGGCGGCGCACACCGAGCACCGTGGCCAGCAAGATCACCAGCCAGAAGGGCACGCTGAGCATGCCCAGCTCGATCCACTGGGCAAACCCTTCGACCACGACACCGATCGAGTCGAAGACGCTGGCCCCGTTGTCCAGCAATAGTTTGACTCCCGCATTGACCCAGTGGCCCAGGGGCAGCATGTTATGGGTGGCTTCGGTGAATTGGCCTAACAGATCAAGATCAGACATGACGTGCCTCCTGGGACATTTTGGCGAGCAGGCTGCGTGCAGAAATGCAGCCCAGTAACTGGTCGGCGGCATCAAAAACGCACACCGGCTTGTCCATGCCCAGCACCATTTCCATGGCCTGGGGCAGGGCGGTAGACCAGGGCAGGCGCGGCCCGTTGGCATGGGCGCATTGGCAGTTCTTGCAAGTCTCCAGCAAGTCGGCGGCAATCAGGTAGCGCGAGGTGTCTACCCCCTCGAAAAACTTGCGCACATAGGCGTTGGCGGGCTGGGTGATGATCTGGTGCGGCGTGCCTTCTTGCACCAGGTTGCCGCCCTCCATGATGGCAATGCGGGTGCCAATGCGCAGGGCTTCTTCAAGGTCATGCGAGACAAACAGGATGGTGCGGCGGTGCGCGCGCTGCAATTCAAGCATCAGGCTTTGCATTTCCACCCGCTTGAGGGGGTCCAGCGCCGAAAAGGCCTCGTCCATCAGCAAAATGTCGGGGTCTACCGCCAGGGCGCGCGCCAGCCCCACGCGCTGCTGCATGCCCCCCGAGAGCTGTGCCGGGTACTTGGCGGCATAGGTTTGCAGGCCAACCTGGCTGAGCACTTCCATGGCGCGGGCTTCACGCACTTTGCGCGGCGTGCCAGCCATTTCAAGGCCGAAGGCCGCGTTGTCGAGCACATTGCGGTGCGGCACGAGGGCGAAAGACTGGAACACCATGGCCACCCGTTTGCGTCGCCACTTGACCAGCGCGGGGTGCGACAAGGCGGCGATGTCTTCCCCGTCGATGTTGATCGCGCCAGCCGAGGGCTCCACCAGCCGGTTGATCAGCCGGATCAGCGTGGACTTGCCGGAGCCCGACAGGCCCATCAGCACATAAATTTCCCCCGGATTGACATCAAAACTGACTTTGTTGACCCCCACCACATGCCCGGTTTTGGCAAACACTTCGTCTTTGCTGTGTCCGCTGTCCAGTAATTGAACCGCCTCTGAAATATTATTTCCAAATATTTTGCATAAATTTCTGACGCTTATCTTCGGCTTTGACATCGTGGGTCTCCAATGATTTTTTCGCTGTGATTTGCAGTTTTAAGTTATATGCAAACAGCGTGCCATCCATTTTTGTTGAAAATTTACCAAAATCAATTAAGACTATCCATGGGTGGGCTATTGGTGGCAAGCATTGCACCAAAACAGATATTTATATTCAAGCAGCGGGACATCGGGCACTGCTTGGGAGCATGGCACGCATGTTTTTGCACTCAGGACATGGTCATCAACGATCCAGTGTGATGTCTCCCATTGGGCGGCTGCAGCAGGGCAAGATCCAGCCCTGATCGATTTCGCGCTGGCGAATACCGCCCGCTGCCGTCATTTCTACTTGGCCGTTTATTTTTTTGGTTTTGCAAGTACCGCAAACCCCATTGCTGCAAGATGATGGCAGGCGTATACCGGCATTAACTGCCGCCTGCAAAATGGTTTGATCGGCATTGCAGTTAAATAATTGTCCAGTTTTCTGCAGTTGAATACTGTAGACCTGGCTATTGCTATCAATGATTGAATTATTTTCAAGTATTGTCGGTTGCAGTAATTCAAATGAGAAACTCTCTTGTCGATAGTGCTGCATGTCAAAACCGTTGGCTTGCAGCAGTGTCTGCACGGCGGCCATAAAGGGGGCTGGGCCGCAGGTATAGATGTCGCGCTGCAGAAAATCAGGCGCGATGTGCGCCAGCCGTGCGCCGTCCAGGCGGCCCAGGTGACCGGCGTAGGTGCTGGCGGGCGTGTGCTGTTCACACACCATGGACAGCCGCAGATGTGGCATTTGGCGCGCCATCAGCGCCAGTTCGTCGGCAAACAGAATGTCGGCCGGGCTGCGTGCGCAATGCACGAACACGATGTTGGCATCGCTGCCCAAGTCGTGCAGCGCTCGGGTCATCGACATCAGGGGTGTGACACCACTGCCGCCAGACAAAAACAGGTAGTTATTTGCCGGTGTTTTGAAGCAGCTGAAGTCACCAGACGGTCCCATGGCCCCCAGCGCCATGCCAACCTGCAAGTGGTCATGCAGCCAGTTGGAGACCAGGCCACCGGACACCCGTTTGACGGTGATGCTCAGCAGGTCCGGGCGGGTTGGGCTGCTGGACAGCGTGTAGCAGCGCTTGACTTTGTCGCCTGTGATGTCGAGTTCCAGCGTGATGAACTGGCCGGGCAGGTAGCGAAAGCTGCGCGCAGTGCCAGCCGCCAGCACAAAGGTTTTGACATCGGCCGTTTCCTGGCGAATCTGCACGCAGTGCAAGGTGTCGTCCTGCTCGGCAGACCACAGGGGGGCTGCTGCGGTGCTCAGGTCGGTGGTGTGGACGGGTGTGAACATGGGCAGGCACAGGGCAGGGGCTCAGAAAAAGATCACCGGGGTTACAGCGTCAAGGCGCTCAGGCGCTTCACGTACCAGTTGCAAAACTTCTCGACCAGACCTTCGGTAAAGGGCGAGTAGGGGCCGGGCTCGTAGGCACCGGTGGCAATGCCGATTTGCGACTCTTCCACCAGGTGGCGATCCTGCGCATTGGTGGCGTTCCACACCGAGGTCAGGTTTTCCACCGTGTAGTCCACGCCTTCGACCGCGTCCTTGTGCACACACCAGGTGGTGCGCACCAGGGTTTTGCCAGCCGAGATCGGCAGCACCGAGAAGCTGACGACGTGGTCGCTCATGAAGTGGTGCCAGGAGTTGGGCTGGGTCCAGAACGACAAGCCGCCCAGCGCGGGCTCGGTAAAGTCAGCCAGCAGTTTTTTGCAAGCCACTTCGGTGTTCATGGTCTGCGACTGGCCAGCGCGGTCCAGCGGCAGGCGCTGGGTGCGAAAACCGGTGACACGCTCATCGAGCGTGTCGATCTCGGCCGACGGCAGGCCCATGCTTTCCCAGCGCTGGTGGCTGGCGGCGACGACGTCCCTGAAGCGTTGCAGGCCCGCCGCAATGTCTGCATCGGGCTGGTAGCCAAAGCCGTATTCGTACAGGGAAATGGTCAGCTCGGGATGGTTGCCAACGCAGTGGTAACACTCGCGGTTGTTTTCCATGGTGAGCTTCCAGTTGCAGTTTTCAATCAGATCCACTTGGGCCGCCACCTTGCACTCGGCCAGCCGGTGCGGGGCCAGGTAGGGGGTCATCTGGGCGGCCATCTGCTCAAAATCTTCCGGCGGGTTTTGTGCCAGGCAGATGAAGATCAGCCCACCCAGGCTGCGGGCGTGCACCGGTTTGAGGCCCAGGCCTTTGGGGTCAAAGTCTTCCCCCATGTGCTTGGCGTGGAGCAGTTTACCGGTGAGGTCGTAAGTCCACTGGTGGTAGGGGCAGACGATGTTGCCCAGCTGGCCTTGTTGGCTGGCGCACAGGCGCGAGCCTCGGTGGCGGCAGACGTTGTGAAAGGCCTGCACTTGCATGTCGTCGTCGCGCGTGATCAGGATCGAGTGTTTGCCAAAGTCCACCGTGATGTAGTCGCCGGCTTCAGGGGTTTGCGGCTCCACCGCCACGAAGATCCAGTGCTTGCCAAAGATCTGCTCCATGTCGGCTTGCAGCATGGTGTCGCTCAGGTAGAACGGCGCTTCCAGGCTGTAGCCGGGTTGCCTGCGCGCCAGTAACTCGCGGGACATCAGGGCCTGGGAAGAAAGGTTGTTTGTCATGGTGAAGGCCTCCTCAAAATGGCACAAGTGAATGGGTGCGCAGGTAGTCCAGAACAGCCTGCGCTTTGCTGTGGGGGGTGCCGCTTTGCAGCACCGTGCCGCCCGTGGCGGGTGATTCGATTGCTCCTAACATGCGAGCGTGGCCGCTTTGCTGAATGCGGGCTTCAAGCACTTTTCGTCGCTTGGTGGCAGGCACCCGCTGGCCGCTGGGGGCGGTGCCTGGTTCGGTGGCGGCAGAGGTCACGGTGGGGCGCACGATCTGGCCGGCCATGGCAGCCGCCAGCGAATGGCGCAGCGTTTGGGGGGCAGCCCCGCTGATGACCAGCACCGCCGGGGCGCTGATGCGCAGACGGCGGCACGCGCCCTTGGGCAGGGCTTGGGTCACGATCCAGCTGGCACCGTCAGGCTGCACGGCGATCACATCGGTTACCACGGGCCGATTCAGCTGCACTGCCAGCGCATGGGGCAACACCCCCGAGTCTGGCTCGGATGCCGCCTGGGTGCCGGTCAGCACCCAGGCGGTGTCGCGCAAGGCGGGCAGCAGCGTGCGGGCCACATCTGCGGGGTCGTCACAGGCCAAAACCTCCAGCACGGGGGCTCCCAGGGCCAGGTAGTCACGGGCGACGGACTCCGGCATTGGCCCTGCGCTGAGCAGGCGCACTGGCTGGTTCAACCCCAATGCCAGGGCCACGGCGGTGGCATCGGCGCGGCTGCGCATAGACCTGCCGCTGACCGCATGCGTGCGGGGTGCGACCAAAACGGTGATCTGGCTCATAGCCCCTCCTTGTGCTGGCGCACCAAATCGAGCAGCGCCTGCATCAGCGCGGCGCTGTCTTCCACCACCATCAGGTCGGCGCGCCGGGCCATCGGGGCCGATGCGTCGAGGTTGACGGCAATCACGTGGCGGCAGTCCTTGATGCCTTGCAAATGCTGCACCGCGCCGGAAATCCCCAGCGCCAGATAGCCCGAGGCCGACACGGTTTTTCCGGTGGCCCCGACTTGCTGGGCGCGGGTGAAGCGGCCATCGTCCACCGCCACGCGCGATGCGCCCACGGCCGCACCGACCTCAAGTGCCAAGGCATGGAACAGTGGCAGGTCGGTCACACCGTTGCCTGCGGCCAGGATGAAATCGGCCTCCTCCAGCGCCAGGGTTTGTGGGTCACCGGCTTGCACGCCCAAATCTTCAACACCGACCTCTGGGGCCAGCGGCAAGGGCGGTGCGGCTTCGCGCAGACCCAGTCCGACAAATGGCAAGCGGGCATGGGCAACCCCCTTGCCCAGCAACATCACGCGGGGGTGCGCCAGCAGCCAGTCTTCGCTGTGGCTGGCGGGCATGCGCAAGCTGTCGTAGCCCAGTTCCACCACGTTGCAGGCCAACGGCAGCGAGCCTTGCGTGGCAAAACGCCGGCCCAACTGGCCGTCGGCAGCGCTGTCGGCAAACAGCCAGTGCTGCGGAGCCAGAGCGGCATGCAATTGCAGCAGCCACTGCACGCAGGCGCTGGGTTGGTAGCGGTTGGCATCAAAACCGTCCAGCACCAGCAAGCGGTCAATGCCCAGCGTGGCCGGGTCATCCTGGCAAGCGCCGAGTACGGCGACGATGACTTCGGTATCGGGCGTGGCCAGGATCGCCGCAGCGGCAAGCGCTTGGCGGGCCGCATCGGTCAAGGCACCGCGTTCGGCATGGGTCACGACCACGGTGCAGCGGGTGAACGGGCCGTGGCTGCGCACAGCCTTGGCAGCCTGAGCGTGCGAAAGCTGGGCCGCCAGGCGTTCACCTTCAGTGCTGCCCAGCACAATGCGGCGCAGGCCAGCGGGCGTGAGGAGGGCCGGGCGACGTGGGTCGATGCGGCGCACGGGGGGGCGGGTGTTCATACAACCTCCAGGGCGTGGGCCAGCAGTTCGGCAATGTCTTGCACCTCAGGCCGGGGGCCGACCACGCCTTCCAGCATGGCGGTGCAATTGGGGCAGGCCACGGCCACCACGCCAGCGCCGATGCTTTTGGCATCGGCCATGCGGATGTCGGGGATACGGGTGCGGCCGGGAATATCGGTAAACGGCGCACCGCCGCCACCGCCACAGCAGCGGCCGCGTTCGCGGCTGCGTTCCATCTCGACGACCTGGATGCCAATGCCTTTGAGCACGGCGCGCGGCGCATCCACTTCACGGCCATAGCGGCCCAGGTAGCAGGGGTCGTGGTAGGTCACGGCCTCCAGGCTGCCGGCGCGGGTGGGTTGCAGTTGGCCCTTGGCCAGCAGGTCGGCCAGCAGCTGGGTGTGGTGCCACACGTCAAAGTCGCCGCCCATGGCCGGGTATTCGTTCTTCAGCGAGTGGAAGATGTGCGGGTCGGGCGTCACGATGTGCAGAAAGCCACGGGTCTTCAGGGTGGCGATGAGCTGCAGGGACAGGCGCTGGAAGCCCGCCTCGTCGCCCAGCCGGCGTGCGAGGTCGCCGCAATCGGTTTCCGCCGTGCCCAGCAGGGCGATCTTCAGTCCGGCCTTTTGCAGCGTCTTGATGAAGGCGCGCAGGGTGCGCTGGTAGCGCATGTCGAAGCCGCCTTCGCCCCCCAGCACCAACCAGTCGGTCTGGCCGCCCGCGTCCAGCACCGGCACGTTCAGGTCGGCCGCCCAGTGGTGCCGCGCCGTCAGCGGGAAGCCGCCCACGGTGTCGGTGTCGCGCAGCTGCTCCAGCGCTTCCATGCCCTTGTTCGGCACCACGCCACCCACCAGGGTCATGTGGCGGCGCATATCGACGATGACGTCCACATGCTCGATCAGCATCGGGCATTCCTGCACGCAGGCGCGGCAGGTGGTGCAGGACCAAAGCGTGTCGCTGTTGATCAGGCCGTTGACGATGGGCAGATGGGGCGCACCGGCGTGTTCACCGATGGCTTGTCCGGGGTAAGGGCTGCCAGCGTAGTGGGCATCGCTCTTGGCGCTCATGCCAACCACCAGGTCCTGGATCAGTTTCTTCGGATTCAGCGGCTGGCCGGCGGCAAACGCCGGGCAGGCGGCTTCGCACTTGCCGCACTGCACGCAGGCATCGAACGACAGCAGCTTGTTCCAGGCGAAGTCGGCCGGCTTGCCCACGCCCATGTCGTCGGCCGTCAGGCGCAGCGACTTCAGCGCGGTGGCGAAGCGCTGGTCGCCAAAGCGCTCTGGGCGCGGATGCAGGCCCAGGTGCAGCAGACCGGCGACCGCATGCTTCATCGGGCCGCCCAGACCCACACCCAGCGCGAGTTCGGCGGCGCCGGCGGCAAACGCCAAGCTGATCAAGCCGGCCAGCCAGGGTGCGAGGGCAGTGCCGGTGAGTGCCACGGCGCCGACCAAGGCCACGGCCAGTGCAAACAGCATCAGCGAGTAGGGCAGGCGGCTCCAGGGACCTTGGGACAGGCGCGCCGGGGCGTTGCGGCGCCGCGACGCCATGGCGATGGCTCCGGCCAGCATCATCAGGCCGGCCAGTAGCAGCGCGGCATCCAGGCTGCGCCAGTACAGGCCCAGGCCGTAGTTCAACGCCACCAGCGCCAGCGCCAGGATGGCGCCACCGGCGACACCGACGTGAGCCCGTGCCACGAAGGGCTCGCGCGCCACCACATCGTGCAGGTCGACAAAGTAACGCTTTGGAATCTGCAGCAGCCCGCGCAAGTCCACAGAATGGGCCCGGCCGGTTTTCCAGATCAGTGCCCGCCGTGCCATACCCCAGGCCAGGCCCAGGACCGCCAGCCAGAAAACCGTGCTTACCAAGTGCGGCAGCATCTCAAAAGTCCTTGCACAGACGCAGCGAATCGTAAATGGCCGCGTGGATGTTGTGCATCGACACGCAGTCGCCCACGCGGTAAAGCAGGAAGTTGCCGTTGCCAGTGGTCTGGCTCAGACCGGACTGCGGCAGCGCGTCATACAGGGCTTCGATGTCGGTCTGGCCCTTGTTCAGCGACAGCGGCTTGAGCTGCCAGTACAGGCCGTCGTTGGGGAGGATGCCGTTCTCCACCACCACCTGATCCACGGCGCGCTCTTCCAGCGCTTCGGTGTATTCGTTCTTCAGCACGGCGATCAGCTTGTCGCCTTCGCGGTAGACCTTGTCGAGCCAGAAGTTCGGCGTCTGGATCACGCCGTTGGCGTAGAGCTGGCGGTAGAAGATCGGGAAGGTGGTGCCGCCCACGTCGTCGGCCACTTTCACGTCGGGGGTGACGATCTCCACCAGCTTGCCGCGCGCGGCGATGAAGTCGGCCACGCCGGTACCCGCATGGGTGCTGATGCTGTCGTAGACCAAGACGTTTTCACCCGGCGCCACGGCACCCGACAAGATGTCCCAACTGCTGACGCACAAACCTTCGGCCGCGCCCCAGGCGGGCGTTTGCCCGGTGTGCGGCAGGCCGCCGGTGGCCAGCACCACGATGTCGGGCTGCTCGGCCTGGATCATTTCCATGTCGGCGGCCACGCCCAGACGGCGCTGCACGCCCAGGCGCTGGGTTTCCATGTCGAACCAGCGGATGATGCCGGCCATCTGCTCGCGCTTGGGCGGCTTGGCGGCCAGATTCACCTGGCCACCGACGACGGCGTTCTTCTCGAACAGCACGACCTCGTGGCCGCGTTCGCGCGCCACCCGTGCGGCTTCCAGACCCGCAGGGCCTGCACCCACCACCACCACCTTGCGGCGCACGCCGGTGGTCTTTTCGATCACGTGCGGCATGGTTTCTTCGCGGCTGGTGGCGGCGTTCTGGATGCACAGCACATCCAGGCCGTTGTACTGGCGGTCGATGCAGTAGTTGGCACCGACGCATTGCTTGATCTGGTCCTCTTTGCCGTCGCGGATCTTGATGACCATGTGCGGGTCGGCGATCTGGGCGCGGGTCATGCCCACCATGTCGACCATGCCGGTGGCCAGGATGCGCTCGGCCTGGGATGCGTCGCGGATGCTTTGCGCGTGCATGACCGGCACCTTGGACACCGACTTGATGCCGGCCGCCAGGTGCACAAAGGGCTCGGGCGGCAGCGCCATCGGCGGCATGCAGTTGACCAAGGTGTTGTGGGTGTCGGCACCGGAGCCAACCACACTCAGGAAGTCGATCAGCCCGCTTTCGGACATGGCCTGGGCGATCTCTTTCGCCATCTCGTGGCTGATGCCGTCTTCATGGAACTCGTCGCCGCACATGCGCATGCCGACGCAGAAGTCGCTGCCGACTTGCTCACGCACGGCTTGCAGTACTTCCATGCCGAAGCGCAGGCGGTTTTCCAGGCTGCCGCCGTATTCGTCGGTGCGGTGGTTCACGCGCGGGCTCCAGAACTGGTCGATCAGCTGCTGGTGCGCGGCGGAGATTTCGATGCCGTCGAGTCCCGCATCTTTCACGCGCTTGGCGGCGCGGCCGTAGTCGGCGACGATGCGGCGGATTTCCTCGATTTCAATCGTCTTGGCGTTGCCGCGGTGCACCGGCTCGCGGATGCCGGAGGGGCTGACCAGGTGCGGCCAGTCGAAGCCGTGCCAGGCGTTGCGCCGGCCCATGTGGGTGGCTTGGATCATCAGCTTGGCGCCATGCTTGTGCATGGTCTCGGCCAGTTTGGCCAGTGGCTCGATCACCGAATTCTTCGCCAGATTGATCGAGCTCCACCACGACCAGGGGCTGTCACGCGACACCGGGCTGGAGCCGCCGCAAATCGCCAGGCCGACGCCGCCCTTGGCTTTCTCTTCGTAATAGCGGATGTAGCGCTCGGTCGGGTTGCCGCCTTCGGCATACACCTCGGCATGCGCGGTGCTGACGATACGGTTGCGCAGCAGCACCTGGTTCAGGCGGATGGGCTCAAACAAATGCGGATAGCGCATGGCGGGGCTCTACAGAGAATTAAAGGGGACTGACAGTGAAGACGCAGTGGCTGTGGCCTTCTGCTGCGCATTGGGTCTCGACGCTGGTAGTGCGCACGGCGGAACCGCTGGTTTCCAGCACCCAATCCATGGCGCCCGAGAACCAGCCGGCAAACAGGTAGCAGACCTTGCTGTGGTTCACCGGCACACCGGCGATGCCTTGCGCCAGCACAAACACCGAATGCGCCAGCTTGACCTGGGCATGGCCGGTGCTGGCGTCGGCCTCGATGAAGGAGAACAAACCCCAACCGCGTTGCGACAGGCGCTTGAGGTAGTGCTCGTACACCGCCATGCCGCTCAGGCCATGGGTGGCGGCTTCCTGCTGGCACCAGAAGTAGGCCGAGCGGTGGCCGGCCTTGTACAGCGCCGGGGCATACACCTCGCGGCCAACGACGGCTTCGGTTTCGACGTGGTTGTTGACGAAGAAGTGCCGGGGCACATAAATCATCGGCAGGCCGTCGGTGGTCCAGACGCCGGTGTCGGCGTTCACGTCAATGGGGAGTTGGGGGTGCATGTGCGCGTCCTCGGATGCCTGATGGAATTAAGCGAGCCAGCCAGCCACGCGTGCGGGGTTGTCAGTGATCCATTTTTCGGCCGCGGCGGCGGGCTTGGCGCCGCCTTCGACGGCCAGCATCACGGCACCAATTTCCTCCGGCTTCCAGGACAGCTTCTTCAGGAGCGCCACAACGGCAGGCGCCTTGGTGTTCAGGTTGGGGTTGATGACGCTGTCCACATGTTCTTCCGCGCCGTAGATGTTCTTCGGGTCGGCCAGGAAGCGCAGCTTGTACTTGGCGAACATCCAGTGCGGGATCCAGCCGGTGACGGCGATGGACTTGTTGGCGCGATAAGCGCGGTCCAGTTCTGCCGCCATGGCCGGGCCGGAGCTGGGCAACAGACGCATGTCCAGGCCATAGGCTTTGATGGCTTCTTCGGTTTTTTTCATGACACCGGCGCCAGCGTCGATACCGACGATGCGGTTGTCAAAGTCGGCGCGGAAGCTGTTCAGGTCGGCCAGGCTGCTGGCCTTGACGTACTCGGGCACGATCAGGCCGATCTTGGCGCCAGGGTAGTTGGCACCCAGGATTTGCACCTTGTCCTTGAAGCTGGCCAGGTAGGCTTCGTGCGTGACCGGCAGCCAGGCTGACAGCGTCACATCCAGGTCGCCGCGCGCCACACCTTGCCACATGATGCCGGCGGCCAGCGGCACCAGCTCCACGGTCAAGCCCAGTTTGCTGCGGATGATGGCCGCGGCCAGGTTGGTGGTGGCCACGCTGTCAGACCAGCCATCGACAAAGCCGATTTTGATCGTGGGTTTGGTTTGCGCGAAAACGCTGGTGCCGGCAACGGCCAGGGCGGAAAGCCCGATAGTTTGGGCGAGAAACTGGCGGCGGGGAGAGGTCGTGGGGGTCATCGAAAATACTCCTGGTTGATGGAACGGAACGAGAAAATCGAAGGGCGGGCTAGGGCTAGACGCTCCACACCTCGCCAAATACACGCAGCCAGTTGCGGCCCATCACCTTGGTGATCTTGGTCGCAGGCCAGCCCGCACGCTCCATGGCGGCGGTCAGATTGGGCATTTCGCCGATGGTGCGAATGCCCAGCGGGTTCTGGATCGCGCCGAACTTGGTCAGGCGGCGGTTCACGCCCTTGTCGTGCGTCAGCCATTCAAAGAACTCGTCGCCATAGCCCTGGGTGAAGTCGGTGCCGACTCCCACGCAGTCCTCGCCGACCAGGTTGATCACGTAGTCCAGCGCTTCCACATAGTCGTCCACGGTGGCATCAATGCCGCGCTTGAGGAAAGGCGGGAACATGGTCACGCCGATGAAGCCGCCGTGGTCGGCGATGAACTTCAGCTGCGCGTCGCTCTTGTTGCGCGGATGCTCTTTCAAGCCGGCGGGCAGGCAGTGCGAATAGGTGACGGGCTTCTTGGAGGCCAGGATGGCTTCTTCGGAAGTCTTGGCACCGACGTGCGACAGGTCGACCATGATGCCCACACGGTTCATTTCGGCCACCACCTCGTGGCCGTAGCCGGACAGGCCACCATCGCGTTCGTAGCAGCCGGTGCCGATCAGGTTCTGCGTGTTGTAGCAAAGCTGGACCACGCGCACGCCCATGTCGTGGAAGGCTTCGATGTAGCCCAACTGGTCTTCGAAGGCATGGGCGTTCTGGAAGCCCAGCACGATGCCGGTCTTGCCGTCTTCCTTGGCTTGTTCGATGTCGGCCGTGCTGCGCGCCAGGGTCAGCAGATCGCTGCTTTCGCGGATCAGCTTCTTCATCTGGGCGATGTTGGCCACCGTGCCCTTGAAGTCTTCCCACACCGAGACGGTGCAGTTGGCGGCGCTGATGCCGCCCTTCTTCATGTCTTCAAAAACCGAGCGGTCCCATTTGGAGATGATGAGGCCGTCGATGATCAGTGCGTCTTGGTGCAGGGTGCTCATGGGTGCTTCTTTCAGGCGTAAGGATTAGTTGGCGTACAACGGGAAACGGGCGCTCAGGGCCTTGACGCGGGCGTAGACCGAGGCCTCGGTCGCGGCGTCGCCGGTGGGATTGGTTTTCAGGCTATTAAAGACTTCCAGCATCAGCCGGCCGACTTCTTCAAACTCGGCCACGCCGAAGCCGCGCGTGGTACCGGCTGCCGTGCCGACGCGGATGCCGGAGGTGATGGTCGGCTTCTCGTCGTCGAACGGGATGCCGTTCTTGTTGCAGGTGATGCCGGCGCGCTCCAGCGCCACTTCGGTGGTATTGCCTTTCAGGCCCAGCGGGCGCAGATCGACCAGCAGCAGATGGTTGTCGGTGCCGCCGGTCACCAGGTCCAGGCCGCCGGCCTTGAGCACCGCGCCCAGGGCCTTGGCATTGGCCACGACCTGCTGGGTATAGGCTTTGAAGCTGGGCTGCAGGGCTTCGCCAAAAGCCACGGCCTTGGCGGCGATCACATGCATCAGCGGGCCGCCCTGCGAGCCGGGGAACACCGCGGAGTTGATCTTCTTGGCGATTTCGGCGTCATTCGTCAGGATCACACCGCCGCGCGGGCCGCGCAAGGTCTTGTGCGTGGTGGAGGTGGTGACATGCGCATGCGGCACCGGGCTGGGGTAGACGCCGGTGGCGACCAGGCCGGCGACGTGGGCCATGTCCACCATCAGCAGCGCGCCGACCTTGTCGGCAATCGCGCGAAAGCGGGCCCAGTCGATGGTGCGGGGGTAGGCCGAGAAGCCGGCAATGATGAGCTTGGGCTGGTGCTCGACAGCCAGGGCTTCGACTTCGTCGTAGTCGATCAGCGAGTCGGCGCGGCGCACACCGTATTGCACGGCCTTGAACCACTTGCCGGACAAGGCGGGCTTGGCGCCGTGCGTCAGATGCCCACCGGCGGACAGCGCCATGCCCAGCACCGTGTCGCCGGGCTGCACCAGGGCCAGCATGACGGCGGTGTTGGCCTGCGCGCCGGAGTGCGGCTGCACATTGGCGAATTCGCAGCCGAACAGTTGGCACAGGCGCTTGATCGCCAGGGCCTCGACCACGTCCACATGCTCGCAGCCGCCGTAGTAGCGCTTGCCGGGGTAGCCTTCGGCGTACTTGTTGGTCAGCACCGAGCCTTGCGCTTCCAGCACGGCTTGGGAGACGATGTTTTCCGAGGCGATCAGTTCGATCTGTTCGCGCTGGCGTTTCAGTTCGTGGTCCATGGCGACGCTGACTGCGGGGTCGGCTTGGGCCACGCCGGTAGAGAAGAAGGCTTCAGTTTGCATGGGAATGTTCTTTCAAACTATTTCGAACAAGGGGGTGAATACCGGGTCGGCAAATTGCGCCGGGCTGGTGATGCACAGGTGATACGGCAGGGCTGTGCGCTCCAGCAGGCGCCAGGTGTAGTCGGCAAAGCTGCGGCGGAATACGATGACCACGCCGGCTGCGTCGGTGCGCACCACGGTGAAGCCGGTCTTGGACGCGACGGTGCTGGCGCAGCGGCCCACGGCCAGGCTCTCGTAGTCGTAAGGGCCGAGCTGGCGCAGCAGCAGCATGTGGTCGGGGCCGGAGACGCGCAGCGCCGTCAGGCCGCCGCTGTTGTCCACCACCTGGGCGAACATGTCTTGCAGCGCGCTGGTCAGCGCGGCCAGCAGCGCATTGCGGCTGGAGCGCTTGCAGACCAGCAGCCATTCGTCGGGTGACACCCACAGCACCGCACCGGCGCTGGTGGACAAAATAGTCATCGGCTGGGTCGGCAGGACCTGGCCCAGGACACCGGCGACACCTTGCATGAAAGCGGCGTCGTCGGCCTTGCCGCGCAGCACGATGTAGCCCAGGTGGGGCAGCTCGCTCATCACCACACGGTTCTGGCTGGCGGGACTTGCTACCTTGGCGGGCAGGTCAAAGGCATGCAGGGGAGATTGCAACTGGGCATTAGACATTTTGACGGTCACCTTTCACATCCACGAACACGCTGCCGCCGACCTTCACCGGGGTCACCTTGCCGTGCGCATGCACGTACAGGGTTTGTTCTTTGCGCTGCAGGCCACCGGCGACCACCGCCATGGCGATGGAGCGGCCCAGGAAGGCGCTGTGGTAGCTGGAGGTCACGTGGCCCAGCATCTGGTTGCTGCTGCCGACAGTGGCGCTTTCCATGATCTGCGCGCCTTCGATCAGCACGCTGGCGGGGTCTTCGGGCAGCAGGCCGACCAGCTGCTTGCGGCCTTCACGGGCCGTGTCGCTGCGGGCCAGCGAGCGCTTGCCCAGGAAGCTGAACGGCTTCTTCATGCCGACAGCCCAGGCCATGTCCAGGTCCAGCGGACTCATCGAGCCATCGGTGTCCTGGCCGACGATGATGAAGCCCTTTTCAGCGCGCAGCACGTGCATGGTCTCCGTCCCGTAGGGCGTGATGTCGAACTCGGCGCCGGCGACCATCACGGCCTCCCACAGCGCGTGGCCGTAGCCGGATTCGACGTTCAGCTCATACGACAACTCGCCCGAGAAGCTGATGCGGAAGACCCGGGCCGGCAGGCCGAATACCGTGCCGGCGCGCCAGTCCATGAACTTGAAGTTCTCCGGCGACAGATCGATGTCCGGGCACAGCTTGGCCAGCACTGCGCGGGACTTGGGGCCGACCAGGGCGATGGTGGACCAGTGGTCGGTGACCGAGGTCATCCACACTTTCAGTTCGGGCCACTCGGTCTGGTGCCAGCGCTCCAGCCAGTTCAGCACCCGGGCCGCGCCGCCGGTGGTGGTGGTCATGTAGAACTGCGTGGGATGGATGCAGGCGGTCACGCCGTCGTCCATCACCATGCCGTTTTCGTCCAGCATCAGGCCGTAGCGGCATTTGCCGACGGCCAACTGGGTCCAGGCGTTGGCGTAGATGCGGTTCAGGAATTCGCGCGCATCCGGGCCATCGATCTGGATCTTGCCCAGCGTCGATGCGTCCATCACGGCCACGCCGTTGCGGGCCGCCAGGCATTCGCGGTTCACGGCGGCGTGCAGGTCCTCGCCGGGCTTGGCGAAGTACCAGGGCCGCTGCCATTGGCCGACCGGCTCCAGTGCCGCACCGCGCGCCACGTGGGCTGCGTGGATGGCGCTGTAGCGGTTCGGGTCGAACAGTTCTTCGGTCATGGTGCCGGCCAGCGCGCCCAGGCTCACGGGTGTGTAGGCCGGGCGGTAGGTGGTGGTGCCGACCTCGTTCACCGGGCGCTTCAGCGCGCGGGCGGTGATGACAAAGCCATTCACGTTGGACAGCTTGCCCTGGTCAGTGCCAAAGCCCAAAGCGGTGTAGCGCTTGACGTGCTCGATCGAGTGGTAGTTCTCGCGCACCGCCAGCTCGATGTCGGCGGCGCTCACGTCGTTCTGGTAGTCGACAAAGGCCTTGGCGCCCGCGCCTTCGACCTTGCCGTCGGGCAGGCGGAACATGGGGCGTTCGGCCAAGCGCCTGAGCGGGATGCAGGCCGGTGTTTGCAGCAATTCCCGCTTGCCACAGCTGGCCAGCACCTGGCGCATGGCTTGCGTGGTTTGCGCCAGGGCATCCGCCAGCTCGAACGCGCCCGTGACAGCGCCCACGCAGGCCACACCCTTGCGCCCGGTGCGCGGCACCACGAAGGCCGCCACCGATTCGTCCCACTGCGGGCGGCTGCCGTCGTGGCAGAACAAATGCACGGTGGGCGACAGACCGCCGGAACTCAGCACCACGTCGCAAGCGATGGAGGTGCCCGCGCCGGTGGCTTCGTCACGGGTGGCGTGCAGCGGCACCAGGCGTACGCCCTTGACTTCGCTGCCGCCGGTGACTTCGGCAATGCCGTGGCCGGCCAGCACCGTGTAGCTGCGGTTGCGGGCCACCGCGCCATGGCGCACGTCGGCCACCGTGACTTGGGCGCCGGCTTTGGCCAGGCCTTCGGCGCAGTCGTGGATCAGGTCGCTGGTGCCACAAATCACCACGCGCTGGCCGACGCGCACGCCGTAGCGGTGCAGAAAGGTTTGGCCGGCCGACACGGTCATCACGCCGGGCAGGTCGTTGTTGCCAAACACCAGCGGGCGCTCGATGGCACCGGTGGCCAGCACCACCTGGTGGGCGCGGATCTTGTGCATGCGCTGGCGCGGCAGATGGGCCTGGCGCTGTTCCGGCGCGATATGGTCTTGCACCAGTTCCACGGCCTGCACCAGGTTTTGCTCGTACATGCCAAACGCCGTGGTGCGGGTCAGCACCGTCACATGCGGCATGTCGACCAAAGCGGCTTGCACCGAGCGGATGTAGGCCTCGCTGTTGCGGCCGTCGATTTGCGCGCTCGGGTCGGACAGCAGCCAGCCACCCAGCTCGTTTTGCTCGTCCAGCAGCACGGTCTTGAGCCCGGCGCGCCCGGCTTGCAATGCGGCCAGCAGGCCACAGGCGCCGCCGCCGACGACCAGCACATCGACGTGGTGGTGCAGGTGGTCGTAGTTCTCGGGATCGGGTTCGGTCGGTGCGTCGCCGAAGCCGGCGAACTTGCGGATCACGGTTTCATACAGCGGCCAGAGCTTTTGCGGCCATTTGAAGGTCTTGCTGTAGAAGCCGGCCGGCATGAAGCGCGAGCCCTGGCCCAGCACCGACTTCAGATCGAAGTCCAGCGAGGGCCAGCCCGAGGTGGAGCGGGCGCTCAGGCCCTCGTACAGCTCGGCCTGGGTGGCCTTGACGTTCGGGGTGGTCACCGCGCCCACGCCCAGCTGCACCAGCGCATTCGGTTCTTCCGCACCCGCGCCGATGATGCCGCGCGGACGGCCGTACTTGAAGCTGCGCGCCATGCGGCGCACGCCATGGGCCAGCAGGGCAGAGGCCAGCGTGTCGCCGGGGTGGCCGGTGTAGTCGCGGCCGTCGAACGTGAATTTGACCGTGCGCGTGCTGTCGATGCGCGTGCCGGTGTGGGGAACTCGGGTGCCGCTCATGCTGCTTGCTCCTGGGCCATGTCGGCCAGAAACAGCGCCTTGCCTTCGGCCAGGGTCCAGCTGCCGGCGACTTCATAGGTGGCGGTGTTGCGCTTCACGGCAAACACCTTGCGGCAGGCCGCCGTGTGCTGCCATTGCTCCCAGAACCAGCCCTTGGTGTTCTTTCGCATGAAAACATAGTCGCCCCAGGTGGCGTCGTCCACGGCTTCGGGCTGGGCGGGGCGGGGGATATAGGCTTCACCGGCGTTGCTGAACTCTTCTTCGTCCCGCGTTGCGCCGCAGTGGGGGCAGTGCAATAAAAACATATCAGTGGGCGACGCCTGCGGCGCCGTGTTCGTCGATCAAATGGCCGGAATGGAAACGGTCTACTGAAAAAGCTTTGGCGAGAGGGATGGGTTCGCCCTTGGCCAGCATGTCGGCAAACACATGGCCCGAGCCGGGCGTGGCCTTGAAGCCGCCAGTGCCCCAGCCGCAGTTGAAGAACAGGCCTTGCACCGCGGTCTTGGAGATGATCGGGCAGGCGTCGGGCGTTACGTCGACGATGCCGCCCCACTGGCGGTTCATGCGCACGCGGGAGAACTGCGGGAACAGCTCGATGATCGCGGCGGCCGTATGCTCGATCACATGCGGGCTGCCGCGCTGGCCGTAGCCCAGGTAGCTGTCGATGCCGGCGCCGATCACCAGCTCGCCCTTGTCGGACTGGCTCAGGTAGCCGTGGACCGCGTTGGACATGATCACGGTGTCGATCACGCGCTGCATGGATTCGGACACAAAGGCCTGCAGCGGATGGCTTTCCAGCGGCATGCGCAGGCCGGCCATCTTGGCCAGCACGGAAGAATGGCCGGCGGCCACGCAACCCACGCGCTCGGTCTTGACCGCGCCCAGGTTGGTCTGCAGGCCGCGGATCTTGCCGCCTGCTATGTCCATGCCGGTGACTTCGCAGCCTTCGATCAGGTCCACGCCCAGGCGGCTGGCGGCGCGGGCAAAGCCACGGGCCACGGCGTCGTGGTGGGCGATGCCGGCGCGCGGTTGCCAGCTGGCACCGAGTACCGGGAAGCGGCGGCTGCGGCTGCAGTCGAGCTGGGGGATCTTTTCTTTGACTTCCTGCGCATTCAGCACATGGGCGTCAATGCCCTGCAGCGCATTGGCGTTGACCCGGCGCTCGATGTCGCGCATGTCCTGCAAGGTGTGGCCCAGGTTGAACACGCCGCGCTGGCTGAACATGACGTTGAAGTTCAGGTCTTCGGTCAGGCCTTCCCAGAGCTTCAGCGAGTGCTCGTAGATGGCCGCGGATTCGTCCCACAGGTAGTTGGAGCGCACGATGGTGGTGTTGCGCGCCGTGTTGCCGCCGCCCAAATAACCTTTTTCCAGCACCGCGATGGGACCGACCTGGGGGTGGTTTTTGGCCAGGTAGTAGGCGGTGGCCAGGCCATGCCCGCCGCCGCCGACGATGACCACGTCGTAGGATGGTTTCAAGGCCACCCGTTCCCAGGCCGGCTCCCAGGTTTGGTGGTTTTTAAAGCCATGCTTGAGCAGGCTCCAGAGTGAATAGTGTTGGCCGCGCATAGGTGCTTGTGGGGTTCTCTTGGTGCTGGATTCATTGTTGGATGTTCTTGCGCTCTCACCTTGTGCAAGGCAGACACACACTTGCTCAAATTCGACATCGCCGCGAATTGGCAGCGTATGGAGCGCCGGTGCGCGTGCCTGATCAGACCGGGTGCACCGGTGGTGTTAGCCTACCCCACCTGGGTCATGCGCCTCTTTTTTGGAGTGCACGCATGCTCCGCTACCTCTCAATCAATTCAGGCGCATTTCAGCGCCGCAAACGCAAGGAACATCAACGGATAACGACGGATAGGAATTCCAATCGCATGAGTCCCAGTATTGAACCTTGGATCAGCCATCGATCAGCGTGAACACCCTCAATTTGGCCACAGCCATGCCTTGCTTGGCGGGTGTAGCGCTAAAAAGTGCTGTCTGAAAGAGTGATTTCGGATGCACCGCTTGCGCCAGAC
>Ga0209123_1001119_pt1 | contig 28431 bp, 25 predicted proteins | sample BarGraIncu00431A_FD_184500 | JGI IMG/M metagenome (GOLD analysis project Ga0209123, IMG submission 184500) | Arctic peat soil microbial communities from Barrow, Alaska, USA - Barrow Graham LP Incubations 004-31A (SPAdes) (version 2) | ecosystem: Environmental > Terrestrial > Soil > Wetlands >...
GTAGCTATGATGTATGTTATGACCAAGCCGTATGCAGATATGCCTGCTCTGCCGAGTGAACATTATTTTGAAATTATTCGGCAGGGTTATCAAGATAATGAGATAAACACAGGGTCTTTGATGAAGGTATTGAAATTTACACGAGATGAAATTGTAAATCAATAAGTTATAGGAGGTCTCAAACGATTCGCTCATTTTTGAGCAGAAGTTTGGAGGCGATGTCATGACCCCCAAGGGAGCAAGCAATTATTGATTTTATTCGTGATTACCCTTACAAGTATCCACTGACAGTTAGACAAATCGCTGCAGGTGTAGGATTAAAGAGCAACTCAACTGTTCATAGTCATTTGACTGCGTTGGTTAATCAGGGAGTGATTGAACGCAGGCCTAATTCTCCTAGGTGTATAGCTGTGGTAGAGAGCATTGCGAATATAGTATAAATATATGCTGCGATAGAAGGTACCTTTAAACTTGTTGCAGGGTTTGAGGGGTCTTTTTCTGTTTAGCCGTCTCATCTTTGATTGAATGATGCGACTTCATTGTTACTATCCTCAACAGTATTCACTAATCGTGCGTGAAGGTTTGTATTCATATTTACCTAATTGAGTTGGTCAAGCTAGGATTAGTCGATAGCAAAACTGTTATCCCAGGTAAATAGTGCTGATTGAGGGCCGTCTATAATGGGTTGCTTTTCTTCATTTAGAAAAAATGACTAAACAGTCACAATTTTGTCACACTTTAATGTTATTATTTAGATATTAAAAGATTGGGTATTGAAATTGAGCTTATATAAGGAAAGATTGATTCCATCGCAACATACATACAAGCTATTATAGGTTATCGAAAAATGACATAATGACTCCCTTCACTACGGCTAATATTATGTCAGTGAAGTAGGAGGACCAGGATTTTAAAAATAAGAAAAAGGAGTGTTTAATTATGAAAAAAGGAATAAAAAAAGCAATTGTCTGCACGTTATTGGTTGGAATGGCTCAGTTTGGGCTAGCAGCTACAGCTACAATAGAGGCTTCACCACGAGGTGATTGGAAGCAACAACAGAATGATCAGCAATGGCAGGAAAATAACCGCCATAAACAGGAAATGCAACGTCGTCACAATGAAAATGCTAGAGATTGGAATGATAGGCAATGGCGTGAGAATCAGCAACATGAACGTTATGCTCGACAGGATAATGAACGCCAATATCAGAGGAATATGGAAATTCAAAGGCATGAGAGAGAAATGGCACGCCGCGATTGGGAAAATGATCAGGCTTGGAATGATCGTCAATGGGTCGAAAACCAACGTCATGACAATACAATGAATGAACTTTTCGCTGGTGTTCTTGGTGTCATAATTGGATCGGCAATCAACTAAAACAAATAAATAATCAAGTGAATGTAAACAATCCGTATCCTTCTGGGTGCGGATTGTTTTATGTATTGGAGATTTTCAAATCACCCTAAAAGTCAACCATGCCAGCACTATTAATACCTTCTATCAAGACTTGACTTTAGCGCTCACATAAGTGATATATGGTACGGTGCCAAATTGACAGAAGGGGGAATTAGTTTATGGAGAAAGCAATGAATTTATTGAGCAAGGTTCACGAAGGGCTTGTTGGCAGAAAAGAAACAAAAGGATTAACTCCTGGAGAGTTAGGGGAGTTGGCAGTTTATGAAGATGCTGTTGTTGAACGGCTTATAAAGTTTGTGGCTAAACGACCAAATAAAAAAACGTAGTAAATCGTTAATCACCTGCCAATTTGGCCAATAATGCCAGCTGGCAGGTGACTTTGCTTGAGCAAGCCGGCATCCTATCAACACTTGACTTTCAAGCCCCAAAAAGTGATTAATGGTACATGAACTTGATACAAAGGAGCATCTCAACATGAGGGTCAGAATCATTGTGCCTACACCAATATTAAACCTCAAGCGAGTCTGCGCTTATGCAAGAGTATCATCCGCAAGTGATGCCCAAGGCGACTCGCTCGAGAATCAAACTACTTACTACAAACAATTAATCGAGAACAATCCAGAATATGTATTTACAGGCGTCTTTGCCGACTTCGACTCAACAGGTACTAAGGCTGATCGGACAGAATTTCAAAAGATGCTGGCGTTGGCGCGGGAGAAAAAAATTGATCGCATCTTAACTAAGTCTATATCCCGGTTTGCCCGCAATACTACAATTATACTGGAGGTAGTCCGGGAACTAAAAGCCTTAGGTGTTGAAGTCATATTTGAAAAAGAAAATATATCAAGCCTTAATGGGGACTGTGAGCTGATGCTCTCGGTCCTCTCTTCTTTTGCCCAGGAAGAAAGTAAGAATGTCAGTGATAATATCAAATGGCGATATAAACGAAAGTTTGAGCAAGGGGAAGTTGCCATCAATGCCACAAGGTTTCTAGGCTACGATAAGGATCAGTATGGCGACCTGGTGATTAATCGAAGCCAGGCAGAAATTGTTGAACGGATTTTTAAGGAATGCATTAATGGCAAAGGTGCCTTCGTGATTGCCAAGGAACTTCAGGATGAAGGTGTGCGAACTATAGCTGGAGGCGACTGGCATTCCAGCACTGTTCTCAACATATTGAAGAATGAAAAGTACAAGGGTGATGCTAAATTACAGAAAACTTATCATAAGGATCATCTTTCTAAAAAGAAGTGCATCAACCACGGAGAGATTGATTGCTATTATATAGAAGGAAACCATTCGCCTATCGTCACCAAAGACATCTGGGAAGAAGCGCAAAGGCATATTCAGTCAAGGTTTATAGGCAATGTTGAAACAGAAAAACATCAAAATCGTTATCCACTAACAGGAATGCTATTCTGCAGTAAATGCCAGGCCACTTTGCGGAGGCGAACTTGGAATAGCAAGCATGCCTGCAAGAAAATTATGTGGCAATGTAGTACCTATATTAATGAAGGAAAAAATTCTTGCTCGGGCACGGTGATTGAAGATGATGTAATAGGCAAGATGAACTTACGAAAGAAGACAGTAATCGAGGAGGTTATGAAGAATGGCCAGAAACATTACCGTTATACCAGCAAGGGCCAATAATACTAACTTAGCTGAGAGTCCGGCGCTGAAAAAAGTCGCAGCGTATTGTCGCGTTTCAACCGATTTTGCGGAGCAAACATCAAGCTATGAGGCGCAAGTGGCATATTATACTTCCTATATAAAGGGCCATGCAGATTATGATCTCGCTGGTATCTACGCCGATCAAGGGTTAAGCGGTACGAGTACTAAGAAGCGTGAGCAATTCAACAAAATGATCGCGGATTGCAAGGCTGGCAAAATCGACATCATTATAACGAAATCAATATCACGTCTGGCACGCAATACGCTCGACTGTTTAAATTATGTAAGATTATTGAAGGATTTAGGTATTGCGGTTATTTTTGAGAAGGAAAATATAAACTCACTGGATAGCAAAGGTGAAGTACTGCTCTCCATTTTAAGCTCACTGGCGCAAGACGAGTCGCGGTCCATCTCTGAAAATTCTACCTGGGGCATCAGGAGGCGATTTGAACAAGGTAAACTTCATTTAAACCACACTAAGTTTTTAGGCTATGATAAGGACCCTAATGGAAATCTCATGATTAATCAGAAGCAGGCTAAAATAGTCAGGAGAATATATCAGGAGTATTTGGATGGTAAGGGTGCTAATCGAATTGCTAAAGATCTAGAAGCTGATGGCATACCTAATTGGAATGGCAAGCCGAAGTGGTATGACGGTACGATTCGGAGCATGCTCAGCAACGAAAAGTATAAGGGTGAGGCTCTGCTTCAAAAAACGTATACCACTGATTTTCTTACGAAAAAGCGAGCGGAGAATACTGGGCAAGTCCCACAGTATTATGTGGAAGAAAGTCATCCTGCAATCATTGATAAGGATACTTGGGAAGCGGTCCAACTGGAGATGGAGCGTCGAAAAGCGTATTGTTTAGAGCATGGGATTCAGAAGATTGAGTATGCGACAACAGATAATCCTTTTGCAGGGAGAGTGATATGTGGCACTTGTGGTAAGGGCTTTGGCAGAAAAGTTTGGAACAGTACAGATGAAAAACGCAGACGCATTGTCTGGCGGTGTAATGATAAATATGCGATTAAGGGTGAGAAGGGGTGTGAGAGTAAACATATTGATGATGGAGTTTTGTATCAGGCATTTGTGGGTGCCTTTAATGCTATGGTGGAGAACAAGGCTTATTTTATGGAAAAGTGGCAGGAATTATTGATGGGTGATGATTTACTGAAGCGGTATAAGGCGAGGGAATTTATTGGGATTATTGCGGAGGCAGAGGTGATGGTGGAATTTGATGTAGGGTTATATTTTGCCTTGGTGGAGAAGATGGTGGTGTTTGATGGGGGTAAGTTAATTGTCACTTTGCTTGACGGCACTGAAGTGGAGTGCGAGATTGAATAAAATGGGACGGACAAGGTGATATGACCTTGGCCGTCCCATTTTATTTTTTAAAAACTATATATGGTATTTTGGTAAATTGTCAATAATTTAGAATGAAAAGATAACAAAATAAAGAAAATTTAAAGGGATGTTATAAACAAGTGTAGAATTATGGAAAAAATGACATGTGAAATTTCAACCAAAGCGGTGTCGCATTAATAGATTAGCACTAGAAGTCGGAATGAAAACAGGGTTTTATTGCTACTTTTTGTCAGGAAAGTTTTAGCAACCATATTTTGTGAATAGCTTACATATATTCTCGCAATTGAGGATGCACTAAAAATTTAATTGCCAATTATCTTCGATTTTCCAAGTGGAAAAGAGGTTGATCAGGCAAACATAGCCTTAATGATGGAGCTGTTAAAATGTGATTTTTCTGACCATCAACTTATTATTGCTTCTATTTTCACATATGATTTTGATAAAGTAAACACTATAGAAATCAAGGAACGCTTAATTGAAGCAAATTAATTATAAAAAGGGAGTTGATATTTTGTCCGGGTATACTAAGCATATGTGTGATAATGATGTTACAAAAGCAAAAAATGATTTAAATAAATTTTTAACCTCCATTACACCACTTCTCCCTTATGAATATGATTTTAGAGTAATTCTAGATTTACTGTATAAATACTATCCTTATGAGATGTTTTTAATTGATGAAAAATATAAGTATTATTGTGCCAAAGAAAAAAGTATAATATCGAAAGATAAAAAATCAAGATATGATTTCAAGTCACTTAATAACTTAATTAAATCATTATCGATATACAATAAATTAATTTCGGATGAATATAAAATTAAGCATCAAGAAAAATTTGATGAAAGCAAATATTGCATGAATATTGAGGCGTTATCAGCTAAAAGAGATCCTAAAATAAGAAGAATAATTGATAAAATTGAAAAGGCAAAACTAAGGACACAACAAGTTGAACCTGAATTTATCGATTCTTTAATAGGGCTTTATGATAAAAAAAATACTTCTCAAAAAGATAAGGTACATATCATTAAAGAACTAGAAAAGTATTACTGTCATAAAGTAATCAGGTTTTTTAGCAAAAAAGTTGATACTGAGTACAATAGCCAACTTAGAGAAATGACATTTTTTCATTTACAATCGTTAGGCTTTCAACCAGTATTGAGAAAACAAAAATACATGAGAATACCAAGCAAAAATAAAAAAAGACGCGATTTTCTAAAAAATGTATATGCTAAAGAGCGTTACAATATAAAAGAAATCCCACAAGAATTAGAGTACAGAATAGAAATTTCAAGAGAGCAAAGAATAAAAACTTATGACTTTTTTATTTCTCACAGTAGCGTTGACTACGATGTGGTACAAAAATTAATTCAACATCTTAACAAGAGTGGAAAGAATATCTATTGCGATTGGATTAATGATAATGATTATTTGAAACGTCATCTTGTGGGGGATGCTACTCTCAATGTAATTATTAAAAGGTTACAGCAGTCAAAAGAACTTATATTTATAATATCTAATAATTCTGTGAAATCAAGTTGGTGTAAATATGAGTTAAATGACTTTTATCAACAGCAAAAAGTTATTTATTTTATTAAAAGGGAAGATGTACAGAACGGGATTTTTGAGTACTATAAATATGATAGTAATTGGTTTATTGACCCGTTATATAAAGAAATGGATTTATTTGGAGTTAAAACGTGATTTTTTAGAAAGGGTTCATATTAATTCATGATTTAGCGGAAATATACACTGGTGATATACCTAAGAAAAAAATAACGAGTGTCAGTTGGAAAAGAATCAATGGGATATATGGAAAAGTTGCTGAAAAGCAGCCAGATTGTGGTCAGTTCGAAACGGTTTACGGATCAACTCTCCGTCAGGAGTCCGCATGACCGCTGAAACAAATAGCAAGAGACTTGACCGCATCGATTAAGAATAGTATCAACGTAGATTGGGCCATTGAGGGAAAGTGTGCAAGTTAAAATGAAAAAGATCATCAAGCGACTGCTGAAAATACGGCTATCCACCAGATAAGACGGCTAAAGCAGTAGATATTGTCGTGGAACAGACTAAACTCATGTCAAAAAGTCGTACTAACAAGAAAAAATTACTTCTGAAATGATATAATAGTGTTTAACAAAATAAGAAAGGATGTGGGAGATACCATGGGTATTGATATTTTCCAGAACAAAGACACTCGGCATAAAGTTTTCATTAGTTACTACCATAAAGATGATCAACCTTACAAAGACGCTTTTGAAAAAGCTTTCTCACATTTCTTTATTAATAAGTCCGTACAAGATGGTGACATCAATACTGATGTGAGTACAGAGTATATTAAACAACTCATACAAAAAGATTTCATTACTGATGCATCAGTTCTTGTAGTGTTATTCGGCCCTAATACTTGGGGACGCAAACATGTTGATTGGGAGATATCAGCTGTTTTAAATAAAAAGTTGGAGGATATTCTGGCCTCATTGGAATTGTATTACCTACGGTTACCTTATCTGCTCAAGGAAATGTCTATGATAAAGATATACCACCAAGGCTATTAGATAATATTAAAAGTGGCTACGCTAAACTTTACAATTGGAATTCGATATATAAAAGCGATGGTAATTTTATCAAATCGGCTATAGAGACCGCCTTTAACAGTAGAATAAATTTGGTTGATAAAATTGTTAATTCTCGTGATCAATTTCAAAAAAACAAGAGTGAGTAATGGATATTATAGAAACACTACCGGTTTTTGGATACCGCCGCGCGAATGCCGTTTTACCGTTTGATGTTATGCATGTATAAATTTGATTATTGATTAATAAGGAGAATTGACTATGGATAAGATACCACTTCAAGTGTATATACTGTGGCATAAAAATTTTACGGATGGAACTGAATACGCTGCGCATTTATTTAAAAAATTTAATAGAAATCCCGATGAAATAACTTTTTCGGAAATCGGCATGCCTGTATATTTTAGAAATCTAGTTAAATGTGAACATGAAATTCAATATAGTAATGCTAAAAAAACAGCAGTAGTAATATTAATTGATGATTATATGGTAATAGATGAACAATGGCAAAATTATGTTGAGAAACTAATCGATCTTAAAGATACAGAAGAAAATGTTTTATTATTTCCAGTAGCAATAAATTCGAATGCTTTTAACTTAAATGATAAGCTAAAGGAAATAAATCATATAAGAATGAACGATATCGAAATGTGGGAAAAAATATTTAAAGGAGCTGAGTTTCTAAAAAGGGATGCTGATTTTAGAAAAGAATTTTTATTAAGTGAATTAGCGCATGAATTGGCATGTGAATTATATGTTTGCGACAAAAGCAAAGATAAAGAACCATTAAAGCTGTTTTTGAGTCATACAAAAAATGATGGCGTTGAAATAACTCAAACACTAAGAAAATACGTTGAAGCTTTCTCTAAGGCAAAAACTTTTTTTGATGCTACTGATATTGAAATAGGCAGGGAGTTTTGGGGAAAAATCGAAAAAAGTATAGAAAATGCCTTCTTTGTAATTATTCATTCTGATAATTATGGAAATAGTATTTGGTGTCGAAAAGAAGTATTAGCTGCAAAAAAACATAACAGACCAATTCTTAGTGTAAACGCTATAGAAAAAGAGGAAATTCGGTCTTTCCCATATATGGCTAATATAAAAACACTTAGAATTAGCAAAGATTCCAGTTTTATTGAATTCTATCATGTAATAACAGAAATCTATATGGAAGCTATCAGATATAAATATAATGAACTTAAAATAAATGATTTTATAAATCAAGAAAATATAAAGGCCGCAGTATTAACCAACTACCCTGAGTTATTAACTCTTCAAAATAATAACATTGGCGATGAAAAAATTATTCTATATCCAGATCCCCCGCTTTCTGAAGAAGAATTAGAATTATTAAGTGAGGAAAAACAATATTTAACGCCATTAACTTATTATGCAACTAATAAAAATGTACTGGAAAATAAAAAAGTAGCATTTTCCATTTCCGAAGTTTCGGCGGAACAAAAGCAACTAAAATTTTATGCATTGAAAGATATAATGTGTGAATTGATTAAATATTCATTATATTTTGGTGTGGATGTTTATTATGGTGGCGATTTAAAGTATGATATTAAAAATAATTATAACTTATTAAAAACAATGATCGATGTTCTTGAAGTCTATAAGAAAATAAATAAAGAGGACCATTCAGTAAAAATATATAATTATATTCCTTATCCTCTTAATTTATCAATATCAACTACTGATAGAGCGAAGTATAAAAATCTATTAAAACTTAAAGAGTGCGTCCCAAACGGTTATGAAACAAATTTAAGTTCAGATAAATTGAATGAGTTTTTTAATCTAAAAGATTTTGAACATATGGAAAAATGGGCAATATCTCTAACTGAAATGCGAGAAAAATTAATTAATGAAATAGATGTCATTATTATTATGGGTGGAAAGACTGATGGTTATAAAGGGCGATATCCCGGAATATTGGAAGAATTCTTAATAGCTAGAGCAAAAAAGAAACCTGTCTTTTTACTTGGCGGTTTTGGCGGTGCATCAGAGGAAATCGCCAATTTGATTAAAGGAATTGACTCGGATCTTTTTACTGAAGAGATACAATTTAATAATAATCCGCATTACAAAGAATTTTATCAGAATCATGTTGATTTAAAATATAAAGAACTATGTGAGCAGATAAAAAATAAATCTTATAATCAGCTAAATAATGGACTAAGTAAAGAAGAGAATGATATGTTATTTACTTCTGAAAATTCTCAGGAAATTATTGAACTTATTATAAAAGGAATACTTAAAGTTGATGGAAAAATATAAGACGAATTACAAAGAAACTATAATATATGAACATGTAATTGGTTTGTTTATAAAAAGTGGCAGATATGATTATTGTGCGGGAAACAGCAACTAGCGATAATACGAAGAAAGACATTTTGATGCAATTACAGTTTTATGATGGGCGAAAAGATTAAAGAAGCGTGTACTTGGAGGCGAAAAGCATATACAGAATCGGATTTATGCCTCCAATTAACTTAGGAAAGGAGTTGTCTGGTGTGAAATGGAAAAATTGGTTGGAAAACTGGGATATGATGTCACTAAAGATTAAGACGCCATTTTTAGAGTCTGAATGGAAACCAAGTGAACCAGATAAAGATGCTGCGTGGAATCTGTATATTGAATTGCTTACACGAATTACAACTCAAAATCTTCAAACGGATCATGGAGATGAAAAAGCTGCATTAGAAAGTATACATTCCCTATTTTCGATTACTCGTCAAATTATAAAAGATAAGGGGCGTGGATGTGTAGAGTTTACTAAAATAGCAGTAGTAGTATTAAATCAGAAAGTTACGCCGTTTACTGCTAAATGGCATAAGTTAAGTATAGATGGAGCATTTGATGATGCTCAAAGAGGTGCTGAATTTCGATCCGAACTTGCGTTATTGCAAAATGAATTACGTAAATATACCAGAGCTTTAGCTGATATGGCAGATGTTGAGGATCTCACTTCATTGGAAGAGAGTAATTAGCAGGAGGTGGCGTTCTTAAGAGAAAAACTATTTCCTCTCTTTCGTTATTTGTAAGGCGTAAAACATTTGCAGGTTATTACTAGCGGGACAACCAAGATCATAAGGATAGGTTTACCAATGCTTATTCGTTTAGGAGTTAAAGTATGCGATATATGGTGATAGGCGGAATAACGGAAAAATGTAGTGAAGCTGAAGTTGCATATCTAAACAATTCTTGTAGAACAATTGGAGAGACGTTAAGAGATTCCGATCATTCTTTAGTAGTATGTAGCCCGTTTAAGGACAGTGCCGATTATTGGGTATTCAAAGGGTATACTCAAGAAAAATCAAAAGCTAATAATAAAATTGAGTTACATTTTGTTGATATGCCAGCGGTTAGGGCTGAAATAGCAGATATTGAGGGTGCTTCTCCGGATTTTACAATGGTTAAAATACCTCATCCTGCACCAGATGATAGAAAAAAGGAGAGTTTAAGCTATGCATGGTTATTATGCCAATTAGAGGCACTAGAATCCTGTCATGCCATAATAGCAATTGGTGGCAAGCTCAATGGTGCCGCAAATATGCTATTGCTTTTAGCAGAAGCAAAGCGGAAACCAATAATACCATTTTCGTTTATTGGCGGTGCATCAGGTGAAGCTTTTTGCAGAAATCGATATCTTCTTGAAGATAGATTTGGGAAAGAATATGTAATATTACAAGAGGAAAATCATATTCAGAAAGCATTAAAACTATGCGACATACATAGAATTCAACTTAAATTTCAAATGACCCATAGTCGGCCTAATTTCTTTATAAGTTATCCATGTGCTCGTCCAAATGAGGCAGACTATATTGAAACGTTACTGCGCCGACGTAATATGCAAGTTTATCGGGATGAGTCTGATTTCGGTGCTGGGCATGCAATTCCTAATGAAATTACAGAGGCAATATATGCTGCAAACGTATTTATTGCGATATGGTGTGTGGAATATGCATGTAGTCCATGGTGCTTTGATGAGCTGGAATTAGCATTAGATCGCCGTGATTCTGGGGAAATGTAACTTTGGATGCTGTGTGTAGATGATACTAGAATAGTACCTACGCGGGCACGGGATCTAGTCAATTATTCGGTTAGGTCAAGAGAAGAAATTGAAGGAAGTATTTTAAATTTATTAGAAGAACGGAGGAAAAAACATTACCTGAGATAATAGATGTGTCCCAAAAGACTATTCAAATATGTAGTATAACAGGAGCTGGAGTGCATTTTATATAAAAAAATATTTTTGATGATTGTTCGGATAAGCAGGAGGAGAGAATTTTGAATAAGGAATCGAGAGTTTTTGTTAGTTATTCTCATAGAGATAAAGAAAACGTTTGGCCTATAGCAAGTTATTTAGGTAGGCTTGGTTTGAAAGTATGGATGGATATTAATGAGATGGTTGCGGGGCAAAAGATCATCAATGAAATAAGTGAGGCTGTTTCAAAAGCTGATTTATATTTTGTTTTCCTATCGAATAACTCAATTAAGTCTAACTGGGTAATGCACGAATTAAATACTGCTATTACATTGGAGACAACTACAGGTCGCCCCATAGTAATTCCAATTGTATTAGAACAATGCGAATTTCCAATATGTCTCAGAGATCGTATATACATTGATTCTACAGGTTCTTTTGCTCAAACCAAGGAAAAGATTAAAAAAGCAGTTATAACATATTCTGAACCTTTGGGTATTGACATAATTGAGCAAAAATCTTCTGATAAGAAAGAGTTAATTTTGTCAAGTGTAAAATTAGAGTTGCAAGCGGAAACCGAGAAGTATTTCGGAGGAATGGATTGTGCTTTTTCACAGACAGACGTTGATGAAGAGGCGAAAGGATTAATAAAAAACTTACGTAGAAGAGCTAATGGGGTGTTGTTAAATTTTATAGATGTAGGGGAAATGGATTTTTCTTCTCCCTATCCCAAGTTTCCAAATGGTGAATATGCGGAAAGAATCAAAGAAGTTGCTGGAGTTTTTAGTGGTACAATAGCTAAACAAGCAATTGTTGAAGTGCAAATATTGAATCCTGATATGGAAAAACTTATTAATTTGATTTCTACTAAATTGGAAAAACTCGGAGTAAGGAAGGTGAGTTATTCTTTCGTATTGTCACCTTCTGTTGATAAATTAGCGGAAAAAGTTCTTCAAAAAATACAAAAAAATTATATAATACTAGGATGGGATTATGACCAAGGAGCAGAAGTTGAATTACCTGATGATTTAATACTATGTGTATGGTGTAATGATGAACAAATAAAGCTTTCATTAGAAACGAAATATAAATTTCAGCTTGAATCACGAGCAAAGGATTTTTCAATTAACGGTTTTATTGATTGGCTACTATTGAATTAATATAGGGTTCCCATCTCATGATTGTTGTATGGGTTAGGTTAAATCCTCTCTTGCATCATTTCAACAAGCATTCTGTAGCTGAGTGGATATTTAAGATTTAAGGTACCAGCGAACGCACACCATTATAATTTCTGACTCGAAATGATTCCATTTAAATAATTTCTGTGACATTCTCTTACCTCATTTTTCAAGTTTATGGTTAAGAGTATATCATGCTTATAATTTTTACACCAGAACCCTGTTATCTCTTAATTTTCTTATTTTTCCACCTAGATCATATACACCTGAAAGGTAATGTAGTAAATTTATTAAATATCCATTGCTCAATTATAATCTCACTTTCCAATATGCCATTATAAGGATATAGTATAAGTAGATTGGTAATGTTTTGCAATAGAATTAACATAAATGTTCGGACTTTGCCTGTTTTGATTATTTGGTTTGAAAGCGTTGACTTTATTAGGAGTAAGAGGTTTTTCTGAGAAAGCAGGCTAAACTTCTGACTTCAACGAGGTTGCAATTACTTGCGCTGTGAAAAGCCGTTATTTATTTGATGGGGGTATAACATGAATAGTGATTTAATTTCTGTTTTTATTTCATATGCACATAAAGATGAATTGTTAAAAGATGAACTTGTCAAGCATATAAAATTACTAGAACGTCAAGGGTTAATATCAAGTTGGCATGACCGAAAAATTGATGTGGGAACAGACTGGAAGGGACAAATTGATAAAAATTTAGAGCAGGCAAAAATAATTATCCTGCTTATTAGTGCTGACTTTTTAATGTCAGACTATTGTTATGATATAGAAATGAAAAGAGCACTTGAGAGACATGAAGAAAATAATGCGATTGTTATCCCTGTGATATTGCGTCCGGTAGATTGGAAATTATCGGAATTTGCGAGGATACAAGCTTTACCCAAAGATGGGAAGCCAGTAACTACTTGGGGTAATAAAGATAGGGCCTTCTTAAGTGTGGCTGAAGGTATTCGTAAAGCAGTAACAAGGCTGAGAAGTGATTTGCCAATTAAAAAGTCGCTACATGAAAATAATGTTGTTGAACAAAAGATGCCTAGAATCTCTAATGTAGCACATATTTTGAAAACGGATTTTATTGATTCGAATGATCGACTAAAACTTCTTCGAGAATCATTTGAAGATGATACTGTTACAACAGTGACACTGGTAGGTAGTGCTGGTGTAGGAAAAATGCATCTTGCACGGGAATATGCTCACCAATATGGTCACAATTACACAAAGTCCCCCTCCCGCGGATATGCATTTGACGTAGCAATCTCTTTTGCTAACTCAGATTTAAAAACCGTTGATAAACTTGTCAAAAAACTAAAGGAATTTGGCGTGTCTGTCCATTACTACAAAGATGCCGAAGCGAATGTTGAATTCTTGAAGGAGTGGCTGGGCAAGTCAATACGCCGGTCAATTGATCAAATCTACTCCAATGCTCGTTATGCGATCATCGTTTACTCGAAAAATTATCTAGAGTCAGGATACGCTCTAAGAGAGCACGACATCTTGGAACTATCTAAGCTTAATAAAAATCAAGTTGAAATTGTGAACTATGTGCTGGATAGTACCCAATTCGAAAATTTGATTTCCAAGGATGCTCTTCACATAAAGCACACAGGAATAAAAAGTATAACGCTTATGGCAAAAGCCATGCAAGCCAAAGTATTTGGATCTAGCCGTATTAGTCCAATATATATTGCAACAAACCCATTCCCGCTACCATTTGAGCCGCCAGCAATTTCTCAAATGTGGCAAGATATTTCTGGTGAATACTTTAAAAGTGCACTGAATGATTATTCATGCGCCTGGGTTTTTACACTAAACGGACTTTTTCCGAATTCAGAAAGGCTTAAGATATGCTTTGACTCCTCCAGCACATATGAAGATTCAGAATTTGATCTTGATTTGAAAACCACGCTGAGACGGCACTTGGAAAAATGGACGTCAGGTGACGTAAAAAAAGATAAGAGACTTAGAGACGAGCCTTACGGCTGGCAGGTCCGCTTGGAAAGCGTACAATATGACCATAGGCATTCGCAGTATATATTCAATCTGTCGCAGGTAAAATACTGGCATTATCTTGCGACCCACGCGTCGCTCTGGAAGCCCATGGAAGAGGGCCGTAAAGCGCCGGCTGGTAATCCCCTTCGCAAAATCCTATTCGAAAGAGCGATAAATGATATTCAGGAAGAACGACAAAATATTTTGCCGTGTAACTTCAGTCTCCATATGGGGATCATATCAGCAGATCAGCATGTGATTCTAAGGCAGCGGCGAAACCGTGCAGAGCTATTTCCGGGTGTGTGGGAATTTGGAATTGGCGAATTTATGCATGGTCCAGACACAACAGATTCGAGATTCCATACATTTGAGAATGGAATCCCCAGCCTATATAAGTTTTTTGTGGCGGCAGTCCGAGAAGAAACTTATAAAAATATGGAGAAGTATAATGATGAAATTGCAGAGGATACGTTTAAAATATTTGGTATTGCCTTAGAATATGTGACGTTGGCGCCAAAGTTAATTGTCCTGCATTATAGCCCGCGTGGAAAAGATGAAATTATAGAAGGGATGAATCGTGCGGCTGACGAAGGCGAGAGAGCCGAAGCCATTCCTCTGACAGCTGAGGCTATCGTTGCAGCAATTCGGAAAAAACAAAACTCAGGATGGGGGCCGACGTCCAAATTGTGCTTGTGGCTTGCGTTACTCGATCAGAAGGAGACGCAAAATGATAAGGATGACGCAAGTCGATTACTCGACAAATGTTACAAAGAAATAAATTTAAGCGCAGGTGATAATGATTTTGACTTTAAATAGTGCTGTCGGTGATGCGACGTTGTACCTATCTGTCAGTCCACACGCGATCGACATTGCGCTTGTTACAAAGCGGACTGCAGTGTTTCGTTGCGCCCAGTTGGTCGGAATTGATCTGCACCAAATTGGTGCCATCGGTGACGGCGTTAATGACTTGCCGTTCCTGACGATTCCCGGATTGGGATTGATTGGCGCACCAGCCAATGCGGAGTTGCGCGTCAGATCAGAACTGGGGCGCATTCCAGGAGCTATGTTGCTCAATGGCCCTGTGACGGACGGTTTCCTTGCCTTCTACGAAATGTGCGCTGAGCGCGACTTGCTGTTGGTTATATCCGATCGTGATGGAGTGCTGATAGATGGCGGCGCCGATAGCACCGATCGCTTCCGATTGGTTGTTGACCGTGTAATGCGTGGTCCCGGTCCAGCCTTATGGATTCTTACGGGCTCGTCGGCCGAACAGAATCTATCGTTGCTTGACGGTGTCGCCTCTAGTGTAGATCGGGTAACGGTGATGGCCGAGAATGGATCAATCGTCATCGATCCGTTGACGCGGCAGACACATTTGACGTTGCCACACGGATTAGAATCGGTCCTTCCGATTCTAAAAGGTCCCTTTGAATCGGAATTTCGGAGGCTGCTGGCCACTACGATTCTGCCGTGCTACGGGCTGGTGCCTGTGGAGGCGTCATCGGCTTCAATGGACGACTTGTCGATTCCCGATAAGATGACGATGATCACAATCGACCTGCCTAGGCGGTTCCGCGATCACGCGAGCCCTGTGGCCAGCGACTTCCGTAGAGAAGTCCTGCGCTTGGCGGAATGCTTAGGGCGAGCAGTTGGTTTTAACGTGGAACATATTTAATAGAAAGTCTTGTTTATTTATAAAGGGTGACAGAGGGGACGTCTGGTCGTTGTCAAGGTTAATATGTAACGGGAAAAGAGTCAAAATTAGTTCCCTTAAAAGGCAAAAAAATAACACCTAACTAAAAACAACTGGTTCCTGTTTTTGGAGGTGGATATAGGTTTCTTGGGGAGTGAATTTTATTGGGCTATCTTGACAATGTCGTACCCTAAAGATTTTAATAGACTTTTTTGTGTCTGAACATCGTGATAAAGATGCCGCGAAGAAGTTCTTCAAAAAGGCTCTAAAAGTCATACATAATCAGCAACCTAGGGTAATCACAACTGACAAGTATGCTGCAACGATTAGAAAAGTAAAATACTTAAACAATATTATTGAGCAAGACCATCGATTTATTAAACGAAAAGTCAAACCAATGCTAAGGTTTGATAGTTTTGAAACTGCTGAGAAAACAATTTGCGGAATTGAATTTATGCATATGATCAGGATGGGACAGGTTGAAGGAATTAAATGTGTCTTGTCTGAGGTTGAATTTATAAATAAGATTATGGGTATTGTTTCTTGATATTTGGGTGAAAATGTGGCGATCTCTAGCTTTGTGAAGTCTTTGCACCAGAACCATTCTTGATAGGTTGGTGTATCATTGTGAAATTTCCAATATGGTTGGTGATGGTTATCGACTAAAAAACAGAAAATCCATCTTGAGTTAGTATTGTTTTTCACACATTTTCTTTACTCAAAAAGGTGGTACAATTTGTGCTTATTTTTGGTACATTTTACTTGACCGCTCACACCCTGGACGTATCCTATTTCCATACTTCTTTAAAAAGTAACTACAATTTTCACTTTCATCAAAAAACATCTGCCTTCTCCAATTAAAAAATTTAACACTTTTTGACATGTAAAAAAAAGGTTTTTTTTAGAGAACGACGAAGAATATAAAAGGATAAAAAAATAATAGGAGGTACTAATAATGACTAAAAAAGAGACCACTCTGATAGAACCAATCTCAACCGTGTTTGCATTTGATCTCACTAGGGATGCAGTGAAGCCTAACGAAGTGGCGTGCTCGTACAAATGTTGCTACCAGACTGCTCCAATACCGTCTCCCATCACCGGCGTACTAAATGAGCAGGAAACGTTTTCGCCCATCTTCCTTGAAGGTATGAAGAAGGCCGTGTAAAATTACAATAAGGTGCTTATATGCACCTTCTGCTAGACATTGAGTATTATTTATAAAATTGCATGGCTGCAGCCTTTTTATAAGGCTGCAGCCACAGTTTAATTCTTTTCAATAGGCAGGGGATCATTATGTATTATAGTAAGTATAATATTATCGTACACTTAAAAAATTATCCTAGCTACTCGATTATTCATAATTTATTCCACAGCCAAGCAACGCTGGTTTCCAACGACTTTATCAAACGACTGCAGGAGGCTATTCAACGCGACACCATATCCGATATGGACCCAGGTGATATTGAGTTGTTGAAAAGTCGTTCTTTTGTCTATTCTGATCAAGACGAAGAGAAGCAAGAGATCCAACGCACCTATGAAGCTTTTTCAGCAAGCAGCGGCGGGCCTAAGTATTTCCGGCACTATGAGATATTATTGTCGTATGGCTGCAACTTAAGATGCAGCTATTGCTTTCAAAAAGACCGCCATGATGGCCTCCCGATGAGCCGACAGCGCCTTGCTCTCGCGTTAAAAGCCATCGAGGAACTCGACGAAAAAGCAACGAAGAATGCATTCGGCGATAACGATAACGCAAGACCTGCGCTAACCATCGCAGGCGGCGAACCGCTCCAGTATATACCAGCGCACCTTGAACTCTTGGAGGATATTATCGAGTTTTCGCGCTCGCATGATATGAACTATGACTTTACGTCTAACGGCTACGATCTCGCCAAATTTATTCCATTCTTCCAGGCTAATGGAAAGTGCCCGACCAGCATTCAGATCACGCTCGACGGCGTTGGCACAACTCATGACCGCCGCCGACCACATGTGTCAAACGGTGGATCGTTTAGTTATATTGTCGATGGAATCGATGCAGCACTGAAAGCCGATATTCTTATTAGCCTTCGAGTCAATGTTGATCGTGACAATGTTGATGGATTGGACCTCATGGCCCAGCTTATTGAGGAACGCGGATGGACTGAGAAGGTGCTGCCATACGTGGCACCAGTAACCGACCATTCTGGAGTCAATGGCGAATATGAAGGTATGGAGAGCGAAAACGTTCTTTGCCGGAAAATACTCGAAAGATTCCAAGGCAATCCAGCGCTCCGTAAGTTGTTTGCCCTAAGAAACTTCCGCGGTTTTGAATACGTCAGAGCTTGCGTCGAAACTGGGAAAAAGTCGCCCCCGACTTTTTGGCGATGCGAAGCGATGTTGGGACAGAAAATATTTGATCCAAAAGGAGACATCTATTCCTGTTTCGAAGGTTCCGGAATTTCCAAGGCACAAGTCGGAAAATATGATCCGGAATTTGTGCTATATCCCGAACTTCTTGAACAATGGTCTAATCTTGAGACGCTCAAAAGCCTCCACTGCGCCGATTGTCGGTTTGCTTTTGTGTGTGCGGGCGGATGTCCGTGGCATGTCATAAGAACCGGGAAGCCAGAATGTGTTCCGCTTAAACATCAAGTAACCATGGCTTGGAATTATTTCGCGGACTTGGTTCTAAATAATGAAAATTCCTCGTCAAGATAAATATGACTGGATGCCATTAGAATACGTTTTGTTTTAGAGGGAAGAGGAATAAGTGGGGTTACCAGACTTTAACTAACGGGAGGATCTTTATTGCGTGGTATTTGCTCAAGTGTCAGACTGGCCGGACCACAAAATGGATTCAGAGTTTTTCTGCGCCATTGGTGAACTCATTTGTAATGGTTTTGGTACGGAGTTTTTGCAATTTCTGAAGGCTAAAAACAAGCTCCAGGAAGTTACCAATCTCCTGCTAAAACATGATATCTTGACGCACAGTTTGTTATTATTCTTCTCAAGAAAAGACCTCACAGGGAAGTTTCCGATCTTTTTGATGGGAATCCTATTTATATAGCAGTTGCCGTCGTAGCGTAATACTAATTCTATGATCCATTGCAAGGTCGCTCGCGAATGGATTGTTGGACACCTTGAAGAAATCGTGGCTTTTGACGACAAGAATTTGTTGGATATGACGCAGGAGATGACCATCGTCGTAAAAACGTTGAACATGCAACATGCGAAACCTCAATCTTATCAAGTTTATGACGGAGTAGAAGGCAAATGGGTGACTATATATCCCCGTTATGAAGACAAGTATAATTATTGGTGGTCTGAAGAAAACATTCAAGAAAGGGTTGACGCACTCGTTTTAAAGGTCCTACATCAGCCGGATTATTTATTGTGGGCGGTCTTGCACAGTGATGAGTGCTGGGAGTTAGACAGGTACCTACGTCAACAAAAAACACAAACAACATTTCTGTTAATGTAACGAAAAAATGGGACGCTGCCCTAATCCATTGGGTTCTCGATATGGGTATGGGTAAAGAGATGTTAGCCTATATTGAGATAGAGGAGGCGGCCATAAATGCATCAACTGAATTTTGAAATCAAAGGCAAACCTGACAAGGTCATCCTCATACATGCACCTTGTCGCAGTGGGACTTCAGCGTTACTTAACGCATTTGCGATGGACGATATTCAAAGTGTTTACCAACCAATCAAAGTGGCGTTGCATCGTATGCTTTCGGGAGATAGTGATCCCGTAATCATTACCATACGAACGCCAACCATTGTTATTAAGGAAACATTAGGTCCATATGTCCCGGAAGAGGTAAGTTTTGATCCGATATCTGTACTATTATCGAGAGGCATTGATCCTTCAATTCTCCACGTCATAGCACTATTTCGCAGACCTGAAGAATGTCTTTTATCGTGGAAAAGCTTCTTCCGGGCAAATGATATCGATTATTCCTTGTTCGGTGTTTCATATGAAGCTGTTTATGATGATTGCGTTCGAGCTCAAAAAAGAGGCGTCCATATTGTGCCTTTGCGCTATGAACAATTGGCTGAACCTGGCGCATTCCATGATCTGATATCAAAACTAGAAATCCCTTTTAATCCGGCAATGCTTAAGTGGTCACTGTCAAAGAAGTATCGGCCGGGACGGTTCTCTTTTCAAGATATACCTCAGCCAAAGCTGTATACGCACAGTTTGCCATCGGCTGAAGAAAGTAATGAGTTTGCTGTACGGATTCCGGTGCCTGGCTCAGAGTATGTGCCGGACAGCATAATTGCCAATGCTGCAAGGCTGGAATCAGCTCGCGCAATATATGCAACCGTGGTTGAGGACTTGTCCGCTGACAGGATCGTCGAGCAGGTCGACTTTCGCCCTTTGGGCCTCCCACGTTAGGCCAATTCCGTTTTTTAGAACATGATCCCGACATTTTATATGTAAATACCTTCCACAAATACCTATAATATTTTTAAATCATTTTGGGCAGGATGTTTTTCTTCATGCTAGAATATTGATAAGACACAGTTGCACATTATTACTAATAATGACTTGATACGAGGCGATTATAGAATGCCAGAAGCTCAGTTAGTTATTACCAGCATTGTTTGCCTAGTCTTGCTAATCGGGCTGGTGGCAGATTATATGCCTGCTCATGTCCTTATGTTTGTTGCCGTGTCAACACTTATGTTGCTTGGCGTATTCACGCCGCTGCAAGCTTTTGCTGGATTTGCCAATAAAGAAATGCTCACTGTTGCCGTGTTATATATTGTGGCAGCCAGTTTTAATACATGCGGACTGACTGGATATCTGGGTGATATTATGATGGGAACATCTCGTAATTCTCGGCGGGCCCTTACGCGTATGATGATCATATCTGCTTCCATTTCAGTTTTTTTTAATAATACGCCAATTGTAGCCATATTGGCACCGGCTGTTGTTGAATGGTGCAGGAAAAATAATGTTCCGCCCAGCAAATTACTTATCCCTCTATCCTATGCTGTACTATTTGGCGGATTGGGGTCGTTAATCGGCACATCAACCAATCTGGTCGTCAATGGACTAATGGAACGCGCTCACATAGGCGGTATGTCTTTTTTTGAAATTGGCTATATTGGAATTCCAATGGCAATCATTGGGATACTTTATATGCTTACAATTGGCTGTGATTTATTGCCAAACCGTAAAAACCCCATAGACGAAGTGCAGGAAAAAACCAAAGAGTTTTTGGTTAACGTTTGTCTTGGTTCTGACAGCATGCTTGCTGATAAAACAGTGGAAGAAACCCATCTTAGAAACCTGCCCGCGCTTTTTTTTGGTAAAAATCATCCGTAATGGACTAACGATTATGCCTGTCAAAACTAGCGAAACACTACACACTGGAGATGTTTTATACTTTTCTGGTGATACAGCTACCATTGACTATGTCTTTAAGCTAACAGCTTCTTCTGCTGCAGAAGGACCTCTTTGCGAAATGCCGTTACGGGTGGCAGAAGCAGTAATACCAAAGCAGTCCGCTTTGTGCGGTGATACCTTGAAAAATTCACGTTTCCGTTCACGCGATGACGCTGCCGTGATTGCCATCTATCGCAACGGGATTCCATTGCTGGGCAAACTGGGCGAGCATCACTTGCACTCAGGAGATGTGTTATTATTCGCGGCTGGCGATGATTTTTATAAAAACTTACGGCATTCACGGGATATTTTGTTAATCAGCGATAAAGCCCCAGATGCCACTCTTGCGCCGCCTATTGTTCCCCGCTGGAAAAAGGTCGCTCCTTTTATAATCTTAACTGGGGTGATTTTTGCAGTTGTTGCAGGTTATACCTCTATGTTTCAGGCTGCTGTTGCCGCCTCCTGTGTAATACTTGTCTCCAGAATTGTAACACCTAGCGAAGTGTTAACTCATATCGAATGGAGTGTGTTGATTGTTATAGCCTGTTCCTTTGGCATAGCCAATGCCATTGAGGCTAGTGGTCTTGCTACGGCAATCGGCAAAATGGTGGTTGTTCATATTGGCAGTTATGGTATAATGGCTGGTTTGCTGGCAATTTTAACGGCAACCTGCATCACAACTGAGTTCTTATCACATAATGCCACAGCTGCCTTAATGTTCCCCTTAGCGATGGCCGTTGCCCAGCAATTTGGCACTGACCCTCGGGCCTTTGCCATCGCTGTAACAATAGGTGCTAGTGCTGGATTTGCGGTACCCTTTGCCTATCAGACACATTTGATGGTATATGGCCCAGGCGGTTATCGTTTCCGGGATTTTCTCACTGTCGGCATACCACTAGATATCATCTATATAATAGCTGGCACGCTACTCATACCCTTGATTTGGTGATCATGAACAATGGTTATAAACACACTGATAAGTTGTTGTTGAGGAGAGATCGAATGAATAACAGACTGAACAATTTAGAAGAAGAGAGCATTTATATCATCCGAGAAACCTATGCCAAATTTAAGAAGCCTGGCATGTTGTGGTCCATCGGCAAAGATTCCACTGTTTTGTTATGGCTTGCCCGCAAAGCTTTTATGGGAAATTGTCCAATGCCCTTGGTACATGTTGATACAACTTATAAAATACCGGAAATGCTGGAACACCGTGACCGTCTACTCAAGGAATGGGGGCTGAAACTACTGATAGGGAAAAATGATGATGCCCTTCTCGCCGGTGTGGGGCCGGAGCAAGGACGGCTGGAATGCTGTGGTGCCCTTAAAACCGAAGCTTTCAGGCAAACTGTTGAAAAACACGGCTTTGATGCTGTACTGTTAGGAATAAGACGGGATGAAGAAAAGTCTCGCTCCAAAGAACGGATTTTCAGTGTACGTAACCCTAATTTTGAATGGAAGTATAAAGAACAGCCGCCAGAAATATGGAACCAATATAATACCGACTTTCCGCCAGGCTCTCATGTCAGGGTTCATCCCTTGTTGGCATGGACAGAGATCGATATCTGGGAGTATATTGAGCAGGAGAAAATACCGGTTGTTACCCTATATTTTTCTCGGCACGGTAAGCGGTATCGTAGTCTTGGCTGTTGGCCTTGTACCCAGCCCATTCAGTCTGATGCTATAAATATACGAGAGATCATCGTCGAATTGAGGAGTATTGGGAAATCGGAACGTTCTGGTCGGGCGCAGGATCAGGTTGATGCCTTTGCCATGCAAAAGCTGCGAGTAAAGGGTTATATGTAAGACGCATTATTACTTTTATAATAATAAGAGCATTGATGGCAGTCTCTAAGACGTGCTGTACATGATTCGAGAGGCAGTGAGATTTAGTTATATGGGTAATAACAACAGTACTACCATTCCCGAAATGACGGTTGTTTTTCTTGGTCATGTCGATCATGGCAAGTCCACAATGATCGGCAGACTGCTTTATGATGCGCAGCAGGTTCCCAGTGATCGCATAGAATTTGCACGTACGCGCTCTGCAGAACAAGGACGGAGTCTAGAATTTGCTTATCTTCTTGACGGGCTGGAGGAAGAACAGGCACAAGGAATAACCATCGATTTTACGCAAACACGATTCTCAACAGAAAACCGGGCATTTATTTTGGCAGATGCTCCTGGACATCGAGAATTTTTAAGAAATATGCTAAGTGGAGCTAGCCAAGCCGAGGCGGCAGTTTTGCTCATTGACGCTGGGGAAGGTGCGCGCGAACAATCCAGGCGGCACGGGTATCTGCTAACCCTACTCGGCGTTAAACAGTTGGCAGTCGTTATTAATAAGATGGATATCGTGAACTGGAATAAAGACATCTATCATAGTATCGTCGACGAATATACTAGCTTTCTTAGTTCTATTGGGTTTGTTGCACAGAATTTCATACCAGCCGCAGGCTATATGGGTGATAATGTTATCAAACCTTCACCACAAATGCCTTGGTATAGTGGTCCCACTATGAGTGAGCAACTTGAACTTTTCCTCCCAGTAGACCAACATTCTATGCCTCTGCGTTTGCCAGTGCAAGACATCTATCGCTTTGGTTCTCGACGTTTGCTGGGCGGAAGGTTAGAAACAGGTGTCATCAAAGAAGGTCAGCCTATTGTGATTTGGCCTACCCAAGAAAAATCTACCGTAAAAACCATTGAGCGCTGGCCACAACCCACTATCAACACAGCCACACAGGGGCAAAATGTTGCCTTGGAATTAAATGATCCTTTATTTTCTGAGCGGGGAATGGTAGTATCATCGCCTGAAGAGCCACCTACAGTGAGCCGTGCTATCTATGTCCGCATTGTGTGGCTTGGCAACCAGCCGCTTTTACCAAAACAGCGCTGCAAACTAAAGCTTGGTTTCCAGGAGACGGGTGCGTGGGTAGAAAAGCTGGATCGAGTAATTGATATCGGTAATCTGGAAGACGCAATCAGTGATAGTATCCCTGCTGGTTTTGTTGGGGAAGGCGTTATTATGACTGATCAGCCCATCGTTTTTGATAGCTTTGCTGATAATCCCAGCATGGGAAGATTTGTCCTAGTTGAAGGATCTCAAATTGCCGGCGGTGGAATTATACTAGCACCAGCCGAACAGCAGCAGACGGAAAGTTTCGCACGAGCTAATCACAGGCTTATTTATCCGACTGTCGGCAATATAACCAGGGAAGCCAGAGAACAGCGTAATCATCACCGTGCCCATATTATTTGGCTTACAGGCCTTTCAGGTGCAGGCAAAACGACTATTGCCCGAAAGCTTGAAGAAAAAATTTTCCAAAGAGGATATCAGACCTATGTGCTCGATGGTGACAATGTTCGCACTGGTTTGAATAAGGATTTAGGCTTCTCCCTTAATGACCGCAAGGAAAATATTAGGCGCATTGCAGAGGTCGCCAAATTATTTACTGATGCGGGTATCATCGTCATTACCGCTTTCATTTCCCCCTATCAAGAAGATCGTGCCCAAGCAAGAGCTTTATTTGCTCAGGATGATTTTGCCGAAGTTTATATTAAATGCCCATTAGCCGTATGTGAACAGCGAGATGTAAAAGGGTTATATAAAAAAGCACGCAACCAAGAAGTACACCAATTTACTGGCCTGGACGACATATATGAAGAACCGCGCCAACCAGATATAATAATTGAAACTGATAAAAATTTCGTAGATGCTTGTGTGGATAAAATCTTACAACATGTTGGTCTTTGTAGTAATGGATTAGAAAACAGTTAGCACGGCTATGAAAAGCTGTAAAAATCGACGTATATTTGAGCGTTATCAAATAATAAAGCTTTGCTTGGAAGGTTACAATATTCCTCATATATCCAAATATGGTTGTGGTGCAAGAATTATATCATCGTTTTAATTCTTGCACCACAACCCTTTTAACCATGCCACTTATATATTAATAGATACTTAGTTTAATTTATAATATAAACACCATCAATATCCAATGCGTGAAGGAATTTACAATTGTTTGTTGAATGGTAGTACTATCTTATGATAATAATGTTGGAGGTATTTCATGGAAATAACAGATTTAGCAGGACTTAGTCAGCCGTTGACTAAATTAATTGAGGTGGTCTCTGCTGGTTTTGGTGCAGTGGCAAAACCTATATTAACAATTGCAAATACTAAAGCTGATGCTTATGCGATTGAACACATTGCTGCAGTTACTCTGAAAAATCATGAATTGCTTAAGATAAATTATCAATCTAATAATATATGTATTGCTACAGATGAAAAACAAATTGCAGATAGAATATCCGCACGATTAAGTTATCAGGAAATTAAACGTCAGGTAAACGCAGAAAATATAGTACAAATCGCTGCGCAAGAATTGAATTGCGAGGAAACTGTTAGTACAGAAGCTGTTGATGATAATTGGGCAACTCGTTTTTTTAATATTGCGCAAGATGTTAGCAATGATGAGATGCAGTCTATCTGGGGGAAAATTCTTGCTGGAGAAATCAAGAAACCTAAATCTTATTCTTTACGCACACTTGAGTTATTAAAAAATATATCTAGTGATGAAGCGGTGGTTTTTTCAAAGATTGCCAAATTGGCAATTAATTTTAACGGTGTCAGTTTTATTATTAACGATGAAAGTTATTTGAGAACTAATTACTCTATAACCTTTTCAGACTTACTAAAGCTAGAGGAGTTAGGGTTAATTCAAAAACAACTAGCATATCAATTTGAACAAGTGGCAACATCAACACAAATGACTGTTAATAAGTTTATGCATGGCAATTTTTATGTGACTATGTCTAGATTACAAAGTTCTCCTGAAACCAATATACCAGTTCATCTATTTTCTTCTATTGGCATTCAATTACTTTTACTTACTCAAATAGATGGTGATTTAAGTTATGTTGAGAAATTTAAATCAATGCTTATAAGAGATGATGTACAAGTTGAATACGGACTATATAATCAAAAAGATATGAGCATGGTTCAAGTAATTTATTCTTCTAAATCTCAAGTAACAAACGTTTAGATGTACTTTTCAAAGGGGAGACTTGCTGTAAAGCAAGCATCAAAGTTTGTTTTTTTTTGTGAACGTCGATGCGTAGGAACGCATAGTTATGGCTATAAAAAGTTTCAGTCTTCATTTCAGTTATTGGCTAAACATATCGACATAAAAAAGAAATGTTCAGCCAGATGCATATAAATGGCTAATAGTCACAAAAGTAGACAGAATGGGGGTTGTCTACTCTTTCTTGGCAAGAAAATAGTATGTAGTTGTCCTTGACATATCAAACATAACAACTCTGGCAAAGCATCTAAGACGGGTTTTGGAAGGAAGAGATATCGAACAAAAAAATCATCCTAGTTGGACACAGCATGGGTGGGTTAATTGCTATGCGGTATTTTTTGGAAATGGTACAACGGCAGAAACCGATAAAGATCGCACGATATATTAGTATAGCAACCCCTTTGGTTCTGGTGCAAAAAAAATATAAAGTTAAAATATCCTAGATTGCACTCCAGTGTTAGGCTGAAATCTCCATAATCTCATTTATAAACTTGACCTCAGAGAGGGCAGATTGAATTTTTGATATGCTCCCCTTTCCGGTAATAGGTTTTTATCATTTAACCTGTCTACCTTTAGGGGAGCATATCATCTCTTCAACCTGCCCTTTCTGATCATATGCATAGCTTCAATTCCACATTTTTTTTCTCGGTAGTTTTAAAACTGTCAAAACTTTGAAATGAGTCTAAAAAATAGGGGTGTCGCAGTTCATCACGGGGGTGTTGCAGGGTGTTTCAAGGGTGTCGAACCTCAAATCTATCCGTGTATTAGTATCATCTTACGATCACAACACATGTGGAATCAGTGGCACTGATACAGCGCAAATAGCCAGTATTGGCGGGCTGTTGCAGGTTTTCGCTAATTCTTAAAGTGTGTAAATATGTTCTCATAGACCAGACTTTTGGGGGCGAACACCTGTAGGGGGTCGGAATTACTAAACAAATACACGGAATTATGTACAAATACACGGAATTATGGGGGTATTTTGCGAAAAAGTATCGTGGGAAATGGTAAAACGACCCCCCCTAAGTTATATTCATTAGTTGGTATTTCTTACTTGGTGAACAATAAAGTCAAGTTCTTTACTTAGAAGTTTAGCTTCATATTTCCAATTAAGACAACAACAATTGAATTAAATGGCTTAATTTGCAATAATTAAAAATAATGTAAATTAGGGCATTAGTTTTATCTATAAATGGTCAAAATTACCCTTACCCTAGAAGAACCATAAATTATTTTCCAGTTGACTAAAGGCATTATCCTGTATCGATCAGATATTGACCACGAGCATCATATGACATCATTTCTTTAGCAATTCGTTCAATTACCTCAACCTGCAACAACTTTCGACTCCTGAAATTATTCATCCTTCTAAAAAAGAACAATTGCATTAAATTGAAAGATATAATCATAAACATGAGCGCTGCTTCCAGACCATTTTTATGATGAATAAAGCAGTGATTCATATGCCACTCAGTTTTAAGCTGACGGAAGATGTTATTTTCGATACCTCATCGAGCATGGATTATTTTGTGTATTGTTTTGACATCCATATCATGGGCAGTAGTAATAATGAACATCTGATTATACTTACTTTTATCTGTATTGCAGTCAGTTGTCTTTTCTGAGAATTTTACAAATCTTAGAGGTTCAGTCACACCCTTCATATTAACAGAGGTTTCCCAAACAGATATTGTGACTATTTTAGTAGCGGTTTTGTGAAAAATCCAAGTAGTATTTGCGGTAGTATTTTTAAATACTGCTTTAGCATTTTTGACGATGTTTAATCTCATATCTTTAACCCTGACAACGGTTTCTATGTTATATAGTTTTACAGCATTAATCCA
>Ga0209123_1001120_pt1 | contig 28427 bp, 12 predicted proteins | sample BarGraIncu00431A_FD_184500 | JGI IMG/M metagenome (GOLD analysis project Ga0209123, IMG submission 184500) | Arctic peat soil microbial communities from Barrow, Alaska, USA - Barrow Graham LP Incubations 004-31A (SPAdes) (version 2) | ecosystem: Environmental > Terrestrial > Soil > Wetlands >...
TATCTTGTCTGTCGGACTTCCTATTGGGACGAACGGATGTTCCATCGTCCCTGTGGGATATTCTTTCGGGTGAATCGGATATTCTTTTGGGTATAGGGAACATCTGATAGTGTCCGGGGAATGTTCCGTTAAGTCCGGGGAACATCCGATTGGGACGATCGGAGTTCCGGTTAGGTCCGGGGAATGTTCCATTAGTTCTAAGAAACATCCGATTGTATCTATCGGAATTCCATGCGTATTTTTTGCACATTCGATTAGGTGTAAGGCACATCCGAGCAGTTTTGGGGAAAGTCCCTTTGGTTTCGGGGAATATCCGATCAGGCCTATCGGACTTTCTGTTAAGAAAATCGGTATGTTGTTCGGTATGTTGGCTTGTACTTCTATGACATTGAAAAGTATGGTAACAACAATGCCTTTAAAAGAAACGGGTGTTTCTTTCAAAGGCAGTATGATTTTGGACAAGTAGATGAAAAAGTTACCTTGCTTTGATCTCCGGGTTTTTTATTTCTTCTAATTAAAAAGAACATATTCTGCTAATTTGAACGAATATTGCACCTTGTTTAAGCGATTGTATACTACATTTGTCCACACAAAAAACAGCTTATTAAGAATAATTAATTACAAATTTGATAAGATCGTACTATATTTGTATTTAAAATATTCTTACGAACTATTTTCTTTTATTTTTAACCTTAATCACAAACTAAATAGCTAATACACATTTCATCGTGAAAAAATCATTTACATTTTGTGTCTTATTACTTTCTTCATGTTTGTTCGCGTTTTCTCAAACTAGAACTACAATTACAATTACAGATAGAGTGGTCACTACGACTTCCTATATTGATAATGAGGTTATTTTAAATAATCAGACAGATTTGCATATTACTGCAACGACAACCCCACTGGTAAATAGTATTATAAATCTTAATTCTGAAAACTCCTGGGTTTTTTTCGACAACATAAAACCATCTGTTGTTAGTTCCTACTTACAATATATCAATGTTAATGGTCAACCAGCCGTTTTAAAATCAAATGTCCGTATGTCTATTTATAAACATGGGACAGTTATAATTCCTCATCCTTCAGGTTATAAACCATTTCAGGTTTTTACAGGTCAAAATTTCACCGGCGATTCTGCAAAGTACTCCCTCTTTACTTTAAATTCAGCATTAGGTACATTTAATAATAAAATCAGATCCTTTAAATTGAAAAGAGGCTATATGGTTACATTAGCCAACAGCGCAGATGGAACTGGCTATAGCCGCGTATTTATTGCAGATAATGAGGATTTACTTGTCCCCGTTTTATCAGACGAACAGGATCAATTAATTTCCTTTATTCGGGTTTTGGATTGGGAATGGGTGACTAAAAAAGGATGGTGTGGCTATGATCCAACCGATTTAAGTCTTGTAAATCCAACTTGGCGATATGATTGGAGTGCTGGAGGTACAACCACTTCAACAGTAGAATATGTTCCGATTAAACAAAATATGGGTTGGCCCGGATATGATGAGATTACGAATAAAACATACGTAAGCCATGTATTAGGTTTTAACGAACCTGATCATACCGAACAAGCAAATGTTACTGTGGATGCTGCAATTGCTGATTGGCCAAATATGATTAAAACCGGCCTTAGAGTTGGTGCCCCGGCTACTACGAATTTCGGTTGGCTCTACGACTTTATGGATAAAGCAAAAGCCAAAAACTACAGGGTCGATTTCGTTGCAGTTCATGCATACTGGGGCGGAAAATCACCACAAAACTGGTACAATGATTTAAAATACATTCACGACATAACAGGTCGTCCGATTTGGATTACAGAGTGGAATAACGGTGCAAACTGGACTTCAGAAGGTGGTTGGCCAAATAATACAAGACCACTATTATTAACCTCCGGAAATGCAGCGAAACAACTCGCCGACATTAAAGCTATACTTCAGGTACTTGATACTGCTTCTTTTATAGAGAGATATTCTATATACAATTGGGTGGAAGATGCCCGTGCAATGGTTATCGGCGGAGTGATTACACCTGCCGGACAGTATTATGCCGACGATAAGTCTGTCATGGCTTTCAATAGAGTGAATGAAGTGATACCTACCTTTAATAGTACTGCACCTTCATTATTAATATCGATTACAGGAGACTCAAGTTTGGCTTTAATTTCAACTGACTTAAACGGTGAGTATAATAAAGGATATGTACTTGAAAAAAAGATTGATAATGGTAGTTTTATCGAAATTCAAAGAAAAGCAAATGTAACAAATGTACAATATTTAGAGAATTTCGATGTGTCTTCATTTAACAAGGTAACATTCAGAATGCGCACAATCTTGGCCAATGGCTCGGAAACAGCTAATTCAAATGAAGTTGGTTTTGACATTACAAACGGTAGTGATATTCAATATGGAAATTTATCGATCTCAAATGTTGGATGGAATAATGTATTGTTTAAACAAGCATATGCGAGCATACCTGTTATAATATTTGGTTCACCTACCAATAATAATTTCATGGTTAAATTTAGCAATAGGGTAAAACAAACTAATGGATATCGTTTTTCTTTTCAGTTAGCACCTTGGGCATATCAAAAAGTTACAACATTGTCTAATGCAGAGACAATACCATATTTAATTTTAAATACAGGCAATTACGATTTTGGAGGATTAAAAGCATTAGCGGCGAAAGCAACTATAGCCACAACATGGACAAATATCACTTTCGCTACTGCATTTGACACAATTCCTGTTGTTTTTTCATCTCAATTATCCTCTTCAACTACCAATGCTACAGGTGTAAGAATAAGAAATGTCACTAAAACAGGATTTGAAGCAAAAATTCAAAAAGATATAAGCACAGTGCTAACATCGGAGACGATTTCCTATCTGGCTATTACACCAGGTAAAGGAATTATCGACAACAAAGAGCTAATTGTAGGCAAAACGACTAATAATGCTATTATCACTACACCACCATATACAAATATTGTTTATGGCGATACAATAGAGAATCCAATATTTTTGGCCCAAATGCAAACGTGTAATGATGATACAATTACTGCAACTTTGCGTTGTCAATCGATTAATAATACCTATGCTAAAGTTTTTAAGCAAAGGGCTTTTAATGTAACAACTCCGGTTCCTGCTACCGAAGGAGCAGGATGGATGCTCCTAAATCCAATAAATACAATCCAAGGTCTAAACTCAATAAAAAGTAATGAAATTAAAGTATATCCAAATCCGGTAGCAGAAAATCTATATTTTAATCAATCTTTTGATGAAAAGGTGAAGATAGATATATATAATATGTATGGCATTTTAGTCAAAAGTGAATACATTTCAGAAAACAAAATAGATGTCAAAAGTTTAATCCCTGGATATTACCTAATTAAGACATCCAAAAATCTTATGGCAAAATTCATCAAATTATAATTAACAATTGTAGTTTAATTAGAGATTAACATTAACATGATTTTTTTTATAAATGATTACAAAATTGTGTTGTAGAACATAATATTATATGATTACATTAGAAAAACAAGTGTTTACTTTACACTTTATTAAAATATCGTAAAAAACTTCCCTTTCTCAGGGTATTTTCTCTATAGAATTGAACTTGTTTCTTTAAATTTCAAATTTTACTTTTTCATAAATAAAACTTAGTTCACTTCTCAATAATTTCACCCAATTAAAAAGAGAGGCTATTAAAGTTTACTCAAATCCGATATCAAAATTTCTTTATTTTAATTTGATATTTTTAGACAAAACACATTAAAACAAGACCGTTTTTAAAATTGAGATTCTGCTGTAAAACAAAATCTTTTACGAATAAAATGGGAAAACAAGTGCTTACATTACACTTGTTAAAGGGGCATAAAAAACATCATTTTTATTTTGCATTTTATTTATTGAATTGAAATTGTTTATTCCATTTTTCAACTTTTACTCTTAAATAAATAACCCTTTGTTCAGCAATGAACAATTTTCAATTATTAACTTTAATAATTATTATCATGAAGAAAAAAAATTACTTCTCAAAAATGAAAGGGATAGGAAGGACCTGTCTCTTGATGGTAGCTTTATCTGCCACAACTCTAGCGTTTGCAGATATTACAACCGGTTTAAAATTACATTACACGTTTGATGGAGCTAGCGGTGTAGTGACTGATGTAACAGGAAATGGTTTTGACGGATCATTGATGGCTGGTGCAGTTACTGCTCCAGGATACGCTGGTGATGCTATTTCTTTACCAACAGTTGCTGATTATGTTCAATTACCTGCAGGTATCACTGGTGACTTGAATGATTTTACTATTGCCACTTGGGTAAAAGTAGATGCACTTAACACTTGGGGTCGTATATTTGACTTTGGTACGAGTACTGCCGATTATATGTTCCTATGCTCAACTAACGGTAGCGTTGTACGTTTTGCATTTTTAAATAATTCCGGTTCAACAGTTGGAGAACAAGGCATTAACGGAACTGCACTTCCAATTGGTCAGTGGGTACATGTAGCTATTACCGTCGCCTATGTTGACGGCGTGGGAACTGGTACAATGTATATCAACGGAGTTGCTGTTGGTACTAATAATGCCATAACAATTACTCCGGCAATGTTGGATGCAGCCACCCTTGCTCCAACTCCAAACAATTTTCTTGGTAAATCTCAGTGGCCTGATCCGGCTCTAGCTGGTTATCTTGATGATTTTCGTATTTACAGAAGAGCTTTAACCGGCGATGATATTTTAGAATTGAATGGTACTCCTGCCGAATTGGTTACTCAATGGAAAGCTTTAAATATAGTTGGCGATTTAACGAATGTTACAGCTAATCTTACTTTGCCTACTACAATGGGAACTAATGGAGTAACGGTAACATGGGCATCTACAAATAAAGCTGTTATTGATACACTTGGAAATGTGACCCGTCCGGCAAAATTCGATGCAGTGGTAATATTAACCGCTACCGTTTCATTGACTGTGAATGCTAAAACATACACATTGCAAAAAGTATTTAACACATCAGTTCCGGCACTTGTTGTCCAATCTGAAGAGATTGCAAAATGGAATTTCGTTTCTGCAAACTTAGCTATGAGTGGTGGAGTTACTACCGTAAAAGATGAATTTGCAAACGGTTATGTTGGTACAGTCATGAATGAGGCCAGAATAAGAACCATCGGAACCACTGCTAAATTTAATGTTTTAGATCTTGGAAATGGCACAGGTTACTTCGATATGGGCCCTGCAATTGGGGAACAAATTTACTCGCTAAATAATTATACAATGAGTGCATTTTTCCGTGTTGATGCTACAAATACAGATTTGAACAGCAATGGTAATTTCATTTGGACTTTTTCTAATTCTGCAGATTCTCCAACCGATATGAATGGTTATATCATTGGTAGTTTGAAAAATCAAAGCATAAGTTGTTCTTCAGGTTATTGGAAAGTAGGCGACCAAGCCGTTGGTAAGGGATCGAATGCCCCTATGGCTTCTGCTAATGCCGCAGATAAAATTGGTTGGCATCATATAGCTTTTGTTCAAAATGGAGCAGCCGGTACTGTTTATTTGGATGGTGTTTCTATTGCAACAGGTCCTATGGCTAATCCTCCATCAATTCAATTACCAAAACCGGGCTTTACAGGTACGCCTTTCAACTGGCTTGGTAGATCTTGTTATCCGACAGATGCATATTTGAAAAAAACGTTGATTTACGGTTTCACATTATACAGATTCGCTTTATCTGTAAGTGATATAACAGAACTATTAAATGTTCCGACGATAATTTCGAACTTGAATAATGCATATGCACAAGACTCTGATTACAAATCTCCAGCTTTGGCAAACGAAGTATTAAATCTTACTTTGCCTGATTTGAGTGCAGTAACTTCAAACATTACTTTGCCTTCAAACGGCACATTGGATAATACCATTGGTATTGCATGGAAATCAAATATTCCGGCAGTAATTACAAATGCAGGTGTTGTAACTCGTCCTAATATTTATAATGTAAATGTTATCTTGACTGCCACCTTAACGAAAGACCTTGCAACAGCAACTAAATCGTTCCCTGCTACTGTAGTAGCAAATACTGGTACTCAATTTACAAATGACCTGCTGGTGAAATATGATTTTAAGACAGTAGCAAGTGATACTGTTGTTACAGATGCAGCAGAAAGGCATTTTATAGGTGTTGCCAGAAAAGGTGCAACGATTAAGACTATCGGAATAACTGCTCCGGTTAAAGTATTGGCTTTAGGTGATAGCATTGGTTACTTTGATATGGGTTCTGAAATGGGTAACGTATTAACTCACCTGAATAATTATACAATGGGTGCTTTCTTCCGTGTTGATGATGCTTATACAGGTTTTACCAGCAATGGTAACTTCTTGTGGAATTTCTCCAACTCTAAGGATGCAGGTGCTGAAGCAAATGGATACCTTTATGCTGGTTTGAAAAATCAAAATGTATGTATAACTGCTACCCACTGGGCAGGCGAGAAACAAGTAACTTTAGCTGCAAATGCTCTTAAGGGTGGTTGGCATCATATTGCATATACTCAAAGTGATACCATAGGAACAATTTATATTGATGGATTTCCAGCAATATCCGGAACTGTAAAATTGCTCCCTTCTGCTGCTCTTACCAAAGATGGCTTTGCAGGTACACTTTATAACTGGATAGGTCGTTCTTGTTATGTTGGTGATAATAATTTACGGAAGACATTGGTTAGCGATTTCAGAATTTATGGCAGGGCATTAGCAGCTAATGAAATTGAATCTACATTGATGAATGTAACAGCTAATATTTCAGCTCTTAATACTGCTTATAGTGAAGGTACGTCAGTACAAGCCGTTAAAGAATCACCTTATAAAGTTACTTCTACTGTAGGTAAAATCCAGATCATTGGATTGATGGGTAACGAAAGAGTGTCTTTATTCGATATTACCGGTCGTCAACTTATGTTTAACACGCCAAAGGATATTACAGCTAAGGCAGGTGTATATATTGTAAAAATTGACAATTACAACTCTAAAGTTGTAGTTAGATAATTAAATAGAAATAATATAGGGTGTCTCATTTCGGTGAGACACCCTTATTTAATTCTTTTGTAAATTTATCAGATAATTAACAACTTCAAAAGTTTAAATTTCCCCGAATTTTATATTGCATTTATTGTAAATTGATTGTACTCGTACAATAGTTTATAAAAATATTAAAGAAATAGCAGTCCGTTCCTGAGTGAACGTACTTTGAATAAAATGTATTTGGAGTGCTATCTGAGCTTATATAGAATAATTTACTTATAGCTTAGATGTATTAATACTAAAAATGAAAAAGAGTAAATTATTAAAATTATATCTATTTCCAAAACAGAGTTTCTGTTTACGGTTTTAGGCAGTGGCTCAGTTTTTTTATTATTTAAATTTAAACGTGCCGAATTATATAATTGATTAATCCTTTTTATTAAAAATAAAAGGATAAAGTATTTGAACTTGCAAAGTAATGGATTTTAATATATTATATAGAAATGAAAAAATATTTTAAGGAAGCAACTTATCGACTTACTATACTGTTGATAGGTTTGGCATTAGGGTGTTCTTTGTTTGTTTCCTGCGTTGATGAAAACTCTTATGCCAACAAAGAACCTGAATGGCTGGGATCTAGTATTTATGATTATCTGCAAACGAATGGAAACTACAAAATCTATGTTAAGCTCATTGATGAATTGGGTTATACTGAAACTTTGAAAAAAACAGGGAGTAAAACTCTTTTTGTTGCTAACGATTCAGCATTTGTAAGATTCTTTCAGAATAATGCATGGGGTGTAACTAATTATGATCAACTGACCCTTGCTCAGAAAAAACTTATTCTTAATTTTGGCATGATAAATAATGCTTATACGAGTGATAATCTACCTAATTATAATGGTGGTGGTGCTTTACAAACAGGATCTGCCATGCGTCGGGCAACAGCTATTTCTATTTATGACAGCGTTCCGCATGATTTTGGAGATAAACTGCCATCGGGTACCTTTTGGGATAAGTATAAAACAAAAGGCTTGTTTCTTCTTAAAGATAATTCATCATGGCCAATGGTTCTATTTACACAAAAAAAATTGGATCAGGATCTAATTTCGGATGATGATTTCAATTTTCTTACCGGAAATATTCGTTTAAAAAATGACATACACATTTTTAGTAACAAAGTAATAAAACGTGACATAACATGTAAAAATGGATATATATTTGTACTTGAAAATGTACTAATTCCGCCGGTAAATATGGCACAGTATCTTAAAAATAATCCGAATACACAAATTTTCTCAAGGTTATTGGACCGGTTTTGTGCTCCTTATTTTGATGCTGTAAGTACCTTGGGATATAAACAATTACAACTACAACATCCAGAACTTCCCGTTATTGATTCTATCTTCACAAAAGGATATTTTTCTCCAGCTGTACAAAATGGAGGGCATACAAGATATCCAAGTGGTCAAGCTATTAATCAAGAATTATTATTGCCTTTTGATCCGGGGTGGAATAGCTACGTGAGTGCAGTAAGTAATAATGCTTTACAATCAGATATGGCAGCAATGTTTGTACCTACTGATGCTGCAATGACAGAATACTTTAACAATGGAGTTTTAAAAGATTATGGATCCTGGGATAATGTTCCTGATAAAATAATCATTTCTTTCCTTCAAAGACATATGAGATCATCACTTATTGGATCGGTTCCAAGCAGGTTTAGCAAAATGATGGATTCTCAAAATTCATATTTACCTGTAAAACAAAGTGATATTAATCCCGGAAATGTTTATTTAGGCATTAATGGTGCAGTATGTATTACAAATAAAGTTTATCCTCCAGATGAATTTTCTTCAGTGTATGCTCCTGTTTTGTTTAGCAATAATACGAAAGTATTCGATTGGTTTATAAAAAATTACGAAAATGGAGTTTTCTTGTACAAGTTTTATTTGCTTTCTCTCGTAAACACATACAGCTTTTTTGTTCCTACAGACGATGCTTTTACAAAATATATAGATCCGATTGCATATAGTAAAACCATACCCGGAGCAATAAAATTTTGGTATAATGTGAAGACTTCGGCTGTGAATGCAACTATTTATAAATATGATAAAGTAACTGAAGTAGTCGGTGACTCGGTAGCAATAATTATTGATGCTGCATTTATCAAAAATCGTTTATTAGATATAATTGAGTCACATATTGTAGTTAATGGTGTAGAATCCGGCAATACATATTATCTATCAAAAGGAAATAATGTATTAAAAATTACCGGTTCTGGAAATAATATGATAGTTGAAGGTGGAGGTGATTTAGCAATGGGAACGAAAGTGCATGTAACCAATGCATTTACGCAATCAAATGGATATACCTATTTTATAGATAAACCCATTCAGACACCTTTTAAATCTGTTTATAAAGTATTAAGTGAAACACCAGAGTTTAGTGAATTTTTCACTCTTTTAAATGGTTTCCCTTCAGGTGGTACTCCAATATTTAAATCGGCAAAGGGAATGGACTTCAATATCAAGTTCTTAAATACATTTAATTATACTGTCTATGTTCCGACCAATTCTGCAATACAACAAGCGATTGCCGCCGGACATATCATTCCTTGGGCATCTCAGGGAAGTATTGTTGGAATTAATGATATGACAGATGCAACGGTAAAAGCTGCTGCAATAATAAAATTGGAGAGATTTTTACGTTACCATTTTCAGGATAATTCGGTATTTGTTGAAGGAAAACCTATTTCTAATCAATATTATCAAACAGCTACTATTAAAACTGATGATGTCCCCACTTCATTTGGAACTTACAAAAATAAGTATTACAAGATTGAAGTAAATGTAAGTGGAAATGATATGACTTTAAATACAGAAAATGGCGGAACAGCTCACGTCATAACTACAAATAAATTATTATATAATATTATGATAAGAGATTATATATTTAATTCATCACCATCGTCATTAAAAGAAATTGATGGTTCCAGTTTAGGAACTCTATATTCTACATCAAGAATCGAGACTTCTTCAACGGCAGTTATTCACCAAATAGACAATGTATTGAGCTTTCAATAAAAACGTAAAAGAATATGAAATCAAATTTTGCAATATTAATTCTTTTCTTTTTGCTTTTGTTACCTAAAACGGCTATTGGCCAGAAAACAGGAAATGATTTCCTTGTGCAAGGTACAATAACTTCTGGATCAGATGGGACAACATTGATAGGCGTTAATGTGACTGAAATCGATGTGAATAACAGAATTGTTAGTGGAAATGTTACTGATATAAACGGACATTTTGTGTTAAAAATCAAAAATCCTGATAATAGGATATCGTTTAGTTACCTTGGTTATATAAAGCAAGTTAAAAAAATAGAAGGCAAACGAATCTTCAATATCGTGATGTCTGATAATACACATGAAATACAAAATGTGGTAGTTACCGGAAAGAAAAGACACAGCGAAGGTGGATTTAGCATTCCTACACGTGAGATTGCATCTGCCATGCAAACAATCGATACGAAAGAGTTTGAAGGTATTCAGGTTTCTTCGGTGGATGAAGCGCTTCAAGGGCGAATTGCCGGTTTGGATATTGTGTCTAATTCAGGTGACCCCGGAAGTGGAACTTCAATGCGTATACGGGGTACAACGTCTATTAATGGCAATAGTCAGCCACTTATTGTTGTAAACGGGGTGCCATATGAAGTTCAAGTTGATCCTAACTTTGACTTTGCAAACTCAAATCAAGAGCAATATGCCAGTATGCTTAGTATCAATCCTGATGATATACAAGAAATTAGCGTATTAAAAGATGCAGCAGCTTCTGCTATATGGGGATCGAAAGGTGCAAACGGAGTGTTAATGATTACGACCAAAAAAGGTGCAATGGGACCTACAAGGATTGAATATTCCTATCGCTATACCGGTACAGTTCAACCACAAGGCATGAAAATGTTAACTGGTGATGATTATACGATGTTGATGAAACAAGCATATTTTAATCCTTTACAGAGCGAAACTGCATCTAATATTAACGAATTTAATTATGATAAATCGTTTTCGGAATACGAAAATTTCAATAATAATACAAATTGGGTCAAAGAGGTTACTCAGGTTGGTAATATTAGCGACCACTATTTAACAGTATCCGGAGGTGGAGAGCGCGCAATGTACCGTGTATCAGGAGGATTCTTTAAACAAAATGGAACTATAATTGGTCAAAATTTAGATCGTATATCTTCACGAGCATATCTTGAGTATTCGGTATCTGATCGACTAAAATTTATTTCTGAATTCTCGTTTACATATACGGATAATAATATGAATTATGAGATGAATTTTGATGGTGATCCTAATAAAAAATCATCTATTTTGGGTATTGCATACAAAAAAATGCCGAATGTAGGTGTATATGCACAGGATGCGAACGGAAACAACACGAATGAATTATATAAAATTTTGAGCAATTCAATGCTTAATGATGATCAGAAGTATTTAGTAAATCCGGTAGCTTTAGCAACGTTGGCCAAGAATAACCTTAAGACCTATCGTATATTACCAACGTTCAGGTTGCAATATGATTTACTTGATCCGGCAAAGCAGACACTGAGATACAGTATGTATGTATCCTTCGACATTAATAATGACAAAGCAAGTTCTTTCCTTCCACAGGAGGTTATTAATCGTCCGTGGAACAATGGACAAATGAACCGTGCTGATTATTCCGACTCTGAAGGTTTAACAATACAAACAGATAATAATTTAGCATGGATGCCTGCTTTTAGCAACACAGATCATAGTTTACTTTTGTACGGTTCTGTACAAACAACTGAAGGGCGTTCATCCGCTCAGGGTATTACCACTTATGGACTAGAGAGAGAATCAGATGCTTCTACCACCGGATATCTTGAACCAATTCGTGCAAGTCACTCAAACTGGAGATCGATGGGGCTGATGGGACGCTTTCATTATGCTTACAAATCCAGATACATATTAGATGGAACATTACGTAGAGATGGTAGCACGAAATTTGGAAATGGAAATAAATTTGGTAATTTCCCTGGAATATCTGCAAAATGGATCATTTCGGATGAGCCACTTTTGAAAGATACAAAAAAATGGTTGAGCATGTTGGCATTCCGTCCGGGTTGGGGAATCAGCGGTAATCAACCTAAATGGGAATACCTTCATTATAGCCGTTATGGTAATTATGACAGTTATCTTAATATGCCCGCTACACAGCCGGTTTCAATACGACTGAACAACCTCAAGTGGGAAACGACTTCTTCATTTAATTATGGTTGGGATATCGGTTTTTTAGATGATACTTATGTATTTGATCTTAACTTATATTCAAAACGTACAACTGATTTATTATTTGAAAAGACGCCACTTCCTTCAACATCAGGATTTGCTCAATTATCTTATCAGAATGCAGGTACTATGGATAATAATGGTTGGGAAGTTAACTTTTATGCTACCCGGTTTATCAAAACAAAAAACTTTAGCGTAGACTTCAAATTCAATTTATCTAATTATGTAAATACTCTTGTTCAACTGGATCCTGGAATTTTGAAAGGTTTTAATAGTGAATTCAATGACTTGAATGGTTCTTACCTGACAAGAATTCAGGAAGGGAACTCGTTCGGTTCTATATACGGATTTCGTTATAAAGGTGTATATAAATACGACGAATATAAACCTGAAGAGGGTCATCTTGATGCACCTGTATCGCGAGATGCCAATGGAACTGTAAATGTCGATGAAAACGGTAAAGCAATTCCAATGGTTTATGAATATAGTACAACAAGTAAATCAGCTACTTATCAATTCAGGGGTGGTGATGCCAAATATGAAGACATAAATCACGATGGTAGCATTGATAAATTGGATATTGTTTATTTAGGAAACACAAATCCTTTACTTAGTGGTGGTTTTGGTCCTACTTTCAGGTACAAAAATCTTTCATGTAACATGTTTTTTAATTTCAGATATGGCAACAAAATCGTGAATAGAGCACGTATGAATGCTGAAAACATGTATGGTAATGATAATCAAAGCACTGCAGTAAACTGGCGCTGGCGTAAAGACGGGGATGTAACCAATATGCCTAGAGCACTATACGACTATGGCTTTAACTGGTTAGGCAGTGACCGATACGTAGAAGATGGTTCTTTTTTAAGATTCAAATATCTTACATTCAACTATTCAATACCTTCAGCTAAACTGAAAAAGTTTAATATTAACAAAATAAATTTATACCTGACCATAAACAATATATTTGTATTGACTAAATATACCGGAGTTGATCCAGAAGTTGGTTACGGTGCGTTGGGCACAAGTTTTGATGATGCTAAAACTCCACGGTCAAGAGATTTAACACTTGGTTTATCAATAGGATTATAAAAAAATAAGAAAATGACAAAAAGAAATTTTATAATAATAATGTCGGTATTCATTACTTTCGGACTAGAGAGTTGTACTGACTGGTTGAATACTAAACCTGAAAGTGAGATAGTGTTAGACGATTATTGGCAATCCGAAGCACAGGCACAAGCAGTTCTTACTGCCTGTTATCGTGGACTTACTACTGATGCCAATATCGAGCGTATGATAGTATGGGGTGAATTACGATCAGATAATCTGATTGTTGGTAGAGGTTTTCCTTCTTATCACACGGATATGGGAAAAATATTAAATGTCAATATAACTCCTACAAATGCTTATTGTAATTGGGGTCCAATGTATTCCGTAATAAACAATTGCAACACTTTTCTGTACTATGCACCCGGAGTTGTGAGCGCAGATCAGAATTTTACAGAAGGTAAATTGCATTCTTTTGAGGCAGAAGTTTTAACGATAAGAGCTTTGTGCTATTTCTATCTGGTAAGAACATTTAAAGAAGTTCCCTGGATTGATACTCCGAGTATAGATGATACCAAGGATTATAAAGTGGCAAAATCAACAGAGAGAGTAGTTTTAGACCATATAATTGCAGATTTATTAACAGCTCAAAAATATGCCAGAATTGATTTTGGGAGTGTAGAAAATAACAAAGGTCGCATTACATTAAATACAGTAAATGCTCTATTGGCTGATGTGTATTTGTGGGATCAACAGTATGCAAATTGTGTCGAAATGTGTAATCGGGTTATTGCAGATCCAACGCTTAAATTAATTCCTACAGAAATGATGTTTCTTAACGTATTTTACCGCGGGAATTCGACTGAAAGTATTTTTGAGCTCCAGTTTAATGAAAATGTACAAAAAAATAATACTACTGCAAATTTATATGGAATATCAAGTAATATTCAAGGAGAATTAAGTTTTCCTGTATTTTTGGAAAAGGGTGATTATAGCCCTTTTAAATATAAAATGGGAACGGACGTTGAGAGTGATAAAGACAATCGCTTTAAAGACTTTATATTTCAAGATTGGGGTGATATGAATGGCATTTATCCAATTTTCAAATACGCAGGTGCCCTACGTTCAGAAAATCAACTTGAGCAAAGCACTTATATATATCGAAATACTACATCTAATTGGATTGTTTATCGACTAGCAGATGTGATGTTGATGAAGGCTGAAGCTTTGACAGCTCCTACAGCACCATCAGATGATGATCTTAAAGAGGCTCTCGCTTTGGTAAATAACACTTACCAAAGATCAAATCCAAACAGCCCTCCACTTGATTTTACGGTTTATAACTCAAAGGGAATTATTGAAAAATTAATTTTGCGTGAGCGTCAACGAGAATTAATGTTCGAGGGTAAACGTTGGTTTGACTTAATGCGATTAGCAAGGCGTTACGATTCACCTGGGGCCTTACTTACATATGTGGGTCCAAAGTTAACGGGTGATGTTATGCAATACACTAAAATGTCGGTAATGAATGCACTTTATTTACCTGTTCCACAGGGAGATATTGACAATAACACAAATTTGATTCAGAACCCATTTTATGACGAAACCAATACTACAACTGCAAATTAATAAGAAAAAACTTAAAGCCATGAAAAAAGATATTTTTTTAACCGCTTTTCATAAGCTAATTAGAATCAACCTAATATTAATAATTGGGCTAATTGGGACTTTGACTTCATGCGTTGAAGACATAGTTAATTATAGAACGGTTACCAAGGAGATGATGGGAGATTATTTAGAACGGAAATCGGATTCATTTTCCGAGTTTAATAAAATGTTGGATACTACCAAGGTGATGGGTCTTCTGAAAGCTTACGGAGAATACACCTGTTTTGCTCCAACTAACGAAGCTATATTTGCTTATTATCAATTAAAAGGAAGAACATCGATGAATCAGTTTCCGCTTGATTCAATTAAAATAATTGTTTATAACCACATAATCAAAGGGGAAATCATTACAACTGATAAATTTAAGGATGGACGTTTGCCTGTTCTATGTATGAATGACAGGTATATTACTATTTCATCAGCAAATGTTGGTGGCAACAATCTTGTCTACAAAGTAAACAAAACTTCTTCAATTCTTGATAAAGATCAACTGGTGAACAATGGAGTAATTCATGTGATTAACGAAGTATTAAATCCTTCTGAATTAACATCCATTGAAGCTATTGCTGCTGATACAAATTTTAAACTGTTTTACCAAGCATTACAAATAACACATCTTACAGATAAACTGTTATTAACGAAAGATGAAAGTTATAATCCTGACAACTATAAATCTATGCTTTCTCCACCATTCACACAAGGCGGTGGATCCGTGGACGAATTACCACAATCAAAAAAATATGGTTTTACACTGTTAATGGAAAGCGACGCAACTTATAAAGATAAATACGGAATTGAAAATATTGAACAGTTAAAAGCCAAGGCAAAAGAAATTTACGATCAGGTTTATCCTGAAGATGCCGGTGTGACAGACATTACAGATCCCAGAAATAGTCTGTATAGATTCATTGCTTATCATATGATAAACAAACAGTTGAGCTATTCTAAGTTTATAAATGACTACGATACGCAACACATGCTCAAGACTTTTGATATGTATGAATATATTGAAACAATGTGCCCTAATACTTTAATGGAGGTTCGGATAGTAAGGTCTTCGCCCGGGTTTAATTATATTAATATGATTAACTCTACCGCTGATGCTATACAAATTGTCAAAAGTAATTCCGATAATGATGCAACTAATGGGGTTTATCATGAAATAGATAAAATCTTAGCGTATGATTTAAATGTATCAACACATATGTCCAGCATTCGTTTGAGAATGGATGCGGCCAGCTTCTTTCCTGAATTGACGAATAACAATATGCGGGGTAATGGGAAAGTTCAATCCTGGGTTTTTCCAAAAGGATATATTCAAGGACTGAAAACAACCGAAGGAACAGTATTTACTTACTTAAACGCTTATGGAGGATATTTGGATTATGAGGGAGATGAAGTTTATTTGAAGGGAGTGTATGATTTTTCTGTAGTTACACCTCCTATTCCAGCAGGTACTTATGAAGTACGATTCGGTTTTCAGCCTACCGGCGGTCGTGGGGTTGCACAATTGTATTTTGACAGTGTACCCTGTGGGATACCACTTGACTTAAGAGTAAATGCCGATAATCCTATGATTGGTTATGTTAAGCCAAGTTCATTAATTTTAGACGATCCTTTTGGATATGAAAACGATAAAATGATGCGCAATAGAGGTTATATGAAAGGACCTTGCACTTATTATGATTGGATTAACAGATGGTATGGTAGTACCATTGCCCGGAATAGTGTTCAGTATATAAGAAAAATTTTAGGAATATATAAATTTGATAAACCCGGAAAACATGTTTTTACTGTTAAAGCTGTTCAACAAGGACAATTTATGTTCGATTTTCTTGAGTTTATTCCAGTGGAGCTTATCGAAAGCGAGGGTATAGATTGAAATAGTTTTTTATTATATTGATTAAAAATAAATTTAGTAACATGAAAAAAAAGAATTTTAGTTTCATATTCAGTATAGTACTGCTATTTATTGTATCAATTTATTCGTGTACAGATAATTGGGATAGCCACTATTCCCCTATTTCTGCCGAAAAGAGTGATCTTAATTTGTATGACTATATCAAATCTCAGGATAGTTTAAGTATTTTTACAAAAATGCTTAAAATAGCGGGTTACGATACGATTCTGAATAAATCGCAGACCTATACTGTTTGGGCTCCTGTCAACAGTGCTTTACAAAATGTAAATCTGAATGATTCAAGTAAAGTGATTGAAATTGTAAAAAATCACATTGCCCGTTTTTCTTATACAACATCAGGTGTTAGTTCCAAACAAGTATATATGCTTGCCAATAAAATTATAACTTTTGCCGGCAGTGGTTCAACTTATACTTTTGGAGGTCAAAATATCATCAAATCTAATATTGCAACCACAAATGGAATTTTACATTTTGTTGCTAATTATGTTCCCTATTTAACTAATATATGGGAATTTATTGGTAAAACTCAAGGTCTTGACTCACTAAAATCTTATTTATATTCCAATAGTAAATTAGAGTTTGACTTGGTCGCTAGTGGTAATGATATCGGTACTGATGCTAATGGACAACTATTATATGACTCGGTCTTTACTTTTACGAATAAGATTTTGAATCGTATGGGTGCGCTGAATACCGAAGATAGTGTATATACTGTTATTTTGCCCAATAATAATGCTTGGATTGAATCTTATAATCGTATCAAACCCTACTTTAATACATTGAATAAAGATGGAGGTGCAGCAAAACAACGCCAGAATACAGAATGGGCTATTGTTCAGGATCTCGTTTTTAGAAAAACTCAAAATAATCCTGGGTCACTTGATTCTCTCGTATCAACAAATCAAAATGTATTCTACCAACCAGGTTATCTTTTTGATGGAGCTACGAAAAACACAGTAAGCAATGGATTAGTTTATGTTAATAGTTCCTTGAAATATAAGGCAACAGACTCCTGGCAAAAAGAAATCCATATAGAAGCTGAAAATGTGTCTTTTTCCGAAGTTGGTAGTAAATCAAATTTTGATATTTTTCCTCGAACCAGTTTCGGTTCTGGATTAAGTATATCAAAAGATAAATATATCTTTGCTAAGAACACCGCAACAAATAATCTTTCACCGGTCTTCGTTAGATTCCCAATACCCAACACCTTGTCGGCTAAATATAATATATATTGTGTATTTGTGCCAGCAAGCATTGCGGATAAGACAGATATGAGACCAAGCAGAGCCAATTTCTATTTATCATACATTGATGCTCTTGGGACGATAGTGAAAGATCAAAAAATAACAGTGACGAATAACGAAACGGATCCAACAAAACCCACTAAGATGTTTATAAATCAATTTGAGTTTCCTTTTTGTAATTTATTAGATCCTGAAAATATAATAAATTATGTTGTCTCTGTCAATTTAAAAGTTGAAAATGCTGTCAAGACAAGTGAAACAGTTAAATATAATCGGGACATTCGTATAGATTGTATTATTTTAGAACCGGTTCAATAAATTAGCTGAATTAAATTAATAGTATGAGAATGAGAAATTTTAAAAACATATTAAGAATGAACGGGACTTTTTTCTATTTTAAATACTTTTGCTCAATGTTAGCATGTGTATTTTTATTATCTGCTAATTCGGTGAAAGCAGAAAACAAAGAAACTGGAAAAAAAACTACAAAGTTTGTTACCGGTTTGGTTCGTGATGCGCATACAAAACAACCTATCAATGCTGCTCAAATTACAGTTTTAAATAATAGTGTTTCTGCTACAACAGATGGGAACGGAGTATTTAAACTGAATATTTCTTCAGCAAAAGAGATTTTGGTTGTTTCAGCGTATGATTACAGCATTCGGGAAATACCTGTTCAAGGTAAAGATTCAGTAGTAATTGATTTATACTCAGATGTATTTGGTAATTATTACAAAAAGATTGACGGTATCGCTGGAGTAGTAAATAATTCAACACTTGTGCCTGGTGCAAAAAGTGTAACTGAAATTAATCAGTCTCAAGCCGTGTCTGCAGATGAACTTTTACAAACTGAGCTTGGTGGAGATGTTAGAGGGATTTCCCGCTCCGGTGTAGCAGGTATGGGAACATCATTATTCATTAGGGGTCTTAATTCATTGAATACTAATGCACAACCTTTATTTGTTGTGGATGGAGTAATCTGGAATAATCTTTATGATGTACAATCAATTCATGGTGGATTTTTCTCAAATCCACTAAATGATATTAACGTAACTGATATAGCAAGCATTACAGTGATGAAGGATGGTGCCTCAATTTATGGTAGTAAGGCAGCAAACGGAGTTGTAATTATAAAAACTAAAAGAGGCACTGGAATGGTTACTAAAATCAACCTGAATGTTTTAACAGGAATTACAACCCAGCCGACAACCATTCCGTTAATGAATGCGGATCAATTTAGAATTTACGAAAGTGACATGATTGGAACTGCCGGAATCTCGAACAATGATATTTCAAAATTTATGTTCCTACAAGACGATCCTACTAAACCGACTTACAACATTTACCATAACAATACAAATTGGGCAAATGAAACCTATCAGACTGGTTTAACTCAAAGTTATTCAATCAGTGCAAACGGAGGAGATGAAAAAGCACTTTATTATTTTTCGTTGGGTTATACAGGAATAACGGGAATTGTTAAAACAACGGATTTGCAGCGGATAAATTTCCGTTTAAATGCGGATTTCAATTTGTCTAAGTTTTTTACAATGGGATTAAATATTGGTTTTGCCAATATCGATCGTAAGTTATTGGATGATGGTGTGAATAATTATACTTCACCAACATGGCTTAGTATGATTAAAGCACCTTTTCTTAGCCCATATAACTTTACTTCAACCGGATCAAAAACTTCTGATTTTAGTTATACCGATGAATTAGGAATTGGAAACCCTCAAGCTATTAGTAAGTATTCAAATAATTCATTAAAACAAAACAGCTTTAATATTAGCGGGATTCCTACTTTTCATTTTTCACCAAATTTCACTCTAAGTTCTCAGTTCGATTTTAACCTGAACAAAACTACAGAAGATTATTATAGCCCAATGTTTTATGCGGCTAAGAAGAATATTGTAGGATATGGATATGCTGAAAACACACGAATGAATCAGGTTATGAGGAATATAGGTATTTTTGACGATACAAGATTGAACTATACAAAACAAATTGACAAAAATAATCATCTTAATGTTATTTTGGGAGTTCGTTATTTGAGTAATTATTATGAATCGGATTATATCGAGGGTCATAATTCAGGATCGAATTCTTCAACAAGTCTTCCAGGGAGTTTTAAATCAACTTTCTCTCAAGTCAATGGGTTAAATAATCTTACAAAGTCGTTATCGAATTATATGAATGTCGATTATAATTATGACAATCGATATTTTCTATCTGTGGCAACTTCGGTTGATGGTTCTTCGAGATTTGGAAATGAAACAAAAGGTGGATTCTCCATGTTTGGACATAGTTGGGGAGTATTTCCATCGGTAAATGCCGCATGGTTGGTTACTTCAGAAAAATTTATGAAAAACCTTAGTTTCATCAACCTTTTGAAAATCCGGGGTGGATATGGTATTACTGGAAATGATGATATTGAGGATTATAAAACTGTGGCATATTTCTCAACAGTCAGATTTTACGATAAAGCTAACGGAATTGTGCTTTCGAATATTGAAAATCCTCAAATCCAATGGGAAACTACCAAAAGAGTTAATCTTGGAGTAGATTTAGGTTTGTTAAATGAACGACTTTCATTATCTTTCGATTATTTCTCGGGGATTACGCAGGATTTGTTAGCATTGAAGATTCTACCTGATGTGACTGGATTAGGATCATATTGGAGCAATGATGGCAAATTATCAAATAAAGGTTTCGAATTTTCTGCAAATATTAAACTTTTGAACTTAAAGGCCTTAAAATGGGAACTTGGTTTTAGTGCAGGACATTATATAAATGAAATTCTTTCATTGCCTGGAAGTGATTACACAACACCGGTTTATGGTGGCGAAGTACTTACATCTGTTGGCCAACCTGCAGCCGTATTCTATGGATATAAAACAAATGGTGTCTATGCAACTGAAGCTGATGCTGCATCTGCAACATCAACAGGTTATTTGAAAATACAAAACTCAAATGGTACATTAAGAAATTTTGGAGCAGGTGATATAAGATTCGTTGATACAAATGGTGATGGAATCATTAATGCAAGCGACAAACAAATTATCGGAAATCCCAATCCTAATTTGTACGGAACAATAAATAGTAAAATCTCATTTTATAAATTCACTTTGAGTACCTTATTTACTTACTCTTACGGAAACGATGTATACAACTACCAACGTAGTCAGTTGGAGTCGGGGTTGGATTATAGTAATCAATCTACAACTATGGTATCACGTTGGACTGCAGAAGGTCAGACGACGAATCAACCTAAAGCAGTTTACGGTGATCCAATGGGAAATGCACGTTTTTCAGATCGTTGGATTGAAGATGGTTCTTATTTACGTTTGAAATCTTTGTCACTCTCATATACCGTGCCTCTTAAAAGTAATTTCATTGAAGGATTTAGTGTGTGGATTTCGGCTAATAATCTGTTGACTTTTACCAAATATCTAGGTTCAGATCCTGAATTTTCTGCCCGAAACTCAGTTTTATTTCAAGGAGTGGATGCTGGTTTAGTGCCTTTGAGCAAAAGTTATTACCTCGGTTTTAAATTTAATTTATAAATCATATAAGCAAGTTTTAAATGTTTAATAATAAACAAAAACAAGATATGAAAAAAGTCTGCAATATATTAATATGCGTCATTATTGCCTCAGTAAGTTTGGTAAGTTGTGACGATATTTTAAACGTGAATTCAGATAGGCTGACTTTCGAAAAGAATTATCAGATGCAGTCGCCTAATGACACGATTTATTCAATGGTAGGTATATATTCCCAACTCCAGAAATTAGCTGACAATTATGTTTTATTAGGCGAATTAAGAGGAGATTTATTGGATGTTACTGAAAATTCTAATCAGGATTTGAGAGATATCAATAATTTTGAAATTTCTAAAACCAATCCGTATGCAAATATAAAGGATTATTATGCTGTTATTAATAATTGTAATTATGTTATTCATAATATTGACACAGCATCTATAATTAAAGGTGAAAAAGTCATGTATCGATATTATGTTGCAGCAAAAGGAATACGTGCATGGACGTACATGCAGATTGCCTTAAATTTTGGAACTGCAAAATATTATGATAAACCAATATTAACGTTGGCCGATGCGCAAATTGACTACCCTGAATATAACATTGAACAGTTGGCAGCTGTACTTATTCCAGATCTATTACCATGGAAAGATGTAAAGGTTCCATCTTTTATTGGTAGTTTGATGACTTTTCCTATTCGCTTTTTGTTGGGTGATCTTTATCTTTGGACTAATCAATATAAAGAGGCTGCAACCGAATACCATGAGTTGATGTACGAAAATCGCATTCTAATTAATAAAAACTATCAATCTTATTGGGTTCTCAATAATAATATTATATCTACCACTTTTCAGGACTATTGGCTTTATTCATATTATTATGGTGGATCAGAATCTATTACAGCTATTCTATGTCCCACCACTTACGGGCAAAAGTTTGATCTCGACAGTTTAAATTACAACTATGAATTCTCACCTTCTACTATAGCTGTAAATAATTGGGACAGTCAAACTTATTTTAACACTGCAACAAATACTGCTCCAGGCGATTTAAGAAAAATGAATTCTGTTATTAATAAAAATGCTATAACAAGTTATTCCAGCAATTCGATTACCACTACATCAAATACTGAAAACAAGGTAAATAATATCGTTTATAAATATCTATTGAATTCACAAGCTGAAAACGTACAAATCATTACAATTTACCGTGCTTCATTATTGTATTTAAGGTATGCTGAAGCTGTAAACCGATTAGGAAAACCAAATTTAGCATTTGCCGTTCTTAAAAATGGACTAAATCAAATAACTATGTCGCCGTTAAAGAAGATAATTCCCGTAAAGGAAAGATCTTCTGAACCTTATATGATTTTTAACGATTTCCGGTTTGATAATAATGTCGGTATTAGATCGCGAGGTTGTGGACCAAATACAGAAAAAGATTCAACATACATAATTCCTTTAAAACCTTTATTAATTGATTCAGTGGAATATGTAGAAGATTTAATTCAAAAAGAACTTGCATTAGAAACTGCCTTTGAAGGAAATCGTTTTCAAGATTTAATGCGTATAGCTATAAGAAGAGGCGATTTTTCTTATCTGGCAAAAAAAATTGCAGCTAAACATGTTGGAAACGAAGCTGCAATAGAAACTAAATTGATGGATCCTATAAACTGGTATATTAAAAAATAAGATCATAATTCGAATATACTTATCACCCATTCCATTGAGTTATATCTAGTAACACTCGAATATAAAAAATGGATAACGGCTTGGATATAGAATTCTATAATAAAAAGATCTAAAAAGAAAGAGAGAGATTGTTCCTTATGAACAATCTCTCTCTTTCTTTTTGATATAAAAAAATGTCTTTTTTGGAATTGCCTTTCACGCATTATGATTTCTTTGATTCCTGATATTCTCTTGGAGTAAGTCCAAATTCAATTTTAAAGCACCTGCTAAAATACTTTGGATCATTAAATCCAACTGCAAACGCAATCTCTGAAATATTTCCTGAATTGATAGTCAACATCTTAACGGCATGTTTTAGACGGATGTTTCGAATAAATTCACCCGGAGAAAGCCCGGTTAATGATTTAAGTTTTCGGTGTAAAGTCGACTTTGAAGTTGCCATATCAATCGCAAACTGATCAAAATCAAATGTATCGTCAGCTAATTTATGTTCAATTATTTTGACTGCATGTTTTAGAAATAGTTCATCAATAGAACCATATTCCATTGAAGAAATATTAATGTCTTGATTTCTCTGGAAATTTTCTGTTTTTTGCTTTCTTTTACTTATCAAATTTTTCGTTCGGGCATCTAACACGGCTAATTCAAATGGTTTGCCAATATAGGCATCAGCACCAGCATTATAACAATCTATACGATCCTCAGTAGAATTCTTTGCAGTCAGCATCAATACGTTGATGTGGCTGGTTAGAACATCATTTTTTAATATTTTACAGAGGGTGAGTCCATCCATTTCCGGCATCATCATATCGCTTATCACCAAATCTATTTCGTTTTCATTTATAATTTTAAGTGCTTCGATACCGTTTTCAGCAGTTAAAACCATATACTTATCACTGAAATACTCTGCTATAAGATTTTTCAGTTCCGTGTTATCTTCAACCACTAAAATGTTACAATCTTTTCTGCTTTCATTGTCTTTATCGCTTTCCAAAATGATTTCGGAAGAAATCACATCTAAATTATCAGGAAGATTGTTATCTATAGTTTCTTCTTCCAGAAGCTCTAATTCAGTATATGCACCGATAGAAATTGGAATTTCAATGGTAAATACAGCTCCCTCGTTCAACTGGCTTTTAACCTCGATACTTCCTTTATGAATTTGTAAAAGGTCACTAGTGAGTGCCAAACCAATACCATGACTTTGACTTTGATCCGATGAGCTACTGATATAGAAGCGTTTAAAAATATGTGGTAGATCTTCTTCAGCGATTCCATCACCAGTATCGGAAACAGATAAACGCATTATCATTTCATCTTTTCGTGGTATAAAACTCATTTTCACTGAGATAGATCCTCCTTTTGGAGTATGTTTGAAAGCGTTAGAAAGTAAGTTGTATAAAATTTTATCTAACTTGTCGGCATCAAAATATGCCAAATAGCTTTTGTGTTCTACATCGATAGAGAAATTAATCTCTTTTTCACTTACAAGTGGTTGGAAATTAGAATGACAAATATTGATAACGAAAGCAACAATGTCATTATGGCGAATTTTCAATTTCATATTACCACTCTCTGTTTTACGAAAAACTAAAATCTGTTGAATCAATCTTTTTAATCTCATCACATTGGCTTTCATCATGTCAAATTGTGTCGAGCTATCTTTGTTTTTCTTTTGCAAGTTTTCAATCAGTAACATAATGATTGTCAATGGAGTTAGAAGTTCATGTGAAATATTGGTGAAATAGCGAAGTTTTATTTGAGCCAATTCTTCCGTTTTTTCTTTATCAATATGGGATATTTTCAGTTCGTTTCTCATTCGTATGCGATTAGCAAGTGTTTTTGCAACAAAATAAGAAGAAACACCCATGATAACCAGATAGATGAGGTATGCCCACCAAGTTCTATAAGGCGGTGGGAGAATTACAATTTCCAATGATGTGATTTGCTCACTCCACAATCCGTTTTCATCGCTTGCTTTCACCATGAATTTATAATTTCCTGAAGGCAGATTGGCATAATTCACAAATTGACGATTATTCCCAACATAAATCCAATTGTTATCTACACCTGAAAGTTTATATACATATTGAATTTTCCCTGTTGAACCAAAATCCAATGCCGAAAACTCAATGCTTAAATTGGTTTCGGAATATTGCAAGGTTACTCGGTTTTTCTTTGCATTGTAATGTGTGTTTTTTCCATCCTCAAAAATTGATTTATTTTGAATTAGAATGTCAGAAAGCACAACTCGTTGTTTTATTGGATTTCGCGAAGTCATTGGTGCCAATGGATTAAATGCGCAAATTCCTTTATTTCCACCAAAAAGAATCTGACCTGATTTTAATTTAACACAAGCTTCTTTAAAGATCGAACTCACCAGCATACCATTTGCGGTAGAAAAGTAGGTAGCTGCATGCGATTGAGGATTATATCTTATAATTTTCTTAATCGTAGAAATCCAAAGCATACCATAATTATCTTCAAGCACATCCATTATACCTTCATCAGTGATTCCATACAAACCACTGATTTCGATAGCTAATTGCTTTTTATGGTCATAAAAATAAAGACAACCTTCCTTAGTGCCAATATAAACTTCTCCATTTCTTTTACAACAAATACTCTGAACACTAAAGCTTTGATAATTATTTATATTTAAGCTAACTTTAGATATTGTATAACAGTTCTTTCCTCCTTGTATTTCAGATTTACATACAAAAACACCTTCTTTTTCTGTTCCAATCCATATTTGTTTATAGGTATCTTCTTGAATTGTATTGACATTAGAAATTTTCGATGAAATTTGTTTTACATCTGAGTTTATTGTTTTTATGTAAAGTCCATTATTTGTTCCAATCCATACATTCCCTTTTGAGTCTTTAAAAAAAATGTTAATTGTATTCTCACTATGAGTTTTGAAATTACTTAGCGAAATAATTTTAACTTGAACAAGATTATCAACATCATTTTTTTTTAATACATGTATTATGTCTTCCCCTTCATTTGCTACCCAAATTTCATTTGAACTGGAAACATTTATGATTGCACTGATGCTATTAATACCTCTTACAATAGGATCTAAGGGTCTTTTTACTTCACCAGTTTTAGGATTAAAACTAAATAACCCTACACGATTAATTGCAATATATACTTCACTAGTGGTCAATTCACAGAAACGTGTAACATACGATGGCACATTCAGTGAATTTTTTATTTCATTTAACGGGAAATTCTGAATTGATAATTTATTAAAATCTAACTTGAATAATCCTTCTCCTACTGAACCTAACCAGAGATTTCCGCTGTGATCTTTAATAATTTCATGAAATAATTTGTTGTTTGTTTCATCAAAAAAGGAATCAGTATCAATCACTTTATATGATCCATCAGATTCTTTTTCTATTATACTTAATCCACTATAGGTAACTACCCAAATGAAATCATATTTATTATCTTGTGTGATGCTATAGACTATCTTGTCGATTTTTTTACTTGAATTTTTAGACAATACCATAGGGTGTAAAGTAATTATTGCATTGGAGGTAATTGTCATATTATAAATTCCATCACCCCAAGTGCATATCCAATATATTCCTTCTTTATCCTGATAAAGACGAAAAGGATTATCGTCGTTCCCAATTTTTGGTACAAACAAGATGTTTTTTCGACTTTGATCTATGCTACATAATCCGCTTTTCCACGAAGAAATCCATATTCTACCACTACGATCTTCGAAAATATTTGTTATATTATTCCCTTTTAGTTTTAGTGGGGAATCATTGTCTGTAGAGTAACGCGTAAATTGATCAGTCCTAGGATCCATTCGAATTACTCCATTGTTTGATGTGCCAATCCATACATAACCTTTTGAATCAGTTAGAATTGAATTTACCCATTCCTTTCTGATAAATTTATTTTCTAAATGTGTGATAGTATAGTTTTTTTTGTCTACTATATTTACCCCTTCAAATGTACCTACCCATAAACGCTGATCATTATCTTCGGTAATACATTTAATTTCATTACTTGTAAGTTTACCTGGTGTCAGAGCGCTTGATCTAAATACTTTCACATCGTAACCGTCAAAACGGCACAACCCATCTTTAGTACCAAACCACATATATCCTTCTTTGTCGTTAAAAATACGATTGACAGAATTTGAAGGTAGTTTATCAGAGTACGGAAATTTCTCAAAACTAAAGTGAACAGGGTTAGAAATAGCTTGAGAACTACAAACTGTTATAAGAAGGCAGACGAAGATTATATTGTGTTTTAACATGTTTATTCTCGGTATTTGATTGAGATGAATATGCAAAATTATTAGATTATAGTGAAATGTATATGGTAATCAATATGATAATGTTTTAAATTGTAGAAATTGGTATTCATAATCATTTTCTAAGAGATTAATAGTTAGTTACAATAAATTAGTATTTAAAGTGGAAGAAAATTTATTTATAATTGGAAATATTTTCAATGAATCTTGTTTCAACCTAAGTTGGTCACTGTCAATATGCAAAAGTAAGTAAAAAATTACTTTTACTAAACACGCAAATTACTCCATATTCTTAGCGTTCATTTTTTTATCTTTATCTTCATTCAAAAACGCACTCGGTTGAATACCAAAATATTTAATAAAACAACGTGTAAAATATTTCGGATCGTTGAAACCAACTTCGTAAGCAATCTCTGAAATATTGAGCGAATGGGACGCACGATTCTTAATAATCAATTCGCGTGCAATGTTGAGCCGATAAATACGAATAAAACGGCTGGCTGACTGTCCCGCCAGATTGGTCAACTTCTTGTGTAACAAGCTTCGACTAATTCCCATGGCTTCGATAAATTCCGCCACATCAAATTCCGGATTTGTATAGTTTTCCTTGATGACTTTTAATGCTTTATCGATAAATTTTTTATCTAATGATTCGTCGTCAAAATTCAAAGTTTCT
>Ga0209123_1001121_pt1 | contig 28412 bp, 17 predicted proteins | sample BarGraIncu00431A_FD_184500 | JGI IMG/M metagenome (GOLD analysis project Ga0209123, IMG submission 184500) | Arctic peat soil microbial communities from Barrow, Alaska, USA - Barrow Graham LP Incubations 004-31A (SPAdes) (version 2) | ecosystem: Environmental > Terrestrial > Soil > Wetlands >...
GTAATTCTGAAGTGTATCATTCAAATATTTCATGTTACGACTTAAAAGAGTAACATTTTTAATTCCAGAGGGAAGGGTGACTTTTGCAGGTTGAATTACCTCGATCTGAAACTCATTGAGGGTAACACATGAACTTAAAAACAAAAGCGAACCAACGGCAACTATTGAAATCATCTTTTTCATCGTTTGAAAATTTATTTGGTTAACTGATTATCTTTTAGTGCTCTAAGTTTTTTGAGATATAATTCGGTTCTGTAATTGTAAAAGGTATGGTATGATTTCAATACCCATTCAATTGCCTGATCAATATCTCCTTCGAGTTCACTGGCCAATGCCAGATTGTATTCAGCCCTGCTTCTGATTGTCTTATTGGTCGATTGTACTTTTTCCATCCAGTAAGCTCTTGCTTCGTCTGTCTTATTTTCATTCAACAATTGCTGCCCGCTATCGTTTTTGGGTGTAAACAAATAATAGCCACGCTTTTCCATTACCCATGAAGGGGAAATTTTACCATCTACATCAAGTGCTATTTTAATTCCGGCATTAATCAAAGCTTGTTTAATGCTCGGCAGTCTACTTAACATTCGTAATTGATTGGCATCTGCACTTTCCCAATAAATAGTATCTGAGATTGGGATCTCCAGAGTTTTACTGCCAGGCTTATAAATTCGAAACAATGCATCATATTTCAAATCAAGTGAAGCATACAATGAATAAGTGGTCCCTGCATATTTATCCTCAGAATAGTCAGTCATCACTTTTGTTGAGAATTGTTCCATGACCATCAAGGCATCTGTATTATATTGATCGCATAGTTGACTGACCATCAATGGACTCAGTTGATCCGGAATCAAATCGGAAGGAAGGCTTCTTTCAATATTTTTGTCAACCGGAACAACCACATCATAACGACCTGACTCGTATAATAATTCAGCCAAGGCCCGAATAGTAGTGTCGGCAGCCATGCTATCCAATTCAATTTCTGAAAGTTGATACCCGTTACGGTAAAAATGCATTTGAAGGGAATCTTCTATGTATCGTTGGAATTGATTGTTAATACTACGATTCATCAACGTAATGCTTTGAATATCATTAGGCAATTCTTCTTTTGTAGGTATTGGAGTCTCAATTGTTAACGCTACATAAGAACTCTTACATGATACAGCAAAAAATGCGATCAGGCAAAATAGAAATATTTTATACGTATTAAATTTGCTGATAAATTGCATATTGTATCTGTATCATTAATAAATTCCCCAATATTTTCTAAAAAACCATTCACTGGCCAACAAAATAATCAGAAGGAAAAACATGGTTTTCAGATTAATCCATTCTGTTAACAACGTTTGTAAATAATGCTGTACGGTAATTTGCTTATTTTTACTGATTGCATCAAGTAGTGTGCCATAATTATCAATTGTTGAAAATTGACCTCCTGTTTGTTGAGACAATTGATATAACAATCCAAAATCGGCTTGTTTATTTTGAAGTTCAACTTCATTTTTTACTATACTGAAGTTGCCTTTTTCGGTAAAGTGCTGACTTCCAAGCTGTGTTTCAGCTTCGAAAGTGTAATCACCCGGCTGAAGATTTCCAACATTCAATCGGTAATAATTTTCAGTCCTGTCAAAAGTATAATTAAACTCTTTCAGACTGTCACTTTTAATGCGGATGTTTACATCTGGTGTATTCACCAACTCATAGCTGTCGTTGTACAATTCAGCGGTCAACTCAACATTGTCAGTTTCCTGAAAAAGAGCCGGATAATTAATGTTGAAATTATCTTCCTTTTCTCTCAATGAAAGGTATTGTACAATTTTGCTTGTCAGTTCATTAAATGCTTCATGGTTGCCAGTGTTCTGGTAGTCAAACAATCGCCAGCGCCATATTCCTTCACCTACTATAAATCCTACTTTGCGACCTTTATCATTTCCAAATGCCATGATCGACTTAGCAGTACGTATATTTTTGACACTCTGATAAGCCAGACTTTGCAGCAGAGGCGATAATTGAGTATTGCCAAAGGGACTAAGTAAGGGCGGAGCCATGCCAATAATTTCCTTAGTTTCGTTTGATAAAACAAACAATGAAAAGTTATCATCAAAAACCGCTTGTACTTCCTCAGTATTGCTGCTAGACGAAATCTTCAATCCCATTTCAAGAGTATTCAATTGTTCCAACAGTGTATTTGGTCCGATTAGAAATAAAACGGGCAATCTGCTCTCTTTTATTTTAATTAAAAGGTTACTGGCAGCGTTTTTAACCGTTGGTAATTGGTTTAAAATGATAAGACTATATTTCTTCAGGCTATCTGGAACCTCATTACCTGTAACTAATTTTGCATCATAGTTTTGAAGTTCAGAAATGCTGTTGCGAAGAGCACCCAAATCGGGATGAGGACCATCACTGAGCATTAATATTTTTTGTTTATTTTCCAACACCTGAATCACAAATTCATATTCATTGTTCTTCAGATTGGATTCTTCATTAAATGGCTTGATCCTGATTTTATAATGTTGCAGTCCGATCTGAGTTGCTTCAGGATTGACAAATAGCAGTTTGAAATCATCATCTGAAACAATCGGAATGTTATTTGAATAAATCAGTTTCTGGTTGTTCTCAATTTCCAGGTTGGCAATTTTATTTTTAAGTTTAGAAAACTTCAATTCAATTTCAATCGGAAACTTATTCTTCAGAAATGCAACTTTGTTGGTTTTTACATTTTTAATGGCTGCATCTGCCTGCAAAGTAGTATCACCCACTCCGATAGTATAAACTGGAAATTTAAGGCTGGAAGTAAAATTGACAGGATTCTGACCCTGGTTATATATACCATCGCCCACCACAATTAAAGCACCTATATTTTTATTGATATAGTTGTTTTTCAATGTCTTAATCATTTGTCCATAATCTGATCTTCGTTCATTTCCTGTAATCAGACCATTAGATTCAACTTTTTCACCAAATGTCCAGTATTCAACCTGATAATCATCTGAAAATTGTTCTTTAATTGTTTTTGACAGTTGTTTAAAAGTTTCAGTTTGTGGTTTTACTGAAAGTGAGTTATCCAATGCCACGGCCAAAATGGGAAGCTGCTTAATATTCTTTACCTTTCGCATTAAAGGAGAAAGCAGAAATAAAAAAATCAGGAAAAGTGAGGCAAAGCGTAGAAATGCAAGAACGCCTTTTTGAAGGGGCGAAAGACTTGAATTTTCTTTATTTCTGTAATAAAGCAGGAAACTGATTCCCAAAGATGTAATTAAGGCCAAAAGAACCCACAATCCGGAGTTGCTATGATCAAAACTGATTTCCAAAATGTATTTTTTTATAATTAGCCAAAATTAATAAACTTGTGCTATAAAGGACTTTCAGAACTTGATATTTGTTAATCAAATTGACTATTTTATTAAGGAAAAATCAATATCATGAATTTATGCCATTCTATTTCACTAAATTAGTTGAAAATATCCAGAACTGTTATAATTTGTAATTTTCTTTTTAAATTCGAAACTTTAACCAGCATATTTACATGAAGCATATTTTTGGTCTTGCATTATTTTCTTTATTGACTTTAATATTCCTTGTAAATACTGCGAAGGCGCAATTTTTTCAGACAGGTCAAGACCCTTCGCAAATAGTGTGGAGGCAAATTAATACAGACCATTTTCAGGTAATTTATCCAGAAGAATTTGATAAAGAGGCACAAAGGTTGTCGTATGTGTTGTCAAAGGTATATGAATATGGAGCCAAAACCATGAATTTTAATCCTCGTAAAATTTCAGTGATTTTGCATACACGAACAGTCAATTCAAATGGTTTAGTGGCTTGGGCTCCAAAGCGAATTGAACTGTTTACCACCCCTAATCAGCAAATTTATGCACAAGATTGGATAGAAGAATTGGGATTGCACGAATTCAGGCATTTGGTTCAATTGGATAAAATTCAAAGTGAATTACCTTTTATCCTGAAGATGCTTTTAGGTGAACAGGCAACAGCCATTGTGACTGGCACCTATTTGCCCTTATGGTTTCTGGAAGGCGATGCGGTAGTAACTGAAACAGCATTGTCGCATACAGGTCGTGGACGTTTGGCTTCCTTTAGTATGGAATACCGTGCACAATTAACCGAAAAAGGAAAGTATTCATTCGATAAGGCTTATTTGGGTTCGTACAAAGATTTTGTGCCTGATCATTACAAACTGGGCTACTGGTTAGTTGGTAAAAGTAGGGAAAAATACGGAGCCAAATTATGGTCGGACGTTCTGGATAAAGTTGGTAATCAACCTATTTCAATTACTCCGGTAAATTCTGTATTGAAAAAGGAGACAAACTTGAATAATAAACAACTGTACAATCAAATTTTTAATGATCTGACCAATGAATGGAAACAAAATATAAATACAACAAAAATAAATGATCCATCAGTTGTTTCTCCATTTAGAAAAAATTACACTGATTATCTTTATCCAGAGTTTTACAAAGATTCCTTCATAGTTGCCTATCGGACTTCAATTGACGATCTGAGCCGGTTTGTATTGATAAGTCCAGATAAATCAGAAAAGATTATTTATACTCCAGGGTCTATTTTCGATGAATCAGTTGATATCAAAAATCAATTAATTATCTGGTCCGAAAATCGAGCCGATATCCGTTGGACACATGCGGATCGGTCTGTCATTATGGTTTATAACATTGAAACAAAAAAGAAATGTGAAATAAAATCTAAAAATAAGCTGTTTAGTCCTGCAATTTCTCCTGATTTAAAGTTATTTGCAGCCGTTGAAGTCGATCCTGAAAATAATGTTTTCCTTTCGGTTTTTGATTTAAATTCAGGAATACTAAAGCAACGTTTTAAAACGGATGATAACCAATATTTTTTTACTCCTTGTTGGGATGAAAAAGGAGAGAAGTTATATTTTGTAAGTCTTTCGTCAAAAGGGAAATATATTGCATCATATAACCTTCAGACAAAAAAATTTAAACCAATTACTTCCCCGACATTTGCTAATATTAAAAATCCGGTTTACGCCAATCAACTGCTTGTTTTCTCAGCTGATTTTTCAGGAACCGATCACTTGTATTCGATTGATCCTGAAAGCCATCAAATCTTCAGAATTTTTAAAGCCAACTTCGGAACTGATTATCCTTCGACAGCTAATTCAAAAAATCAAATTTTATTCAGTAATTATTCAGCACAAGGTTATCGACTTTCAGTTTTAAACTTATCTGAAATGGCCAATCTGAAAGAGGTGAGTGATATCAGTCTGCAAGTAAACCCTTTAGCTGATCATCTTGCTGCTCAGGAAAAAGGAATTCCAAATTTTGCCAATAGTGATTCATTAAAATACACTTCAAAAAAATACTCTAAAGTAGGTCATTTATTCAATTTCCATTCTTGGGCACCAGGTTATATTGATGTTAATAATTATGATATAAGACCTGGAGTATCCATATTTTCACAAAACAAACTTGGAACAGCTTTAACACAAATTGGTTATGATTACAATGTAGCAGACCATACTGGAAAATACAAGTTGTCCTTTAATTATTCTGGCTTATTTCCTGAATTGAATACAGATTTGTCTTATGGAAATGGAACTTCCCAATATTTTCAGGTAAATAATCGTGATACTGTTAGTCAACGATATACGTGGAATGAAGTAACTGCTGATTTGGATATTCAATTACCTTTGAATCTTTCAAAAGGGAAGTATTCTGCAGCTTTTTTTCCTGAAATAAAATATACCTTTAATCAAATCCTCCCGAATGTAACATTACATGATAATATTTATTCAGGAAATTATCATGCAATGACATACCGGTTGTATTATTATCACCTATTAAATCAATCTCTCCAAAGTCTGATGCCCAAATGGGGTTATCAGCTAGATATGATTTTTCGCCATACTCCCTTTACTGGAAATAACCTTGGTACTATTGCCGCAATTCAATCTGTATTCTATTTTCCAGGTTTAGCCAAAAATGATGGAATTAAAATCTACCAGGGTTATCAGGAAAGACGCTTCAACCAAGTTTATAGCTTTTCCGATTTAATCCGCTACCCACGCGGCTTTCAAAGCTTTCAGAATAATAAGATGTATTCTTTAGCTGCCGACTATAAATTTCCAATTGTCTATCCTGATTTGAGTTTAGGAAAATTGGCATTTATTAAGCGATTAAAATCATCATTATTTTACGATTATGCCTGGTTATCAGTCCCTTTATATTATAAAGGAATTATTTATCCAAATTATCGTGAAATACAGATGAAATCTTTTGGTGTGGAGTTAACCTCAGATCTTCATGTATTTCGATTTTTTGCCCCTATTGAATTGGGTTTTAGAACTATTTATCGACCTGAGTTTCGGGATATACAGTTCAATTTACTTTTCTCAATCAATTTTAATGGTTTTTAGTTCTGTATAAAGTCAATACTGTAATTTCTGGAGGCATTTCAACGCGTCCATGAAATCCAATAGTTCCAAACCCCCTGTTGACATACAACGTTTGATTATAGGACTGATAAAGTCCTCCCCAGTTTTTTTGTACAAAATACATCGGACTGAACTCGATGCCTGCAATTTTTATCCCCATCTGTCCCCCATGAGTATGACCTGAAAGTGTCAATGGAATATCTGTTTCTGGAACCACTATTGAGTTCCAGTGAGCCGGATCATGAGTCATCAATATTTTAAACGAATGCTTGGGAATACCTTTCACAGCGATATCCAGCTTGCCATATTGATGAAATGGTGGATGTCCCCAGTTTTCAACACCAATAAGTGAGAAGGAAGTATCCTTAACCGATATTTTATCCCATTGGTTCAGCAATAGCTTAAAACCTGCGTCAGTTAAACTAGATTGAATTTGAATCAAATTTATTTTCTTGCTTGCTGAATCAGGCCAATTAGAATAGTCACCATAATCATGATTGCCTTGAATGGCATATTTACCGTAACGTCCCGGAAGTTGCCTTAAATAAGGTTCAAATCCTTCTATTTCGTCACTGAAGTTATTGACCAAATCACCTGTAAATAACATTAAATCAGGGTTTAATTGTGCTATAATCTGAACGGTTTTCTTCATTAACTCTGTATTCTTTCCAAAACTACCAAAATGAATATCAGAAAGCTGTACGATCTTAAAACCATCAAGTTGCTCGGGCCAATTATCGAAATACAGATCTTTTTTTTCAACATTCAAATTAAATCGTCCAAAAAAAATACCATAAGCAATAACGCAAAATAAACCTGTACAAATTATTAATGAACCAGTCAATAGTATCATTTGTAAGCGTTTACCACCCATCAATCTGATTGGAAAAGAAAAAAGAGTTATCAGAGAAAAAATAAATTTGGGGAATAGATTCAAAAAAGTAACAGATATTACCAGATAGAAAAACGAATAATTTCTTGCTTGCCGGATAACTTCTGGATTTGAAAAAGAATAAAGTAGCGTTCCAGTTGTCGTAAGGCTAATGAGTAAATACAGAATGGTAAAATAGCGACTTCTACTTTTTGAACAGCTTTTGATCAAATAACGGAATCCAATGTAGGAGATAAACTCCACCATAAAAACCAGCGAACAAAATATAAATAGAAATGAAGAAGGAATTCCTCTCATAGTACAATTTTTAAATCAAAAAAGAAAATTACGCATTTTAAAGTCAGCATTGGCTTATTAAACCAAATAATATGCTTTTTGTTGAAAATTTTAATCTTTTATTCCAAATGATCATGGTTTGAATAACACTCATAAAGCTTTTAAACTTCATTATTCCAATTATTTAGGGGCATTAAAGCTAAACTAGAACTGCTTTAGAATCCGATATTTGCGAAAGGCAAACGAAAGGGCAGGGAAGAAGTCCCTATTTTAGTATTGATAGGTCTTTAACTCATTCAAACTTATAAAACCTTAATTCAACTTTTTCATCTTCATATGAAATGAATATTGCAAATGGACTACTTCTTCATATTTTCCAAATCGTAAATCCGAATCAAGAGAATTAGTAAAAACATTCAAGGATTTATAATATTTGTAACACTTGCAATAAAACATTCTGTAATTTACAAATGTCAACAAGAGAAAAGTACTATAAATTGTATGTAAATGTAAACAATAAGCATTGCAAACAAATGTAAATCAAAGCTATTTAAATTATCTCATGAAAATTACTCATATAATTAACATTTATAAATATGAGAAAACAACCCTATTTATTCAATAATAATTTAGTCATATAGTATTCATTAACAGTGTTTAAACCATTAATACATCCAGTCTTGATTGAAGAAGTGATTTATATATGTGCATTTAAGGTTAATATGGATGTATAAACACTTATAAACAACAATATATTAATGATTTACAATTTATACGTGAAGTTTTAAATGAAATAGTTAGAAAGAAATTGCCTCATGAATTTTCTCTTTGAATACAAATGTAATCAATTAAAATGCACATTAATAAACTCATGAATGAAAATGTTTATTACATTTGTGTATTCGTTAATTTACATTTAAATGGAAGACAGGTTAAAGAAATTTATGGATTATAAGGGGATTTCCCCATCTGAACTTGCTGATTCTATAGGAGTGCAAAGATCTAATGTGACTCATGTATTAAAGGGAAGGAATAGACCCAGTTTTCAGTTTATGGAAAAGTTTTTTCAGGTATATCCTGAAATAAATGCCAAATGGTTTTTAAATGGAGAAGGCAATATGATTGAGGGAACATCTAAAATGAAGGAAGAATCTTCAAAATCCAGATCTTTATTCGATTCGCTTACCGAACCTGCTGTTAATCCTACTGAACTCGTTATCCCTGCTATCAATAAGGTCATCACTGAAAAGAAGGTTGAACCTGAAAGTTTAAAGGATTCCTCTGTCACTGCACCAAAAGATATTATTTCGAATCCACCGATAGCTGATAAAAAAGAGTCTGGAAATGAATTGTATGATCCCTTTTTTGGCTCTGAAAAGCCTATTGAAAGACTGATTGTATTTTTTAAAGACCAAACTTTTAAAGTATATAATCTTTCCAGATAGATTTTTGAGTTATATTTGCAGTCAAATTTAGCTGCATGAAAAAGACGGTGATTGATTTATTATTGATTGAAAATAAGCAACTTAACAAGGATAATTTCCTTCTTAAGCTTAAATCGCCGATTGCTTTTTCTGACATTTCACCTGGTCAGTTTGTCAATATTGAAATCAAGGAAGCGAATGAAATATTTCTGAGACGACCTTTTTCAGTTCTTGATGTCGATTATAAAAATCAGACGATATCTCTACTGGTGAAAATTCTGGGTAGAGGTTCTAAAAAGTTAACTGAAGCGCGAACTGGCCTTCTATTCAGCACAATACTTCCTCTGGGTAAATCATTTACTATACCTGAAAAGGAGGATCGTATTTTATTAATTGGCGGAGGAAGCGGCGTTGCTCCAATGTTGTTTCTGGCTAAAACTTGCGGACTTGAACATGAAAAAGTACATGTTCTGATTGGTGCTCGTTCTGTTTGTGATCATATTGATATCGAGAAATATAAATCTTTCGGAAATTTCTATTATACCACTGAAGATGGCTCACTAGGCGAAAAAGGATTTGTAACTAACCACCCAGTGTTTACAGAAAAACTGAACCATTTCACAAAAATATATGCCTGCGGACCTGATCAGATGATGAAAGCTATCGGTAGGGTTGCACTTGTCAATGGCATTCATTGCGAAGTTTCTCTCGAAAATATGATGGCTTGCGGATTTGGAGTTTGCCTGTGTTGTGTCGAAGATACAAAGGCCGGTCATAAATGCGTTTGTACAGACGGACCCGTATTTAATGTAAATGATTTGAAATGGTAAATTTAGAAGTAAAAATTCATCAATTGGATTTTAAGAATCCGGTTTTAACAGCTTCCGGGGCTTGTGGATTTGGCGAAGAGATTGCTGATTTTATCGACCTTTCCCGTCTTGGTGGAATTGTGGTTAAAGGAACTACTTTAAAGCACAGAGAAGGAAATGCCTATCCAAGGATGGCCGAAACAGCTTCTGGAATGCTCAATGCGGTTGGACTACAAAACAAGGGTGTTGATAATTTCATCAACAATATTTATCCCAGGATTAAAGACATAGATACTCACATTATTGTAAATGTAAATGGCTCAACTATTGATGATTATGTGGCATTAACTGAACGATTGAATGAACTGGATAAGATTCCGGCGATAGAACTAAACATTAGTTGTCCAAATGTGAAAGAAGGAGGTATGGCTTTTGGAATCAGTTGCATATCTGCCGAGGCAGTGGTAAAAGCGGTACGAAAAGTTTATAGTAAGACTCTAATCGTAAAACTTTCCCCCAATGTAACCAACATTGCTGATATCGCAATGGCGGTGGAAGGTCAGGGAGCTGATAGCGTTTCGCTTATAAATACTTTACTTGGAATGGCTGTAAATGCCGAAACTAGAAAACCTGTTTTGTCAACTATTACAGGAGGTCTTTCTGGACCTGCTATAAAACCTATTGCACTCAGAATGGTTTGGCAGGTATTTAATGCAGTTAAAATTCCGGTTATAGGGATGGGAGGAATCATGAATGCCTCCGATGCCATTGAGTTTATGATTGCCGGTGCATCAGCAGTTCAAATAGGAACCGCCATTTTTATCGATCCAACTATTCCTGTTCAGATTATTGATGGGTTATCAACTTATATGGAACGACATAAAATTCAGTCTGTTAACGAATTAATAGGGAGTTTACAATGCTGAATTATCTAAATACACATATCTGTACTGTCAAATGTTTCAAGTACTGGTTAATCTTTTTTCTCATTGTCTTAAATGGAACAATTGAAATTCTTCCCCATGAGTTGCCTGATCATTTTCAGGAATTGGATGCAAAAGGATTAAATTTCAAAATTACCAATGAGCTTTCAGAATTTAAGGGAAGTAAATTCATAGAAAAAGAAGCAAATGATTTCCTTCGACAATGGAATTTAGCCGGAATTACCATGTCAATTGTAAAAGACGGTAAACTGGTTTATGCACATGGTTTTGGTTATTCAGATATTGAAACCAAACAACCAGTCTCGCCTGGACAACTGTTCCGAATAGCCAGTGTCAGTAAATTAATAACAGCAGTGGCAATCATGAAATTGGTTGAAAAAAAGTCGATTTCTCTTGATTCAAAGGTATTTGGGCCAAATGGCATTATAAAAGATCCAGTCTTCAATAAGGTAAAAGACCCCCGACTTTATAAAATTACTGTTCGTCATCTTTTGGCTCACGCCGGTGGTTGGTCGCTTCATTATGGTGATATGGCATTCAATTCATTGTTGGTTCTGGAACTTAATGGCGAAAAGGGAGCAGCCACCATGGATTCTTATAGCCGATTTATTGCTTCACGGAAACTTCATTTTGACCCTGGAACACGATCTTCATATTCAAATATGGGTTATATGTTTTTAAGGGAAGTAATTGAATCTGTAACTGGTAAGCCCTATGAAGAATATGTTAGAAATGAAGTTTTGAAACCAATAGGAATCACCGATATGCACATTGGCAGAAGTTACCTTTCCGATCGCCGTTTCAATGAGGTAAAGTACTACGAATCAGGAGATCAACAGTTAGTTTCATGTTTTGATGGATCGGGTAGAATGGTCCCTAAAACATATGGGGGAAATCCGATTGAATTGCTTGGACCAGCAGGTGGCTGGATATCTTCTTCTATCGAATTGGCTAAACTGATGGTAATGATTGATGGTTTCAATACAGTTCCCGATATTTTGTCTCGCGATTTAATCAATCAAATGGTTGAAAATAAGTTATTTAGAGGTCCATTGGGCTGGAAAGTTACAAAAGATAACGGTGATTGGATTAGAACTGGGAGCATGGCCGGTACTTCTGCTTTGGTGAAGAGGCAAGCAAATGGATTTTCATGGGTGGTTATAATTAATTCAAGTAGTTGGAAAGGTCCACGATTACCGGCATACATCAATTATATGATGGGAAAAATTGAAAAGACCATAAAAAGCTGGCCTAAACAAGATTTATTTAATTACAAACCAAAATCATAAGTAACAAAAATATTATATAAACCTTACAGTTTTCATAAGTAAATAGGATCTTTGTTCAAAGTAAAAAAGGATTATCATGGTAATTCAAAATACATTTGCCTTAAAGGTTTTTTTTCTACACTGATTCATAGATTGGTGGAACTACTAGGAGCAATTTATATAGTTGTGGAGATGAGTGTGTAAAGGATCAAATGAACTTTTGCTGGAAATTAGAAGTAGGATGTCAATCCCGAGTACTTGGGATAAAATAAGCTTAATTTTATTTATTTTATCCTACAGTATTTCAATTTACAACAATCAGTATTTTAGTTACATACTATCTATTTATTTTGCAGATATTATAACAGACACAAACCAAAAGTTATTTATTTGATCTTCGGTTCCAATACTCTTGTGGATTTAGCAGGATCATTCAAAAACTGATAATCATCACGAGTTCCCGGAATCAGATTTATCCTTCAGATTTATTATTCTAAATATGCCCAATCCCTGCCTGTCCCTCCCGAGTTCTCAGGATCGGGATGTACTCTGGATCATTCAGTACCCACTATGGACTCTATGCAATAAGTACTGTATGAGTACTGTATAAGTACTAAGATTGCCATTTTAGTACTTATACAGTACTCATACAGTACTTATTGCATAAAGTCCATGATGGGTATTGAGTGGATATTTAATTACTCCATCCAGGATTATACTTTGGAAAAATTAAAAGGCAATTGATCTTTAAAAGGCGTTTAAAATGCTTCTAATGAACTCATCTGTCTTTATATTTGGTTCTTCACAGAAATGCATACCTGAAGTAAATTTAGTTGGTATAACGTGAATTCGATGTAAGAAATCAGATTTAACAAAGAAAATCATAAGAAGAATTTGTATATTTAAGCATCTCATATTTAAATAGATGAATTTTTGTTTGCAATTTCAATTCATCTATTTCAGGACAACACTCAGCACACGTCCCTTATAGTTAATTCTTCCCTTTCTACATTCGGTTTTAAGTTTACTTAATTTCTGTAAACTTACTTCAGAACAAGACACAATGCAAGGTAAGCATTAATGAGATGAACCTTATATTTATATCTGGCAATTTAATTATTCCAATAGGTCAGGAAAAAGAAAGTACATTCTTTGGCAGCATATTGAAAAGATTGGTATTCCGATAGTAAACTTTTCAATGTTTATCTTGTTAATTAGTTTGGAAACTGGAAATATTTAATGCTAATTAAAATCGTATGTCAGAATTTAAAATTCAAATGCCGAAACTGGGTGAAAGTGTACAAGAAGCTACCATTACCAAATGGTTTGTAAAGGAAGGAGATCGTATTGAAGAAGATCAGTCTCTTTTTGAAGTTGCAACTGAAAAGGTCGATTCCGAAATTCCTTCCCCTGTGGATGGTATTGTAAAGAAAATATATTTTGAAGTAAATGCATTGGTAGCTGTGGGTGAAACCGTTGCTGTTATTACTACCGATGATGAAAATCAACCCAATATAGTCGACTTAGTTGGTGAAGTTAAATCTGAACCGGAAATGCAAGAGGAACCGGCACAACCATTAATTGCTAAGACGGAAAATAAAGTAATAGTTAAATCACCTGAAGTAGTTGAACCAAAGCCGATAACTGACGTCAATGAAACAAAAGCTACAAGATTTTATTCACCTTTGGTACAGTCAATAGCCAATTCAGAGCAGGTTAGTATTGGTGAATTGGAATCTATAAAAGGTTCAGGACTTAGCGGAAGGGTTCAGAAAAATGATATTCTCTCCTATGTTGAAGGCCGCAAAAATGGAAATGTTGCTCCAGTGGCTCAAGTTTCAGTATCAAAAGTTGAAGAAAAACAGATACGGCCTTTAGTAACCGCTTCTTTGGGGTCAAGTGATCAGATTATAGAAATGGATCGGGTTCGGAAAATTATTGCCGATCACATGGTGATGTCTAAACAGGTTTCTCCCCACGTCACCTCAGTTGTAGAAGCCGACGTTACCAATCTTGTTTTGTGGCGTACCAGGATAAAAGATAGTTTCAGTGCAAAATATGGTGAGAAAATTACTTATATGCCTATTTTTACGGAAGCTGTAGCACGTGCAATTACCGAGTTTCCTCTTTTAAATTCTTCAGTTGACGACTATAAAATAATTATCCACAAGGATGTAAATATTGCAATTGCAGTCGCCAAACCCGATGGAAACCTGGTTGCACCAGTTATTAAAAATGCTGAACAGAAAAATCTTGTTGGATTGACTAAAAATTTGAATCATTTGGCTGAAGCTGCCCGCAATAACAAGTTGACTGTTGAAGATTATCAGGGAGGAACTTTTACGATTACCAATTTCGGTTCATTCCGTAATTTAATTGGAACACCTATCATCAATCAACCCCAGGTGGCAATTCTTGCAACTGGTAGTATTGAGAAAAAACCCGCCGTAATGGAAACTCCAACAGGAGATGCCATTGTTGTACGTCATAAAATGTTTCTTTCTTTATCATATGATCACAGAGTGATAGATGGCGCTATGGGTGGGGCTTTTCTCCGGCGAATAGCAGACATTCTTGAAGAATTCGATAGCGATCGCGAAGTGTAAACTTTATAATTTAAAATTTTCTTTATGAATACAGTTTCAAATGGTTTATCGACTAAAACGATTCCAAAAGTTGAAATACCGGGAGTTGTCTTAAATAGAAATAAAGTTCCAAAAGTATTTTCGATTAAAACAACTCCAAAAGAAACACTTGAAAAATGGTTTCGTTTGATGACTCTGGGCCGTGCAATTGATGAAAAAGCTCCGAATTACCTGAAACAGGCCATCGGCTGGTCGTATCATGCCCCTTATGCCGGACATGATGGAATTCAGCTTGCAATTGGACAAACATTTGAAAAAGAAGTAGATCATATATTTCTTTATTACCGCGATTTATTGACTGCTTTATCTTGTGGAATGACCGCAGAAGAAATTATTTTAAATGGAATCTCGAAAGCAACGGACCTTACAAGTGGCGGACGTCACATGTCGAACCACTTTGCAAAAGTTGCCTGGAATATCCACAATGTATCTTCGCTGACTGGGAATCATACTCTTCATGCAGTTGGCGTTGCCCGTGCAATTAAATATTATGGCGAAAAAGCAGTTGCAATCAGTTCACAGGGCGAATCTTCCTTGTCGGAAGGGTTTGTTTATGAAGCTATCAATGGTGCTTCCAAAGAAAAACTGCCTGTCATTTTTGCCATTCAGGACAATGGGTATGGAATTTCAGTTCCGAAGAAAGATCAAACCGCCAACAGGAAGGTAGCCAACAATTTCACAAGTTTTAAAAATCTCAGGATTATTCACTGTAACGGAAAGGATGTTTTTGATTCGATGAATGCCATGTATGAAGCAAAAAAACATGCATTGGAAACTTGTTCACCAGTAATAGTTCAGGCAAATTGTATCAGAATGCACTCACATTCCAACTCCGACCGTCATGAATTATATCGCTCGGAAGAAGAACGTAACTATGCACAGGACTACGATCCACTATTAAAATACAAACGGATGCTTATTCGTTACAACCGTTTTACCAATGAAGAACTTGAGTCCATTGAAAACGAATCGAAAATTGAGCTGAAAGAGGCCCATAAACTTGCTTTAAAGGCACCCGATCCTGATCCGGATACTTATCTTGATTTTGTACTTCCGGAGCCTTATAAGCCCAAAAAATATGTTGACGGAACCCATGAGGAACAGGGTGAAAAGAAAAAATTGATTACTGCCCTTAATGAAACACTTAAAGCTGAATTCAGAAATAATCCTGATACCTTTATGTGGGGGCAGGATATGGCCAATAAGGACAAGGGTGGAATATTCAATGTGTCTAAAGGACTTCAACAGGAATTTGGTCCTAAAAGGATATTTAATGCTCCAATTGCCGAAGATTTTATTGTGGGTACTGCCAACGGAATGTCTAGATACAGTGAAAAAATCAGGATTGTAATCGAAGGAGCTGAGTTTGCTGACTATTTCTGGCCGGCCATGGAACAGTATGTCGATTCGAGTCACGACTATTGGAGATCAAACGGACAATTCACTCCCAATGTGACGATTCGGCTTGCGTCGGGAGGTTACATTGGTGGTGGGATATACCATTCGCAGAATATTGAAGGTTCATTAGCCTCCATTCCAGGAGTGCGAATTGTTTATCCATCGTTTGCAGATGATGCAGCTGGATTGTTGAGAACAGCCATCAGATCAAGAGGTTTGACCATGTTTATGGAACCAAAAGCTTTGTACAACGATCCCAAAGCAGCTACTGTTATTCCTGATGATTTTGAAGTTCCATTTGGAAAAGCCCGAATTCGCCGAAAGGGTGAGGATTTAGTGATGGTTACATATGGAAATACTACGCACATGTGTCTGGAAGCAGCTGAAAGACTTTCTAATGAAGGGAAATCAGTCGAAGTAATTGACATCCGCTCGCTTATACCGCTTGATAAGGAAACAATTCTGAATTCAATCAAAAGAATTGGAAAAGTAATGGTTGTACATGAAGACAAAGTTCATTCAGGATTTGGTGCCGAGATTACATCCATGATCATGGAAGAAGCTTTTGAATACCTTGATTGCCCGGTAAAACGTGTTGGTTCATCATTTACTCCGGTTGGATTTCACCGTTCGTTCGAAAGGATGATCTTACCAAATACCGAAAAAATTTACATTGCGGCCAAAGAGGTTTTGGCCTATTAAAAACTTATCAGTCATGAATAAAACAGGGATATTTTATAGTTTTAATTCAACTAAAAGTGCTAAGGCAGCCGAGAAAATTATGGAGGAATTTGGAGCCGATTTTAATATTGTACCTGTAAATGCAGAAGAATTAACTGAAGAATTGTTTCTGTCATTCAACAATCTGGTACTTGGAGTACCAACCTGGTTTGATGGTGAATTGCCCAATTATTGGGATGAATTTGTTCCGGCAATAGAAGATTTAAATCTCAAGGGTAAAACAATTGCAATTTTTGGATTGGGAAATCAAGTTGAATATCCTGAGAATTTTGGCGATGCAGTAGGAATTATGGCTAATTTAGTTCAGCAAAGAGGGGCAAAGCTGATTGGTTCCACTTCAACCCAGGGATATAACTATGAATCATCCAAGGCTGCATTGGACGGCAAATTTGTTGGTCTACTTCTCGATGTGGAAACTCAGCCAAGGCTATCAAAAGATAGAATTATCAATTGGGTGGCTGAACTAAAAACTCAATTCAGTTAACTTTTGTTAATAGCGATTTTTAAAAGGGCATACTATTTAGAATATGCTATTTTATTTTGTAAATTGCCACTTGTTATTTATAAGAATGAGGGGTGGGTACTTAATTTAACTGTTTCATAGTGAATTGTTTCTGAATAATAATTGGATAAAAGAAATTAAGGTTTAGTTATAAAAATATCATCATCTGTATTGGTTTTGAAAACTCTCTGTGTAAATTAAATAAAGCGATCAAGCTTAACTCTGAGTTAAAGAGGCCGGTTGGTTGCTCAAATGAAAACTAGAAGTGCCACTTCCTTTTTTAGTCTGCATTTTGGTCTCGGAACTCCTAATAAATGCTCAATCACACCTTTTATTTCCTATTGACTGACCCATGGAAGACATTCTATTACTACTCTGCAATTTGCTTTATTTCTAAAATGGCCATAACAAAGTTAAAAGCTTATCTTTGTTTATAGAATCAAAAATTAAATTACTCATTATATCTTGAAAATGAAGAAGAAAAAGGTGATAGCAATTGTAGCTCATGATAACCGTAAAAAAGACATGATGGAGTGGGTGGCTTGGAACTGGAAGGAACTATGTCCTCATAGCTTGGTATGTACAGGTACAACCGGTAAATTGGTCAATGCTGTTTTGGTGGAAAAATGTCAGGATAATGATATGATTCCTCCCAACATTGAAAGGCTAAAATCGGGACCGTTGGGAGGCGATCAGCAGCTGGGAGCATTGATTTGTGAGGACAAAGTGGATATGTTGATTTTCTTTTGGGATCCTATGGAGCCGCAGCCACATGATGTTGATGTTAAAGCACTACTTCGGATTTCAACGTTATACAATATTCCAACAGCAACGAACCGGTCAACAGCCGATTTCCTGATTTCCTCTAAATTGTTTCATCAGGAATATGAACCTATGTTGAAAGATTATAGCGGTTACATCAAGCGAAACGTAGAATATTAATGGAATAAATAATACTGCTTTCAACTTTTCTGCAATACCTGACTTCAATTAGAATTGGAATATGATGAATGAGTTAGATTGCATCATTTACATATGTGAACAAGATAAAACATTGATATTCAATGGTGTAATCATGTGACATTTGTAGTTTAGTTACATTTGTAACAAGTATATTTTTTTCTTAAGTGATTTCAAATCAAAAATAATTAACAAATATTTCACTTCGAAGTTTATTTATTAGTCAGCAATTATTAAACTCATCAAAATATATACGTTGAATTTCAGTTTTTAAGACATTCAGAAACAGTGTACACATTTTTACTTTGACGTTTAAAGATTGGCTGCAACAATTGTATTTGTGCAAATATGAAGTTACAACACTATGAGAAAATCTTTATCAAACATTGATCCTGAAAAAGAAAATCGTGGTTGTTATATTTATTGAAGAATTCATTAGACTTAAAAATTAATTGAAGAATCCTGCAAATCTGCAAATTCAAGGTTTCATTAGAATTGGATATTTACGAGCAACTGTCTTATAAGTGAAAATAAACCCAAGCATTTCGAGTTAGTTATGATTAATAATCCAAATAGCATTTCAATGCCTTTGTCTTAGAATTAATATTATGTTATTTTTATACGCAAAAATAAAGGAGCAAAATGCCCCTTTATTAAATTCTCTATTTATTGAAGATTCTTTAATTCCTCAACAATCTCAGCATGTTTATCCAACATTTTCAATCGGTAGTACAATGTTTTCAATGACTCCAATGTGAACTTATCTTTTGGGTTAATTGCGTGAGCTTTTTCCATATATGGAATGGCTTTTTGAAATTCCGAATCAGCCTTGGTTTTTTCTGCTTCATATACATCTGTCTTATTGCTAGGGACAGCATTGGCAACATCAATTTGTTTGACACCTTTGTTATAATACAAGGCTCCAAGGTTATAATAGGCGTCAAAATAGTCGTCTTTATACTCGATAGCTTTCAAATAGCATTCTGTTGCCTGATCTTGTTTTTGAAGTTTGTCAAACAAAGTTCCTTTTGCAAAAAAGTAGGATGCATTTTTAGGGTCCTGAGAAATTGCCAAATCCAGATATTTCAAAGCATCATCCACTTTATTATCATTAAGATAGATGTTTATTACTTCAACAAGAATGGTTCCGTTGCCAGGATATAATGCCAAACCTTCTTTTAAAGCTTCTAAAGCTCCCAAAGTATCCTTCTTTTGCATATAGCTTGCAGATATTTGTTGAAATGTACGTGCACCATTGTACTTGTATTTTGCTGCATTTTTGTAATATTCAATGGCTTTGTCGTAATTCTTGGCATTATAAGCAGCTAGTCCGGCATTGAAAATAATTACCGTATCAATGGCTGTTGGATCGTCGACTTTAAAGGCTGGCGTTTGTTCGATCCCCATAATCTCTTCGAAAGATTTAAGCGCTTTTTCGTATTTTTCTTCATTGAATGCAGCAACTGCTTGACTGGTAAGGTCGCTCACTAAGAGTGTAAGTTTAATCCTGACACTTTTTGTAAATTTGTCCTTATCATCAAGTGCCAAAGCTTTCAGGTACGAATCATAGGCCACAGTTAAGGGATCGTCACTTAACTTTTTGATATTTTCATCCTTTGACTTATACAAAGCCTGATAGATCTCACCGCGGGTTTCCCATGTTCCTGACCAATTGATAGAACCTTCTGTTTTAGGATTGGTTGCATCAACGGCTTCATTAATTGTGGTAACCGCTTTTTCAAGATTTCCAGCGTCTTTATAACTTTTAGCACTTGTTACTTTGCCTTTCTGAGCGAATACGCATGTAACGGCAAAAAGTAAAACTATTAGAATTGTCGTTCTCTTCATTGTAAAAAATAATTTAGTATTTTAATGTAATTATTTGTAATTAAATTATCTATTCATTCGGTTCTGTATCACCTGGACTGTCATCGGCAATTGGGTCCAATGATTCTGGCATTTCATCCTCAGGAGTATCATCGGTAATTGGCTCCAATGATTCAAGTACTTCATCGTCAGGTTCTTCAGATGCAGGTACGATTGCTACGGAAGCTATTTTATCTCCTTCTTTCAAATTAATAAGCCTTACTCCTTGCGCCGCACGTCCTATAATCCTCATATTCGAAACCGACATTCTGATGGTAAGTCCTGATTGAGTAATGATCATTAAATCATTGGATTCATCCACACTTTTAATTGAAATCAGCGGGCCTGTCTTTTCTGTAAGGTTAATGGTTTTTACACCTTTTCCACCCCTGTTGGTGAGTCTGTAATCTTCTATTTTTGAACGTTTTCCGTAACCGTTTTCAGAAACTACCAAGATATCTTCATTTTCGTTTTCGACACAAACCATGCCAACTACTTCATCCTGTTCATTACCTAACCTGATTCCCCTTACTCCAGAAGCAGTTCTTCCAATTGGACGAACATCTTTATCTACAAATCGAACTGCTTTTCCAGAACGAACAGCCATCATGATATGATGATTTCCATTGGTCATTCTTGCTTCCAGCAGTTTATCATCTTCCCTGATAGTAATCGCGTTTACGCCATTCTGACGTGGACGTGAATATGCTTCAAGCGAAGTTTTCTTGATGGTTCCTTTTTTAGTACACAGAATGATAAAGTTGTTGTTAATATATTCAGGATCAGTAAGCGTTTTCACATTGATGAATGCAAGAATCTTATCATCCTGTTCAATATTTATAACATTCTGAATTGCACGACCTTTGGATGTTTTTGAGCCTTCCGGAATTTCATATACTTTCATCCAGAAACATTTTCCCTTTTCAGAAAATAGCAAAAGGGTATTGTGCATAGAGGCATTAAACATATGTTCCAAGAAATCAGAATCCCTGGTATTGCTTCCTTTTGATCCAACTCCTCCCCTTCCCTGGGTTCTAAAATCGGACAACGGAGTCCTTTTCATATATCCTAAATGCGAAATAGTGATCACCATTTCATCATCAGCATAAAAATCTTCAGGATTGAACTCTTCTGCGTTGGGTTGAATCTCAGTTTTACGGGCATCCCCATACTTTGTTTTGATCTCTAATAATTCAGTTTTAATAATTTCCATCCGGAGATTAATATCAGCCAAAACACTTTTCAGGTAGGTAATCTGTATTTCAATATCAGCGTATTCCTGATGTAATTTATCCTGTTCAAGGCCTGTCAACTGGCGCAAACGCATCTCAACAATTGCTCTTGACTGAATATCAGATAACGCAAATCGATCCATCAACGACAAACGCGCTTCATCCGGATTTTTTGATCCCCTGATAATTGCGATTACTTCTTCAATGTTGTCACTTGCAATGATTAAACCTTCAAGAATATGAGCACGTTTTTCAGCTTGCTCCAATTCAAATTGAGTTCTTCGGGTAACAACATCATGACGATGCTCAACAAAATAATGAATTAAATCTTTCAGATTCAGCATTTTGGGCCGACCATTGACCAATGCAATATTGTTGACACTAAAACTATTCTGAAGCTGAGTGTATTTGTACAATTTATTCAGGACGACATTTGATATTTCATCTCTTTTGATATCAAAAACGATGCGCATCCCATCCCTATCCGACTCATCGTTGGCGTTAGAAATTCCTTCAATTTTCTTTTCATTGATCAATTCAGCAGTTTTTATAATTAATTCTGCTTTGTTAACCATGTAAGGAATCTCCGTCACCACAATCTTTTCACGTCCATTAGGCGCTACTTCGATGTGTGCTTTACCTCTTAAAACGATTCGACCTCTGCCTGTTTCAAAGGCTTCCTGAACTCCACGGTATCCATATATAATACCTCCTGTTGGAAAATCGGGCGCCTTGACGATCAGAATTAAATCCTGAATATCAATTTCCGGATTATCAATATAAGCTATACAAGCATCAATGGTGTCTGAAAGATTGTGAGGAGGCATGTTAGTTGCCATCCCTACTGCGATTCCCGAAGCTCCATTCACCAACAAGTTTGGAATACGGGTTGGCAATACGGTTGGTTCTTTCAGCGATTCATCAAAGTTTGGTTGAAAATCCACTGTATTTTTTTCGAGATCAGCCAAGGTTTCCTCTGCTATTTTAGATAACCGGGCTTCTGTATACCTCATTGCAGCCGGACTATCTCCATCAACCGATCCAAAGTTACCCTGACCATCCACCAGCGGATAACGCAACGACCATTCCTGGGCCATACGAACCATGGTAAAATAGACGGATGAATCACCATGTGGATGAAACTTTCCTAATACCTCCCCCACTATTCTCGCTGATTTTTTATAGGCCTTATTGGAAAATGTTCCCAATTCACTCATGCCAAATAATACGCGCCGATGTACAGGCTTTAAACCATCTCTTACATCCGGAAGCGCTCTGGCCACAATGACCGACATCGAATAGTCGATGTAGGCAGTTTTCATTTGCTCTTCAATATTAATCTTGATAATTTTTTCGCCTTCTGCCATTACTTCTCCTTTAAATAAATTTTCCTTTAACTAATTGACTGACAAAAATACAAAAATACTTTTTGAATTTAGTGATTTACTTACATTTCATTGGTAAATTTCGAATAAGATTTCAACAACGCAATGTTCAAAAAACCAGCAAATTAAATAGCAAGCTATTCAATTAATGATTAATTTTGTTTTTAAATTTCATTAACAGGGTAATGAATGACAACATTTAGGAATACTTTTTGTTATTTTGATTGCAGAACTAAATAAACGAGACAAGATATATGGATTCACAATTTTCACCGCGAATTAAAGATGTTCTTTCGTACAGCCGGGAGGAAGCAATTCGCTTAGGCAACGAGAGCATTGGATTAGAACATATTTTTCTTGGAATCCTAAGAGATGGAGAAGGTATTGCCATTGAGATTCTTACGAACCTGGGTGTTAATTTGTCAGAGATTAAACAATCTGTCGAAGAAAAACTCAGAACTGGTAAAGATATAGATTCCAAGGCATCTGTTCAACTACTGAAATCAGCAGAGAAAGCACTGAAACTGGTCTATTTGGAAGCCAGAGCTTTTAACAGTTCAACAATAAATACTGGTCACCTGATGCTTGCTTTGCTGAAAGACAAAGAAAGTTTGATCAGTAATATAATGGAGGAGTATCATATTAACTACTATATTCTGAAAGCCAGGTTGGAGGATTATAAACAACCCGAAGCCAAATCAGAATTTGGAGATGAAGATGACGATGCTGATGATAATTTTTCTAAACCTCCAGGTGGCGCTGGTGGCTCTTCTCAATCAACTTCAGCCAAGAAACCTATTAATCCCAAATCGGATACTCCAGTTCTGGATAATTTCGGTGTGGATATTACCAAAGCCGCTGAAGAAAATAATCTGGATCCCATTATCGGACGTGAAAGAGAAATTGAACGTCTGGCCCAGATTCTATCAAGAAGAAAAAAGAACAACCCGATCCTTATTGGCGAACCAGGAGTAGGTAAATCTGCTATTGCAGAAGGACTTGCCTTGCGTATTGTTCAGAAAAAAGTATCAAGGGTTTTGTTTGATAAAAGGGTTGTAAGTCTTGACATTGCATCCATTGTTGCAGGGACCAAATATCGTGGCCAGTTTGAAGAGCGGATGAAAGCTATTTTGAATGAATTATCCAAAGTAAGCAATGTGATTCTTTTCATTGACGAAATACATACCATTGTAGGTGCCGGTGGTGCAACGGGTTCCCTGGATGCAGCAAATATGTTAAAGCCGGCCCTTGCCCGTGGCGAAATCCAATGTATTGGGGCTACGACTTTGGATGAATATCGTCAACAGATTGAAAAGGATGGCGCCCTTGAAAGACGGTTTCAAAAGATAATGGTTGAACCAACTTCGGTAGACGAAACCATTGAAATCCTTAATAATATTAAGCAACGGTATGAAGATCACCACAATGTAATTTACACCCCAGATGCTATTCAAGCCTGTGTAAAGCTGACTGCCAGATATATAACTGACCGTTTCTTGCCTGATAAGGCCATCGATGCACTTGATGAAGCGGGTTCACGGGTTCACCTTCTCAATATTAATGTTCCTGACAGGATTGTGAAATTGGAAGAGAAAATTGAAAAAACACGTGAGGAGAAAATAAAGGCAGTTAAAAGTCAGAATTTTGAATTGGCTGCCAATCACCGTGACAAGGAAAAAAATCTCTTGCAATTGCTTGAACAGGAAAAAGACGATTGGGAAAAAGAGCTGATTAACCACAGGGAAATAGTGACAGAGGAAAAAGTGGCAGAGGTTGTTGCCATGATGTCAGGTATTCCGGTTCAGCGAATTGCTCAAGCCGAAGGTAAAAGACTAATGGATATGGGCAAACAGCTCACAGGAAGTGTGGTCGGACAGAATGAAGCGATTACTAAAATTGTAAAAGCCATTCAACGAAACCGTGCAGGATTGAAAGATCCAAATAAACCAATCGGCACCTTCGTTTTCCTGGGACCTACCGGAGTTGGCAAAACGCAACTTGCAAAAGTGTTGGCTAAATATTTATTCGATAGTTTCGATTCATTGATCCGCATTGACATGAGCGAATACATGGAGAAGTTTTCTGTTTCCAGGTTAGTTGGAGCTCCTCCCGGATATGTGGGATATGAAGAAGGCGGACAATTAACCGAGAAGGTACGCCGCAAACCTTATGCTGTGATTCTTTTGGATGAAATTGAAAAAGCTCATCCGGATGTGTTTCACCTTTTACTCCAGGTGTTGGACGAAGGTCGTTTGACCGATAGTTTGGGGAGAAGTATTGATTTTAGAAATACTATCATTATTATGACCTCCAATATTGGTTCACGTCAGTTAAGCGAATTTGGCCGTGGAGTTGGATTCAATACTCAAAATGTAGTTGCTGCTGAAGGAGATCATACAAAATACATTGTGGAAAAAGCATTGAAAAAAGCTTTTGCTCCTGAATTTCTTAACAGAATAGATGATGTGATCATGTTCAATCCTTTAACGAAAGAACACATTTATCAAATCATTGATATCGAGTTAAAAGGATTGTATGAAAGGGTTAACTCGCTGAATTACAAGTTAAAAATATCAACTGCTGCCAAAGATTACATTGCCGAAAAAGGATACGACGTTCAGTTTGGCGCACGTCCGCTCAAAAGAGCCATCCAAAAGTATTTGGAAGATGAAATGGCTGAAGTCATCATTAAAGCTTCCGTGATGGAAGGAGATACGATATCGGTAGGATTTGAAAAAAAGACGGAGAAAATAAAAATCAGGATTTTATCCTCTAATACTAAGAAATAGGAAATGAAAAACCAGGCTCGCAGCCTGGTTTTTTTATCTCTTTTTATTATATTATTAAACATATAGACACTTAGGTCACATAATTTAAAATATTCTATGTCCCGAGACCTTCGGGATGTATCTATGTGTTTATTTTTCAATACTTTTCTATTCGTTTTACTTTTCTCATTTTATTTATTTTTATCTCCTCTAACCTTTGTTGGATGGATAGTATTGAGACAAAAATGTTCAAAGCATCATTGCGTGGCTGACATAATACCAGTCATATAACTGGATGATACAGGTCAGGGACAACTGGAAAGGCTGAATGTTATTAGAAGATTATACATTGGTTATTTGAAGGCAGTTCGATGATTGTTTTAACACAGTAGAACCATCTTCGAATAACCTTCGAATAGTCTTCGAATAGCCTTCGAATAGCCTTTAGTCTTATCAATTTAATTTAGGTTTAAAAAACCATAGCAGAAGTATTAGACATTTGTGGTTAAATACCACTAGGTAAGACCATTATGCGCACCCTACCCGTAAAGATGTAGACGTCAGAGGACAAATAGCCACCTGCAAGGTATTGTTCGAAGAGTATCTGTTTGGAGATTTGAAGAAATGGTGATCCCAATCAATGGTTCTGTAAACTTTGGAGGACAAACCGTCTTAGAGACATGACATTGGGATTCAATTCGATTATTTACTATAAAGTACTAACTTAGCACTTGTAAAGTAACCGTTAACCTATTGAATTAAGATGTCTTAAGATTGATAGATAAGGTTTATGAATTGGGCAATGGAAGCAAAGAGTAATATATGGGACAGCTGATATTTATTGTATCAAAAGTAATGTGATTGTCGGATAGTTCCGCGTTCACATTGACCTACAGATGATTGTAAACTGGTTAGTGGTAGAATCTGCCTGTCATGAAGATTTAAAAAAGCAAATCAATTAACTAAAAACCATAAATAGAGCAAGTTGTAAAACTGGATTTCAGCCAACTTGCTTTATTTTAATGGTTTTTTAAATTGGATTTAAGATTATTTGAAAATATTTTTAGGTATTCATTGCACCACAAACATTGATTACCTGTCCGCTAACATACGACGACAAGTCGGATGCGAGGAAAAGAGCAGTCTTCGCAACTTCTTCGGGAGTACCACCGCGTCTCATTGGAATGTTTGCTTCCCACTGTTTACGGGCATCCTCGGGAATTTTGGCGGTCATTTCAGTAATGATAAAACCGGGAGCGATGGCATTGGAACGAATTCCACGTGAACCTAACTCCTTGGCAATTGATTTGGTAAAACCAATAATACCGGCTTTCGAAGCTGAATAATTTGATTGACCGGCGTTCCCGCTAACTCCAACCACCGAACTCATATTAATAATAGAACCCGATTTTTGTTTCAACATGATTTTTTGAGCTGCCTTGGTAAAGTTGAATACTGATTTCAAATTCACATTGATCACTGCATCCCATTGATCTTCAGACATTCTCATCAGCAAAGTATCTTTTGTAATACCTGCATTGTTGACTAATACATCAACTGCTCCAAACTCGGCAACGATTTCGGTTACTACGCGATCAGTATCTTCAAAATTTGATGCATTTGAAGCAAAACCTTTGGCCTTCACTCCCATAGCATTCAATTCCGCTTCCGTGATTTTCATATTTTCATCGTCAAAAAGATCGGTAAAGGCAATGTTACAGCCTTCTTCAGCAAATTTGATGGCAATTGCTTTTCCAATTCCCCTCGATGCGCCAGTGATTATAGCAGTTTTTCCACTTAACAACTTCATAATATAATGATTTATCTAAATTTAATTCTAACTACAAAAGTAATAAAATATGGGAAAATGAAGATTCCTTGTATGATTTTGCAATGAATGATGAAGCTTTTAATAAATTTTCATAGAATATTTAACCAGTAGACTCCAAATCTCAATCTAAAATAAAGAAACAAAAAATTAAAATACTTAAAAGATCACAGGCAGAAGGCAAATGAATTATTAAAATCTAAAAAATCTCACAAAAAGATTGAACACTGAAGACAGAGAACGGTTAATCCTGAGGGGGCCATGTAAGTATTTATATTCAAATTCCTTATGTTTCAAATTGATCAAATCAACTGTTTTACGTTTTGCATCTTTGTTGGTGCTTTTTCTCCGTGAACCTTTTCTAACACGGTAATAAAAACCGGTAATTGGCAATTTAACTACCTCTCCCCCATCCTTTAGCAATGAAATCCAGAATTCCCAATCCTCCCAACCCCAGATCATTATGTTTGAATAACCACCACATTTCAGCCAGTCCGATTTTCTGTACATTGCACTTGGAAAAATTAAGTTTTCCCTGGCAAGATATTTTCTTGAGAAATCAGGAAGTTTCCATTTTCCTTTTCGTTCGCCAAAAAATTCGGCTTCACAATAAACCAATTTGACATCTTCATTATTCGAAAGAACAGCAACAGCTTTTTCAATATAGTCGGGTGATATATGATCATCAGCATCAAGGGGAAGAATGTAAGTTCCATTTGCTGACTGTATTCCATTGTTTCGGGCCGCAGCAGGTCCTTGATTTTTCTGGCTTAAATAAAAAATATTTTTATAAAGCTCTTGATATTTTAATGCAATACTTTCAGAATCATCAGTTGAACCATCGTTGATAATGATGATTTCTATTTGAGAATAGCTCGAACTCAAAGCAGATTTTAATGTTTCTTCAATAAACAGAGCATGATTATAGCATGGAATAATGATACTAACTAATTCTTTATTCATTGTTTTTCAATTTAATGCAATTACAATTGGCTTTTTTCTTTAAGCAATAATATTGATATCAAACGTATAACTATCCAA
>Ga0209123_1001122_pt1 | contig 28405 bp, 26 predicted proteins | sample BarGraIncu00431A_FD_184500 | JGI IMG/M metagenome (GOLD analysis project Ga0209123, IMG submission 184500) | Arctic peat soil microbial communities from Barrow, Alaska, USA - Barrow Graham LP Incubations 004-31A (SPAdes) (version 2) | ecosystem: Environmental > Terrestrial > Soil > Wetlands >...
GTTTCTCGGCCAGCGCGATGCCGCTGTATCCGTCGGTTGCCACCACGGCGGCGAAGCCGCGTTCCCTGACCCTCTCCATCAGTAGCCTGGCGAAGACCAGGTCGTCCTCGATGATCAGGATGCAGCGCTCCCCGACCGCCAGACGGTCCCGGTCGTCGGCAAGCTGAGGCGCCCCGATGGCCGGCAGCGCAAGGGGCCCCTGCGCCCGGGGGGAGCTGACCGTTGCAGTTTTGCCGGGGACCCTGTCTTTTCCTTGCTGGGTGAGCGGCAGGTAAAGGGTGAAGACGCTCCCCTTTCCATCCTCGCTGACCAGAAGGATCTCGCCGTGCATCCCGCGGGCCAGTTGCCTGGATATGGAGAGTCCCAGGCCCGTGCCGCCGAACTTGCGGCTGGTGGTGCCATCTGCCTGCTGGAAGGCCTGAAAGATCAGCTCATGCTTATCCGCGGGGATGCCGATGCCGGTATCGGCCACCTCGAAGGCTACGGCCGCGACCGGGAGCGGGTTTTCGCTGCCGTCCGGGGTGTAGATGCGCAAGGCCACGGAACCGTCCTGGGTGAACTTGATGGCATTGGCAAGGAGATTTTTCGCCACCTGAAGCGTGCGCTGAGAATCCAGGCTCAACTTTTCACTGACGCCTGCCTCGACGACGGTCGAGAACGCCAGCCCTTTGTGATCCGCCAGCGGCCGGAAGATGCGCGTGATCCGGTCGCACAATTCGACCGGGTGTACATCCTCGTAAACGAACTCCTGTTTTCCCGATTCGATCTTGGAGAGATCCAGAATGTCGTTGATCAGGCTCAGCAGTTCATTTCCCGCGGACTTTATGGTGGCGGCGTACTCCACCTGTTTGGCGCTCAGGTTCCCCTCGGCGTTATTTTGCAGGTGACCGGAGAGGATCATCAGGCTGTTCAGCGGGGTGCGCAGTTCATGGGACATGTTCGCCAGGAATTCGGACTTGTAGGTGCTGATCTGCTCCAGCTCCCGCGCCTTTCTCAGGATCTCGCGGCCGTTCTCCTCCATCTCCCGGTTTTTGACATGGATCTGCTCGCGCTGCTGCTCCAGGAGCTGGGCACGCTCCTCCAGCTCCTCGTTGGACGCCTGCAACTCTTCCTGCTGGACGCGCAGCTCCTCCTCCTGGACCCGGCTTTGCTGCAGGAGTTCATTGACACGCTGGCGGGTCTGGTTGACGCTGATGGCTATGGCAAGGATTTCCGCCGCCTGGTTCAGAAAATCGAGCTCCGGGCCGCTAAACTCGTTGAATGTCCCAAACTCCATGACTCCGACCAGGCGATTGTCGTGCAAAAGGGGAAGTGCCAGGATAGCGCGGGGGACCGCCTCTCCCAGAGCCGAACCAATGGGTAGGTAATCGGGCGGAATACTGCTCAGACGGATCGGCTGCTTGCCCCGGGCGGCCTCACCGGCAATTCCTTCGCCAAGGCGGATGGTGCCGTTAGAATCCTTACGGTGTGCGAGGGCGTAACTGGCGATGATCCCAAGGGTTTCAGTCTGTTCCTCGAAAAGGTAGAGCGCGCTCGCGCCCGCTTTCAGATAGCTTGTCAAGAAGCTCAGTGTATCACTGGCAATGGCCCCAAGAGGCTTGTCCACGCGCAATTTGTTGTAAAGCTCGTTGATGCCGGTCTTGATCCAGTCCTGGACGCGCTCCCGGTCCCGGTTAATTTCCAGCTCATTATTGCGGGAAATCAGTTCCGCCTCGGCCTTGCTGCGCTGACCGATTTCCTTATTAAGCAGTATGAAGACGATAACCAGAATGGCTATACCGACGCTTCCTCCAGTTTTCAGCGCGAGGAGCGTGTCGTCGATGCTTTTCTTTTTGGCAGCAGTCCGCTCCTCCAGCAGCAACTTTTCGGCAGACTGCCCCTGGGCCACAAGCTTTCGGATGTCATCCATGGTTTTCTTGCCATCATCCATGGCGAGAAACCTGGCTGCGCTCTGAGAACCCTGGGACCGCCTGGTTTTAATGGCGGCTTTTAGTATGTTCAGCTTCTTTTCGATGAGGGGATCAACCTCGTCCAGTAGTTTTTGCAGCAGAGGATTGTCTTTGGTAAGGTTCCTCACTGATGTGCGTTTTTCGGAAATCACGGCAAGAGAACCATTGTAAGGTTCCAGGTATTTATCGTCACCTGTGATGATGAAGCCGCGCTGCCCGGTCTCTGCGTCCTTCAAGGCTGAAAGGAGCTCGTCCAATTCGTGAATCACGATATAGGTATGCGTCTCCAGATAACCGGACTGTTTTATGTCCATCATGTTGAGAGAAGTTATCCACCCAATCGACACAAAGATTGCAAGGGCTACGGTAAACGCGATGGTAAAAACGGATCTTCTAGCCAACATCTGCATTCAGACTCCAATCTTGATTTTTAAACTGCCTGTTCCTATCCAAACCTGGAAAAACAACCTCTTCCGGAGGGATGGCCATCGTGAATAAGTTGGTAAGTAAAACACCTCTATCTGTTTATGGTATTCTTCCGGCCATGCGCCGGTCAATTCCATGAGTCAGCCCAAAGCGATAATCACTTTTGCCTAACCAATTGACTTTACAGCATCTCCTTCATTTGACCTAGGGGTATTTTGACGGCACTTGGTACTTTATCAGACCCCCCCGCCACAGAAGTCGCGCAGGGCCGTAAACAGGGGCCGCGGCGCCTGTGCGCGACCGGTGCCCCCCCGGGTTCGGCCACCCGACTGTTCCGGTCGGGACATTTCCCAAGCCAGTCGGCTCCCCTTTTCACAGCTGCCCATCTCCTGCCGGCGCCTGTTGAACAAGTTGCTCGCCTTTGCAGACATGCTCCGGAACTGACGGACTGCTCCGGCTTCTTGCAAGATAAAAGCAAAATGTTCATAATGAATGTGTAACCTGGATGCCGAAAACACGCACTTCCCAATTGACGTTGAAGGGGAACTCCGTGCAGAGGACGGGACTTATGTCAGATAATAATGTGGAAAATCGGGACAGCCTCAGCGCCACCCGACTTGCTGAGCAAATGGAGTTCCTGGAAAAAACTCTGCGGGAAAAAGAAAGGGTCGAGGAGGAACTGCGGGATTCCGAGAAGCGCTACCGGCGGCTCTTTGAAAGCGCCAAGGACGGCATCCTGATTCTCGATGCCGAAACGGGCAAGGTTGTCGATGTCAATCCGTTTCTGTTGAGCCTGCTCGGCTACAGCTACGACGCAATGGTCGGACAACAGCTCTGGGAGATCGGCGTATTCAAAGATATTGCGGCATCCAAGGAAGCCTTCAAGGTCCTGCAGGAAAGCGAATATATCCGCTACGACGACTTGCCGCTGGAAACCATCGACGGCCGGCCCATCGCCGTGGAGTTCGTCAGCAATGTTTACCTCGTGGACCATAATAAGGTGATCCAGTGCAACATACGCGACGTCACCGCGCACAAGCGGGCCGAGGCTGAGGCCTCAGCCGAGCGCAACCAGTTGCTGGCGGCCATCGAGCAGACCGGGGAGGTCATTGTCATGACCGATGCCCGGGGGATCATCCAGTTCGTGAACCCGGCATTCGAGCGGACCAGCGGCTACCTGAGGGAGGAGGCCGTCGGCTGCAATCCGCGCTTTTTGAAAAGCGGCAAGCACGACGAAGCGTTTTACCGCAACCTCTGGGAAACCATCTCCGGCGGCCGGACCTGGAAAGGCTGCCTCGTCAACAAGCGTAAGGACGGGACTCTCTACACCGAGGAGACCACGATCTCGCCGGTTCGCGACGCTGCGGGCCGGATCGTCAATTTCGTGGCCGTCCGGCGGGACATCACCGAGCACCTCCAGCTGACGGCCCAGCTGCAGCAGGCCCAGAAGATGGAAGCGGTGGGTCTCCTGGCGGGCGGGGTGGCCCACGATTACAACAACATGCTGAGCGTGATTCTCGGCAATGTGGAACTGTCCCTGAGCAGGCTCGACCCGGGCCAGCCGGCTCAGGTCAACCTGGAGGAAATCCGCAAGGCTGCGGTGCGCTCCACCGAGATTACCCGGCAACTTTTGGCATTCGCCCGCAAGCAGACCATCGTCCCCAAGGTGCTCGACCTGAACCAGAACGTGGATAGCATGCTCAGCATGCTGAGGAGACTCATCGGCGAGGATATCGACCTGACCTGGGAACCGGAAGCAGGGCTTTGTCCGGTCAAAATGGACCCCGTCCAGGTCAGCCAGATTCTGGCCAATCTCTGCGTCAACGCGAGGGACGCCATAGCCGACGTCGGCAAGGTGACCATCAAAACGGCCAACGTCGTCATTAATGAGACCTGCTGCGCTCAGCACGCCGGGTTTGTGGCCGGAGAGTTTGCGGCAGGGGATTATGTGCTGCTTGCCGTCAGCGACAGCGGCTGCGGCATGGATGAGGTAACTCTTGGTCAAATTTTCGAGCCGTACTTCACCAGTAAGGGAGTGGGGCAGGGAACCGGACTCGGATTATCCACGGTGTACGGCATCGTGAAACAGAACGGCGGATTCATAGCCGTCGAAAGCCAGCCGGGCAAGGGCTCTACCTTCACTATCTACCTGCCCCGGTACGCGGACCACGCGGTCGGAGCAAGCGGCGGGGGACAGGTTTCGGAGATCCCCCGGGGCCGCGGCGAGACCGTGCTGGTGGTGGAGGACGAACCCGCTCTACTACTCATGGACAAAATGATGCTGGAGGAATTGGGATATCGGGTGCTGTCCGCGGTCACGCCCAACCAGGCCATAACCCTGGCCAAGGAGCATACGGGCGAGATAGAGCTGCTTCTTACCGACGTCATCCTGCCGGGAATGAACGGCAGGGATCTGGCAAAGCGGTTGCAATCGTTTTACCCGGGCATGAAAATCATGTTCATGTCCGGCTACACGGCCGACGTGATCGGCACCCGGGGGGTCCTTGACGAGGGCATGAACTTCATTCAGAAGCCGTTCGCCATAACGGACCTTGCCGTTAAGCTTCGGGATGCCGTTCGTTGAGGGTTTTGTGCCTGGCGTTCTCCTCATAGGACTATTCATGTCGAAAAACATTATTGAGAATGGCGTGGGAGGCCGAACCTCAGTGCGCAACGTCGCTGGAGGCGCCGAACTCAGGATCGAGGTGTAAGATGGCATCCGGCATACCTTTTTCGTTACTCATCGTGGAAGACGACAAAGAAACGCTGGCAATCATAACTTGCATGGTGGCCAAAAAATTCCCGGATTACACTATCTACAGTGCCGATAATGGCGTGACGGGGATTGAGATTTTCAAGCAGTTCAACCCCGACCTCGTCATAACCGATGCCAATATGCCGGTTATGGGCGGCGTTGAAATGGTTCGCGCCATCAGATCGCTCAGCGCCGACAAAACCTTCATCGTGGTGACGGCCTACAGCGATAGAGCCATCTTCGATACCTTCAGCGGGTTAGGCGTTTGCGCCTACCTGCTAAAACCTCTCGATTTCAATGAGCTATTCGCCTCGATTGAAATATGCATTACAAAATGCCAGTGTAGTGAATCCTAAAATCAGGTGGAAACCTTGCCCGCCGCCAGAGTGAAGTAGAAGCACGCCCCCTGGTCCGGCACGCCCTCCGCCCAAACCTTCCCGCCATGGCGCCGGATTATCCGCTCCACTGTCGCGAGACCGATACCGAATCCGCTTATTTTTTCGGTATCCGGGAGGCGCTCGAAAGGGGTGAATAGCTTGTCTGCGTGCTCCATGTCGAATCCGGTTCCGTTGTCGCAGACGAAATACGTCGGCACCCCGTTGATATCCTTTGTGCCGAACTCAATAGACGCCTGCTCTCGCGTGCCGGTGTACTTCCAGGCGTTACCGAAAAGATTATCAAGGACTGCCCGCAACAGGTTCGCATCACCATGGGCGACCATCCTTTCTCTGATGCGAAAATCTACCCGGCGCTCAGGTTGGGGCTGTTTCAGCTCCTGAGCCACCTCGTGAGCCATTTCCGATAAATCGACTGCTTCGAAGCTGGATGCGACCTGGCCCACGTGCGAGAATTTAAGCAGGGTCTCAATGAGGTGGTTCATACGCAAGGTGGTGTCAAAGGCGTTTTGGACGTACCCCTGGCAGTCTTCTGAGAGCTGGTCCTGGCACAGCATCTTCATCGACTGGCAGTACAATGCGAGCACATTAAGGGGCTGGCGCAGATCATGGGCAACCGTGTGGTTAAAAGCCTTCAGATCCTCATTGGCAACCTCGAGTTCCTTTGCCCGCGCCGCCAACTCGGCGTTCAATCTCTTAATCTCCTCCTGGGCATGTTTTCGCTCGGTGATGTCCCGGATGTTGCACTGGATCACCTTCGAGCCCTCTACCTCGTACACGTTGCTGACGAATTCGACGGAAATGAGCCGCCCGTCCTTGGTTGACAGCGGCAGGTCCTCATAGTGGACATACTCCTGCTGCTGCAATTCCGCGAAGCTGGCCTTGCTGGCGCGGACGTCGGCGAACGCCCCGATGTCCCAGAGTTTCTTGTTGACGACCTCCTCGCGCTGGTAGCCGAGCAACTCAAGGAGGTATGGGTTCACGTCGTTTATCTGACTGGTATCCACGTCGAGGATTAAAATGCCGTCCTTAGCCGCTTCGAAGAGCCGACGGTAGCGGGACTCCGAACTTTTCACCGTCTCCTCCGCCCTTTTGCGCTCGGTGATGTCGCTTACCAGGCTCAGCAGATGCTTCTCGCCTTTGATCTCAATCAGGACGGCCGAAAAGAGACCCCAGAAGTGGTGGCCCGCTTTGTCTTTCATGAGCATCTCCCGGTCACGCACCTCGCCGTTTTGCAACAGCTCCGCGATTACTTGGGTGCGCTCCGAAATATCGCTCCAGATGTTGAATTGCTCCGCGGTGCGACCAATCACTTCGTCCCGCGGGTAACCGCTCTGGCGCTCTCCGACCTCGTTGATATCTACAAACCTCCCTTCGTCAAGTGTGCTGATGGTCATGGCAATCGGTGCAATAGTGAAGACCCGGTGGAATTTTTCCTCACTCGCCGTCAACTCCTGAGCCAATTGTTTGCGCTCGGTGGTGTCATGCGTCACCTTGGAGAACCCTCTCAGGTTCCCGTTTTTGTCGAGCAGCGAGGTGATAACGACTTCGGCCCAAAACCTGCTCCCGTCTTTACGAATCCGCCACCCCTCGGCAACTGCCTGCCCCTTTGTCGCGGCCATTCTAAGCGCTTCTTCCGGTCTGCCGGCAGTGCGGTCCTCCTCGGAGTAAAAAACCGAGAAATGCTTGCCGATGATCTCCTCCGACCGATACCCCTTCAAGCGTTGGGCACCCGAATTCCAGGTGAGAAGGTTTCCCTTCTTATCGAGCAGGAAAATCGCATAGTCCTTCATCCATGCGACCTGTATGAGAAACTGTTCTTCGTTTTCCTGGATATGCGTCTCGTGTGCCTTGCGAAGGGTTATGTCGCTTATGAAGGCCAGGGCGAAAACGCCGTTAATGGTCTGGATAAAACTCAAGCTGATATCCACGGGAAACTCGCTTCCGTCCTGGCGGCACCCGGTCAGATCAAGGAGTAAACCCATTGCTCTGATTCGGGGCTCTGCGAAGAAATTCGCCAGATGCTCTTCATGGACTTGGCGCAAGCGCTCCGGGATGAGAAGAGAAAGGGGTTTCCCAATGAGCTCACCCTCCGGACAACCAAACATCCGGGTGGCCAGGGCATTGGTGAGCAGTATGGTCCCGGAACTGTCGATGATGACGACACCTTCAGGTATCGACTCCAGCAGGGTGCCTACCGTGATGTCGTTCTGGAATATTCCGGAAGCGAAGGCAATTTGCCGATGAATCCTGGATTCCTGTTCCTGGCGGTCCTTTTCCGCTTTATCGTCAGGCCTGGACATGTCACTCCCCCACTGCTAGTGCCTGGTCGTGCGTAGTTAACGTTTTCAAGAGAAAAACCGCGGCCACCATGATTTTCTTTGGCTCGCTGAACATACTGTCATTCTATCCTGTTGAGGGATGAGGGGCAAGAAGTCATCTCGAAGGAGGGGACAAGGCGAGGACAATGCCGGGCACAAAATATTCACGGCTTTCCGTGGTTTCCTGTACTGGATAATATCTTAGAGAAGAGTAATAAATATTTCCAGCTAAAGTATTTCATTTCATACCCGACAGTTAAAGTAATATCTACATTTTAAGTGTAGTTGACTAGAAAGTTTGTAAACAATTAGCTTGTTGACATTATAGTAGCAATAGACTGGATGTGGCGGAAGTGAGAGAGATTCCCGACTTCACCTCCATCACCAAGGTGCCCATGACACCTCCGTTCAACCCATAGAACAGCAGAAAAGCAGCAGCGACCTTCGCCCCGGACGAGGCCAGCGATTCTCCTTCGCTCTTGCTCCAGTGCTTAATAAAACCGTCAATAATGGCATTTTCGCCATATATAATCAATTCTCCAAAGCGCTCCCCCTTACAACAATCGTCGTACGATCTCATTACACCATACAATCAGTCACTTGCGGACTAAAGACACCAGAGCCTATCTGGTACGTTTGTTGCTCATACCTCTTTGCTCAGTCAATCGATGCGGCTTAGTTGCGACAAGGATGAACCCGGCAAGCGTCGCTATGAGGTATCAAGATGGCAATCCTTATTAAACGGGAAGACAGGCACGAGGAATTTATCAGATTGGTACATGCTATCGAATCAAACAGGATGTACCGTCAAGAGCTTAAACAAACAGTCCATCACGACGGTTACGACGAAGTTTATGCCAGCATGATCGCCGCTCAAGAATGGCTATTAAAGGAAATATCCAACCTGTGCCCTAGGGTAAAGGATGAGCGATCATAATGGGGAGGTCGAGGCGAAGAAGATAATCGACAAAGTGAGACTGTTCAGCGCGGCATAGGCCAGTAAGAGTTGCTTTGACGTCGAGGCGCTTAACCTGTTAATAGCACCGCCCAAGGTTAAGAGAAGGCCGATCTCGCCGGAGATGAGAGCATAAAATAAAACCCTGCTGCCCAGGATGGCTTGAGGCATGGTGGGAAAGGAGATCAGCAACAGCGACACAAACATGACCAGAACGAGACCGCCACCCATCCAGACATACGCTCCCTTCATGACGCCGTTTTGTACGGTTTCAATAGGAGAATAACCAGTACGATACTTGTCCAAATGTTTCTCCTCTTCACCGGTCCGCGGCACCCTCAGGCAGGCGCTGGACTTCGGATATCTTACAGACAGTCAATGACAAATAGTCAACAAACAATTTCATTCCACTGCTTAATCACCGTGTTAAGAAGAAACCTAAACAACTAATTATTTCTCATCTGGCTTAAATCTGTCTGCCCGTATTAGATAAAGAAAGACAGTTCAATCAGTTGAACAATATGGATTGTTAGATACTTTCTAAATATTAGAGTGTAAGAATTATTCAAGAGAAGTATCAGCAACTAGTGGGCCAAAGTGGAAAGGAGGTGACATAGAGCGCAAGTGCCTTGAATGTATAGCGTAGAAAGTGCGAGAGACCGTGTAGACTCACAGGAGCTAACCAGGCAAACATTCGCATTTGACAGAATTACCAAATATGGCGAATTATGGATTGACCGGGGATCGGATAAATGCCTGGGCTGCCACTAATTGGCTCAGCGGCGCTTACTTTTCGTATCAGACTGCCTTCTTTGGTCAGGGCGCAACCTTGCACACTGGGAACCGATCGCCACCGGTTGAAATCGAAGCCCTCATGGTTCATTTATGTTGCGGTCAGTCGGGAACACCAGTCCTCTTGCCGTCCGCTTGCAGTTTTCAGGATACCGGCAGTTGCGCGAAGGCCTCAGAGAAAACGTCCTCTATCGTCCTTGCCGTGACAATGCGCACCTTTTGCAGGATCTCCTCGGGAATATCAGCCAGGTCGCGCAGGTTCGCTTCAGGGATAATGACGACTTGCATCCCCGCCCGGACGGCTCCCAGAATCTTTTCCTTGAGGCCGCCGATGGCGAGCACCTTGCCGTGCAGGGTGATCTCCCCGGTCATAGCAACCTCCCGGCGCACCGCCTTTCCGGTAAGGGTGGAGAGTACGGCCGTCGCCATGGTTATTCCTGCTGAGGGACCATCCTTGGGGAGCGCCCCGGCGGGTACGTGTATGTGAAGGGCGGTAGTGCGGAAACGCTCCGGAGGCAGGTCAAAGCGTGCCGCGTTGGCGCGGATGTAGGAAAGCGCCGCGTCCGCCGATTCCTTCATCACCTCACCCAAAGAGCCCGTCAGATGGAGCGCCGGCTGTCCACTCATGGCCATCGCCTCGACGAAAAGTATCTCACCGCCGGCAGCGGTCCAGGCCAGCCCGGTTGCCGTTCCGACTTCATCATGCTCCAGTTCGGTGTCGAAAACATGTGGCGGCTCGCCCATCAGCCCCTCCACTTGAGAGGCGTCAACCTCAAAGCGCCCTCCCCCTTCCTCGGCAACCTTCCGGGCAATTTTGCGGCAAATTTTCCCTATGGCGCGCTCCAGATTGCGTAACCCCGCTTCCCGGGTATATTTGCCGATGATGCTACGGATCGCGTCGGGCAACATGGCGACCTGATCGGGATCCAACCCGTTCGTTTCTATCTGGCGGCGCACCAGGTACTTAAGAGCGATGTCCAGTTTTTCGGCCTCGGTGTATCCGGAGAGCTGGATAATTTCCATCCTGTCAATCAGAGGAGCCGGGATACGTTCCAGGGTGTTCGCCGTGGTGATGAACACCACGTTGGACAGATCGAAGGGAACACCCAGGAAATGGTCCGTGAAACTGTTGTTCTGCTCCGGGTCCAGCACCTCCAGGAGCGCCGAATAGGGATCGCCCCCCCGGAAATCGCTGCCGATCTTGTCGATCTCGTCCAGCATGAGGACCGGATTCTTGCTGCCGACCTGCTTTAAAGCGCCAATGATGCGTCCGGGCATGGCACCGATATAGGTGCGCCGATGGCCCCGGATGTCTGCCTCGTCATGTATCCCCCCCAGGGCCAGCCGGACGAATTTACGGCCCATGGCCCGGGAGATCGATTTGCCTAGGGAAGTCTTGCCGACGCCGGGAGGTCCCACGAAACAGATGATGGACCCCCTGGGTGTTTTGCGCAGCTTGTGTACCGCCAGAAACTCAAGAATACGCTCCTTTATTTTCTCCAGGAAGGCATGGTCTTCATCGAGTATCCTCCTCGCTTCCCGCATATCGATGGAATCGGCGCTTACGCTGTTCCAGGGCAAATCTACCATCCAGTCCAGGTAATTTCGGATAGTCTCGGCTTCGTGCCCTTCAGCCGGCATGCGCCCCAGGCGCGAGAGTTGCCGCAGCGCCTCCTTCTCCGCCACTTCCGGCATTTCCTTTTGGAGAATTCTCTCCCTGAACCCGGAGGCGTCCATACGGGCATTGTCACCGCCCAGCTCGTTCTGTATCGCCTTTAACTGCTCCCGCAAATAATATTCCTTCTGATGTTTCTTCAGTTCCTCGTCCACTGTCGACTTGATCTGATTCTGCATGGAGACTACTTCAGCCTCCCTGGTAAGGATATCAAGGAGAATTTGCAGTCGCCGCACGGGGTCAACTGTCTCGAGAATCGACTGGGCTTCCGGCATGGACAAACGAATGTTAGCCGCTATGGAGAACGCCACCATGGCAGGATCATTGACCCCCTGGAGAAAGCTAACCAGGGCTTGAGGTATGGAGTCAGCCGACACTGCAATCGCCGCAAAGCGCTCCACAACGGTCCTCACAAGTGCATGCTCCTCCACGACATTCGGGGGCTTTATATCTGGGATGTGTTCGACCGATACCAGCTTGTAGGTAGGCTCATGCCACACCCTGGTGATTTTAGCTTTGACGACACCTTGGACAATGATGTCTGTGCCGTTATCCTGAGGTACCGAATTAATCAGGATGCAGATTGTCCCGACCAGGCAAAGGCCACCGGTGTCCGGATCTGTAACGGTATTTTCCCGTTGTGCTGTGAGGAAAATAAGCCGGTCCTGCTCGAGCGCCTGTTGCACGGCCGCTACGGAAAAACTGCGCTCAGCGGTCAACTGGACACGCATCATCGGGAAGATGACGGTGTCCTGCAAAAGTAAGAGCGGCATTTTATCCGGGAAAGTAAACTCGTTCGTCTGGTCGTTCATCAACTTTGCCATCTTCTGCTCCTTGAACACGTTAAGTGCGTCACGGGGTAAAAACGGAATCCGACTCTCTCACTAACCTGGGGAGGTCTCCAGGGTACTCAAACCTCGCCGCCAAATCCGATTACAAAATTATAACCGTACGGGTTGTTTTCTGTCGGATTTATCTTACACTGGTTCCACCCTGGCGGGGTAATTCACCGTTGGCCCATGGAGTTGCAGCGCATCAGCTTTCTTCAACTATAACGGCAACACAGGAACTTTCCAGACCCCATACTGTCGCCCGGCAGTTTCTTTGCAACCGTCCTTTCTCGCTTCTTTCGCTCGAGGTGCCCGCGGTTTTACGCCGATGGGCTCAGCTGCGTGAACGAGCTTTATCACTGTCCCTCGCCGTTAACATGATTGCAGGCCGTCCAGCTAGATGGCACCTATAGGAGGCTTCGTGGGAAGCGAAGATTTATTGGAGGATATCGACCGGGAACCGGACACTTTGGAACTTGCGCAGATCGGGGAGGTTGATCCGAGCGACGCCGAGGATGAGATTAAAGCGGTTGCGGCTGAGCACTTCGAAGATGCCGGCAAAATCTACCTGCGCGACATCCAGAAACACAAAAGATTGAGTGGAAGGCTCTGGAAAAGATCAGGACTCTTGTGGCGGAGGAAAGCCCCCCTGCGGCTGCGGGCGTATAGACATATCCAGAAAAACGCAATGAATCGTTGATTATTCCGCAACTGCCTGGTCAGCGCGAAGATGGACTCCAAAGCATCCAGGTCCAGACGTTCTCCCCACTCCCACATCTGCACCACAAGCTTAATCTGATCCACCGCTTTAAGCGGGCGACCATGGGATTCATTGTTCTCGCGCACCAGACACGCAATCATCTCCAGCACCCTCTGCGGGTCTCGCCCCCTGGCCTCGTACTCATCCATGATCCGCTACAGCTGACCGACCAGTCCGTTTGCCTCCATAAATCCTCAGCTAAGTGGGCCTGTTTTTTCCCTCGATGAGAGTATAAAAACTCGGGTACAGCGCTGTTAGTTCCTCAATTTAACACGCATCTCCCCTCCATTCCATGGTAAAGTTAGACCACATTCACTTTATCGCAAAGTGGGCTATGGAGGGATCATGAGCGAAACCCAGGTCAAACATGGGAAAAAGCACCGAGCCCATGAATGCTGGTGCGGCATCTGCCTGCTGTTGCTGATGATGCCCGCTGCTAACGCTCAGGCTGTCGAACCCGTCTCCGGTTCACCGGAACCGCCAGCGACCCGGGAGCGGCAAATGCCGCCCCGTCTTGCCCCGCTGGGGCTGGAAAAGCTGATGGACATCGAGGTGACCAGCGTCACTCGCGGCGAAGGCACGGTCGGCGAATCGGCCGCGGCGGTGACAGTTATCAGTCAGGAGGATATCCGGCGCTCCGGCGCCACCACCATTGCGGAACTCTTCCGGCGCGTGCCGGGGATGAACGTAGCGCGCATCGACAACAACAAATGGGCCATCAGCGCCCGCGGGTTCAATGACCGCTTCTCCAACAAGTTGCTGGTGCAGCGGGATGGCCGCACGGTCTATGATCCGATCTTCGCGGGTGTTTATTGGAATACGGAGGATTACCCGCTTGAGGACATTGAGCGTATCGAGGTGATCCGGGGGCCCGGCGCGAGCCTTTGGGGCGCGAATGCAGTCAATGGCATCATCAACGTCATCACCAAATCCGCCACCAGCACCCAGGGAGGCCTCTTTAGCGCGGGCGGGGGCACACCGGAGGGAGGGTTCGGCGAGATGCGCTACGGCAGTACGATTGGCGCCGATGTCGATTACCGGCTGTATGCCAAGGGCTTTGAGCGTGACAAGCAATTCTCGCAACTGGGTGACACGCATGACCAGTGGAACGGCACAAGTACCGGCATGCGGCTGGATTGGCGGCAAAGCGACCTCAATACCCTGACGGTTCAGGGTGACTATCTCCACAGCAATGCTGCAAGGCAGGATCCGGATCTCGAAAGGACGCCTCCCTTCATCACCCTCATGGCGGACAGGACCGTCGCAGAGAGTGGAAATATTCTCGGCCGCTGGACCCACCGGGAGGATGCGCAAACGAACTGGTCCCTCCAGGCTTATTGGGCCAGATTCGACACCAGGCAACCGGCCGCGCAAGTCAACAATGACAACGACACCTATGACCTGGATTTCCAATATCAGTTCCCGGTCGGCGAACGGCACAAATTCACCTATGGCCTTGGGTACAGCTTTGTGAACCAGAGCGTCGGCAACAGCCTCTCCGACAACGGATTGTCGCTCTCCTGGTCAAAAAGCCACTTCCCCTTATCGATCTACAGCGCATTTGTGCAGGATGAATATGCTCTGTTTCCGGATTCATTGAGGGTACTGCTGGGCTGTAAGCTTGAGCACAATGATTTCACGGGATTTGAGGTCCAACCGACGGCACGTCTGCTTTGGACTCCGACCAAAAGGCAGACGTTTTGGGCGGCTGTTTCACGGGCGGTAGAAACCCCCAGCATATCTGAAGAGGGCGTCCAATTGAGCGCCCTCACTCCCACAAGGCTTTCTTCAGGGATTCAGCTTTTTCCTCGCGTTACCGGCAATCCGCAGCTTAACTCGGTAAAACTCGTCGCTTATGAGCTGGGCTACCGGACCCAGGTCTCGGAAACCTTCGCGCTGGACGGTGCCCTCTTTTATAACCATTACCATGGGCTGGTGGTAGCCGTGCCCCAATCGGTCCAAAGCGGATTTGCCCCGGGGACAGCAATTGTGCCGCTGCTTTTTGAAAACAGGATGGCTGGCGAAACCTACGGAGCCGAACTCGCGGCGGACTGGCACCCTGCCAAATGGTGGCGGTTCTACGGCACCTACAGCTTCCTGGAGATGGATCTGCACCCCGACCCGGGCCTACCCGCGGGCACGAGCAGTGATGCGCAGAGTGCCGAGAGGCGCAGTCCACGGCACCAGTTTTTCCTGCAATCCTCCTTTGATTTGCCGGAGAATGTGGAACTCGACGTCATGGGCCGTTTCGTCGCTAGGCTGCCCGGGTTTGTTCAAGAGATCCCGTCCTATTTTGCCCTGGACGCTCGTGCCGCATGGCGCCCGCGCGGGGACCTCGAGATTGCAGTCGTAGGGCAAAACCTCCTTGACAATCATCATCCAGAATTCGGGGTCTCTCCCATAATTGGATCTCCGGTTGTCGAAATCCGGCGCAACGTGTACGCGAAATTGACCTGGAGCTTTTAAGATGCGGCGCATTGTTTTCGGCATTGTCATTCTTTTGCTGGGGCACACGTCAGTGTATGCGGAGGCGACCGAGTACCAGATCAAGGCCGCAATGCTGGCCAACTTCACCCTCTTTGTCGATTGGCCTCCGAGAGCATTCTCCACGGCAGACAGTCCTTTCGTGGCGTGCGTACTGGGGGTCGACCCGTTCGGTCCGTGGTTGAAGCACGAACTGGGCGGGCGCGTAGGAAGTCATCCCGTAGAAATCCGTTACTTGGAAAAAGCGGAAGCTGCCCCGGATTGCCACATGGTATTCATCAGCCGATCTGAGCAGCCGAGGCTCAATCAGGAACTGGCTTCCCTGCGAAACACAAGTGCGTTGATCGTGAGCGATTGCAGTGACATCACCGATTTCTGTCGCAACGGCGGGATGATCGGTTTCGTCACGGAGGGACGTAAAGTTCGCTTCGACCTGAACGCCAACGCCGCGGCAAAGGCGGGTCTCAAAATCGACTCCAAGCTGAAGCGGGTTTCAGGGTCTGCGCAGTGCGGGGAAGGACGTTAGCATGCCGGTATTTTCCAAGGTCCAGAACTGGCCGATTCAGCGCAAACTGCTGCTGATCATACTGGCGACCATTGCTGCTTCCTTGGTGTTGGTGATGGCAGGTATTGTCACTTACGAGTTTACTACCTACCGAAACCGCATGACCCTGGAAGTGGCCGAAGTAGGCGGCTTCATCGCTGCAAACAGCGCTCCGACACTGGCGTTTGATGATGCGCAGACGGCTCAGGAGATTTTAAGTACTCTGACGGGATCGCCGTCTGTCGCCGTTGCCGCCCTGTACTCCATCGATGGCCGGCTGTTTGCCACTTATGTACGTTCCGGGCAACCGATGGTGGTGCCGCCTAGGCCCGGTCTTGAAGGCAGGCGATTCGACGGCCCTCATCTGGAACTGGTTAGGTCGATTCAAAAAAAAGGACGCCGCCTGGGCACACTTTATCTGCGCGCCGACATGGATTCTGTGTATGTGAGGCTGACTCGTTATGCCGGCATATTTTTAGTGGTATCGCTCGCGCTTGGAGCTGGTGCAATCCTGCTGCAACGATTACTGAAGCGGTTGGTTTCCGAACCGCTGCTCAGGCTCTTTAGCATGGCTGAGCGCATCGCCGATGGAGACCTGGCGGTCCAGGTCCCGGTGGAATCGGCAGATGAGATTGGCCAACTGGCAGGAGCATTCAATCACATGATTACCGAACTGGCCCATTCCTATGCCGAACTGGAGATGCGCGTCCAGGACAGGACGGAGAAGTTGACTTGTACACTAAGGGAGCTTCGTAGCGAAACCGACGAGCGCATCCACGCGGTTGAGGAACTCAGAAAGAGAGAGCAATTGCTTATCCAGCAAAGCCGCATGGCGGCAATGGGGGAGATGCTGGGAAATATCTCCCACCAATGGCGACAGCCTCTGAACGTTTTGGGTCTGAAATTTCAGGAACTCGGAGTGTCCTATAAACACGGCAGGTTCAGCGAAGAGCTTCTTTATGGTAACATTGCCAAGGCAATGGAAATCATCCAGCACATGTCGCAGACCATCAGCGTATTTCAGGATTACTTGAAACCGAACAAGGAAAAAGTGCTGTTCAGCGTCAATGAAATCGTCGCCAAAACAGTCAGCCTCATTCAGGAGAATTTCGAGAATCAAGCTATCCACATCGACATCATTTCGACCGGAGACCCGCAGGTCGACGGCTTTCCAAACGAATACGGGCAGGTACTGTTGAACCTGCTTGTAAACGCTCGGGATACCTTTCTTGAGCGTGGAGTAACTGACGCGCAGATAACAGTATGCTCACGGGTCGAACAGGGAAGGGCCGTCACGACGGTTACCGACAATGCTGGAGGCATCAGAGAGGAAATTCTCGACAAAATCTTCGACGCCTACTTCACCACCAAGGAGTTGGGTAAAGGAACCGGGGTAGGCCTGTTCATGTCAAAAAATATAATCGAACGTAACATGGGAGGCCTACTCTCAGTTCGTAACGTCGACGGTGGAGCGGAATTCAAAATCGAGGTCTAAGATGGCGGCACTCCAGTCACTTCACTCATTCTCATTGCTAATCGTAGAAGACGACACAGCAGCCCGCGATATTATAGCCAATATGATCAGTCTAGAATTCCCCGATTGCACCATATTTACTGCCAATAATGGCATAGAGGGGCTTGAACTTTACCAGCAATACACACCCGACATCGTCATGTCAGATGTAAACCTGCCAGTGATGGACGGCATTGAATTGGCTCGCGAAATCAGGACTATAAACGGCAATGCAACATATATTGTGCTAACCGCGTACACCAATCAAACTGTCTTTGATAAATTTAAGGATATAGGCGTCTGCGCCTATCTTCTGAAACCAATTGATTTCACAGAGCTTTTTGAGGCGATTGAAAGATGTAAGTTCGAGAGTAAACTGCAAAACTAAGCGCTACAGACCGCTACGTCGCCAGGAAGAGGAGAGCAACGCGGAAGCAGGTGCTACAGGCCCCCCAAGCTCGACCTCCCCGCCAGGCGCGGCTTGGGGCCGGGCTGTTCTGCCCTGGTCCGGAGCCGGTTCCCTTCCCGCCTGCGAGTTCCCGTCTTTAGAATGCCTCAAATAATTGTCTGGCACTCCTCGATCTCAACGGTAATCGAGGTCCCCCCACCCGGGACGGATTCGAGCCGGAGTCTGCCACCGGCCAGCTCTGCACGCTCCCTCATGATAGTGAGGCCCCATCCCGAGCCCACCTGAGTGGTCACGGTCCCCTGTGGAAGAAAACCCTTGCCGTCATCGGTTATGCTGAGGCAGGCAAAGGCGCTGTCGCCCTCTAGGGAAATCAACACGCGGGTAGCAAAGGCATGTTTTGAAATGTTATTGAGTGCTTCCTGAACGATGCGGAATAGGGCTACTTCCGTCGTTGGGATAAGTCTCGGGAATGGGGGAGCGACCTGGACGACAACTACTGTGCCTGTCCGTTGCGAAAACTGATCCCCATAGGAACGAATGGCTGAAGCCAGGCCATATTCGTCCAGTTGCGAGGGTCGCAGTTCAGCCATCAGACTCCTGACACTGCGGCTGATTTCTTTGGTCAGCATCCGCGAATCATCCAGAGTCGATTGGAGTTGCCTGGATTCGTTGGGCAGGTTTCTGGCAAGATGCGCCAGGTTGAGACCGAGTGCGGTGAGTTCCTGACCGACGTCGTCGTGCAGTTCCCTAGAGATCTTATTCCTCAGATCCTCTTCCAAGACAATGAGGCGTTGGGCGTACATCTTGAGAGACTCTTCGGCTCCCTTGAGGTCGGTAATGTCTTGCGCCGTACCTCGCAGACCCACGATCTGGCCACTGGCACTTCGTACCGCCTCGCCCCTAGCCTGAACCCATCTTGTCGGTCTGGTACGGGCGCTTGACTCCAAATCGATTATGTACGGCTCTCCTGTCTGCCAGACCTGTTGTACCACGGCGGCCAATCGTGCAGCACTTTCGGCGGTGTAATTTTTCCGGGCTTCCTCGAAGGAAGGAAGCGGAGGCCCCGGAGCCCTCTCATAAATTCTGTAAAGCTCGTCAGACCACCAGATTTCGTCGGAGTTGGCGTCCCAGCGCCAATTCCCGATATGAGCCACGCGCTGCGCTTCTGTTAACGCGCTCTCGCTACTGCGCAACGCTGCATCGGCCCGCTTGCGGTCGGTCACGTCGGTAAATATGTTGGTAAATTCGCCAGGACCCGGACTGTCGGTATAGATCGAGAGATACTGCTGGGTCGGTTCGAAAAATATCTCATTACTGGCCTCGCCGCCTTCCAGCGCAATTTTGCCGAAGCTGCGGATGTAATCGAACGAGTAACTCTCGACTCCCGGGAAGATCTCCCTGACAGTGCGGCCTTCGACATCGGCCTTCTTGCTGCCAATGATCCGCTCATAGGCCTCGTTAATTTGAAGAATCCGGTAATCGACGGGTAGACCCTGCTGGTCGGTAACAATTTGGCAGTGGGCAATCGCGCTAATTTTGTTGGCAAAGAGGGCCGAATAGCGGCGGTCACTTTCGGTAAGGGCTTTCGAGGTGAGCTTATAGTCGGCGATCAACCGTCGAAGGTGCCCGTTGGCTTTCAACAGGCGGGCGCCCTCACAGGCTATTTTCTGCTGGGACCGCAGCATGATCAGGGCAGCCCAGAGAGAGAAAACCGTAAAACTACCAACCAACACGCAGACCTTGATGACATCGTTGCGCCACTGCGCCAGGTAGGCTGTGCTGGCCAGCCCCACCGTAACGACCAGGGGCGCAATTGCCAACCGATGGAAGGTAAGTATCCGATCAATCTGGTCAATAGGAGTCCGGGTGTGGTAGGTGGCCCGGGAGACTCCGGAAAGGACGAGTTTTCTCAGTTCGGGCGACACGACCGTATTGCCTATCACTTCGACCGGACCGCCGAGATCCTTCGGATAGCGTGCGATCTGGCCGAGGTCCGTGTCCCGCAGGGTGATGCCGCCCTTGGGGCCGATGTTGAATTGCGCCAACAGCGCGTTTAAGTGGTCGAGGGTGATGGTCGCGGTAACCACCCCGCCGAAGCGACCATCCGTCAGGTTATAGCGCCGCGCACCAGGGCGATGACCCATTTATGAGAGGTACGTCCCACCATGGGCTTGGTTATCTGCAGTCCCGCGTCGGGATGGTCGCGAAGCAGGGGAAAGAAGTCACGTTCGGCGTAACTGGCCGGCGCTCGCCAGTCCAGCTGTCTGCCGTGGATAACAAGGCCTGCCGCGTCAGTGACGCGCATCGCTTCCAGGTCGGGAATCCGCTGTTCACAGGTTGCCAGCAGGTTCCCTATCTTTACATCACTGAGGCGGTTCCGGGCGCCTTGCTGCGCGAGTTCGTCGGCGATGGCGCGCAGGGCGAGGTCTGCTTTTCCGAGCGAGTTTGACAAAATCAGGTCGACGGCCTTGGCGATATTCTGGGCCAAGGTCTCCGCATGCTGTTCGTATTGTGTTCTGCTCTGACAAAGGAAATAGCCGGCGAGCGCCCCAATAAACAGGTTGCCGATCAGGAAGGCCGCAATTATCAGGCCACGGTTGCGAGAAACAGGGACCATTTGCCCTCCAAGCTTAGGCCAAAACAAAAATACTCCTTTAAAAACAATATCTTATCCTTTGAAGATTAAACCAAGCGCGCAACAATGTCAATTCAATGTTCATTCAAACCCTTGACGTACTCCGAAGGCAGCAGCCGGCCCGACTCTTCTGGTCGACTGGAGGTGGCTTATCTGCTGGTTTCCAGCCGATCCCCTCCCCCACTGCGCTATCCTCCGAAATGCGAGGAAGCTTTTCGGACACCTCGTGTTTTGTAAGCGGAAGTTTGAGCGGGCCGCGTCACAGGTGCCTGCCCCATGGCCATTCAGAACTGATCCGAAGTTTACCCGGCACTTCAGCAACTTGCGTTTTCATTCTGTTCCCTGCGATTTTGCAAGAGAACATATAGCGGCTACAATATAAATTAATACCAATAAATATCAGGGGGAGGAAATCATGGACGCCAAAAACAAAGCAGGACAAAAGGGAACTCAAGCGAAACACGCCACTCGTCCCGGAACTGAGCAGCGCCATAGCGGAACGAGCATAGCGCAGCATGAGGGAGAAAGAGTGCAGGCTCCAAAACACGCTGAAGTTAAAAAAGAAGGACAGGTAAAATCCGGGAAAAAATAGCACGGCTTCTTAAAGTATGAGGTGCAACGCTGTAGCAGGCGGAGTCAGTCCGCCTGCTACCGTCATTTTCAAGACATCTTCGGTTTGCCCCGCTGGTCCCCTCCTGGGTAGCGGGGTCTTTTTTATGTTGTTCTCCCAGATTCCCGGGAGGCAAATATACCGAGTAAAGGTATCCCTCGCCATTGTCTAAAACAATAAAAGCCCTCACCCGCCAAAAGCGGCAAGGTGAGGGCTATCGTAAATTGAAGAGACTGGCGCCATTCCGGATGCCGCCTGTTCTATATTTACCCCGTTATCCCAGCAGGGTGTTCAAGTTCCTCGCCCTGTTTACCACGATAGTCGGATCCAGGATCTCACCGCAGCAGGTGCATTTCCAGGCGTCGAAAGACCTGACAAAGTCATAGTACCTCTCCGCGAACATCCTTCCTTTGCATTTCGGGCATTTCATGGTTTCGCCTCCAAGATAAGAAATGTTTGGAACTTTGAGTGCGCGAAAAACGACTACAATCTTCGTACCAAGATTAGCTGCAACCAACCAATCTTTCGACATTGGCGGTTAAGTTGCCAAAATTGCATGATTCTCCGAAACGTTCCCGGCAGTAATCCACCTCCGCTGGCCGCCGTTACTCCCGTTTCAGGTTACCATATCGGCAGTGAGCGTCATTTTCTTGGCGGTTTTTTTGACGGGGACAGGCGACGCCAACCCCGACTCCCGCAGACGGGACAAGGTGCCCCTCGCCCGAAACCGGACAGTCGCCTGCCGGTAGTAAGGAGCCTTCAGGCAGTAAATCGGTACTTTATCGGTGTCGAACGATCCGGGGCGGCGACGCCGGAAAGGGTGCAAGGTGCTCTGGGGCACCCGGAGTTCATGACGCCGATATGCCCGTTCGGCGTCATTATCATGGCGAAAGCACCCAGCTTGCCCTGTCTCGCTCACTTGTTATAATACTTTTGCAAATATTTCCGGGGCCAGCCTGTCTGGAAAGGCGAAGGATGCACGACTTCCGAAGAGAAGCGACACTACGAGTGAAAAATGCCGGAGGTTCACATGGCGGTATACACGATAAGCCCTGGCGAGGGCAAAGCCGAGGCGACGCTTAAGGTCGAGGGGAGAGTCTTTTCGGTCGAATGGGAGGCGCTCAGGGCATTTTGCCTCGAGGCACTCAAGATGAAAGAGCCCATCGTGCTGGATCTGGAGAAGGTCACCGAACATGATTTTTCCCTGACTGTCTTCGTTTGTCTGCTGAGAAGTACAGTGCTACTCTTGGGCAAGCAAATAACAATCACCGGCAGGCGGGAAGAGTTCATATGTCAGCACTCCAAGGGCACTCAATGTTCGAATATCGAGGCGAGCGCCCGCAGCTGGTGCGAGAGCCTCTACGACCGGAGCGCCGGCGCCTGAACAGGAAAACCACCGTCTTTGCCGGAACAGGAGTTCCTAATATCCATATCCGGCGGGTTGGCTAGTCATTGCAATGTTACCCCGGCAACGTAGAGACGGAGGAGGTACTTCTCCGGATCTGTCCCCAGGATTGCCTGTTCGTAAGAGTCGAGCGCATTGTGAGGCGATACGGCTGGCTTTTTTTCTTTTCCATATGCTTCTCCTCAGTCCCTGCAGGTTTAGTTGATCGGCCTTAAGTCAAGGCCTACCAGCACCCGTTCCGCATTGGAAAGATCACCAAGGATCTTTTTTACCGGCTCCGGCAGCTTGCGCACCAAGGTGGGCAGGGCAAAAATTTGGTCCCCTTCAGCCAACTCGGGGTTTACCAGCAGGTCGATCACCTCGATCTTGTATATCCCCGCAAGGTGCTCCTCGCAAATCTTCTTCAAGTTCGCAAAGGCGCGGATGCAATTTGGCGTCTGCCCCGCCGCATACTGCTTTAACAACCATTGACCCTCCCGAGCATCGGGCGGGTCGTCTCTAAGCGGGCTCATTTATCCCTCCCTCCTCTTGCCATCTCCACGGTCCTTCCCGACGACCTTTCCGGCCCTGCCCGCCTTGGCCACCTTAGCCAGCTCCATTGCGAGGGTCTCGGCGCGCAGTTTCACCTGTTTGATGACCTGCAGCAGTTCCTCCTTTTCAGCCTCGAACTCAGCGCGGAGAATATTTACATGGGCTTCCATCGTCTTATTGCGCCGCTTAACATCACGTTCCTTCCGCTCCACCTCATCCCGACGCTCAAGGATCTCAGCGGTTATCCGCGCTTCCTGGGCGGCCCGCGAAGCGCCAGTCAGAACTCCGTCGGGACCGGCATAGACATCATGAAGTTGGACTCCCTGATTGCTTAGCACTATCTCCTGCAACTGATCGGAATGCTCCATTGCCATTCCTTCATCTGGGCGCACGCGGCCCGTAGAGCCCACTCCCCGAGAGAAACGATGGCGCCATCCCACTCCCAACTCCCCAAATGAGTGATTTTTTGAGCTTCGGAAAGCTGTTGCTCGCGTCTGCGGATTTTTTCGAGCTGCTCACCAACCAGGCGCGTCAACATGATTCTTTCCAGAATCTTGTCTATGATCCCGAAAAGTTCCGTATAGTTTACCAGCTTCAACACCTAGCGATGGATGCCGGTCTCGATGGCGCTTAGGAGATATGAGGCATCGGTATGTGCGGTAACTGCAACGATGACCACCTCCGGTGCGATTGCCTTGATCTCTTTGGCCATCTGGATGCCGTTCATGACTGGCATGCTTATGTCGGTCACGACAATATCGGGGTTATGCCTTCGGAACAGTTCAAGACCGACAGCGCCATTATCTGCGGCATAGAGCTGCAGCCCTGGGTAGTTCATGGAAATCACTCGGGCCAACAAATCCCTGGCGTGCGACTCGTCCTCCACAAAGAGCAGCGCGATATCCCGGATCTCATACGGGGGAAATGCCATGTCAGACCTCGATGCGGAATTCCGCGCTGTTTTGGTACTGCACCCGCTCATCGTGCCGATAATGTTCTACTCTGAATTCTGCTCCACCCGTTCGCGTTCGTTCGCGTGCTCCCAGACAACAAGTTGTCACGCCCTATGCGGGCCAAGGCGGAAGGACGAAAGTTTGCTCGGTGATACCCGAGCTGGATTAATTAACATCTTGCAACAATACCAAGGGGAGGCGGAGGCGCAAGTCGGGGACAGTTCATGGATGCTACGGAGATCGGTGGCAAACAGGCCAAAGCCTTCGCAAGCGTTCGACCAGGGGAGACCAGACACTCAAAGCGGTAACCTCTCTTACCCTTCTCCGTCCATTTCAACTAGTCTAGCCACAGAAATAATGTATACACCGCTGGGAGCAAAGTATACGGAGTGAAACCGTTGACACACCACACTACGGGGGTATATCTGGTACTATGATTGTTACCCGGGGGTGCAGCCATATGAATAAACCAATAGCTGAACTCAAGAAGGAGTGGCACGACGAACTTGTGCTGCTGAAGAAACGCTGCACGATGATAGAAAATAGGCTACAAAGTCTGGACGACTACGACCTTTCGAGAAATGGCAAATTAAACCATGCCATGCTCCTCACCAGAGAAGGCCGGGCCAACTTCAAGCCAGATACCCGTAAGGGCCTCACCGCCTTGGAGCGCACCTGTTACGCGCTGCTGAAAATACCGGAACCATTTACCTTGGTGCAATTGAGGGATTTGACTAGGGAAGACGGCCTGAGCGAAATCACTCACGGTAATTGGGGAAACATTGTCCAAAAAATCAAAAAAGCCAAGATGATTTTCTGCTGTGAAGGAGAGCAAGGACAACCGGGCGCATTGTATCGGCGTGTCGCTTTGGTGGAAACAAAATGAAGGCCAACCCTGTGGCAAACCAGGTCATTTGGTGAGGCGGGTCCTACCCAACGGGACAACAGGGGTCTTCCATGGTAAAAGCACTAACACCCGAATTCTCTTCTCTGCGCAGCTGTGCCGAGGATCGCTTGCTGGGTCTTGTCCGTTGCTCAAGAGGAACCTACTTCGGATGAGAGGCTGCGGTGTCAACATGAGCTTCAGGTCCATCAAATAGAGCTCGAGATGCAAAATGCGACGATGAATGCTACCTTGCTATTGTCGAGGTTACTGAATTGAGTCGGAAGGACTCTTTGCACCTAGTGGAAAAGCACCTGGCCGCCATGGGTGCTCACCAACCGCCCGGAGTTATTGGTTACCATCTTTGGAGGAACTGGAACCGGCGTCCGAGGAGGGAATCGGACAAGTGAGCGCGCTGGCCTGGACACGAGTGGAGCGCTCACTGTGACACCCAGTCTCCTGACTGGAACAAAAACGTACCATTCGAAGCTTACCCATTCAAGCGCTGGTTCAGAGTCTGGCGCCGTATGCCGAGGTACTTGCTGGCGAGATTCTGGTTACCTTTGGCGAGTTTCATTGCTTCATCAATCAGGTATTTCTCGACCTCATCAATGGTCGGGAAGTGCCCAAAAATCGCGCTAAGCTTGTTTTCTTCCGCAGCGTTCGGTGCAATTTCGGTCTTGGCGGCGGGGCGCCCGCTATCGACCGCCACCTGAAAGGTCGCCTGGGACAGTGTTCCGCCTTTGTGCCGCATGACCGCATCGTATACCAGCGCCTCTAGTTCTCTGACATTCCCAGGGAAGTGGTATTTTGCAAGCAGCGCGGCGAGTTCGGGAGGAGCCGTGGGCTTACTCTTTCCCAGACAAGCGGATGAGGAGGCCAGCAGGTGTTCCAGCAGAAGCGGGATGTCTCCGAGACGCTCACGCAGCGGAGGAAGATGGACCCGGTGGGCACAGAGCCGATAGTACAGGTCGTTTCTGAACTTTCCCTCCTTGATGAGCTCAAGCAGGTTACGGTTGGTGGCGAGCACGATGCGAGCAGTACTCTTCTTAAGGAAGTCCGAACCAACAGGGTAGTATTCGTGTTCCTGCAGCAGGCGCAGCAGTTTGATCTGCGACATTTCGTTCAGATCGCCAATCTCGTCCAGGAACATGGTCCCTCCGGAGGCGCGTGCAATCAGCCCGTCGCGGGCCTGGTCGGCTCCGGTGAAGGCCCCTTTGCGGTGACCGAAAAGGGTGTCCGAGAACATGTTATCGTCGAGTCCCGCCGAGTTCAGCGCGACGTATTCGCCGCTGCGGCCGCTCAGGTCGTGGACCGCCCGCGCAAACAGCTCCTTTCCCGTTCCCGTCTCTCCGGTGATCAGGACCGGCTGCCGAGAACCGGCTATGACCTCCAGGTACTGGAAAATGGCCCTCATGCTCTTGTTGCCGGTGACGATCGATTTGAAGACCTCGGGATGGTCGAGCCGGTCGGAAAAGTGGTACTGCTTGAGGTCGGAAAGCTCTCGGGAGAGGCTGTTCATGTCGAGTGCCTTCCTCACCGTGGCGACTAGGCGCTTCACCTCGATCGGCTTCACCAGAAAATCGAAGGCTCCTTCTTTGACGCAGTTGACCACGGTTTCTATTTCGTTACGGGCTGTTGCCAGGATCACCGGGATTTGAGGGAACTGGGAGACGATCTGGGGTAGTAGTTCAAAGCCGGTTAGGTGCGGCATGGTCAGGTCCAGCACAATCACCGTCACCTCTTTCCGGGCGAGCAGTCCCATGACGGTGCGGCTGTCGCTGACGGTCAGAACGTCGGTGAATCCGCAAGTACGCAGAGAGTGCCGGCAAGTCTCCAGGACCTCGGCTTCGTCATCGATGAGCAGTATCCGCTGCAATTGTTCAGGTGTCACTCTCGATTACTCCCCAGGAAAAAAGTAAAAGGCGGGCTATTAGTTTTTTGATCTTGGTAGAAAATAACTGACACCGTGTTGAACGGACGCTCCTTTGACTTTAATCGTTTTGTCCCCATCAACCCCGATGCTTTCGAAAATTGTTTATTCGAGGTATTACGCCATTTCTGGCGAATAGTAACTTTTCAGTAAATTTCCGACCAGTGATAGCCTCTTAAACACTCAACAGCCATCTCGTTCTTGGGACAAGCGGACTGACTCAACGGTTGTACCAATGGTCAATTCCCAGTACCTATTAATTTCACACTTTAAATCAAAAAGATGTACAGGACAAGCAGAAAAGTGACCGCGAGGTTCTCAGCCGAGGTTGGCAATGACAAGCGTAAGCCGGACATGACTTCCGATAAGGTTCCGAACGTCGAGGTGGATTTGTACCAACGGGAAACTGTGAGACACCCAGGCAGGCCTGAAGAGGAAACTGACGCGACCGGGTTTTTGGACTCAGCCTGAATTATCAACTCCCTGCCAGGGACTCTCTCTAGTACCCAGTCGGCTTAAGCCGTGGGATAGCTTCTCAGTAACTATCACGTTGTGTAACCCTTCGACTGCTCAGCGAACACCCGAATCATTCACCAGGCAGGTGTGTCGGATTCCGCTGACCAGCCACATACCGTGCTTGCCGTTGTCGGAATTGTTGTCGATAGCTGCATCTTCTTCGGCAATGGAAAACAACCCGCTAAGCTCGAGCATATTCGCTTCGTACCGCGCCTGGGACTCGACTGCCGTAAGGAGAACCTCTACCCTGGTGCAATTGAGTTTTAGGTTTTCATCCTGGTACTCCAGCAGTTCCTTGACAGATGCGCGCATGAACGCCGCGGCGGACTTTTTTATCCGGCACGCAGCGAGCGCAACATCGTCGAGTCTGAAGGATGCTGGTCTTTAATTATGGGCATAGTATCGGGCGGGACCAGGCTGACATACGACAGTCGCGCGCCATACAGGCCAGCTTGCCGAACTTGTACGGGTACACCCGAGTCATTGACAATCAGAGAAGACGGACTGTGTGGCGTGGAAAGCTGGCTTGTTCTGATCATTCAACGGAGCGAGATTTGCGAGGGCACGGCGATGGGGGACATCAACTAGTCAGTCCACTTATGTGCTCCGGAGTTGATCAAGATGCATGCAACTCAAATGGAAGTTTACTGCAGAAAGCGGTTTTTTCATATGTCAATTGCAGGTCAACTGCATGCCCGAAAAAGCCCGCAAACCACTGAGATCTGCGGACTTTCTATAAGATCCCCAGGCTTTTAAGTCCAGTGCGTCTACCAATTTCACCACTCCGGCATGAATGTCAACGGGGTATAGCGGATGCCCGTTTTCAGGTCAAGGATGAAATTGCATAATAAAATCGTCAAAAAAATTATTGACACGAATCTGCCGCTCTGCTATAAACAGGTTTCCTTAGATGGGGCTGTAGCTCAGTTGGGAGAGCGCTTGAATGGCATTCAAGAGGTCCGCAGTTCGATCCTGCGTAGCTCCACCATCATAAAAAAACAGGCACCAAGGCTTTTTGCCAAGGGGTTCACTTAACGTGTTGAAAATGATGACAGGAGGCCTCCCCATTTACGGGGAGGCCTCCTTCTGTTTCTAGGGTTGGAAGTAGATCACCTCGTCCAAATCGATGGG
>Ga0209123_1001123_pt1 | contig 28390 bp, 24 predicted proteins | sample BarGraIncu00431A_FD_184500 | JGI IMG/M metagenome (GOLD analysis project Ga0209123, IMG submission 184500) | Arctic peat soil microbial communities from Barrow, Alaska, USA - Barrow Graham LP Incubations 004-31A (SPAdes) (version 2) | ecosystem: Environmental > Terrestrial > Soil > Wetlands >...
ACGATGTAGGGTTGTACAATCTCACATTAAATTACGAGAAGTTAAACAATTAAAAGAAACCGCCGTGTGCGAGAGCATGCACGGTGGTGTGAGAGGGCGGGGGAGTAATCCCCCTACCTACTCGATTAATTGTTGTCTGAGTTTGATTTAATTGAATTCGATATCTATTCCAACACAATTTGCGTGAAATCGATATAAGGATCTATTGGAAAAAAAAGAAAAAATTATTTTGAGTGTCCGAAGAATTCCAATAGTTTATTCTAGTTGACAATGAGTATTTTACTTATGTCGAACTCACCTTAATTATAGACAGATAATTATTTTTCAAACTCGTTCTTAACCCGAACTCTGGTTATTTACTTCCGTTTGCCCTGTTGCATTTGTCAAGTATTCTAATTGGCATCTCATGGAAGTTAAATGCTTTTTTGTGTTCAACTTCCATCTATCCTAAGAAGTTAAAGCATATAAAAAAACTCCTTCTGATTTTTATCAAAAGGAGTCATTAATAAAGAATAAAGGTTAATTACAATCCAAACGTTTCAGCTACAGCTTTGCAAACTACTTTTCCGTTTACAATATTCAGCCCTTTTTTCAAATCATCATATTTATCACAAGCTTTTTCCCAGCCCATATTTGCCAGAAGGACTGCATAAGGCAAGGTTGCATTGGTTAGTGCCAGTGTTGACGTAAAAGGTACTGCACCGGGAATATTGGCTACACAATAATGCAAAATTCCGTCCACAGTATATACGGGATCAGTATGAGTGGTAGGATGCGAAGTTTCAAAGCATCCGCCCTGATCAATGGCTACATCCACCAATACCGATCCGGGTTGCATAAGTTTTAGCATGTCACGGGTAATAAGATGAGGTGCTTTTGCGCCTGGAATCAAAACTGCACCGATTACCAAATCGGTGTGTGGCAACATATCTTCAATATTCGAAGTAGTTGACATTAATGTATCCACATTGGCCGGCATAATTTCGCTGAGATAGCGTAATCGAGGCAACGAAATATCGGCAATTGTTACATGAGCACCCAGTCCGGCAGCCATCAAAGCAGCTTGTGTACCAACCACTCCACCTCCTAATACCAATACATTAGCCGGTTTTACACCCGGTACTCCACCCAACAAAACACCTTTTCCACCCTTAGGCTTTTCGAGGCAACGCGCACCTTCCTGAATGGACATGCGACCTGCCACTTCCGACATTGGAATCAACAATGGTAAGGTTTTGTCGACTTTCTCAACGGTTTCATATGCCAAACATACTGCACCGGTTTCAATCATGGCAAGAGTGAGTTCTTCGTTTGAAGCAAAATGAAAATAAGTAAAAATCAGTTGATCGGGGCGAATAAGCTTGTATTCGCTTTTAATTGGTTCTTTTACTTTCATAATCATTTCGGCAATGGCAAAAACCGCATCGGGTGTTTCTAATAACCTTGCTCCGGCTTTTTTGTATTGTTCATCACTGAATCCGCTATTTTCGCCGGCATGTGCTTCTACAAAAACTTCATGACCCTGTTGAACCAGTGTTTTTGTTCCACCGGGAGTCAAAGCCACACGACTTTCATTGTTTTTAATTTCTTTTGGAACACCAATTTTCATATTCTTTTTTTTAAAAAATTGAACTTCATTTTCTCAAATACAACCATTATATTAACTGTAATGGGTTGAATTTGCTGTAAAAATACAAGTTTAATTTCAATTTGTAACTTCCATTTAAAATTAATTGACAATAATTTCTAATTTAGTCATTAATTGCTTATTTATAAGGCATCATATCTTAGTTTCGAATTCGTTTAAGTTGAATTTATTTATGCCAGTTAGCCTAATAATTTGAATAGAAAACTTTAGAATATGGATAAAACAGCATTAAAAAACAATTGTAGATTACGAATTGTAAGTACGAACTAATTATTTTAGGTATTTCTCTAAAAAAGTGTCTTGCTCCCACAATAAATGCAGAATGTTTTCGCGAGCCACATAACTATGTTGTTCTTTAGGCAGTATAACCATGCGTGCAGGCGCTCCCAGACCTTTCAATGCTTGAAAGTATCGTTCAGTTTGAAGTGTAAACGTACCCGGATTGTTATCTGCTTCACCGTGAACCAATAGTATTGGCGTTTTCATTTTATCGGCATTCTGAAAAGATGACATGGTGTTATACACATTGGGTGCATCCCAATAGTTACGTTGCTCGTTTTGGAAACCAAAAGGTGTAAGTGTGCGGTTGTAAGCTCCGCTTCGGGCAATACCGCAGGCAAAAAGATTGGAATGAGTCAACAAATTAGCAACCATAAATGCCCCGTATGAATGACCGCCAACTGCCACTTTAGCACGATTGATATATCCCAATGAATCTACCGCATCAATAGCTGCTTTGGCATTTGATACCAGCTGTTCTATAAACGTATCGTTTGGTTCAGACTTTCCTTCACCGATAATTGGGAATGCAGCATCATCGAGCACTACATAACCGCGGGTTACCCAATACACAAACGATCCATAATAAGGAAATGTGAATTCATTTGGGTTGGCGGTACTTTGCCCGGCACTGTTCTTGTCTTTATACTCGGCCGGATAAGCCCAGATAAGTAAGGGTAACTTTTCCTTTTTTGTGCGGTCGTAACCGGCAGGTAAATACAATGTTCCCGACAATTCAACTCCATCAGTACGTTTGTATTTAATTACTTCTTTATAAACATCCTTGATGCTTTCGAACGGATTAGGGAAATGAGTAAGCTGTGTTAGTGAATTTTTCTTATATATGTTTCGGAAATAATAATTTGGGTACTCATTTTTTGACTGAACACGAACCAATACTTCTCCTTTTTTATAATCCTGTATATCGAAGATCTCTTCGATTTTATCTGTGTAAGCAGATTGATACAACCGCTTTGACTTTAAAGACTTTATATTTAATTCATCGATAAACGGATATTGTCCTTTAGGAGTATAACCATCGCCAATGCGATACAAGTTATCGTTTTCAATTGCCAATACATATTTTCCATACGTATTCTTCCGTGTTTCGAAATGGCCCGGATCGGAATATACATCCTGAAAATTACGGTCATTGATCACTTTCGGATTTTCTTCCGGTTTGGAAGGATTGATCAGGTATGTTTTCTCGTTTCGAGTATCGTACCATTCGTCTTCAAGAATGGCAACCGATTCATTACCCCAACTAATATTAGAATAACGTTGAATGGTTTTTGTAAGCAATGATGGTTGTTCAGTAAAAGGAGCTTTCCACTGATAAATTGCATCGCGGTAATCGGCTTTGGTTTGAGGATCGCCGCCGTCTAATGCTTCTACATAATACAATGTCGCCGGTTCGTCGGCACGCCAGTTCATATAACGTTTTCCTTTACGAACAGCCATAAATCCCTTTGGTAACACTTCCGAAAGTGGTACATCGTTTACTGTTTTTACTTCCATCCCTTTCGTATCATACACAACGGTAACCTGAGGAAAGCGATTAAGCGGTACGACATATGAAAACGGTTTGTGGAGGGTAGTGGTAAGCAGATAATTTCCATCCGGCGAAAACGATTCATCGGCATACATATCTTCACCCTTAAACAATTCAATTTTTCCTTCCAAATTAACTTTATATAACTCCGATGAAGCCAGTGTAATGAAATTGATTTCGTCCGAATTATTCTTTAATAAATCAGGATACGTCCGGTTTTGTGATTTTGAACCATTACTAACAGAAATAATTGGACCGTTGGGCAATTCTAACTTAGAATCAATCAATGCAGGTCTGTTTTTTGGCAATAATCGAACGAAAATCTCTTTACTGTCACGGTACCAGTTAATTGGATTACCCATGTTGGCATTTACAACTGGTTCGGTAAGCTTAGTTGCCTGTGCTGAAGGTACATCGAGTACCCACAATTCCACTCCTTTAGCAGCTGTAACTGTAAACGCTATCTTCTTTTCGTCGGGCGACCAGGTGATAAACGTAATACGCGGATTGACAGGAAGACCTTTTACCTGAACAGGTTCCATATCACTTACTTTTCTTACTTTCAGATTATTTATATAATTGATAGCCGAACCAATATTTGTAATCGGATTTATGCGAAGTCCACCCAAACTCATTTCCTGCTGGTTCAGGTCATCGAGGATTTTATAAGTACTTCGGTAACTCAGCAACATGTATTCCTTTTTAGTGTCGATTGATACTTGAGGAGCCCGTTCGTAATCGGCTAGCTTCATAATACTTGCTGGAGGTGTCTGATATTTCAGGTTTTCCTGTGCCATGCTGTTTGTTAGTGTCATTAATAGAATGATGAGGGTTGAAGTAAGTTTTTTCATCTTGTTGAATTTTAAATAAGCGATTGCAAATGTAAATATTTAAATCGGAAGTAAAAATACTTTATTTCATTTAAATGTCATAACTCTATAGGTGATTTTATTCACAAAGAACTTAAATATATAAATTACCTCCTTATTACAAAACATATTTCCTACATTTGTAACCCCTATTTAAAAACATAAAACACAAAATTCCCACTCATTACGATATGAAAAAACTTTTTACTTTCTTTCTTTTTACGCTTTCCCTTACGGTTTTTTCGCAAGCTCCAAATGGTTATTACAATGCAGCTGTTGGGAAAAATGATTCTACATTACGCGCAGCCTTTCAAGCCATTATTACCAATGGTGCAACCGATATTGGCTATGATGGATTATTGACAGCTTATGCCAAAACCGATCTAAATTCATCCGGCAAAATCTGGGATATGTATTCCAATTGTACTTTTAATTTTGGCACGCAACAATGTGGAAATTACTCTATTGAATGTGACTGTTATAACCGTGAACATACCTCACCTCAAAGTTGGTTTAATTCAGCCGCACCTATGGTTAGCGACTTATTCAATGTGTATCCGACTGATGGAAAAGTAAACGGTGAACGCAACAATTATCCTTACGGCGAAGTGGGTACAGCAAGTTATACTTCAGGCAACGGAAGCAAACTGGGAACTTCAAGTTTTGCCGATTATACGGGAATCGTTTTTGAACCAGTCGATGAATACAAAGGCGACTTTGCGCGTGCCTATTTTTATATGGCAACACGTTATGCTGGATTGTGTGAAAAATGGGCTTCCGGCGCCAATGTAATGTACAGTTATGCAAATTTGGGATTAACCACTTATTCAGTAAATTTGTTTCTGAAATGGAGCCGCCAGGACCCCGTAAGTGCGAAAGAAATCCTTCGTAACAATGCCGTATATGGTATTCAGAATAACCGCAACCCGTTTGTTGATAACCCCGGACTGGAAGAATATATCTGGGGAAATAAAAAAAATGCTACTTTTTCTTTGACTGTGATAAACACTCCTTATCTGGCTTCTCCAAGTAACAGAGCAACCATTGATTTTGGTAGAGTTGGCTTTCAACAAACCGATACGGCTTCGGTTGTAATTAAAGGTGTAAACCTAACCGGCGATTTGACGCTTGCGCTTACAGGAACGAATGCTTCTGCTTTTTCATTACCAGTTACCACTATTTCACAAGCTAATGCAACAGCAGGATATAAACTCATTATCAACTTTTCGGCTTTGGGCATGGGTTTACAAACCGCTCAACTTACCGTTTCAGGTGGAGGGATTACTGCCACTCAGGTTACCCTGAATGCCACTTCTGCAGATATGTTTACGGCATTAACTGCCACCAATATTACAAATCACAGCTTTATTGCCAACTGGTCTTCGTCGGCCAATGCAACCGGTTACACGCTAAATGTCTATTCATTTACCGGAAATGGAAGCAATGCTCCTAAAATATTATTGGAACAAGATTTTTTGAGTGGAATACCTGCAGGATGGACAACTTCAGGTTATGTGGGCACAACCGATTTGGCAAGTAATTTAAGACTTTCATCAGGTGCCAATTTCGGGAAAGTCACCACTCCGGCGTTGGACCTGTCAAGCAGAATTTCTGTTTTGTCTGTTAAGGCAAAAGCTTGGCCTAATGATGCTGCAGCTAAACTTTGTGCTTTGGCCGATGCGGATACGCTTGCCACTTGGCTAACGGGTGCTGATTATCAAACCTACACGGTCAATATCCCATTGAAAACAAGTACTTCTACCATTTCTTTATATGCTTTTGCGGGATCGGGACACCGGGTGTATGTGGATTATGTAAAAGTTGCAACCCAGGGCGTTGCTCAAACAGCCGAATCTGTAAGTAGATATCCTAGATCGGTTGGGAATGTATTAAACTACGCAGTAACTAATCTCCAAAGCGATTCAACTTATTATTATAAAGTTACTCCCGAAGGTAACACTACAACTGTTTCAGATCAGATTGCAGTTAGAACCCTAAAAACAAATACAGATGTAAACAATGTGCAAAACGATCCTGTTATATGGTCGAGTAATGCTTATGGTATTCGCATTCAACACTTACCGCAAGATTGTACCATTATCCTGTTAGATTTGATGGGAAAACAATTGCAGTCCGTTCAACATGTTTGTTCCGAACTCAATCTAAAATTGCAAGAGCAAGGAATTTATCTAATTCAGGTAATTCAAAATCAAAAATTTAAAATATATAAAGTCAAACTATAATTTTATTATTTCCATATCAGAAAATTAGTTTAAAAAAATAGTTGAAGTTTTTTGGAGATATTAAAAAGGTTCTTTATCTTTGATGACGAAAATTGTCAATAACAAAAAAAATGTCGGATAGCTTAAAGTTCTATTTTTCAGAACTATAAACTCTTGACTGATCTGAAAAAATTGTTTGTCAAAATTTTAATTCTATCAGTTGGGCTTCAGATAATCATACAAACGATTCAAATTCGTTAAATTCATGGATTCCTTTTACAGCATTTATTGAAACAATGGCATATAATGCATACAACCAATAATTAAAAAATCATGAAAAAAGCAACAATCTTTATCACAATTTTGATCATGTCAATGTCATTTACGGCAAAATCAGCAGAGTTGATAGGTGGCTTAGTTTTTCCGGATTATCAATTAGGCAAAGTTTATTTTAAGAATACAGGAATTGTAGATGCGTATTTAAATTATAGTATAATTAACAAACAAATGCTTTTCAAGCGTAATGAGCAAGTTTTAGCATTAGGGCTTGTTGAGACAATTGATTCAATTGTAATTTCTGGCCGGACTTTTATTTATCACGAAGATGAAGAGTTTTTAGAGAAAATAGCATCAGATAATGGCAATTTATATATTCAATATATTGCAACCATGATAATAAAAGGCAAAGAGGCTGGGTTTGGCGGTTATTCCCAAGTATCCAAAGTTACCTCCCTTAGTTCAATTGGTGTTAGTGGCGATGGTAGTGGCGGTGATTTGGGAAGAAAAGACTTTGTGAGCGGATTATCAACAAATGATCAGACAGAGGCAAAAATCAGCACAGCATTTTGGTTGAAACGTGGCAATAGTTTCACCAGATTAATAACAAAAAATTCAGTTATCAATTTTTTCCCAAAAAGCAAAAAAAATCAAATTCAGTCCTATTTTGATACGCATAAGGTCAATTTTGAGTTATTAGACGATGTTAAGGAATTAATGGCATATTGCTATTCTTTATAGTTTTTAGTTAATCAAAACTTTTAATAATAAATCAGAAAAATCATCATACAATATCAATATGAAAAAAGCAACAATCACCCTCATTATTTTCTTACTATCCATGTCATTCACTGCAAAATCAGCCGAAATAACTGGCGGTTTAATATTTCCAGATTTTCAATTAGGGAAAGTGTATTTCAAAAATACATCCATTATTGATGCTTATTTAAACTATCATATTGTTAACAAACAAATGCTTTTCAAGAATAAAGATGAAGTTCTGGCATTAGGATTAGTTCAAACAGTTGATTCAATTGTAATCTCAGGTCGGGTTTTTGTTTATCACGAAGATGAAGAGTTTTTAGAAAAAATACCTGTTGGTAAAGGTTTTATATATATACAATATATTGCAACATTGCTTACAAAAAGCAAAGAAGCTGGGTTTGGTGGTTATTCACAGCTTTCAAATACGAAATCCATCAGCTCTTTAAGTGATAATGGAGAATCGAGTAGTGGACGTGTAGATTTGACTTCTAAAGAATTATTAGATGCGAAAATTAGTACAACATTCTGGATAAAAAACAAAAACAATTTTAGCAAACTAACTTCAAAAAATCAGGTTCTTAATGCTTTTCCAAAAAACAAAATTCTTATCCAATCTTATTTTGATACTCATAAGGTTAATTTTGAGGTTTTGGGTGATGTCAAAGAACTATTTACCTATTGCTATTCACTTTAGTATTTAAAGGATTTTATTTCAAGTGATTTAAGAAGTATAATAATTTATTTAAAATACAACTTAATCACTGATGTCAATATTATTGTTAGCACTTTCTTTTATTTCTCATTTAATCAAGTTTTGTGCACACCGCATTTTTTTGCTACTTTTGCACAAAATTTGATTATGACTTTTGACATCGTTATTATCGGATACATTGCGGGTTTTTGTACGGCAGTTGCTCAATTTCCACAAGCTGCGAAAGTAATTAAAACCGGAGAAACCAAAAGTATTTCGATAGGAATGTATTCAATAATGACATTGGGCATTTCTTGTTGGTTATTATATGGTATTTTGCTTCAAAATTTACCTATGATTTTGGCTAACGGAGTTTGTCTTATACCTTCTCTCTATATACTTTACATCACAATTCGTAATATTCTCAGAACTAATACAGAAAAATTATGAGAAAAATTCAAATTATTAACGGTCCAAATTTAAATTTACTTGGAACGCGCGAACCGTCAGTTTATGGTAATCAAACCTTCGAAGCGTATTTTCAAGAACTTAAATTACTTTTCCCTGAAGTGCATCTGGATTATTTTCAGTCAAATATGGAAGGTGCGCTTATTGATAAAATTCAAGAAGTGGGTTTTACGTACGATGGTATTATTCTAAATGGTGGTGCTTATACACATACTTCCATTGCCATTGCAGACGCCATTCGGTCCGTTACAGTTCCTATAATTGAAGTTCATATTTCTAACGTATTTAAACGCGAAGAGTACCGCCATCATTCCTATTTATCGGAAGTTTGTAAAGGTTGCATTATAGGTTTTGGTATGGATTCATACCGTTTGGCGGTAGATGCTGTATTACATTTCTGATAAATATAATCGAAAAATAAATTATTCGAAATTAGTTTTTAAAAAGATAAATTAAAAAAGTTTTTATGTCTAAATCAACCAAAATTGTCGCTACAATTAGCGACTTACGTTGCGAAGTGGATTTTATCCGTGAATTGTTTAATGAAGGTATGAATGTTGTTCGAATGAATTCGGCTCACTTGCAAGCTGAAGGATTTCTGAAAATTATCAACAATGTTCGAGCTGTAAGTAATCAGATAGCCATTTTGATGGATACAAAAGGACCAGAAGTTCGCACCACAGCTGTAGAGAATGATAATATCTCTTTGAAAACAGGAGATATGTTAAAAGTTATTGGAAATCCAGATTTAATTTCAACTCACGAATGTATTGCGGTTAATTATCCATACTTTGTACGCGATTTGAAAGTAGAAGACAGCATATTATTTGATGATGGTGAAATTGATGTAAAAGTTGAATCGAAAGATGAAAACTACTTGTATTGCAGAGTTCAGAATGATGGAGATTTGGGAAGTCGCAAAAGTGTAAATGTTCCAGGGGTTAGAATTAACCTGCCATCATTAACCGAAAAAGATCGTAAAAATATTTTGTTTGCAATTGAAAATAACCTTGATTTTATTGCACATTCATTTGTACGTAATAAACAAGATTTAATGGATATTCAAAAAATTCTGGACGAACATAATAGTCCGATAAAAATAATTTCAAAAATTGAAAATCAAGAAGGTGTTGACAATATTGATGAAATTTTGCTTCATACCTATGGTGTGATGATAGCTCGTGGTGATTTAGGAATTGAAGTTGCACAAGAAAAAATTCCAGGAATTCAGCGTCGGTTAATTCGTAAATGTGTTATGGCACGTAAACCGGTAATCGTTGCGACACAGATGCTTCACACCATGATTAAAAATCCACGTCCTACACGAGCTGAAATTACAGATATTGCAAATGCCATTTATTATCGCACTGATGCTTTGATGCTTAGCGGCGAAACTGCTTATGGAAAATATCCGGTCGAAGCAGTTCGTACTATGGCAAAAGTGGCAAAAGAAGCAGAAAAAACGAAAATGGTAGAAAATGACATTCCTGTTAATATCGGCACAAATGACATTACTTCTTTCCTAGCAAATTCTGCTAACGAAGCCAGCATCAAACTCGGCACAAAAGCCATGATTACTGATACTTATACCGGAAAAACAGCATTGAACTTATCGGCATATCGTAGTACTAATCCAATTTTGGCTTTGTGTTATCATGAACGTTCAACCCGTCAATTAGCATTGTCGTACGGTGTTTTCCCTATTTATCAAGAAGAAAAAGGAAATACACAAAAGTATTTCATAGCAGGGCTACAAGAATTTATTAGACTCGGCATGCTTAAACCCGAAGATTATGTAAGTTATCTTAGCGGAAGCTTCGGTTCAGGTTTTGGAACTTCATTTCTGGAGATCAATCAGGTTAACAAAATCTTTGAATCCCGCGAGAAATATTTGTTACCTAATTTTTGATTGCCATTCAATATTATATTCCTTCGCATTTATTAGGAATCTTTATTTAACGCAGAATATAACTTCTGCGTTAATTGTTCGTTATATAAAAAACGATAATAATCTGAATTTCAGGTTGTTTAATTAAATTATGTATTAAAAAGTATTATATGAAAAAAATTGTTTTAAGTTTTGTTTTGTTTGTTTTGACAGCACCTCTTTTTGCCGGAGGAAGTATTAAAGGAATTATTGTAGATGCTACTGATCGAAGCAATTTAGAATATGTAAATATCACATTATTAAAAGACAGCATATTAAAACCAGTTGTTATGGGAGTTACTGATTCTAAAGGTGCATTTATGTTTCCAACCACTGAAGACGGTAATTATACATTAAAAATTAACTTTGTTGGCTTTACTTCTGTAAATAAATCAATCACAATTGCAGGCAATACCGTCAATCTTGGAACTATATATTTAAAAGAAAATTCCAAAAAACTTGGCGAAGTAGAAGTTGTAGGACAAGGTTCGCAAATGCACTTTGATATTGACAAAAGAGTATTTTCAGTTGATAAGAATATTGCTGCAGATGGGGGTTCTGCCTCTGATGTGCTAAAAAACATTCCTTCGGTAACCGTTGACAATCAGGGAAATGTTTCGCTTCGAAAAGATGGAAATGTGGAAGTTTGGATTAATGGGAAAGCCTCGGGTTTGACAGCCGATAACCGCGCTCAGGTTTTACAACAAATGCCTGCCGAAAGCATTGAATCTATTGAGATTATGACCAATCCTTCAGCAAAATATAGTCCTGAAGGTTCCGCCGGTATTATCAATATTGTCATGAAACAAAATCGTAAAGCCGGTTATTATGGAAGCATTTCAGCCGGTGCAATTTATCCGGATGGTGGAAAATTAGGTAAAAATGTTGGTGCCAGCATTAATTACAGTAGTAGTAAATTTGATGCATATGTAAATTTAGGTTACAGAAACATGTCTTCTGTTGGTGGTGGTAAAACAGACCGTTATAATTATATTGGAACAGATACAACTTTGTTGAGTCAGAACAATTCAACTAACTCGTCTTTTTCAGGATTATTTATACGTGGAGGGTTTGATTACAAACCTGATAATAAAAATACGTATAGTATTTCTGGATTTGGTATGGCAGGCGACAACAATCAGTCTACTTTCACCCATAATGTATTAGCGAATAATTTGTTAAGTAATGCTATTGTATTACGCAATTATACTCAGGATAATTCAGGGTCTGGTACACGTCCAAGTTTAAATCTAAATTTTGATTATCGTCACGATTTCGACAAAAAAGGGACTTTTCTTACCGGAACAGCTTCGTATTCAAATCATAACCGAACTGGAAGTCAAACTTATGTACAAACAGATTTGGTAAATATGATTCCTAATTCAAATATTACTCAATTAACTGATGGTAAAAATACTGAATGGGATTTCAAATTGGACTATACCAATAAGTTAACAGAAACCAGCAAGTTGGAGGCAGGTTGGGAAAGTACTTTGAGTAATCTGTTGAGTACTACTTCAGGAATAAACAATCTTACAAATTCAACATTTATTCCTTCGTATTTTAATACATTTAACTACAACGAACAAATCCATGCTGCTTATCTAACGTTTGGGAATAAAATAAACCAGTTTACATATCAACTAGGTTTACGTGGAGAAATATTAACTAAGGAGTCTACTAACATAACTAAAGTTGGAATTACTTCAATAGATACTACTCAGGTTATTTCTCCAAAATCCTTTTTTCATATTTTCCCGAGTTTCTATCTGTCATATGCTTTGCCAAACGATGAAGAAATTCAATTTAATTACAGCAACCGTGTGAATCGTCCACGTGGAAACCAAATTAATCCATACAAGAATTTCTCCGATTCAACCAATATTTCTTATGGAAATCCTGACTTATTACCACAATACTCAGCTTCGTTGGAATTGAATTACATTAAAACATGGGGCGCACAAACACTTTCAACTTCATTGTATTATCGATCAACTGATAATGTAATTGAAGCAGTACACTTTTTGCATAACGGAGTGATGGAAAGTACATATTTGAATATTGCCAAAGCACAAAATACAGGATTGGAGCTGATTTCCAAAAACCGGCTTTTTAATTTTCTAAGTCTTACATCAACACTTAACTTGTATTATAGCACGTTGGATTCGGCAACTTATGTAAATCCTTATAATACTTTAATTAAAACATCAATTCCGGGACAAAATAATTTTTCATGGAGTGCCAATATTATGGCTAATGTCATGTTAAGCAAAACTTTTTCAGGACAAATTACTGCAGAGTATGAATCTCCGGAGTTAATTGCTCAAGGAACCCGAAATGCACAATTCGCAATTGATTTGGGATTACGAAAAACATTTTTTGATCGGAAACTAAGTGTCAGTTTGAACGTAAGAGATTTGCTCAATTCAAATAAAAACAATCAAACTATTTCCGGAAGTGGATTTTATCAAAATTCATCTACCTATTATCATGGTCGGATGTTTGGTTTGACAGTAAGTTATAATTTTGGGAACATGAAACCCAAACCAACTGATATGAAAAAAGAAGGTCAAAATCAGGACATGAATATTGATTCTGCTGAATAAGAAAGAGGATTTTGTTAATTATATGAACGCTAATGTCTTTTGTCTAAAAGCAAAAAAACATTAGCGTTTCTTTAATTTCTTCTTCTAAACTCCCCACACACCAAAGCAGTAGCCACAGCCACATTAAGCGACTCGGATGTAGTTTGACCTAAAGGAAAATTAGGAATCAACAATCTTTCTGTGATAAGATTTTCAATTTCTGACGAAATGCCGTTTCCTTCATTTCCCATCACGATAATTCCATTGTGAGTGAGAGATTTATTGTAGATATTTTCTCCATTCATCAAAGTACCGTAAATGGGTATTTCTGTTTTAAAATTTTGAAGAAATTCTTCTAAATTAACAACATGGACTTTGACTCTTGCCAATGCTCCCATGCTGGCTTGAACTGTTTTTGGATTGAAAGCATCAGCTGAATGTTCCGAACAAAAAATATTTGTAATTCCAAACCAATCGGCAATTCGTATAATTGTACCCAAATTACCCGGATCCTGAACATCGTCCAATGCTAAACTTAATTTATGGCTTAATTCTTGTTTATCCCAATGATATTCCGGTTTTTCAAACACTGCTAAAACTCCTTGTGGACTTTTGTGATTGGAAATTTTATTGAATTCTTCAGCATTTAATTCAATTATTTCATCAGCATTGAATTTATGCAGGTTCAACCAATCATTAGTAGCTACAAGCGTAGAACACCGAAATACGGGTGCTAAATCAAGTACAAGTTTTGATCCTTCGGCCACAAATAATCCAGTTTCGTCTCTGAATTTCTTTTGAGACAAACTGTTAATCAACTTTATTTTAGTTTTAGATAACATCTGGTTTAAATTAGTCATTTATACAATTTCAATTTGGAATTTTTTAATCCTAAAGGATTAAGAAACGATATTTTTAAGGCACAAAACTAGCAAAGAAAACTTTAAAAAGCTATATTTGCAAATTAATTTTATTTCTTTTATGAGCAAGGATATTAAATTTCGGCTTTTAAATACATTTTTAGTTTGTATATTAATATTGTCATCGTGCAATTTAACCAAGTTTGTGCCGGAAGGTGAGTATTTGCTTAACAAAGTCAGCATTCAAACCGACAACAAAGATATTAAACGTGAAGATTTGAAAGAATATCTTCGTCAAACGCCTAACGCAGCTGTTTTTGGAGCTTTCAGAATGCAATTAGGGGTTTATAGTCTGGCTGGTAAAGATACTACAAAATGGTTTAACAGAACACTTAAACGAATTGGCGATCCTCCGGTGATTTATAATTCTTCGCTTACATCCCTTTCGGTACAGCAACTTCAACTGGTAATACAAAACAGAGGATATGTGAATGCAAAAGTAACCAGTAATGTTATAACAAAAAATAAAAAAGCAGATGTCATTTATACAGTCAATTCCAATTTACCTTATAAATTGCGCAATTATAAGATTGACTTAAAGAATGATCTATTAAAAGAAATTGCGTCTGACACTACAAGGTCACTCATTCGGTCGAATATGCTTTTTAATACTGATATATTTAACGCTGAACGTGAGCGAATTACTACCCGGTTTCGTCAACAGGGATATTATAATTTCAATAAAGAATTTCTAACATATTTGGCCGACAGCACGTTGAATTCTCACAAAGTTGATGTTACGCTAACGCTAAGTGATAATATGCAACGAAACAGCGATTCAATAAATAAAGTTATTTTCAAACAATTCAGCATTCGGAAAGTAATTTTTTATACAAATTCCGATGCTAATATTACCACTGATTTAGAAAATAAAGTTGCGCTTGATACTGTCCAGTTTCGTGATTTTGTTTTAGTCACTCCCCAAAAAAGGATTCTTAAGCTGGATGCACTTGTTCAGAATACGTATATCAATCCAAAAACATTGTACAGTGATGAAGCTGTTGAGCGAACCTATTCTGCATTAAACTCGTTAGGTCCGATCAAATATGTAAATATAAGCTTCAAAGAAATCGAAAATAATCAGCTCGATTGTTATGTAATTGTGATCCCATCTAAAGCAATTTCATTTTCCACTGAAGCTGAGGCAACTTATACCGCCGGTTATTGGGGAGTTGCAGGAAATGTAAGCACTACTAACAGAAATATCTTCAAAGGTGCTGAGAGTTTATCATTGCTTGGTCGTGTAGCGTTGGAATGGCAAAACGGTGTATTGGCGCAAGAATATGGAGCGCAAGTTGGTTTAAAATTCCCTCGATTTATACTGCCATTTGCAAGTTATGATTTTAAACGGAATATTCACGCCAATACTGAATTCACCAGTGCTTTCAGTTATCAATTTCGTCCGGGTGAATTTACTACCACCAACGTGGGAGCGGGTATTAATTATTTGTGGAACAGACAGCAGTATCGACATAGTTTCCAGTTGTTTGATTTAAGTTATGTTCAATTTCACATTGAACCAGCTTTTAGAGACAGTTTTTTAAATCCGACAAAGCCGCGTTTTAACCCATACAACTATGAGGATCATTTCATTATGCGTATGGGGTATTCAGGCTCATATACCACTTTCAACGTAAATAATCCTTTACAAGATTATAATGTAGCACGTTACTCCATTGAATCATCCGGTATCTTTTTAAATTTAATGAGCAGAATAACGGGTGCTAAACCTGATTCTACAGGTTCTTATAAATTGTTTAATATCCGGTATGCCCAATACGTTAAGGGTGAGTTTAATTTTACGCATCATCAAATTTTCGACGAGAATAACCGGTTTGTATACCATTTTGATGTGGGACTTGGCATTCCTTATGGAAATGGCGATGTAATTCCTTTCGAGAAACGGTTTTACAGCGGAGGAGCCAACAGTGTGCGCGGTTGGAGCGAAAGTACGTTAGGACCCGGTGTTTATAAAAGAATTTCCGGCTTACCAAGAGATTTCAATCAGGTAGGCGATATCAAATTAGATATGAATCTGGAATACCGAACCAAAATGTTTTGGATTATGGAAGGGGCACTTTTTCTTGATGCCGGCAATAACTGGACTATTAAGGATTATGCTACCCAACAGGGTGGAGCTTTCCATTTTAATACTTTCATGAATCAAATTGGCTTTGCGTATGGTGCAGGTCTTCGCTTAGACGTTAAATTTTTTATTATTCGGTTCGATCTGGGTGTAAAATTATTCAATCCCGTTTTAAGCAGGCTTCAACAATGGCGAATCAATCCTACCTGGGACGATATGGCACTACATGTTGCCATAGGTTATCCTTTCTGATTTGAACATTATTGTTTTCCAATAAATTATAAGAAAAATCCTTAAGTCGGTTGCTTGGTTACGACTAACTATAAAAAAAGCAGAATCGAGGAGGTTCTGCTTTTTTAGTGTGGTTCTTTCTATCTCAATTCTTCTTCAAATCAAATTTTACCAGACGAATTGAATTACCGGATGCTCCTTTTAGTTTTACTACGCTATAAATGCTACCTTTATAAAACTTGAAAACCGAAGGATTGATCTTTAAATCGTATTTATCAGATACGAAGCTCGAAGTAGCTATCTTAGTTCCCTGGCTGTCGTAAGTATATACATCAAACTTATTGGAACCTTGCTCGCGGGTGAATCTGAAAAGCAAAATATTATTTTCTGAATCTACTATCATTTCTGAGAAGTATGGTAGGTTGGTTGGATAATTAGCCGGATTGCGAATTTTCTCAAGCTGTTGTTTACATTGCGCATTGAAATCATCCAAGTAAGCTTTATCGGTAGTTTTACTTTTATATTCAGTTTCTAATTTTTTTAGCACACTTACTGACTTCTCATAAGATTTTTCCTTATCTTCTTTTGTAAATGCCTCAGGTTTTATATCCGGATTAAATTGTCGTATTATTTTTCCGGTATTATCAAGAATTTCAACTTTACCACTTTCGGGATAAGCTACTACCAGATTTTTATTGGCAGTAGTTGCAAGTCGTGGTTTATAGAATCCTAAAGACATATACGGACTACTAATATTTATTATTTCACCTTTTTTCTGAACTTTACCATCTTTATCAGTAAAGTTATATGGGTGAATGCAGATGTTTTTGTCAGATTCATAAGCTTCGAATTCAGATGCAATAATTTTCTCTTTTCCATCATTAAAGTTAAGTAATGAAATAATTCGATTATAACTATTTTTTGCTGATGCATATCCCAGAATGGCTATTATTCCGTTACTCAGTGGTACTGTTCCCAGCGGCATATATTTCAATTCTAAGGTTTTTATCCAGTTACCATTTAAATCAAAGAAATGTAAACGTCCATCTGCAGACGATGTATAAAGATACTTACCCTCTAGAATATCTTCTACGTTAGGTGTAAATTTAAAGTCAGATGCCTTTTTCCCTTTCTGTCCAAACTCTTTTAAGAATTTTCCATTTTTATCAAACTTAGAAATTGAATGATGTGTATGAAGGCTCATAAAAATTGATCCATCAGGGGCAATTACTATTTGCTTATTAATTCCAAAAATTTTTTCTCCCCAATTTATTTTCTTATAATCAGTAAATAGCTTATTCCAATCAGTGTTTTTAGCATATTCAGCATCGGGTATAAGTTTTATTTCTCCACTTTTATAAAGGCTGGACAGTTGCTGCGACCATATAGTTGCTGATACGAACAGCGTGGCTATAAAAAGAACTCTTCTCATATTATTTGTTTTAATTGGTTTCACATTTAATCACTTTTCCATTCTCGTCGGTAACGGTAGTAGTAATCATATTCTCCTGAAAAGCCGTGTTTGCATCCACGCTGTTGCTGGTTTCATACATCATTACTGCTTCTGGTGTTGGTTTATAATCTTGTTGGGGCTTATCTCGCATTTTCACCAAGATAATAGCCGGAATCAGTACCGCTGCCACTTTCACCCAAAGGGGAATTCGCCTGTTTATTCTCTTTTGAGACTTTGTTTTCACTGGAAGTTGAAATTCAGGGATCCGCTCCGGCAATATCGCAGCATTGTTTAGTAAATCTTTTATCCCTAATGCGAGTAACCTTTGATCAGCGTATTTTTCAGCACAGTAAGGACAAGTTTCGATGTGGAGTTTATATTGCTGCATTTTGTTGGCAGATAATTCTCCATCGATTAATAGTTGAATTTGATTATTTGTTAAGCATTTCATCATACTGGTTTTTAAGTAATGTTTTAAGTTTTTCGAGGCTTCGTGACAGACTTTTCCCAATGGAACTAAACCGGATTCCGCTAATCTCAGCAATTTCTTTATACGAAAGTCCTTCGGAATAAAGAATTACTATTATGCGTTCATTCTCTTTTAATTTAAACAGAGCACGTTGGAGAATAATCTGTTGTTCTGCGTTTTCAATTTGAGTATCAATAGAATCGGTTGTACTCGTTTCCAAGTCGTTTATTTTATCAATAGAATGGGTTTCCTTATTCCTGCTAAGTGTATTCAGGCAAGCATTGGTTGCCACTTTATAGAGCCATGTCTTTGGATACAAAACCACCACTCCGGCCTCTATTTGCAAATAGAGTTTCACGAAAACATCTTGTACAATATCATCGGTTTCGTGGCTGCCCAATGTAAACCTGGACACCAAGCGGAAAACCGTAGGGTAATGTTGCTGATATATCTCGTTGAATTGTTCCAATGAATAGTGATTTTACTAATAGACACGCAAGGTAGGAATTTTGTGACAAATGGAGAACAGTCTCTTTTAAAAACGAAAGGCCACCAATTTCTGAGTAGCCCTACATAAATACTTATCGAATTTCAGTTATCTTTTACGAATTTTCTTTCTCTCAATCCTTGATATGTTCATCAACCACATAGTGAAACGCATCAGTAAGTTCTTTTACAGTTTCGCCTTCGAAGATAACTAAATCATTTATTCCTTCAATTTTTCCAAAAAACACATTATCGTCGGCAGAGAAGTGAACACTGCCGATAAAACCTTTATAATTCAAGACATCTTTCATCTTTTTGCCTCCTTTAAATAAAAGTGTTATTATTTAGCTATAAAAAATTTTCCGATTTATTTCTTTCCCTTTGCCAGCACCACCAAACCTACAATCAATGGAATAACAAAATTCACCACCCAAATGCACATTCCGGCTAAAGCAATACTAACCACCTGACCGGAGAAAACACCGATAACTAACACAGCATACGAGCTGCGCACAGCCACATCCGAAAAGGCAAACGACGGTGTAAATGTAATAAATAAATACATGGTTGGAATGGAAATGATTGCTTGCCACGCAGTTAAATCAACACCAAAAAACCACAGCATAAAGAAAAACTGAATACAAAAAACCACATATCGTACAAGCGAAATAAACATTATTTGCAATAAATCCTTTTTAGAGTAGGAGGAAAGACAATCGGTAAATGCATTTATTTTTGCAGCATTCCGACTTTGTTTGAGCATTCGGCTAAATAGTGGTAGCATGAAATAAATTAATCCCAAAAGCACCAAACCTGTCGCCAGTATCCATAAATACAGACTTGTATTTATTTCAATTCTTTTATCGTAAGCACTTACAAACAAAGCACAAGCAGGAACGCCGCACAAAACCAGAATAATATTTTGTGTCAGACTATTTACCAAACCCAGCATTACTCCAGCTTTCCGGTTATCCGCATGAAGATACAGCACTCGTCCCACCAATTCCCCTACCCGGTTAGGGGTCAGAAATCCGGTGGTGATTCCCACTAACACACCTTTAAGAGCATCGCGTAGATATATCGGTTGGACTTTCGATACCAATTGCTGCCATTTAAAGGCTTCAAGCAACCAATTAAGCGGTAGCAGAACGAAAACACCCGCCAACCACCAGAACTGCGAAAACGAAAGTTGCTTCCATTGAGCATTGAGTTCATTATATTGATTAAAGGTAAGAAGCTTGTAAGCAAGGAATAAAAACGCTGCTGGCAAAACTATCCATTTTAGCAAAGACACCCAACTCCCGAATGGAATTTTCAAAGAGGCATACTTGTCAAAACGAGAAGCTCCTGAGTTACTCATTAGTTACGTCCTTTTTTTGGGATTGTTATGATTTTTCGGAGCTTTAAATGTGTATTTCTTTTGAGAGAAATAGCTAATCAACACACAAAAGAAAGTAGCCACCACTTGCGATGGTGTTGTCCAGAAATGAAATCCATCAACCAATATCTTCAGAAAGAAAGCATTTATCCCCAGGTTGGCAATTGCAACTACAAAATACCTGTATAGTTGTATGCGTCCCTTTAAGTCGGATTCGGTGAATGTTACATATTTCTGCAGTAAAAAACCGAAAAACGTAGAAACAGGAAAAGTGATAACCAACGTACCAATGTGCGAACTAAAAGTAAAGAATCCCAGCGGCAACATTTGCTGTTCTAAAACATAATTATATACAAGGAAATACAGAACTAAAGAGAAACCAACATTAATAGCACCTGTAAAACCGTACCGGAAAAATTGCAAGGTCATGTACTTGCTAAAAGGAGGATAAAAAAAATCGATTACACGGCAAATACGACGACCTATGGATATAAATTCCTTTCTCATTCGGATGACTTTGGTTGATTCTGATTGGGTTATTCTGTTGGTAAAGTCGAAATAATGAACAATTTTAGTTACTTTTGTGTGCCTTCTGAAAGGCATTAGACATACACTGCTGTGCAAAGATAGTATTTATGAATTGACAAATAACAATTGATAATTGACAATTTCGCAGCAACCATTTTTTTAACCCAAATTACATCGTTTAGCAGCCCTATGAATCAGGTAAGAGCCAAAAAATATCTCGGTCAACATTTTCTCAAAGATATGGGAATAGCTGCCCGCATAGCCGATAGCCTGATACTCGACGGCAAGACTTCCGTCCTCGAAATTGGTCCTGGAATGGGTGTTCTCACTCAGTTCTTACTCCAAAATCCACTTATTGACCTCACCACTGTGGAACTCGATAAAGAATCGGTGGAATATCTTCACCAACACTATCCACAACTTCGTGTCATTGAAGCCGACTTTCTGAAACTTGATTTAAAAACTATCTTCACGGATAAATTCTGTATAATCGGTAATTTCCCCTATAATATTTCCAGTCAGATTTTCTTTAAAATGCTCGACAACAAAGATTCCATTCCCTGTCTGGCCGGTATGATTCAGAAAGAAGTGGCTGAACGTATTGCCGCTCCGGCAGGAAGTAAAACTTATGGCATTTTAAGCGTGCTTATGCAGGCGTATTATAAAATTGAATACCTTTTTACAGTAAATGCAGATGTTTTTGATCCACCGCCAAAAGTTCAATCGGCTGTCATTCGGTTTACCCGTAATGATGTTTCAAAGATTGATTGCGACGAACAACTGTTTAAAGCCGTGGTGAAAACATCGTTCAACCAACGTCGCAAAACGTTGCGTAATTCCCTGAAACCGCTTGTTGAAGCCGGTCACCCTATGTATGCCGATCCTATTTTCGATTTACGTCCCGAGCGACTTGATGTAGCTGCATTTATTGACCTAACTAAACGGGTGGGAAAAGCTTTAGCTACGAAATAAAACGGGTAATGTACCTCGTTACATAATTACAAACATCATCTATCTTCTGTAACTAAACCATTTTATAAAAAAAATTGTTAGAAATAGAAATGATAAAGTTTCAATAATATTTATAGTTTTACTTTTATCGGTTAGAACGTTGTTAGAATTCGTTTTTATAAATAATCATAATAAGATTTTACATCAACAAACATTAGCCATCAAAGAAATCGAAAGTGAATTATCTGGTTTCAATGCTTTATGATTTTGCTTTTGCTAATTCTGTATTAATAATAATTTCAAATTTATTAAAAATGAAAAAACTTCATGTTACACTGGTTTTATTATTTTTCGTGTGTGTAAGTAGCATTTTTGCACAGTCGAAGTATCAGATTACCAACAAAATCACCATTGGAGGTGATGGTGGATGGGATTATTTAAGCATGGACGTTGCAACTTCCAGGTTGTTCGTTTCGCATGGCAACGTAGTAAATGTTGTGGATGTTGCAGCAGGTAAATTAATTGCCACTATTCCCGACACAAAAGGTGTTCACGGAATTGCACTGGCTAATGACCTGAATAAAGCCTTTATCAGCAACGGACGTGACACATCAGTTACAGTTATTGACCTTAAAACGTTGAATTTTATTGCCCGTGTAAAAGTTACCGGCAATAATCCCGACGCCATTCTTTACGATCCATTTTCGCACAAGGTATTTACATTCAATGGTAGAAGTTCAAACTCCACGGTTATTGACGCCGTTACAAATAAAGTTATCGGAACAATCGCCCTTAGCGGTAAACCGGAATTCCCTGTAACCGATTCGAATGGGAAAATTTATGTAAATATTGAAGATAAAAGCTCCATCAGTGCCATTGATGTGAAAACTTTAAAGGTGCTGCAAACATGGTCAATTGCACCTGGAGATGGACCAAGTGGTTTGGCATTTGATGTAAAAAACCATCGTTTATTCTCAGTTTGCGGAAATAAATTATTGGTTGTGAGCAATCCTGAAAGTGGGAAAGTAGTTACTACTGTGAAAATTGGCGAAAATGTAGATGGTGTTTCATTTGATGCTTCTCAAAACAGAATATATACTTCGAATGGTGACGGCTCAATGACTATTATTCAGGAAAAAGATGCCGATACCTATACAGTGTTAGAAACATTCCCAACTGTAAGGGGTGCAAGAACCATAACGCTGAATTCAAAAACCCACAAACTTTACTTACCGGCTGCAGAATACGGTGAAACTCCAGCTGCCACGGATCAAAATCCAAGACCGAGAGCAACTATGAAACCCGGATCATTTATGGTTCTTGAAGTTGGTTTAAAATAATTTGTATTTCAGCAAATTAAAAAATACGAATTGAAATAGTTGTAAACAACTATATGTCTCAAAATAAAAAACCCATGCAACGTTGCAGTCGCATGGGTTTTCGTTTTATATATATAGAATCCACAGGGTTGCGCCTGCGGGAAGATAGTTCTTCATTAATTGACAGTGGACAATGTATAATTCAACTATCAACTATCAACTGACAATTGAATTACATCATTCCACCCATTCCGCCGCCCATCGGCATTTGTGGAGCAGGAGCATCTTCTTTCTTTTCAGTTATTACGCATTCTGTTGTCAGGAACATACCAGCAATAGAAGCTGCATTTTCCAGCGCTACACGGCATACTTTAGCAGGATCGACTACACCGGCTGCAAAGAAGTTTTCGTAGGTATCAGTTTGAGCATTGTAACCAAAGTCATCTTTACCTTCGAGTACTTTCTGAACTACCACTGCACCTTCTTTACCGGCATTGTAAACAATCTGGCGCAAAGGTTCTTCAATGGCGCGTTTAATGATTTCGATACCGGTTTGTTCATCATCGTTCAACGCTTTTATATTTTTCAACGAAGAAATTGCACGAATGTAAGCTACGCCGCCACCTGGCACGATACCTTCTTCAATAGCTGCACGCGTTGCACTCAATGCATCATCCACACGGTCTTTCTTTTCTTTCATTTCAATTTCGGAAGCAGCACCAACATAGAGAACCGCCACACCACCCGACAATTTAGCTAAACGTTCCTGAAGTTTTTCACGGTCGTAATCCGAAGTTGTAGTAGCAATTTGTGCTTTAATTTGAGAAACACGGGTTGCAATAGCTTCTTTTGTTCCGGCACCGTTCACAATTACAGTGTTGTCTTTGTTTACAGTCACTTTTTCGGCAGTTCCCAACATTTCAAGAGTAGCTTGTTCCAGTTTAATGCCTTTTTCTTCGGAGATAACGATACCACCGGTCAGGATAGCAATGTCTTCGAGCATTTCTTTCCGACGATCGCCAAATCCGGGAGCTTTCACAGCACATATTTTCAGGTTAGCACGCAAGCGGTTTACTACCAAGGTAGTCAATGCTTCGCTATCCACATCTTCAGCAATAATCAACAACGGACGACCCGATTGAACGGCAGGTTCCAACACCGGAAGCAATTCCTTTAGGTTGGATACTTTTTTATCGTGAATCAGAATGTATGGTTTTTCCATTTCCACTTCCATTTTTTCTGTATTGGTAACAAAATATGCCGAAATGTAACCGCGGTCGAATTGCATACCTTCTACTACTTCAATGGTTGTATCGGTTCCTTTGGCTTCTTCGATAGTAATTACGCCATCCTTCGATACTTTACGCATTGCATCTGCAATCAGTTTCCCGATTGTTGCATCGTTGTTTGAAGAAATAGAAGCAACTTGTTCTATTTGTTCGTAATTATCACCAACCACTTTAGCTTGTGAAGCAATATTTTTAACTATTTCAATAACCGCTTTGTCGATACCGCGTTTCAAATCCATAGGGTTTGCACCTGCAGCAACGTTTTTCATTCCAACACTTACGATAGATTGTGCCAAAACTGTAGCAGTTGTAGTACCATCACCTGCATCGTCGCCGGTTTTTGAAGCAACTTCTTTTACCAGTTGTGCTCCCAAATTTTGAAATGGATCTTCCAGTTCAATTTCCTTTGCAACAGTAACACCATCTTTTGTAATGTGTGGTGCACCGAATTTTTTCTCGATAATTACATTGCGACCTTTAGGGCCAAGCGTTACTTTAACGGCATTTGCCAACTCATCGACTCCTTTTTTCAGTTGGTCGCGAGCATCAATATTGAAGAGAATTTCTTTAGACATATATTTATTATTTACGATTTAAACATTTACAAATTACCATTTAATTGGCATATTAGGATATTAATCACATTCTTGGCAAAGCCAAGCGGGCACATTAAATTATAGCCAAAATATCCGATTGTTTCATAATCAGGTATTTTACGCCTTCCCATTCCAGTTCGGTTCCGGCATATTTGCCATACAATACGTTATTGCCAACAGCAACAACCATTTCTTCGTCTTTAGTTCCGTTGCCTACTGCCAACACTTCGCCTTTTAATGGTTTTTCTTTTGCAGAATCAGGAATAATGATTCCACTGATAGTTTTCTCTTCTGCGGGTACAGGTTTTACCAACACTCGGTCGGCTAATGGTTTAATGTTCATACTTTTGTGTATTTTTTTAGTTGTTATTATATGAATTAATAATGTTCAAACTGTTATTTATTATATACGAATTTTATGCCAATTGGGAATAGTGTCAGTTTTGACAGCTATAACGGGTTTGTATTCCGAAATGTTTTTACTTTCGCTGACATCTTGTCATTTTATGAGTGAAGTTTTACAAAGAAAAAGAAGTTTGTACCAATCATAAAGCAACAATAATGGTGACTTTTGGCAAAGTAACCGACGAAGCAGCTGTTTCGAGACATCGAATTTTAATGCAAATAATCGCCTCAAACCTAATTTGTTGATTCGAATATAGGTTCTCAATAAATTAGATTCTTTTGCCAGATAAGGATAACGACCGGTTTGGAAAAGCAGAAATAAATTACGGGTACCTTCCTCGGTTTTGCGAATAAAAGTTTCGTTACTATCAAGTCCTTTATGAATAAGCGGATTTTCAATTTGAGTAAATTCGTATCCAAGTTGATGCAATTGATGACCAAAAAGCATGTCTTCATGGCCATAACCACGAATGCTATCATCAAATCGAACGCGATTGAAAATGGATTTGGAAATCAGAAAATTGAAAGTAGCAAAGTTGTTTTTGCCACGTTCTGCGGCAGTTCTGGCTTCTCTTTCTCGTCCGTACTTCAGACGTAAACTGTAGTTGGGATTCGTTTCATTTGTTTCATAAGTAGTTCCACCAATCACAACACAATCTTCTTTGCAAAATGTCAGATATTTGATGATAAAATCGGTGAAAGCAACTTCAGCATCGCAATCGATAAAAAGTAAATGGTTGTATTTAGCTTCATCTGCTAAATTATTCCTGACAGCAGATCGACCGATATTGTTTTCTGAAATGATATGTTTGCAATTTGCGAGTTCACAAATCAACTCATTTTCTTTAACCCATTTTTCAGAGCCATCTTCCATAACAATAATCTCGAATTCAACAGTTGATTCCATAGCTTGTTGGTACAAATCTGTCAACAAACGTGAGATTTGTTGGTTATATGTCGGTATTAAAATTGAAATCATCGCCTTTAAATAGTTTTTTATTGTTTGTTGATAACTGAAATCAAACATTTCTCCTCTTTTTCCCAACAAAGTTCTTTGGAGATAGCATCAAAATGTGAAGTTTCTAAAGGTTTCTCGAGCATATTATTAATAACTCCCGCCAAATACGCTGGTTCATAATGATCAATCAAAATCCCAGTTTTATAAGTTTCTACAATACTGGCAATTTCAGGAAAATTTGTTGCCAAAACAGGAACACCGGCGTGTAGATAATCAAAAATCCGATTCGGAAGCGAGTAATAATAATTCAAACCAATATTTTCCAATAAACACAACCCGATATCAGCAGTAATCGTCAATTCGGAAAGTTTTTCTCCGCTAATTTTTCCAAGAAATTGAACGCGATCTTCAATTTTAAGCAACTTTACTTTCTTTTCAAGTAATGAACGAATATCACCATCACCTACAATTAAAAGGGTTGTATTTTTTACAAACGGCATTGCATCCAACACCATTTCGAGTCCTCTTCCTTTATTTAATGCACCTTGGTAAATGATTGTTTTTGAGGTTGAATGGTTTGGGTTTTTTGGAATAACTTTATAGATAGGTACATTTCTAACTACTGCCATTTGAATATTATATTTCTGTTTATAATAATTCGAAATTGATTTGCATACGGTCAAAGAATGAGTAATATTTGGAAGAATTAATTGTTCTATTTTCTCCCAAATGGCTTTTATTAGCGGACGATTAGCCAATTCAGGAACTTCAGGAAATAATTCATGGGCATCAAAAATTAATTTTTTGTTTCGAAGCCGACTTGCAAGATAAGCAGCAGGAAGTGTGTCTAAATCGTTGGAAAATATCAAATCCGGATTTTTATTGATCAAATATAAAAACAACCGTATATTATATTCGGCATAAAAAAGCGGACCATTCCTAAACCATAGTTTTTTTCGCAAAGTAAAGTAAGATCGTTCGAGAGGCAAACTATCAGGCAATAATCGACCATATTCAATCACCCAATAATTGCATTTTTGGAGAGTAACACAGGTTTTATGAACCCTTTGATCAGTTGAAAGGTCATTTGTTACGCAAACTATCGCTGTTTTCTGCATCGTTTAAATTTAAACTACAAACTACCTGCTATAAACTTATTTTGTTTTCAAATATTTAATAATATCCTGATACAATTTCCGATGATACAATTTTGGTGTTTCTTCAACTGAAGTGTTGTGCCAAAGTAAAACCAATTCTCCATTCCAACTTTCCACTGTGTTTATCAATCGAATGCAATATTCATATGCTTCGTGAGCATTCATAAACATATAACGTGAATCACTTAAACTACCATCCATAATGGTAAGTGGATGCAAAGTTAACGAAGTCAGTTGTCTGGTAACCGGGTTAATCCATTTAACCGCATGGCAGGTTCCAAGCCTAAAGCCTGATACATCGGCATAACCCATCGTAAAATCATCGGTAATTCCAAAATCAATTAAAGCCTGCATATCTTCCGGTTCACGTGAATCGAGGAAATGATGCCTGTTATCTGTAATTTTCTTTTTTGAAAATCGTTCCAAATGGAGTTTTTCCTCTTCAATTCTTAACGGATTCATTCCTGCTTCATAACTTGAATGTAGCCCGAAAGTAACTTTTTTTTGGCGGCAAAGTGTAATCAGCGATTGAAAATCCTGGATGTGATGGGTTATAAAGGGTTTATCTTCTTTGCGCAAACCTCCGCCAACTTTGATAAAGGCAATTGACTCGCATCGTCCATCGCCCGCAACATTTCTAAGCGAATTATCAAGTTTGAATAACCAGGGCAACGTGTACCACGGATCGTATTTTAATCCGCCAAAATAGCTCTTGATCGCTTTGTTTCCTTCTTTTGGCCACCGAATGCCACGCAAAAGGCCACCCATAAAACCTCTTATATTCCGATAATGCGACAGTTGGTCAATATCATGGGTCAAATACATTTTTCTGATTTGTTTCGGTGGTTCTGACACAACTAAACCAACTTCCCGAAGTTGTTC
>Ga0209123_1001124_pt1 | contig 28321 bp, 22 predicted proteins | sample BarGraIncu00431A_FD_184500 | JGI IMG/M metagenome (GOLD analysis project Ga0209123, IMG submission 184500) | Arctic peat soil microbial communities from Barrow, Alaska, USA - Barrow Graham LP Incubations 004-31A (SPAdes) (version 2) | ecosystem: Environmental > Terrestrial > Soil > Wetlands >...
GTATAATATATCAGAGGAGTTGATTTATTATGAAATTAGATTTAACTGGATTACATACTGAGGTAACTGAAGCTATTAGAGAATTTACAGAAAAAAAAGTTGAAAAATTATCGAAATTTTTTGATGAAGTTACAATTTGTCACGTTACTTTTTCGCCAGATAAAGAAAAACAACACGTTGATATTAGAATAGAATATAAAAGCGCAACATATTTGGCAAATGAAGACTGTGAAGATTTATACTATGGTATAGAAAGAGTTGTAGAAAAAATAGAAAGTCAAGTTAGAAAAGCAAAGTCAGTTATTGAAAAGAAAAGAAGAGAAGGACTTCCACAAGATGAATCTTACGAATTAAATATAGATGAAATTTTAAATAAAGAAGAATAGGAGGTTTTAACTATGGCGAGAAGAGAAGAATGTGAAACTTGTCACTGGAATATAAAAACAACCTCGGATGGTTACATCAGATGTTATAAAGATAAAGAATGGCGTAGACGGAAAAGACGCTGAAAGCTGTCCATTAAATCAATACAAACCAGCATAATCAAAAAAACAGAGGAAATTAAAATTTCCTCTGTTTTGTATTAACACTTAATTAATACTTATTTATTGTTTTGCATTTGACTTTCAGCTTGTGCTACTAATTTTTTAGTCATTTGACCACCTATTTTACCAGCTTGTGCAGAAGTTAAATCTCCATTATAACCTTGTTTTAAGTTTACTCCTACTTCGTTAGCTACTTCATATTTGAATTTGTTTAATGCTTCTCTAGCTTGTGGATTAGCTATTTGATTATTTGATGATGCCATAATATTCACCTCCATTTTTAAATTATAATTGTAAAACGTTTTAATTTTGTTTTACAATTATAATTTGTGCAAATCTAGACATATAATACTGGAAATTTTTTCATCAGATGATATTAATGCTTTTTTTTTGTTAACTAAAAAAAAAACATTTCAATGTTATGTAACATATAATGCGTGAATAAACATGAAATAAAGGGTTTTTAATTGAAATATTACAAAAATCATTGACTTTATATTTCAGTTGTGTTACAATAATAACATAAGATATTTTAGATGGAGGTATTTAAAAATGAAAAAATTTAATGTAATAAAGAAAGTAATGTCTATATTATGTGTACTTACAATTACAATAATGACTTTACCAATTGGAAATTATGTAAGCGCTTTAACAGGGGTATACTTAGGAATAAGTGCACCAAGTAACTATAACCCGACAGCAGGGTCAACTATAACTTTTACATTATCATATACAGGTGATGTAGCTAACATAATGATAGGTACAGGATCAGTAGTACTTAATGGATTTACAGCAAACAAATCATTATCAGGTACAGGAAATACAAGAACATTAACACTTACAAATTTACAAGGTAGTGGTTCTGGTAAATCAGTATCGATAACAGGAGGAACAGCAATTTCTTCAACTGGTGATTTATCAAATTCTGCTAACTCAGTAATTTCAGGAACTTTCACAATTACTCCTGGAGATACAGTTGCACCAGTATTAGCAATAACAGGACCAAATCCTAATTCAATAAAAGCAGGTCAAACTGTAGTTTATGTAGCAAAATATACAGATAATGTAGGAATAGCTAACATAATGTTAGGTAATGGATCAATAATACTTAATGGATTTACAGCAAATAAAAGCATAGCAGTATCAGGAAATGATAGAATAATTACACTTACAAATATACAAGGTGCAGTTGGAGGATCTAAAACTATATCAATAACTGGAGGAACAGCAATAGATGCGGCAGGAAATTTATCTAATGCAGCAACATCTTTACCGTTCACAATAGTTCAAAACGTAGTTGTAGTACCAGATTCAGTTCCACCAGTATTAACTATAACAGGACCAAATCCTAATACAATATATGCAGGTCAAACTGTAACATATATAGCTAATTATGCAGATGATGTAGGAATAGCTAACATAATGTTAGGTAACGGATCAATAATACTTAATGGATTTACAGCTAATATACGTATATCAGGAGTTAACAATAGTAGAACAATAACACTTACAAATATACAAGGTGCAATTGGCGGATCTAAATATATATCAATAACAGGTGGAACAGCAATAGATGCGGCAGGAAATTTAGCTAATGCAGCTACATCATTACCGTTTTCAATAATACAAAATACAACACCACCAGTAACACCAGAAACACCACAAACACCACCTGCTAATAAACCAGCAGATTGGATTCCAAATCCAAACACAGGTAAATAAAAAGCAATTGGATGAGGGCTATATGAAAATATACCCCTCATATTTATATAAAATTTTCAAAAATAGTATTTAATAAAAAGTATATATGGTATAATATAATAATTGAAAGAGAGGCTGATTAATTATGATGGATGAAAAAATGGAAAGAAATAAAAAAATAGTTAAGGTTGTTATCATATTAATGGTAATAGCATTGATAGTATGTGGAGCATATTATTTAAAAGAAAAAATTAGTAATAAAAATGTAGATGTTACTGAAGAGCAATTAGTTGGTGATACTAATAAAGAAGTAATTGATTCTGAAGGTCAAGGAATTAACCTACAAGAAGAAATTTTAGCTTTAAATTTACAGTATCCAGATGCTGTTGCATGGCTTATGGTACCGGGTACATCTATCGATATGCCAATATTTCAATCAAAAGATAATGAGAGATATTTAAGAAACGATAGAGATAACGTTAAAACAAAATGGGGCGAGACTTTGATGGATTATAGATCTGATATAAATAACATGGATAAAATGAGCCATTTTATAATATATGGTCATAATACTGAAGTTGATTCTCACTTTACTCCACTTTTAAACTATAAAAATGAAAAATTTTTAAATGAACATAAAATTATTGAAATGTCAACGATTAAAGGGAATTATAAATGGGAAATATTTGCAGCATACACAACAGATACAGATGACTTTTATATAGATACAGTATTTGCAGATCTAAATGATTATGGTAATTTTTTAAATACAATTAAAAGCAAAAGTACAATAGATACAAAAGTTTCTGTAAGTAGCAGTGATACAATATTAACATTATCAACATGTGATTATGTAAAAACAAATGGTAGATATGTTGTACACGCAAAACTTGTAAAATAATAAGTAATATTTTAAAGAACCTCAGAAATGAGGTTCTTTTTGACATAAAAATGATATTATATATATAATTAGTTTACATAACTATTGACAATTATTGTAAAAGATGATATAATATTAATACAGATATTTTTAGTTTATAGATAAAAATTTATCTATTTAATATACAACACACGATTGTGAGGGGTTACAATTGTATGTTTTCATATATATCAAATTACTAAAAAATAAAACTTAAAGGAGAGATATTATTATGAGAAACATTTTTCAGAGATTTGGTTGGGTTATTATCCTTATTTTAGCAGTTGCATTATCAGCATTGGTAATAACAGAATTTTTTAGTGGGGTGATTGCATTTTTTTGTATATCATCAATTGGTATGCTTTGCATACTATGCGTAGTTTTTGTAAATTTCCGTCGGTTCTTTGTACACTTAATACTAGTATGCATATTATTTGTAGTTACGGTTTCTTCACTATATACTGCTTTTATATTTAACGGTTATGTTAAAGTAGCAATTAAAGCAGTTAATGTCAAGGAGAATGTAACTATTGGTGATGACATTATTGTCGATGGAAAAGTTTTAGTTAAAAAAGATGTTGTTGTAACTGGTAAAACAATTTTAAATGACGTCATAGCTGGAAATATTTCAGTTAAAGACATTGTAACAAAAAATGTAGTTGTAGAAAATCTGACTGTAGAGAAAGATGTTACTGTGAAAGGTGACGTGACTCTAGAAAAGGATCTTACAATTAAAGGCAGTGTTAATGTTGATAAAGATGTTAACATCAAAGGTAATGTTAATGTTGGCGGAAATGTCAATGTTAATGGAACCACTCCATGTACACCAACAGTACCAACAGTACCGACAGTACCAACAGTACCGACAGTACCAACAGTTCCTACAACAGTAGTTGTAACTGGAATTAGTGTAACACCTGCAACACTCACTTTTAATGTAGGTAATCAATATACTGCAGTAGCAACTGTATCACCTACCAATGCAACAGATAAAAGTGTTACTTGGACATCAAACAACGCTTCGGTTGCAACGGTTGACTCTAATGGAAAAATTACTGGAGTATCTGGAGGAAGTGCAGTTATAACTGGTAAAACAGTAAACGGCAATTATGAAGATACTTGTACAGTAACTGTAAGACCTAGTGCTATAGCAGTAACTGGTGTTAATGTAACACCTGCAACACTTACTTTCAATATTGGAAATAAGTATGACGCTACAGCAGAGGTATTACCTTCAAATGCAACAAATAAAAATGTTGTTTGGACATCAAACAACGCTTCAGTTGCAACAGTTGATGCTAATGGACAAATTACAGGAGTAGCTGAAGGAAATGCAGTTATAACCGGAACGACCGTAAGTGGTAATTTTACAGACACTTGTACAGTAACTGTAAGATCTAGTGTTATTGCTGTTACAGGAATTACTGTAAGCCCATCAACGATGAGTTTAAATGTTGGATGTACATCCAGTGCTTCAGTATCAGTAGCTCCAGAAAATGCAACTAATAAGAATATTACTTGGAGTTCAAATACTAATTCAGTTGCTACAGTTTCGTCAAATGGAACTGTCACTGGAATATCTTCAGGTACAGCAGTAATAACTGCTAAATCAGTAGATGGAAATTATGAAGATACTTGCACAGTAACTGTAACACCTAATGTTATATCTGTAACAGGAATAACTGTTACACCAGAAACAATGAATGTAAAAATTGGAGAGACATCTAATGCATCCGTATCAGTAGCTCCAGAAAATGCAACTAACAAGAATATCACTTGGAGTTCAAATACTAATTCGGTTGCTACAGTTTCAGCGAATGGAACAGTTACTGGTGTATCAGTAGGTACAGCAGTAATAACTGCTAAATCAGTAGATGGAAATCACGAGGATACTTGCACAGTAACTGTAACTGCGAACTCTATATCTGTAACAGGAATAACTGTTACACCAGAAACAATGAATGTAAAAGTTGGAGAGACATCTAGTGCATCCGTATCAGTAGCTCCAACAAATGCAAGCAATGATTCTGTTACTTGGACATCTGGTAATGCTTCGGTTGCTACAGTTTCATCAAATGGCACAGTTACTGGTGTATCGGCAGGTACAGTAGTAATAACTGCTAAATCAGTTGATGGCGGATTTACGGATACTTGTACAGTAACTGTAACACCTATAGAAGTTGTAGTACCAAATGCAACTGCAAAAATTACTTTCGGCGATCATATTGACGGCGCAACAGAAATTTTTGCTTCAGTAGTAATAAGCAAAGGCGGACTAGTTCCAACTATTGAATCTAACTTAGCAAAAGAAATTGTAAAGGTAAATGATACTGTATATCAAGTACGCATCACTATAACTGAAGGAAGTCACGGCGTTGCAGTTGTAGGTGTATCTGGTAGTGGTATCACAGATGCAGAGAAAACCATGAGCTATTAAGCTTGACTGAATGAAAACAATTTCTAAATAAATCAGGTCAAATTAAGTCTAGTCAAGTTAAATCAAGTCAATCAAATCAAATCTCAATTGACTTTGTAGTATTTAGTTAGTTTGTTGTAAAAATACAATCTTTAATACAACATAGCAAAGCCTGAAAAGCTTGCAATGTAAAAGTTTTAAATTACTGTTAAACAATTGAGCCTGAAAAGCCTTTTGTAAAAATAGTAAATTAGTTTAAGATTGTAAATAACACAACGATCAAACGGTAATACAAACGGTGTCATATTCAAATTAATCGGTAGAATAATTTCTACTGATTTTTCTTTGAGTTTTTTGATAAATATAATAAATTGTCAAATTGATAGTAATAGTCATACATAAGTATTTTTTTTATAGTTGAAACAAAAAAATAATAAAACAAATTAAATTTTTTTTATAATGAAATTTAGACTTATAAAGTAAAAATGTATGTTATATTGCTATATTATGTCAATTTGTATCGAAATATATGCATTTACTATTGTATTTACATAAAAATCGTGTTATAATAGTAACATAGATATTTATAAGTTATAGATAAAATTTTATCTATTTTGTATACAACATCACGATTGTGAGGGGTTACAATTGTATGTTTTCAAATATATCGTATTACTAGTAATAAAAAATTTAAGGGGGATATATTATGAGAAACTTTTTTGGAAGATTCGGATGGGTTATATTTCTGTTGTTATCAGTATTAATGGTTGGAGCTATCGTTTCAATATTTTTACCTATTGCCTTTGTAGGTTTAGGTCTAGGAGTATTCCTATTACTTTTTGCACTCGGAATAGTGTTTTTCATGTTTCGCCGGTTCTTCATACCTTTGATTCTTCTTTGTATTTTAATGGTGGGATTAACATCCCTCCTCTACAATGCAGGTATCTTTGGAGGATACTTCAATGTATCTATGAAGAGTCTTAACATCAAACATGGTGTTAAAATAGGTGGAGACGTTGCCGTTGATGGCAGTGTTGTTGTCGGAGAAGATGTTACCGTAAAAGGTAAAACAACTTTGGCAGATGTAATCGCTGGAAATGTTACATTGAAAGATGTAATTACTGGCAATGTAACATCAAAAAATGTTACAGTTGATGATGTTCATGTAAAAGGCGGAGTCGTAGTTGATAAAGATGTTACCGTAAAAGGTAGCCTCAATATTGATAAAGATGTTAATATCGGTGGTGATGTTAATGTCAAAGGTGATGTTAACGTTGATGGTACTACTCCATGTACACCAGCACCTAAACCAGCACCAGCACCTGCACCTAAACCAGGTCCAGCGCCAGTGCCAACACCAACACCAACTCCAACACCAACTCCAACTCCAACTCCAACACCTACTCCAACTCCAACACCTACTCCAACTCCAACACCTACTCCAATACCAACACCTGAACCGGTGAAGGTTACGGCAAGAATTACTTTTGCGGAACATGTTGATGGTGCGACTGAAATATTCGCATCGGTCGTATTAAGTGGAGCAGCGACTCCTAACATCGAATCAAATTTAGGCTGTGAAGTAGTCAAGATTTCGAGCACAGTGTATCATGTAAAAATGAACATTGCTGAAGGAAGTCACGGCACTTTAGCGGTATCTGTTTCGGGTAGTGGTATAACAACTGCTCAAAATACTAGGACTTACTAAACTCATCCAGCCAAGTGTTGAGATGCACAAGGCCAGGCACCTAGTGCCTAACCCCATGGATTTTTGATCTCAAGACCTGTGAATAATTTCACAGGTCTTCCTTTATCCTTTTTATTATTATGTAAATTATAATGTGAATTTACATAATAAACTTGCATTATATCAAAAAGTATGTTATAATATATGATGCCTATAAAAGCATGGTCAAAAGAAAATTTTTATTTGATACAGTATCACGGTTGTGATTTATATTTTTTATTTAATTTAGTGTAGATTCTAGTAAAATTATTATTTTATAAATAATTTTAAATAGACATATACTTATTCTCTTTCGGCTAATTGGGACGATAGCTGATCTAAACTGTTATATTTAATAGTTTAACCCCTAGGGAAATTCGAGTCTCAATACCAGTGAATTAATTTTCACTGGTATTTTATTATGTTTCCAAATTTCAACATATTTTTTATTTCTAATATGTTAGAATATATAAGAGGTGTTTAATAATGAAATATACATATGATAACGATAGTCTTAGTTTAAGTGTAGATTTGGAGGAAGAATTAGATATAAGCTCATGTAAAACTTTAAGAAGTATAATAGATGGATATATTATGAAATATGAGCCTAAAGAGTTTATTATGGATTTGACAAATGTTAAATTCATGGATAGTAGTGGAATAGGTCTTCTAATTGGAAGATATAATTTAATTAAGCTATTAGATTCTAAAATGACAATTATAAACGCCACTAAAAGTATAAAAAGAGTATTAGAACTTTCGAATATAACGAAAAATATTAATTTAAGGAGTGAATAATTATGGAAAATAATCTAAGAATAGAAATAGATTCTAATATATTAAATATTGCAGTAGTTAGAGTTGCAGTTGCTACTTTTGTATCTGCCTCAGATATTTCCATAGACGATTTAATGGATATAAAAACAGCAGTAAGTGAAGCTGTAACAAATTCAATAGAACATGGGTATGAAAATTATCCGGGTAAAGTTGTTGTTGAAGTTAAAATAACCTCGATAACAGATGATGTTGTAACAATAATAATCAAAGATGATGGAATTGGGATAAGTGATATAGATTTAGCCACAACACCTACGTATACTTCAAAACCAGAGTTAGAACATGCTGGTCTTGGATTTACAATAATGGAAAGTTTTATGGATCAAATAGAAATAGATTCTTCGGTTGATATAGGTACTACTATTAAGTTAATTAAAGTATTAAAGAAGAAAAAGTCTATTTAATTTCAACATTTAACTCTATACCTTTACATTTACATAAAATAATGGTATAATGTAAAAGGTGAGAAATATGTTATACGTAATTGACGAAAAAAGTGTAGGTACAAGATTAGATATTTATTTAAGTGATAATCTAGAACAATACACAAGAAGTTATATAAAAAAATTAATTGAAGATAAAGAAATATTAGTTAATAATAAATCTGTAAAATCTGGATATTCATTGAAATTAAATGATGAGATTTTAGTAAATGAAATTAAAGTTCAGGTATCTGATATAGAACCTAAAAAAATTGATATTGATATAATATTTGAAGATGATGATATTATTATTGTTAATAAAGAAAAAGGTATGACTGTGCATCCAGGTAGTGGAAATTATACTGATACGTTAGTAAATAGTCTGATGTTTTCTCATAAAGATAGACTATCAACAATAAATAGCGTTATAAGGCCCGGAATAGTACATAGAATAGACAAAGATACTACAGGTGTATTAGTAGTTGCTAAGAATGATAATGCCCATAAAATGCTATCAGAGCAATTTAAGGAACATACTATAAAAAGAGAATATGTTGCAATAGTTAAAGGTATATTAAAAGAAGATAATATAACTGTAGATCAACCGATAGGAAGATCTACTCAAGATAGAAAAAAAATGTGTGTTACAGATAAGAATAGTAGAAATTGTATAACACATGTAACTGTTGTAAAACGATTCTATAATTCAAAAATGACTTTAATAAAGGCAGTTTTAGAGACAGGAAGAACTCATCAAATAAGAGTACATATGAAACATTTGGGATCTCCGCTTTTAGGTGACTTAACATATGGATCAGAAAACAAATTATTTAAAGTTAAAGGACATATGTTACATGCTAGATTATTGGGTTTTATACATCCAACTCTAAATAAGTATGTAGAATTTGAATCTAAACTTCCAGTTCAGTTTCAAAATATATTAAATGTATTAGAAAATAAAGAAAAAAACTAGCAAGTATTATAACTTGCTAGTCATTTATATAAACATAAGCTTATGGTATTATATAATATGTAAGCAAACATAAAAATGTTAAAGGAGATCATATGATTAGATTAAATAAGTATATTTCACAAAGTGGGGTATGTTCAAGAAGAAGAGCAGAACTGTATATTACAGATAAAGAAGTTAAAATAAACGGACAAGTAGTATTTGAACAAGGTGTTATGGTAGATGAAACTAAAGATGTAGTAACTGTACTAGGAAAACCAATTGCTCTTGTTAAAAAGAAAATGTATGTTATGTTAAATAAACCTGAAGGGTATGTAACAACAAGTATTGAACAATTTGATAGACCTTGTGTAATTGATCTTATAAAAGAAGATGAAAGAGTTTTTGCAATAGGAAGATTAGATATGGAAACTGAAGGTTTATTGCTTTTAACTAATGATGGTGATTTTGCAAATAAACTAATGCACCCTAGTGAAAAAATAAATAAAGTATATATAGCAAAAGTAACTGGTAGTATAACAGACCAAACAATTAAACAATTAAAAAAAGGTGTAGATATTGATGGATATACTACTGCACCAGCGATGGTAGAAAAACTTTCTAAGGATGAATTAAAGATAACAATACATGAAGGTAAGAATAGACAAGTTAGAAAAATGTGTGCAGCTGTTGGATTAAATGTTACACATTTACAAAGAACTAAAATAGGAAACCTTGAACTTGGTAATTTAAAACTTGGAAAATATAAATTGATTAAATCATATGAAATAAAAAATTTATTTAAATTCATTTAAAACAAAAAAGAGTATAAGTTTTGAAAACTTGTACTCTTTTGTCATTTAGGCATAAAAAATCCTATTACAAAAAATAAAAGACAGAAGTATAATATAAAATATTACTTCTGTCTTTATGTATTCTTTTTCATCTTAGTGTTTTCTCTTTCTAGCAGCTTCTGATTTCTTTTTTCTTTTCACACTTGGTTTTTCATAATGTTCTCTTTTTCTCATCTCTGCTATGACACCGTATTTTGCGCATTGCTTTTTAAATCTAGCTAGTGCATTTTCTAAACTCTCATTATCTTTTATTTTAATTCCTGGCATTTTATAATTCCCCCCTTCCAGTGGGAAATACCTAATATATCATAATTTTATTAATAAGTACTTCGTTTTTTACTTTATAATTATACATTAAAAAAAGTTTATTGTCAAGTAAATCTAATAAAAAAGTGTAAATACTGAAAAAATAATAATTAGACAATAAATAAACAAAAAACTACAATTATTATAGAACAACTATTAAATGACAAAATTTATTAACTTTTTATAGTTTTTTACTTGACAAAGATTATAATATGTGGTAAAATTAACGAAATGCTATCACTAACGATAATTACTATGTAAACTAAAAACAAAAGGATGGTTGAAATAGTGGGAAAAAACGTTATATTCAGATAAAAACAAGACATATAGAAACAAATTAGTTATTATGTAAACTAATTTGGTTTTTTGACGTCTTTTTTATATATTTTTTGGGGGTAAAACATGGTTCATGAAGTAAAAAACGGAAAAGCTAAAAGAATGAGTTTTTCAAAGATTAAAGAAGTAATAGAAATGCCCGATTTAATCGATATCCAAAAGAGTTCATATGACTGGTTTTTAAAATCAGGATTAATGGACGTTTTAAGGGATGCATCACCTATTAAAGATTTTTCAGAAAATCTTATGCTTGAATTTGTAGACTATAAGCTAGAAGAGAAGACTAAATATACACTTGAAGAAGCTAAAACAAGAAGCACAACTTACGCTTCAAGATTACAAGTAAAAGTAAGACTTATTAATAGAGAAACAGGCGAAATAAAAGAACAAGAAATATTTTTTGGTGACTTGCCTCTTATGACTGATAATGGAACTTTCTTAATTAATGGAGCTGAAAGAGTTATAGTATCACAACTTGTTAGATCACCAGGAGTTTATTATGACAGACAAAGAGATAAAACAGGTAAATTTTTATACTCTTCAACAGTTATCCCTAATAGAGGAACTTGGCTTGAATATGAGTCGGATTCTTCTGATATGTTATGGGCAAGAGTAGATAGAACTAGAAAAGTTCCTATGACTACTTTAGTTAGAGCATTAGGAATTGAAACAGATGGACAAATTATTGATTTGTTTGAAGATGACAATATGACTAACTCTTTATATAAAGATTTGTCAAAAACTAGTGATGAAGCACTTCTTGAAATATACAAAAAATTAAGACCAGGTGAGCCTTTACATGTAGATGCTGCAAAGTCTTTATTATTTGGATTGTTATTTGAAGATAGAAGATATGATTTAGCTAGAGTTGGTAGATATAAATATAACTTGAAATTAAGTATTGCAAATAGAATAAAAGGCGAAATAACTCAAGATAAAATTGTTAATCCTGAAACAGGTGAAATAATAGTTGAGGCTATGGAAGTAATTTCAGAAGAGCAAGCACATGAAATAAAAGACTCAGGTATAAACATCGTTTATTTAGAGAAAGATGGAAAAAGAGTTAAAGTTATTGGTAATAATACTGTTAACATATCTAAATACTTAGGATATGAAATAGATAAAAATATAATAAAAGAAGAAGTTCATTTTCCAGCTTTAAAGAGTTTATTACAAGAGCATGAAGATATCGATGTAACTGATGAAGAAAAAATCAAAAAGTTAATTGAAAAAAATAGAGAAAAATTAGTAATCAAACATATAACAATGGATGATATAATAGCGTCTTTAAACTATTTCATTAATTTTAGATTTGGATTAGGATTTGTTGATGATATAGATCATTTAGGTAATAGACGTGTAAGATGTGTTGGTGAATTATTACAAAATCAATTCAGAGTTGGTATTGCGAGACTTGAAAGAGTAGTTAAAGAAAGAATGGTAACACAGGATTTAGACTCAGCAACTCCTCAATCAATGATTAATATAAAACCTATAGTTAGTTCTTTAAGAGAATTTTTTGGAAGCAGTCAGTTATCACAGTTTATGGATCAAATAAATCCACTTGCTGAACTTACTCATAAGAGGAGAATATCTGCTCTTGGGCCCGGCGGTTTATCTAGAGATAGAGCTGGATTCGAAGTTCGTGACGTTCATCATACTCATTATGGTAGATTATGTCCAATAGAAACTCCAGAAGGACCAAACATTGGTCTTATAGGTTCGCTTTCTACATTCGCTAAAATTAATAGATATGGTTTTGTAGAAACACCATACAGAAAAATAAATAAAGAAACAGGAGTTATATCTGATGTAATAGAATATATGACTGCTGATATTGAAGATAATTATGTTGTAGCGCAAGCTAATGAGCCATTAGATAGTGAAAACAAATTTTTACATAAAAGAGTTAAAGCTAGAGATCAAGCCGAAATATTAGAAATAGATAGAGAAAAAGTTGATTATATGGATGTTTCTCCAAAACAACTTGTTTCTGTAGCAACAGCTATGATTCCTTTCTTAGAGAATGATGATGCTAACCGTGCCTTGATGGGTGCGAACATGCAACGTCAAGCAGTTCCCCTTATTAGAGCTGATAGCCCTATAGTTGGAACAGGTATTGAATATAAAGCAGCAGTTGATTCTGGTATTGTTATAACAGCTAAAGAAGATGGCATAGTATCATATGTTGACGCACAAAAAATAGTTATTGAAACTAAAAAAGATAAACAAGAATATAGATTAATCAAATATCAAAAATCAAATCAAGGAACTTGTATAAATCAAAAACCTATTGTTGTTAAAGGAGAAATAATTAAAAAAGGTGATGTAATCGCTGATGGTCCTTCAACACAAAATGGTGAACTTGCAATTGGTAAAAACATACTAATAGGATTTATGACTTGGGAAGGTTATAACTACGAGGATGCAATACTTATATCTGAAGATTTAGTTAAAGAAGATGTACTTACATCGATACATATAGAGGATTACGATTGTGAATCTAGAGACACGAAACTTGGGCCTGAAGAAATCACAAGAGAAGTTCCTAATATTGGTGATGATGCATTAAAAGACTTAGATGAAAATGGTATAGTACGTATTGGTGCAGTTGTTAGACCGGGAGATATATTAGTTGGTAAAGTTACACCTAAAGGTGAAACTGAACTTACTGCAGAAGAAAAATTATTAAGAGCTATATTTGGAGACAAAGCAAGAGAAGTAAGAGATACTTCACTTAGAGTTCCACATGGTGAGACTGGTACAATTGTAGATGTTAAGATATTTACAAGAGATACATCAGACGAATTAGCAGCTGGAGTAAATAAGATTGTTAGAATCTATATAGCACAAAAAAGAAAAATATCAGTTGGAGATAAAATGGCAGGACGTCATGGTAACAAAGGTGTTATATCACGTATATTACCAAGAGAAGATATGCCGTATATGCCTGATGGTACTCCACTTCAAATAGTACTTAATCCACTTGGTGTTCCATCACGTATGAACGTAGGTCAAGTTTTGGAAGTTCATTTAGGTTATGTTGCTAAAATGCTTGGATGGAAAATTGCAACACCAGTATTTGATGGTGCAAAACAAGAAGAAATTGCTGATTTATTTGAACAACAAGGTTTAAATAGAAGTGGTAAATTTACGTTATATGATGGCAGAACTGGTGAAAAATTTGATAGACAAGTAACAGTAGGATACATGTATATGCTTAAATTATATCATCTAGTTGATGATAAGATACATGCTCGTTCAATAGGGCCTTACTCGCTAGTTACACAACAACCATTAGGTGGTAAAGCACAATTTGGTGGTCAAAGATTTGGTGAGATGGAAGTTTGGGCATTAGAAGCATATGGAGCAGCATACACATTACAAGAAATGTTAACTGTTAAGTCAGATGATATAGTAGGAAGATTAAAAACTTACGAAGCAATTGTTAAAGGTGAACCTATTCCAAAACCAGGTATACCAGAAGCATTTAGAGTACTTACAAAAGAATTACAAAGCTTAGGTTTAGATTTAAAAATGTATAGACAAGATGAGGAATTAGAACTTAAAGATTCAGTTGAGACAGAAGTAGATTCAAGAGAAATAGTTTTAGAAACGAATGAAGATATTGAAAAATTAAATAAAATTGTTCAAGCAGATTTTGAAGGTATGACATTTGAAGATGAAGATGGCGAAGAAATAGTAGATGCCGTTATCATAGATGATGAAATTATAGATGAAGATATCTAATAACTGAACAATGATGACAAATACTACGATGTTAAAACTGAAACTGGAATATATGACGATAGTGACAACGTTAACTAAGAAGGAGTGATTTTTAAGTATGCAAGACATGGATAATTTTGATAGATTAGGAATTGGTCTTGCTTCCCCTGAGAAAATGAGAGAATGGTCTAAGGGCGAAGTTAAGAAACCAGAAACAATCAATTATAGAACATTAAAACCTGAAAGAGACGGACTTTTTTGTGAAAAAATATTCGGACCCACTAAAGATTGGGAATGTTATTGTGGAAAATACAAGAAAGTAAGATATAAAGGTATTATATGTGATAGATGCGGAGTAGAAGTTACTAAGAAAAAAGTAAGAAGAGAAAGAATGGGGCATATAGAACTAGCTTGCCCTATCTCTCATATTTGGTATTTCAAAGGAATACCAGGTCGAATGAGCTTAATGCTTGACATATCTCCTAAAGCATTAGAAAAAGTTATATATTTTGCATCATATGTTGTATTAGATAATAAAAATACAACACTTAGCAAATGTGACGTTTTAAATGAGAAGGAATATAGAGAAGCTATAGAGCAGTTCGGACCAGGTTCGTTTAAAGTAGGAATGGGTGCAGAATCTATTCAACAACTACTTAAAGGACAAAACCTTACTAAACTTAGAGAAACTCTTGTTAAAGACTTAGATAAAGCAACTGGACAAAAGCAACAAAAAATAATTAAAAGATTAGAAACAGTAGATGCATTTTTAAATTCTGGTAATAGTACTGAATGGATGATACTAAATGTTATCCCAGTTATACCACCAGAACTTAGACCAATGGTACAATTAGATGGTGGAAGATTTGCAACATCTGATTTGAATGATTTATATAGAAGAGTTATAAACAGAAATAACAGACTTAAAAAATTAATCGAATTAGAAGCTCCTGATATCATTGTTAGAAATGAAAAAAGAATGTTACAAGAAGCTGTTGATGCATTAATAGATAATGGTAGACGTGGTAAACCAATAACAGGCGCAGGTGGAAGACCTTTAAAATCTCTATCTGATATGTTAAAAGGTAAACAAGGTCGTTTTAGACAAAATCTATTAGGTAAAAGAGTTGATTATTCTGGACGTTCAGTTATAGTTGTTGGACCAGAACTTAAAATACATCAATGTGGATTACCTAGAGAAATGGCTCTTGAACTATTTAAGCCTTTCGTTATGAAAGAATTAGTTAAAAGAGGAAAAGCATTTAATATTAAAAACGCAAAGAGAATGGTAGAAAGAACAGATATCGCAGTATGGGATATCTTAGAAGAAGTTATTGCAGATAGACCAGTAATGCTTAACCGTGCTCCTACACTACATAGACTTGGTATTCAAGCATTTGAACCAGTATTAGTAGAAGGTAGAGCAATAAAATTGCATCCACTAGTTTGTACAGCATTTAACGCCGATTTTGATGGAGATCAAATGGCTGTTCACGTTCCACTTTCACCAGAAGCTGTAGCTGAGACAAAATGTTTAATGCTAGCTTCAAATAATTTACTTAAATTACAAGATGGTAAACCAGTAGCAGTTCCATCACAAGATATGATACTAGGAACTTATTACTTAACAATGGAATTACCTGATGAACCAGGTGAAGGAATGATATTCTCAGATATGAATGAAGCTATGATGGCTTATGATGAGAAATTTATCGGAATTCATGCACCAATAAAAGTTAGAGTTACAAAGGATATTTCAGGAACTAAAGTATCTAAAATAATAGATACAACAATAGGAAAAATGATTTTCAATAAATACATACCACAAGATATAGGTTTTGTTGATAGATCAGATATAGCTAATGAGTTTAGACTTGAAGTTGAATTTCCTGTTAGAAAGAAAGAACTTGGAATTATAATAGATAAATGTATTGCAACTCATGGTATACCTAGAACTGCTGAAGTTTTGGATGAAATAAAAGCTAATGGATTTAAATATTCTACAAAAGCTGCTGTTACTGTATCTGTATCAGATATAGAGATTCCACAAGTTAAATATGAATTATTAGCAGAAGCAGAAACAAAAGTAGAAGCTATTCTTAAAAACTTTAAAAGAGGATTAATCTCTGGTGAAGAAAGATATAGTGAAACAATAAAAGTATGGGCTAAAATAACTGATCAAATACAAGAAGCAGTTATGAATAATCCAAACAAATTAAATCCTATACACATGATGGCTCATACAGGCGCTAGAGGAAACCCAACTCAAATAAGACAGCTTGCTGGTATTCGTGGACTTATGTCTGATACATCAGGTAAAACAATAGAATTACCAATTAAATCTTGTTTTAAAGAAGGACTAGATGTTCTAGAATTTTTCATATCATCACATGGTGCTAGAAAAGGTCTTGCAGATACAGCTCTTAGAACAGCCGATTCAGGTTATTTAACTAGAAGATTGGTTGATGTTAATCAAGATATAATAATTATGGAAGATGATTGTAAAACTGATCAAGGACTATATGTTGAAGATATACTTGAAAGTGGAGAACCAATAGAAAAAGTTACTGAAAGAATCGAAGGTAGATTCTTAGCTGAAGATATATTTGATGATGAAGGAAATATGCTATATATTAAAAACACTTACATCAATGATGATATGGCTAACAGAATTGTAAATATAGGAAAAACTAAAATCAAAATACGTTCAGCACTTACATGCGAATCAATAAGAGGAGTATGTGCAAAATGTTATGGCAAAAACTTAGCAACTGGGGATATTATATCACCAGGAGAAGCAGTTGGTGTAATAGCAGCTCAATCAATTGGTGAGCCTGGAACACAGCTTACAATGAGAACATTCCATACAGGCGGTGTTGCTGGTGGAGATATAACACAAGGTCTTCCTAGAGTTGAAGAATTATTTGAAGCTAGAAAACCTAAAGGTGTTGCTATGATAAGTGAAATCAACGGAACTGTATCAATTGGAGAAGTTGGAAACAATAAAGAAGTCATTGTTACAGATGATGAAAAATATGTTGAAAAATACTTAATACCATATGGTATGCGTTTAGTTGTTCATGCTGGCGATAAAGTAGAAGCTGGCGATAGAATAACTGAAGGTTCGTTAGATCCTCATGATATAATACGTATTAGAGGAGATCTTGCTGTTCAAAACTATCTAATTCAAGAAGTTCAAAAAGTGTATAGAACACAAGGTGTTCATATTAATGATAAACATATTGAAATAGTAGCACGTCAAATGCTTAGAAAAATTTATATTGAAAATAAAGGTAACACTGAATTACTTAATGCATCTACTGTAGATATGAATGAATATAATGCAGAAAACAAAAGAGTTAAAGCTTTAGGATTGAAACCAGCTGTAGGCAGAAAAACTTTACTTGGTATTACTAAAATCGCATTATCTACAGAATCTTTCTTATCAGCTGCATCATTCCAAGAGACATCAAGAGTTCTTACTGATGCTGCAATTAAAGGTAAAGTAGATAAGTTACAAGGATTAAAAGAAAATGTTATTATTGGACGTTTAATTCCTGCAGGAACAGGTGTAGTATCATATGCTGACTTAGAAGTTGAAATACCAGAAGATTTAGAAGAAGAAGAATTAAACGAATTAGAAAACATTACTAAGAGTATTAACGAAGAAGTTTCTGATATGTCTGATTTTATTCAAGAAGATGAAATAGAAACTGAAGAAGTTGCAGAAAAAGTTACTGAAGAAGTTAAAAAATAATAATAATATATTTTAAAGTAAATACAAGTGTCTAGAAATGGACACTTGCATTTTTTAATTAATAAATTACACTTGTTTTTATTACTGTAAACAAATATTTAAATATATATTTTGTTTTATGTAAATGTATTGCAATAGATGTATATTTTTGATATAATATGTATGTACGATAAGGAGATGTAAAATATGACACCTACACCAATGATGCAGCAATATTTAGAAATTAAAAGTAGATATAGTGATTCAATAGTATTCTTCAGACTTGGAGATTTCTATGAAATGTTTTTTGAAGATGCAATTACTTGTAGTAGGGAATTAGAACTTACATTAACTGGTAAAGATTGTGGACTAGAAGAGCGAGCACCTATGTGTGGAATACCTTATCACAGCGCAAATACTTACATACCAAAGTTAATTGAAAAAGGATATAAAATAGCTATATGTGAACAGGTTGAAGATCCAAAATTTGCTGAAGGTTTAGTAAAAAGGGATGTTGTAAAAATTGTAACACCTGGAACAATTACAGAGCAAACATTATTAGATGATAAAAAAAATAATTATGTATCTGCATTTTTAATAGTTAAAAAAGAAGCAGCCTTTGCTTATGCGGATATATCAACTGGCGAAATATATATATCTAGTGTATTTAATGAAAATATAGATTCAAAAATAATCGATGAAATAGCTAGAATATCACCATCTGAGATTTTAATATCAAAAAAAGACTATGATAGTAACCTTACTTTTAATATAAAAAAAAGATTTAATATATATATATCTAAATATGATAATTATAATATAAATGAAAAAACATCAGAACTTACCGAAGATATGAACATACACGAAGTGCAAAAATCATGTTTGATTACACTTCTTAACTATATTTTTGATACACAAAAAAATAGTGTAAATCAAATAAGTGATATAAAAAAATATGAGATTGAAAAACATATGCAACTTGATATACAAACAAGAAAGAATCTTGAAATTTTAGAATCTAGTAGAGAAAAAATTAAAAAAGGCAGTTTACTTTGGGTTTTAGATAAAACTGTTACTGCAATGGGCGGTAGACTTTTAAGAGATTGGGTTCAAAATCCATTACTTGAAAAGGATATTATTGAAAAAAGACAAAATTCTGTAGAAATATTTACCAAAGAATTTATTCTAAAAGATGAAATAACAGCAGCATTAAAACAGGTATATGATATTGGGAGAATAATATCTAAAATTGTTGGTTCTACTGCAGGTCCAAAAGACGTTGTTGTACTTAAGAATTCAATAGAGGGTTTACCTAAATTAAAAGAATTGATTGGAGCTTTATCAAATAAATCAAATGATAAATATATTACAGAAATATATTCTAAATTAGATGTACTAAGAGATTTATATGCATTAATAGATACATCTATAGTAGACGATCCTCCTATTAATTTAAAGGATGGAGAAATTATTAAAGGTGGATTTAATTCACAAATTGATGAATATAGATTAGCAAAATCTGAAGGTAATAAGTGGCTTATGGAACTTGAAGCAGAAGAGAAATCATTGACAAATATTAAAAGTTTAAAAGTAAACTATAATAGAATTTTTGGTTATTACATAGAAGTTACTAATTCATATAAAGATATGGTACCTAAAGATAGATATATCACTAAACAAACATTAGCAGGATGCGAAAGATATATTACTACTCGATTAAAAGAAATTGAAGAAAAAATACTAAATGCTGAAGATAAGCTTAAGGATTTAGAGTATAAAATATTTTGTGTTATCAGAGAAAAAGTTGGAAATGAAGTTAAAAGAGTTCAGCTTTCTGCAAATTTAGTAGCAACTTTAGATGGATTAATTTCATTAGCAACAGTAGCAACTGAAAATGATTATGTTAAACCTACTATTAACACAGATAACAGTATACGAATAGTTGAAGGAAGACACCCTGTTGTTGAAAGAGCTTTAAAAGATGTATCGTTTATAGCAAATGATACCTATTTAAATAATGAAAATGACATGTTTACTATAATAACTGGTCCTAATATGGCCGGTAAATCAACATATATGAGACAAGTTGCTTTAATATCATTTATGTCTCAGATAGGTAGTTTTGTGCCAGCTAAAGAAGTAAATATTTGTATTGTAGATAGAATATTTACAAGAGTGGGAGCTTCTGATGATTTATCTATGGGAGAATCAACTTTCATGGTTGAAATGTCAGAATTATCAAATATTTTAAAAAATGCTACAAAGAACAGTCTAGTTATATTAGATGAAATAGGTAGAGGAACTTCTACTTATGATGGTTTAGCAATTGCATGGGCAACTGTTGAATATATAGTAAGTGATTTACAATGTAAAACTTTATTTGCTACACATTATCATGAACTTACAGAACTGGAAGATAATTTAGAATGTGTGAGAAATTATTCAGTACAAACAGAAGAGTGTGGAGATGATGTTATATTCCTTCATAAGATAGTACCTGGAGGGGCAGATAATTCATATGGAATATATGTTGCTAAACTTGCAGGATTACCTAAAAAGACTATATCAAGGGCAAAACACATATTAAAAGAACTAGAACTTTCAGATATTGCTAAAAAAAGTATAAAAATCAGTAAAAATATAAATGCTGAAAATATAGCTGTAGATATGTTTAATTTCCAATTGAATGAAATATCTAAAATATTAAAAAACACTGATTTAGATGAATTATCACCTAGAGAAGGTTTACAATTGCTATATAAATTAAAGGAAAAATCAAAATAATTAATTAGAAGAAGGTGTGAAATGAGCTCTATAATAATGCATATATATATATCGCTAAAAGTTCAGAAAGAACTTAACTTATCTAATAAATTTCTGGCTGGAGCAATATTACCTGATATGATTAAAATAATGACGAAGAGTAAAGATATCACGCATTATATAAAAGAGTATGAGTGTGGTGATAAGATAATAAAATTACCAGATTTAGAAAAATTTTTGCAAGATAATAAAGACAAGTTAAATGATGAAGTAACATTAGGTTATTATGCACATTTAATTGAAGATAAAATTTGGTTTGATGAGTATATAGATTCATTTGCTAAATGTATAGATAAAGAGAACATTTTATATATTTCTGATAATACTGTTCATAGTTATCAAGAATTTAAAAAAGACATATATTCAGATTATGTAAATGTAGATAGTTATATAATAGAAAAATATAATCTTGATATTGATAAAATTATATTAACTATAAAAGATGATTTAAGAGGATACAATGTTGATAAAATAATTGATGAAAATATTGTATTTCCGATTAAAAATAATGATGCAAAAGTTAATTTTATATCACATGAATTTTTGAACGAATATATAAATGAATCAATAAAAAAAGTAAAAGAGGAAATAAATAGAATAGTAGGTGAATAGTTAATGGGAAACATTATTTTATTAGATGAAAATACTATAAATAAAATAGCAGCTGGCGAAGTTGTTGATAGACCATCTTCAATAGTTAAAGAATTAGTTGAAAATTCAATAGATGCTAATGCAAAAAATATAACTGTTGAAATAAAGAATGGTGGTATAAGTTATATAAAAATAAATGATGATGGGGATGGTTTTAGGTCTGATGATGTTGAAATTGCTTTTGAAAGACATGCAACAAGTAAAATAAGACAAGAGGTAGACATATTAAAAATAACATCTATGGGATTTAGAGGAGAAGCACTTGCTTCTGTTGCAGCCATTTCAAAAGTATCACTATCAACTAGACATAAAGATGAAGAAATTGGTACAAAAATAGTTGTGGAAGCAGGAAATATAATTACTAAAGAAAGAACTGCTTCTAATAAAGGTGCAACTATATATATAAAAGATGTTTTTTATAATACACCTGCAAGATATAAATTTTTGAAAAAAGATTATACTGAAGCGGGATATATTGAGGATGTTATAATAAGAATGTCACTTTCAAATCCTCAGATTTCATTTAAATATATAAATAATGGAAAAACTATAATAAGTACTTCTGGAGATAACAAGTTAGAATCAGTAATTTACACTATATTTGGAAAAGAAATATATTCAAATATATTAAACGTTGATTATACTTACAAAGATATCGTAGTTACAGGTAGTATAGGACTTCCACAAATTTCTAGATCAACAAGAAATAACGAATTTACATATATAAACAAAAGATTTGTAAAAGATAATATATTAAGAACTAGCATAGAAAAAGCATATACAGAAAAATTAGGTATTAACAAGTTTCCTTTTGCTATTATAAATGTTAAAATAAATACTGAAACAATAGATGTAAACGTGCATCCGGCTAAATTGGAAGTTAAATTTGAGAATGAAAAAGATGTATTTGAAGCAATATATTTTGCCGTAAAAAACGTTTTAGAAAATAATAATAGACAACATAGTCCGTTTACAATTGCTTCTGAAGAAGTACCACAAATTAAAAAAGAACAAGATCAAGTATTTAAATATAATAGTATGAGTTTCGGTTCTAATGAAGAAATAATTAAAGAAAATAATGTTCAGAAAATAGATGATAATATAGTTTCAGTAGTTATAGACGACGAAAACATTAATAAAATTAAGGAAAATATAGTCACTGAACATATACCAGAACCTAAAGAAATATATATCAAAGATGAAATTCAAATGTATAAAAATGATGATATAATATACAATTATATTGGACAGGTATTTGATACATATATAATAATTCAAATAAAAGATAAAATGTATATTATTGACCAACACGCTGCTCATGAGAGATTACTATATGAAAAATTTAAAGAAAATTTTTATTCAAAAACTAAAGAAACTCAAATGTTAATGATACCAATATTAATTGAATTGAAAAATAACGAATGTGAATTTGTTTCTAATAATGTTGAATATTTTGAAAATTGTGGGTTTATATTAGAAAGTTTTTCTGGTAATTCATATAAAATATCAGGAGTACCAAATATAGCAGATTTAGACATAGACTATAAATCAATGTTTTTAGATATAGTTGATGAACTTATGGGTAGTAATAAAACAGAATATAAAAATAAAGAATTTAGATTTCTAGCTACTTTAGCATGTAAAGCTGCCGTAAAAGGTAATATGAGATTAACTAAAGAAGAAAACACAAAACTTGTAGATGAAATGTTGAAATTAGAAAATCCATTTACATGTCCGCATGGAAGACCTACTGCATATGAAATTAGTAAATATGAAATCGAGAGAAAATTTGGTAGAAAATAGGTGGTATAGTGAATAATGTTATATGTTTAGTTGGTCCTACTGCTTCTGGAAAAACAAGTTTAAGTGTAGAACTTGCTAAAATAATTGATGGTGAAATAATATCTGCAGATTCAATGCAAATATATAAAGAATTAAATATTGGAACTGCTAAAGTATCCAAAGAAGAGATGCAAGGAATAACTCATCATATGATAGATATAATATCTGCAGATGTAGATTTTTCTGTAGCGGATTTCAAAAGAATATGTTATGAAAAAATTGATGATATAATACAAAGAGGAAAGGTTCCAATAATAGTTGGAGGAACAGGCTTATATGTATCTTCTGTTATATTAGATATGAATTTTGAAGAGCAAGAAATAGATCAAGAATATAGGGATATGTTATACAAATTAGCTGAGAAATTTTCTAACGAATATGTTCATGATATGTTAAGAGAAGTAGATGAAAAGTCTGCAAATGATATCCATCCAAATAACTTAAAAAGAGTAATTAGAGCATTAGAAATGTACAAGTTAAATAAATCTAAAAGTGAGCATATGGAGGCAGAAAAAACAAGAATTAGTAATACAAATACTAAATATAATTTTAAATTATTTTGTCTTCAATTAGATAAAGAACTATTACACGAAAGAATTAATAAAAGAGTTGATCAAATGATACAAGAGGGCTTAGAAGAGGAAGCAAAAATAGTATATAAGTTACCAAATTGTACAGCTAAACAAGCAGTTGGATATAAAGAATTTTTTGAATATTTTGAGAATAAAACAGATTTAAATAAAGTTGTAGAAGATATTAAATTAAAGACAAGACAATATGCCAAAAGGCAAATGACTTGGTTTAAAAAGATGCCAAATGTAATATATCTTAACGCTACAAATACAAAGGATAAAATTATAGAGGAAATAATGGTGAATGTATATGGGAAATAAAAGTAATAATCTCAAAGAGTTCAAAGTAAATAAAAGACAGACAGCAAAAGAAAATTCTAGATTCAGTAACAATATAAAAAACAACATTTACATTACATTGTTTGTAATATTTTTTGTGATAATTTCTTTTTTAATCATATTGTATAAAAAAGAGAAAGATGTTAAAGTGTCTGAAACTAATAATGGTAAATATGAAATATATACTGAAACAAAAGGTTATGTACTAAATAAAGAAACGCTTGTAACATATAATAAAGAAGAAACTTTAATACCCATAGCTGAATCTGAAAAAAGAATAACTATAAATAGTGTTATTGGAATATACAAAAATGATGAATATGAAAAAGGTTTAACACAGTTAGCTAAAATGGACCAGGAAATAAACCAAAAATTACAACTTTTGCCCGAAATATATTCTAATGAGGTAATTTTAATTGATAAAGAAATTGATGTTATAACAAAGCAAATAAAAAATATATCATCATATATTCAAATGGGAGATTATAAAACAAAACTTGATAATTTAGCATATAAAAAAGCGTTAACAATCAGTTCTCTTACACCTAGCGGAAGTGATGTAAAAACCCTTATACTGCAAAGAGAAGAGTATAGAGAAAATATGAACAAATCTTCAAATAACATTAAGGCTCCAATATCTGGTATAATAATATATAAAAATGATGGACTTGAAAATAAATTTAAACTAGATAATATTAATCAATTTTCACAAGAAGATATGGACCAAGTTATTGTTGAATACAATAAAATTCAGGAAGAAACATTTGGAATTAAAATAGTTGACAATTATGAGTCATATATAATTATAAAAGAAGATAAGTCGAATGATCAATATATTATAGAGAATAATACATACGCAATAGAATTATTAGATAAAAATATTAAAATATCAGGAACTTTAATAAAGAAAATTTCCAATGATAATTATAACTATTGTATATTTAAAATAAATAATAATATAGAAGACATAGTTAATTTAAGAAAGACAGATGTTAAAGTAATATGGAAAGAATTAACAGGACTTGTTGTAAGTAATTCATCTATTAAAACATTAAATAATGTTGAATACGTTACTATTCTTAGTCTAAATAAATATATTGATATACCAGTTAAAAATTTACTTAAATTAGATAAAATATCATTGATTAGAAATTATACACAAGATGAAAAATTAGAACTTAATTTATCTGAAAAACGAAATTTAGAAGTATATGATAGAGTTGTGGAAATAAAAGAACAAATCAAATAATAAACGAATAACAATGAAAAAGTCTAAGCTAAATGCTTAGACTTTTTAACATTGAAAATGTTAAGTTATCGAATTCTTCTTCGTTTTTTTCTTCTACTTCTTTACTTAAATAAAACTCTTTTGAATTATCTACAAGTAAAGGTACATCTATTATTCTATTATATTTATATATATATTCTGGTAGTATAGTAGAACAAATAATAAGTTTTGGATTTATAAACTCACCTAATTTATAATTATCTAAGTTGCACATTTTAGAAAAATCATATGTAATATTTTCACAAGATTCCACAATAGTACTATTATTCACATATATATTTAATTCATCAGTTTTGATTCTTAGTATATCATAATTTTCATTAAAATATTTATCAGAATCTTTTGGTGATATATAAGCAAGAACACCATTTTTTTGTGAAAATCCTTTGTAAAATGAAATATTAGTATACTCTGTTAATTTCATCCCATATTTAATGCAATCTATTAATTTATCTTTTCTCACGTATAAATATACGTTTCTTATTTTGATTATTTCATTCATAAAATAAATTTCTCCTGATTTAAACTATATATATTATACACTTATTATATTGTAAATTCAAGTGTAACAATAACAAAACTTTTAAAATATAATAATGTAGGTGATATAAATGGATATGTTGATTGAAACAGTAATAAATTTAGTAGCAATCGTTGGAATTATAGCAATTATAGGATCGTTTTTTGATATTTTTAGTATGTCGTATTTAAATTATTTTAAAAAAGTATCAAATAAAATATTTGATTTTAAAAAAAACGAAATAAGTACAGATAAAACAGTAACAATAGATATATATTTAAATAACATGTCAGATACGGAATCTGACATAATGACTAAAGTAATTGAAAACAGTAAATGTTTAAATGATATTGCTGATTACATAAATATATATAAAACATTTGACAAAAAGTAAGTTTTGATGTAAAATATACATGGGTGATTATATGTACGCATATTTTAATGGGTTAATTAAAGAGATATTAAATGATAAGGTAACTATAGATGTAAATGATATAGGATACAATATACATATGGCTGAAGACGATATAAATAAATTGAAATTAGAAGATAAGGTTTTAATTCATACATATTTTCAGCATAGAGAAGATGAGATGAAAGTATTTGGATTTTTAAATAAAAATCGTTTACAGTTTTTTAAAAAATTGATTAGTGTTAGTGGTGTTGGCAGCAAAGTAGCTCTTGGAATAATATCTAACATATCTATTGAAGATATGTGCACAGCTATTGCGACTGATAATATATTAACACTTAAAAGTGTACCAGGAATAGGACCTAAAATGGCTGCAAAAATTATATTTGAACTAAAAGATAAAATTTCAAATGTTGAGATTTTAAAGAAAAGTTCAACAAAAAATAACATAGAAGTTGATGAAGCTATAACAGCACTTAAAGTTTTAGGATACTCAGAACGTGAATTATCAAGTTGTGTTAATGAAATGAATTTTGAAAACAATACAGTACAAGACATAATACGTATGTGCTTAAAATACTTACAAAAGTAGAAAGAATATATACATTTCATTACTTTTTGAATGTTTTACTAGACAACAAAACATTTTTATGATAATATATATGTAATATACGAAAGGAAAAAGTATGATTGAATTTATAAATGTGAGTAAAAAATATAATCATGACGTTGCGGCGTTAGAAGATATAAATGTAAAAATAGAAAAAGGTGAATTTGTATTTTTAGTGGGTCCATCTGGTAGTGGAAAATCAACATTTTTGAAACTTATGGTTAAAGAGGATGAAGCAACTACTGGTACTGTAATTATAAATAATACAAATGTAAATAAACTAAAAGAAAAAGACATACCGTTTCTAAGAAGGAAAATAGGGTTTGTTTTTCAAGATTTTAGATTACTTTATGACAGAACAGTTGCAGAAAATATTATATTTGCTTTAAGAGTTGTAGAAGCTTCAGAAAAAGATATAAAATATCAGTTGAAAACCGTTTTAGAACTTGTTGGACTTTCAGGTAAAGAAAACTGTTATCCTAATCAATTATCTGGTGGAGAACAGCAAAGAATATCATTAGCTAGAGCATTGGCTACAAAACCTCCAATTATAATAGCGGACGAGCCTACAGGAAATTTAGATCCTAAAACAGCTAATGAAATATTTAAAACTCTACTTGATATAAACGCAAGAGGCACAACAATACTAGTGGTAACACATGCTAAAGATATAGTTGATGGATTAAGCAAGAGAGTAATAGCTTTAGATCATGGTAAAATTGTAAGAGATGATGCAAGAGGGGGTTATTTAAAATGACAACCAATACTTACTTAATAAAAGAAGGTTA
>Ga0209123_1001125_pt1 | contig 28269 bp, 21 predicted proteins | sample BarGraIncu00431A_FD_184500 | JGI IMG/M metagenome (GOLD analysis project Ga0209123, IMG submission 184500) | Arctic peat soil microbial communities from Barrow, Alaska, USA - Barrow Graham LP Incubations 004-31A (SPAdes) (version 2) | ecosystem: Environmental > Terrestrial > Soil > Wetlands >...
ATGCTCAGTTAAACCGCAAGCTTGACTAATCCAGTCATTTTTGTTTATACCAAATGGATTATTGACTTCATCAATTATACCAATATCATCAATATTTATATTCATTGTAGTAAAAGTTTTCATAACAGCTTTAAAGTCGAAATTATTTCATCGTGTTTGTATCCTTTTTGCATTATGGTTAAATATCTTAATCAATATGTCGCATTAGGACTATTTTTCTAAAAATGAGGGCCTAGGCCTGAAATATGTCAGATATATTTATGTAAATATAATGTTTCTCATTTACAAATCATACTGTTGAGATTGTATTTTTCGTAAACTTTTTTCCGCCAAGTGAGTGTAAAGTTCTGTTATATTGGAACTCTTATTCCCCAGCAGTCTCTGTATGAATCTCAGATCAGCGCCGTTCAAATGATGAGAGGCACATAAGTGTCGCCGCCATTGAAGCATCGCAGGTTTCAGTACTTGTGGATTAGAGTGCATGCTCAGGTGCCATCTGCTTTTGTCTGATAATATTAATCCTAAAAACGATCTATCATGGGGTATGAGTCCGTGCTTACTTATTACGAGAAAATTGCGCCACATCTTAATGAACCGCTGTAAACAAGAACCGTATTAAGTGGTGTGAGGGGCTCTCCCTAAGACGGTTACATCTCAGGGTAGTCCACTTGATTAGCGGTCCGTGCTTTCATTTTTCAACACCAAGTAATTTTCTAAAATCAGTTTTTAATACGTCAATTGCCTCTTGGATTTCCGTTTCTAACTTTAATGCTAATGAATGAACTTCTTCAAACGCTAAATCATTTTTAGTTCCTTTTTTAGTTATTAAATCCATTAGACTGCGCATATACTCTTTCAATATCATATCTATTTTATTAGCAGTATTTTGAGGAATAAAAAGAATATTTTCTTGAAAGAACTTCCTAAAATCATCATAATGAAAACTTGTTTTTGCCAGTTGACTTGTATCTTTTTCTTCAGTTTCGGAAGTCATTTCTGCTATATTTTTCATGCGAACAATAATCATTACAGCCATCTCTTGATTTAGAATCAATACTTTTTTATGAAGCTCAATTATTATCATTAATTGTTGCTCGTATATCTTCGTCGATTTATAATTCTGTAAATTCAACTCTGTTTTATACAGTTCCAATTTACTATCAAATAATGATTGATGTTCAATTGAATTCTTGTTGAGTTCATTTTTTAAAGTTTCAAATTGTCTATTCGCTGATTTAGAAAGCAGCATTTGCAAAAACCACATAAAAAATCCAAAAAAACCAATATCTCTAAGTAATTCAATTATTTTCATATTATAATAAGTTTTAGTAGTTGTGTTGCTATTAAGCTGACAGCTAACGGCCGGCGGTATGAAATGTTGGGGATTTCGTGGACACTTTCCTATCAACCGATAGAAAACTTGCAAGCGAGTGATGCCCTTGGCATACCTCTGAAACCCCTATGGAGTATATACTGTGTTATGGCTCGTTTTTCTTTTCTTTTTAGTTTTTGAATTTATCTTTAATCCTTGTCAACCAACTTTTTGGTCGTGTTTCATTTGATATTTTAGTAAATGATTTATTTAGCTTATGTTCATTCTCTGATGTAGCTGGAACTATTCCGAAGTTACCCATTTTTTCATTATTTTCGTAAATAGCATCCCAACCCCGTTTTCCATTGTCTATAAAGTCTTGAAGCTCTACTTTTTCATATTTAGGTGTCAATATTTCAAAATCGTCAAACCAAATCCTAAAGTCTATATGTTTGTTACCACCTTCTTGAAAAAGGTCTATGGTATTTGTTAAACCAGTATTGTCTCCTGTTGAATAGTCAAAGCTTAATCTGTCTTTCCAAGTGTCAAAATCTTTGTCTCCACAATTCACAAAGTCCCAACCATAAATTGCTTGACCTTGAAACCGTTTAATTACTTCTAAAATATCTTTAGGTTCAAATTTTTCAACTAATGCATCTTTGTCATCCCAATGTCCAGCATGATAAGAAGCTACAAAACGTCCAATAGGCTTGAAAATAAACAATAATCTATTGTCTTGTGGCACATTCCCTTCTTTATCCATAGCTACAACTGCAAAGGAACAAGAAACCAACTTTTTCCCTTCATCAAATTCGACTCCAAGTAAAGTTGCTTCGTTAAGTGCAAGTCCGATTTTATGTCTTAAATCTTCGTCAATTATCATTGATGCTGTCGTCTTTTAAAATGAGCCATAACTAGTATATACGCCTGACGGTTGTCAGATTTATATTTGTAAAAATATAGTTTTTAATAACTGTTTTACAGATTATTCCGATTTATTTTTCTGTTTAATATTAAACCAATATTATTCCCCCCACGAACAAAAAAAGGGAGCTTTTCACACCCCTTTTGTCAAAGATTGAATTATTCTTCAACCTAGCAGACTTTCCCATCAATATAGTGTTTGTCGATATTTTCAAAAGATCATACTCCTCGATATAACGCTCATCATCTAACTCACCAAGCCAACAGTGATATAATACGGCGTTATTCCAGATATGAGGAGATTGTTACCCTGGCAATGAATTAATCACTCTATTTACCCGCAAAAGCACAATCCAATTTCAATCATTTTTAAAATGATTCAATATCCTCAATGACAACTATTAATTTATTCAATGGACAGAAATAATCATGGTATTGGGGGATTCGGATTTAAGCTTTAAAAAGGAAGACGAAATAAATGCTTCAGATATTTTCAAAACCAAATGAGAAAAACCAATTAAAAATGTGTATTCTTTAAAATGACGTTGGGACGTTAGAGAATCAAAATACGTAATCCAATATCATACATGTATGCATCAATGCTATTTATATTTATGGGATACTATTTGAATATTTTCTTTGGATGGAGCAATTATGGGTGGATGGTGATACAGCTTGATCTTCTTTCATAACTGTTTATTTGTATCCTAATATAGCGTTCAGTATTAATTTGCTATAATTGATGATTGAATTATTGAGTCTGTCGAAGTGTAACTATTGCATATTTGGATTCTTCCGTGATGGGTAAAGGTATTAATAGGAATGAATAGAGTCACTTGATTAAAGCCAAGAATTTTCAATTGATTTCTAAGGACTAAATTGAAAAGTTTCAGTAATGTTTCAGTAGTAAAATAAAAAACTTCGATAAAACCTTATATTTCAAAGGATTATCGAAGCTAATAAGTACCCGGGGCGGGACTTGAACCCGCACGACCGTAATGGCCATTGGATTTTAAGTCCAACGTGTCTACCATTCCACCACCTGGGCATTACTATGAGCGGGAAACGAGACTCGGACTCGCGACCCCGACCTTGGCAAGGTCGTGCTCTACCAACTGAGCTATTCCCGCTTAAAATGCACCACTATATGAACGTTTGTTATAATCTGAGCGGGAAACGAGACTCGGACTCGCGACCCCGACCTTGGCAAGGTCGTGCTCTACCAACTGAGCTATTCCCGCACTAATCTTTCTTTCGCCAAACCTTTTCAGTCAACCTCTTTGACAATTAATCAAACAGTATTGTTGTTTCTGCTAAGCGGATGCAAATATAAACGTTTTTTTTTAGTCTGAAAACAGATTAACAAATTATCGGTCAATCATGTCATCTTTTTTATTCAGGAAGGTATCTTATTGAATATATGCAATTTGCATTTTGCCAATTTTGAAATTATTTAATGTCTGTATGTTATCCAAAAAATCCCTGCAATGAACTTTTATGTCATGTAAATATCTCATTTCGCTATAGTCTAGCGTATTATGTCATAACAGGATTAAACTTGTTCAATTAATTGATCTATGCCGCGATTCTTAACTCACATTTCGCTGAAGTAAAGTTGAAGTTTTATCGCAAATAGCCACTCTTTCAGCAATAATTACACGTTCATTGAAACGATCGGCACAAACCAGAAATAACCTATCTTGCTTTCAAAACTTATTTTAATCCCCAATGACTCCCGGGTCCGATTGTATAAAATATAAAAGACCGCATTTACAGCCTTTTATATTTCAAATATTCATTCTTTCATTTCTTCTTCTCGGTGGCAGCCTCATTCAAGGCCTTGGCAGGATACCGGAATGTATATTTTCCCGAACCCAGATTGAGTTGAAGATCATTTATGTTTTGAATTGATCCTGCCTTAACGGGCTGGCCATCCTGCTTCACCTGCTCGGCCTTGGCGAAAGGTAGCGTCACAGTTGCAGAAGTATTAGCGGGGATAACGACTTCATATACAAAATCTTCGTTTTCGAATTTCCATGATGAACCCACCTTCCCGTAAAGGGTTATGATTTCTGCATTTACATTTTTGAGTCCGCCACCAGGATGCGGAGCAAGCAATATATGCTTATATCCGGGATGGTTAGGATTGATATCGATTCCGGCAACATGCCTGTAAAGCCATTCGCCGATAGCGCCATAGGCATAATGGTTGAAGCTATTCATTCCTACATCCTGGAAAGATCCGTCTGGCTTCTGTCCGTCCCAACGTTCCCATATCGTAGTCGCACCCTGCAACACCGGATAAAGCCAGGAAGGATACTTCTTGTTATTCAATAACATAAATGCCAAGTCGTCGCGACCAATGGCAGATAAAGTTTTACACAGCAAAGGTGTGCCAACAAATCCAGTGGTCAAATGGCCAAATTTTTGAACATCATTGGCAAAGTATTCTGCCGCTTTTGGAACAAGGTTTTCCGGAAGCAAATTAAATGCCAATGCGAGCGCATAAGCTGTTTGGGTATGAGAGACCAATCGTCCGTTCGGGGTGACAAATTCCTGATTGAATGAAGTTTTAATTTCACTTGCCAGTTTATTATATTTTTCAGCATCCTCCTTTTGTCCGATAACTGAAGCAATTTTACTAAGTAAACTGGTTGAATAGCAATAATATGCTGTTGCTATTAAATCTTTTTCGGTAGTTGCGCCGGGATAATCGGAATTTGTCGTTGCAAAAGCAAGCCAATCACCAAAATGGCCATCGCCTATCCAGAGATGATTTGCATTTGCCCGGCTTGTCATGTAACCAATCCACGCCTTCATACTTGGATATTGTTTTTCAAGTATCCGCACATCGCCATATGACTGGTAAACGGTCCATGGAACGATGACAGAAACATCAGCCCAGGCTGTGGAACCACCGTCACCGTTTAGAACGTCAGGTATCACATGGGGAACTTTACCATTTGGTAACTGATCAGCAGTAACATCACCTAACCATTTTGTATAAAAAGCAGCAACATCGAAATTGAAAGCAGCAGTCATGCTGAAAACCTGCGCATCGCCTGTCCAGCCAAGTCGTTCGTCACGCTGCGGACAATCGGTGGGAACATCCAGAAAATTGCCTTTCTGACCCCACTGAATATTATGCTGAAGTTGATTAATCAAAGTATCAGAGCAACTGAAGGTTCCGGTAGGTTTCATATCAGAATGAATCACGACTCCAGTGATTTGATCAAGTGCAGGGGCAGTTGCCAATCCTTCAATTTTAACAAACCGGAAACCATGAAATGTGAAGTTCGGTTCATAAATCTCTGTTCCTTCACCTTTCAACATGTAAACATCTGTGCATTTTGCTGCGCGAAGATTATCAGTGTAAAAATTGCCGGCCTTATCGAGCACCTCGGCAAATTTCAGGATTACCTTGTCTCCCTTTTTTCCGGCCACTTTCAATTTGACCCATCCGACCATATTTTGTCCCATATCAAAGACAGTTTCACCTTTTGGCGTAACAAATAGCTTGATTGGGTGGATCTCCTGAATTGCCTTCACAGGAACGCCCTGAGGCGCAATCAGGATATCCTTCGCCTGGCTCAATGAGGAGGCATTGTCCCATTTCGTCATATCATAACCTGTCTGATCCCATCCGGTCAATTCAAGTCGTGCATCATAAAGTTCTCCATTATAAATATCTGATTCAACGATCGGACCGTTTGAGCTCACTTTCCAGCTGTTGTCCGAACCAATCGTTTCAGAAGTTCCATCTATATAAGTGATCTGTAATTGAAGCAGAAGTCCCAACTTATTTCCATAATAATTGTGCTGTTTTGCAAATCCAATATTCCCGCGATACCAGCCATCAGCCAGGACAGCACCAATGGCATTCTGGCCCTTGAGCATTGAAGTTACATCGTAAGTCTGGTACTGCAAACGTTTTTTATAACTGGTCCAACCCGGAGTAAAAAGGTCGGAAGTTACCCTGGCACCATTGATATGCAATTGATACAAACCAAGTGCTGTTGCATAAACGCGGGCCGATTTCACTTTTTTCGCAGTTGTGAACTCCTTTCTGAAATACTGGGCAGGTTTTGAGCCATCCATCTCTTTTTCAGTGCCAATCGAAATCCAGGAGGCTTTCCAATCTGCTGGTTTAAGAATTCCCATTTCCCACGAAGCAGGTTCACTCCAGGCTGTTGCCTTGTTCTTATTATCCCATACACGAACCTGCCAGAAAAGTTGTTGCATCGAAACCATGGCTGGTCCACCGTATTCAACACTTACAGATTGCGAACCGTTTACTTTGCCTGTTGACCAAATCAATTTGTTTGAATTCAATTTGGATGGTGAGTCTGCAACCCTCACTTCATAAGCGGTTTGCATCACATCTTTGTCGGCAGATACCAGCTGCCAGCTGAGCCGGGGTTTGAGAACATCAATACCAAGCGGATTTGTTTTGTATTCGCAAATTAGCTGCTTCACCTCGTTTTTGGCGATCGCAGAAAAAGCAAACCCACTGAATAACACGAAGAGGGTTACAATCTTCAAATAGCTGTTGGTTCGTTTCATAAACTTGATAATTATTGAGTTTGAAAAAATATTAGTTCTTCTTTTTTGGTAAAAACGATTGTGTAACTTCATCCGTATCTTTATATTTCACACGAAGTTCTTTCAACTTTTTTAGAAGATCCGCTCGAATTTCAGCATAATCAGGATCATTATAGACGCTTTTCATCTCGTGCGGATCTTTCTCAAGATCATACAATTCCCATTCGTCAACATCGTAATAAAAATGGATGAGTTTGTATCTTTCAGTTCTCACACCGTAATGACGCTTAACGGAATGAACGGCAGGATATTCGTAATAATGGTAGTAAATGGCATCTCTCCATTTCATCGGTTCACCGCTTAATAACTTTCGAAACGATTCGCCCTGCATCTCTTTTTGCGCCTTTACTCCGGCATAATTTAAAAACGTCGGTGCAAAGTCAAGATTCTGAACCATTTGTGTGATAACCGTTCCCGGTTTAATTTCTTTCGGATACCTGATTAACAACGGCGTACGGAACGACTCTTCGTACATAAACCGTTTGTCAAACCATCCGTGCTCGCCCAGGTAAAAACCCTGATCGGATGTGTAAACAACAATCGTATTCTCCGTTAAACCGTTTTTATCGAGATAGTCAAGCACTTCACCAACTCCGTCGTCAACGGATTTAATACATTTGAGATAATCGCGAATGTAACGTTGGTATTTCCATTTTGCAAGTTCCCTGCCTACTGGTTTAGTTTTTATAAACTCTTCATTTCTTGCATTGTATGCAGTTCGCCATGCCTTAAGTTGCTGCTCGTCCATGCGTTTGATGTCCTGCATAAATTCCGTGGGTTTGCCGGTATAAGGATCGTTCTCGAACTTCATATCATGCCCCCATGTCATCTCTTTGACAATTCCCATCTCCTGGGTACGTGCCGCAGTTCCGCGACCGGTATAATCATCAAAGAAATTCTCAGGGAACGGAAAATCGCGATCTTCATAAAGATTCAGGTATTTTTCCTCCGGTAACCAATTGCGATGAGGCGCTTTTTGATGATACAACAAGCAGAAAGGTTTTGTTTTATCGCGTTTTTTATCGAGCCAGTCAAGTGCAAACTGGGTCGTCAAGGTTGTGACATAACCAGGATATTGCTTACGTACACCATTTTCAATAAATTCGGGATTGTAGTAATTTCCTTGTCCGGGCAGCACATTCGAATAATCGAAACCCTGGGGATTACCGTCGAGATGGATCTTTCCAATCAAGGCTGTCTGGTAACCATTCTGCTGCAATAGTTTAGGAAAGATCATCTGTTTCCAGTTAAACCCGCCTACATTATCGGTCTTTCCATTCAGGTGACTGAATTTACCAGTGAGCATCACAGCCCGGCTGGGAGCACAAATAGAATTGGTGACAAATGCCCTTGTGAAAATCGCCCCCTCTTTGGCAATCCGGTCAATATTCGGAGTTGAATTCAATCCTGATCCATAAGCGCTAATTGCCTGATAGGCATGATCATCGCTCATAATAAAAAGAATATTTGGACGTTTCTGCTCCTTTTCTCGTCCGTAACTATTGGGAATCAGCCCGGCAGAGCAGAGTCCCAGTGTTGCCAGCATCCTGGTGTTTTTCATTTTCAAATTAAATAATCAGGTAATTAGTCCTTTATTAGAAATAATCTTTCCAAAGATACATTGATCTTCAATGCCATCAATGGACAAAATGATTCGTGATTTACACAAATTGCACTTTGATTCACATTTTCCAATCCTTACAATGCATGATCTATTGGGAAATATTCACCATCCCACACTTTTTTAGAAGTCCATTTCTGATCGTCACCTTGCCAGAAAGCATCTGTTACCGGCAAACCGAGCATCAGTAATCCCGTTGTGCAGAGGTAAAGGCTTCCCGTGGAGATATACCCCTCGCCCGCCTGAGCCTGGTGACCAGCAACGCCAATCGTAAGCCACCCGTTTTTATCGAAAGTTCCGGGGACTTCAATCTGCCTTTTAATCAAGGCATAAAGTGCAGCACGTACCTGCTGAGGCGAAACATTCTCGGGTAATGCATGCAGAAGTGCCATTTTTGCAAGTACCTGAAATGCCCCAAAACGATAAGCAATTGATCGGCCTGTGATGGGATAGGTTCCCTCGGGCGAGATAAGTCGTTCCTGAATAGCAGCATATCTACGGCTCCGCTGGAATACAAGGTCATAATATGCATCAACAGGATCACCGGCATCTTTAAGTGTCTGAATCACCTCCAATAACATAGGTTGTATCACAAAACTGTTGTAATAATCGAAATGGAAACTGGGTCCGTCACCATAAAATCCATCCCCTTTGTACCAATTTAAATGCTCCTTGACTGCATAATCGATGCGCATCCGATCGCACGAGCCCGTGAATTTCAACAATGCAGCTTCTACTTCAGCACTAAATAACAACCAGTTACTATAACCGGGTGTAATTATACGTGTGGACTTTAATGCATTAATTACATGATCTTTATCGGTCATACTCAATCGTCCCCAAAGCTGGGTTGGCGCCCGGAGGAAAGCCTGTGACAAGAATGCCGCATCCACGAGTGGCTGTCCTCCTTTTGTAAAATTCATGAAATCAATAGATTCAGGATCAGTAGCATTTCGGATACTTTGTAATGCCAGCAAAATATATTTTTCGCGTAATTTACCTTCGGAAGAATCATCAGGACCCAATTCTAACCAAGGTGCAATACCAGCCAATGTCCGGCCAAGCGCTTCAAGATAAGTATAGTTTTTCCGGTCTGCCTCCTGGTTAGGAGCAGACTCAACTGGCATTCGTTCTTTTAATTGATTTTTGCTCAATGACTCCAGCACAGGATCAGCAATCTTAATCAAAGCATTTACAAGGTATTCCCGTTCAATAAGTCCCACCTGAACTTTGGGCGGGTACTTCTTTTTTGTTCTGCCGGATAGTTCTCCGGAGAATACCAGCATTAATACTGCAATCGAAACAAACAGAGTGCCTTTTCTTAAAATTGTCATATTTAAAACTTAGTCATAATTTACTGAACACTAACTCTCCCGGGTTCCCGAACATTCGCTCCTTTAATATTTAAAATCCCATCACCAAGATCAGCTCTTGCTTCGTCTGCAATTTTTGTAAGTTCCACGACAATTTCAGGATTAAGGTCTTTTACATCGTATCGTTCGCCCGGATCACGTCGCAGATCATACAGGGCAAGCTCAACCAGAACATTGCCGGTTTTTCCTCCAACGCCGTCTTTTCCGGGGGCAAAGCCTTCGTAAGTTTGTGACTGATGGGCAAATACAAGTTTCCATTGATTTTTCCGGACAGCCTCGAGACAGTTAGAGTTGTAATAATACAAAAACACTTCGCGCGGATTGGCATTTAGATCACCGGTCATCAACGGAAGGATGTTGACTCCATCAATTTTATTAGTTGGGAGCGCTGCATCCGAAATAGCAGCCAAAGTAGGGAGAAAATCAATTGTGGCCGCTAACTTATTACAAACCAGGCCATCTGGAATATGACCCGGCCATTTCATGATACATGGAACCCGCTGACCACCTTCCCAGCTTGTCCCTTTCCCCTCACGAAGTCCACCTGCAGAACCGGCATGATTCCCAAAATTAAGCCATGGACCATTGTCAGAAACGAAAATGACCAGTGTATTTTCGGTGAGTCCGTTTTTTTCGAGTGCCTCAACGACTTGCCCTACTGACCAGTCAATCTCCATCAGCACATCGCCATAAACTCCTTGTTCACTTTTACCTTTGAACTTATCGGAGGCAGCAATCGGCACATGAGGCATCGAGTGAGGGAGGTAGAGGAAAAAAGGCTCTTTCTTATGCTTTTCGATAAACGAGACAGCGCGCTCAGTGTACATTGTTGTGAGTTGCGCCTGATCATCCATCGTAACAATTTCTTTGACAGCATCATATCCATCAATTAACGGTAGCGGAGGATAGTTTGCCTTATTTTTGTTCTGCTCCTGTGTCGCCACCGATCCGTCGATATTGTATTTCCACATGTCGTTCGAATAGGGCAACCCAAAGTATTCTTCAAAACCCTGTTGCAATGGTAAAAACTCACGCTGGTAGCCCAGGTGCCACTTCCCAAAAATACCACTGGAATAACCACTCTTTTTAAGTACTTCGGCAATTGTCTCTTCCTGAGGATTTAACCCAATCAAAGACGTTGGAAACAATGCTCCTCCAATCCCGACCCGGTTTGAATAACATCCGGTTAGTAATGCGGCCCGCGAAGCACTGCAAACGGCTTGAGAGACATAAAAATTTGTGAACCTTACACCTTTATTTGCAAGTTTATCGAGATTTGGCGTGATATACCGCGTTGCACCATAGCAGTTAAGGTCACCGTAACCCATGTCGTCAGCCAAAATCAAAACAATGTTGGGAAGTTGTTTTTGCTTGAAGTACCTTTTTGCAGGTTCATTGGCTTGAATTGATGATACCGTCAAAAAACCACATAAACCCATACAAGTCAATTGATCAATTTTCATTTTTTCTCAAAGTTATGTCCGTTGTTTTTATGTTGCCCAAAATAAGACTGTGACGTTTTCGCCTCACATTAATAAGCAAAAGAATCAGAGCAGTTTACAAAATGGGAGGACTTGACACAAACTAAAGTTTAAACTTAGTAAATAATCGGCAAAAATCAATTAAAACAAAAGGTTCCTCCACGCAATGAGGCTGCACCTAGTATATCAACAGAATAATTTGGTTTAAACCAATTATAACTTTAATTTTGCCTCATTCACTTTTTAATTAAAAAACATTCATACTACTTATTTAAAATTTTTAATCGCATGAAAACAAATCTTATTAAACCATTGGTCGTTATTGCTTTAGTTGCAATTATCATTGGCGGTTTATCACAGTCGTCTTTCGCTAAAAAGAAGAAAGATATTGGTCTTCAGATGTATTCGCTTCGTGATGATCTGAATAAAGATGCAAAAGGTACGATCGAAAAAATGGGGAAAATCGGATACACATCCATGGAAGCTGCCAGTTTTGACAATGGCAAGTTTTACGGAATGGAGCCTGAAGCTTTTAAAGCCCTGCTTGAAGCAAATGGAATGAAATTGGTAAGTTCACATACCGGCGCAAATTATACAGGTGATCAGGCATCATGGGATGCAGCTATGATCTGGTGGGATATGGCCATTGCAGCGCACAAAAAAGCAGGTTGCAAGTACATCGTTAAACCATCTATGGGAGAGTATCCATACAAAAATCTCGAATCGCTGAAAAAAACCTGCGAATATTTTAACGCCATCGGCGAGAAATGCAATGCTGCAGGAATTCGCTTCGGCTATCATAATCACAATAAGGAATTTACGAAGATTACCGATGCAGATGACCTCGTTTATGATTATATGGTTAAAAACACCGATCCTAAAAAAGTAACTTTTGAATTGGATGTTTACTGGATTTACAAAGGTGGCCAAAATGCTGTCGCATATTTCAATAAATATCCTAAAAGATTTGAACTTCTGCATATTAAAGATGAAAAAGAAATAGGTGCAAGTGGTCTGATTGATTTCAAACCAATTTACGATAACAGAGCAAAAGCCGGCACCAAAGTTTGTTTTGTTGAAGTAGAAAGATATGATTTCGAACCATTTGTAAGCGTTCAGAAAAGCTTTGATTTCTTGAATAATGCTTCTTACGTGAAATAAAAAATCATTTCAGATATGCTAATTCAGAGGCCGTCCAATCAGGATGGCCTCTGTTATTTAAAGGTTAAGAAAGATCATGATTTGTATATTTCTAATAATGGTTAATTTTGAGGCATAAATTTTGAGGATATATTTTATATTTACGATTGAAATAATTGAGTGATGCCCGAGAAAATAAATCTTACTGGACGTTGGCGATTTGAAGAAGATTTCGGATTTGGTAAAGACAGTGGATACGCTGATATTAACCAAAAAGGAAGTCATCTGAAGGGAGTTCTGCGTTTTTCGGAGCAAATTGATGGCGAAGAAACGTTCATCGTAAAGCAGGAAGTTGCCGGTAAGATCAACGGCACAAAAATTAAACTCAAATCGCATTCGTGCGAAATTTTATTTAGCGACGAAGATATTATCTATGAGCTCGATACATGGGAAGGCGAACTTCTGCCAAATGGAAAAATTACAGGAAACAGTCGTGATGCAGAAGGCACTGGCGGCTCATTTATGATGGAACGGGAGAGTTTCGAAACATCCAACTTAACCGATGATCATCATTTTGGACTAAATTAAGATGCCAAAACCATTAGTACTTTGTTTCGTTTGCGGAAAGCCTATATTAACCAAAAATATCTCCTATCATACAAAAGTAAATTTACCTGTTTGCGATGCCTGTCGTGGATCTGAAGCGGAAGCTCTCAAAGTTGAAGAATTACTCGAAGGAATGGCCTATGGATTTGTTTGCGGATGTATCTAACTACATTTAAAAACGATAAAATACAATGGATAAACCAACTATAATTTCCATAGACAATTTCATCAAACAGTTTCCTGCCATTTTTTCAAATAAATCAAATTTACGTCCCTGGGAAATAATAGAAGACCTGGCATCAATTTTAAATGAGCTTATTTTGCACCTTAATACTGATTTTGATGTCAATAGTGGCATTGCCATTCATAAGACAGCTATTATAGAACAGGGAGTTACATTGAAAGCCCCTATTATTGTCGGAGAAAATTGTTTTGTGGGAGCAAACGCTTATTTGAGAGGCGGTGTTTATTTGGATAAATCGGTTAGAATCGGACCAGGCTGCGAGATCAAAACAAGTATCATTTGTTCCGGCAGTTCTATTGCCCACTTCAATTTTATCGGTGACAGCATCATCGGAAGCAATGTGAATTTTGAAGCAGGTGCGGTTACTGCTAACCACTTTAACGAAAGAGCAGACAAGAAAATTTCTGTCCTCCATAAATCAATAATAATTGAAACCGGTTCCGAAAAATTTGGCTCCCTGATTGGAGACAATTCAAAAATTGGCGCGAATGCAGTTTTGTCGCCCGGAACAATTTTGGAGGTAAATACAATCGTAAACCGGCTTGAATTCGTTGATCAACTTAAAATAGTCTGCAATTAGGCTAATTACCTGTTGGTTACGATTCCTGATCACTCAATTCCAACCAACGCAACTCTTTATCGTCCAGTAAATCCCTGATTTCGCCATGGCGCTGCGATTTAATGACCAATTCTTCTGCAGGGCAGTCGCCAGAATTCATCGCTGTTTCAATTACCCTTTTTTCCTCCTCAAGCAGTTCAATATCCTTCTCTAATTGCTCTAACTCGCGTTTTTCGTTAAAGCTTAATTTGCGAATACCCTCTTTTACCGGCTTGGCTTTCACAACTTTTTCCTTTTTCTCAGGTACACGCTGTTCTTTCTCTTTCGCATCAACCCAATCGCGGTAATCGGAGTAATTTCCCGGAAAATCTTTGATAAGCCCATCTCCTTCGAATACAAATAAATGATCGACAATCTTATCCATAAAAAACCGGTCATGCGAAACAACAATTGCACATCCCTGAAAATTGCGAAGATAGTCTTCAAGCACATTTAATGTCATGATATCCAAATCGTTTGTCGGCTCATCCAGAATCAGAAAATTTGGATTTCGCATCAGGATTGTGCAGAGGTACAACCGACGTTTTTCACCACCACTCAACTTGTCAACAAAATTGAACTGTGATTCGGGCGGGAAAAGGAAATAATTCAGAAACTGCGAAGCGGTCATCCTGTTTCCGTTTCCCATGTCCACCACTTCGGCGATCTCTTTGATCACATCGATCACACGATCGCCCGGATTAAAGCTAATTCCGTCCTGGCGGTAATAACCAAAGCTGATCGTTTCACCAACATCAATCGTACCGGCGTCGGGTTGCAGGGCACCTGTCAGCATGTTTAAAACTGTCGTTTTGCCACTGCCATTTTTTCCGATGATCCCTATTTTCTCCAGGCGGGCAAAGTTGTAGCTGAACTTATCCAATATTACCAGGTCACCAAAAGCTTTACAAAGACTCTTCACATTAAGGATTTTACTTCCAAGCCGCTTCCCTTGTACGGTAAGTTCAACCTCATCTTCAACACGACGCTGCGAAGCCTTCTCCTGCAATTTATAAGCAGCTTCAGTCCTATACTTTGATTTGTGACTCCGAGCTTGTGGCATCTTACGTAACCACTCCAATTCAGTACGAAAAAGGTTCCTGGCGCGGTCGATTTCGGCATTCATTGATGAGATCCGTTCTTCTCTTTTCTCGACGTAATAAGAGTAGTTCCCTTTGTACTTGTATATTGTATTATCTTCTAATTCAATTATTTCATTACATACACGATCAAGAAAATACCTGTCATGCGTCACCATAAACAAGGTACCTTTGGCTTTTTCGAGGTATTTTTCCAGCCATTCAATCATCTCCAGATCGAGGTGGTTAGTAGGTTCATCCAGGATCAAAAAATCGGGTTCATCAATCAGAATATGAGCCAATGCAACCCTCTTTTTCTGCCCTCCCGAAAGAAATTTGATTTGCTGATTTACGTCGGTGATCTTCAACTGAGTCAGAATTTGCTTAATCCGAAATTCAAAATCCCATGCATTCAGCACATTCATCCGCTCAATGGCATTATCTAAAAGATGCGGATCGTGACTTTCAAGTGCCTTTTCGTAGTTTTTTACAGCCTGAATCAATTCCCCTGTCGAATTAAAAGCGGCTTCAAGCACCGTATCCTCAGGATTCAAATCCGGATTCTGACGCAAGTATCCGATTGAAATATCGTTTGACAAAGTTGATTTGCCCGAATCGGGAGTCTCCAAACCTGCGATGATATCCATTAATGTTGATTTTCCGGCGCCGTTTTTGGCAATCATTGCGACTTTTTGGCCTTCGGTAACCGAAAAGCTAATTCCATCAAAAAGAGGCGATTCGCCCCAATATTTTGTGAGATTTTCTACTTGCAGGTATGAGATCATAAACAATTAAAATTACAACTGCAAAATTAACACGAAAATCTACAAAAGGAGTCTTAATTTTAACGCACACCTTAAAAGAGATTCCATGCAAATAAAAGAGCGGTTTGAGAAGGTCATCGAATGGTTTAAAATAAATATGCCAGTTGCTGAAAGTGAACTACACTATCGCAGTCCATACGAACTACTTGTGGCCGTAATTCTATCTGCACAATGCACCGACAAGCGCGTAAATCTGATAACTCCGGAACTACTTAAGCGGTTTCCTACTGCCGAAAAGCTTGCTGAAGTTGAGCCTGACGAAGTTTTTGAATACATACGTTCCTGTTCATATCCAAATAATAAAGCAAAGCACTTGGTTGGGATGGCCCGCAAACTTATCTCCGATTATAATGGTGTCATGCCTGATGAGGTGGATGAATTAATCAAATTACCTGGTGTCGGACGAAAAACTGCGAGTGTAATAGCCTCCGTAATTTTCAATAAACCAGCAATGGCTGTAGACACACATGTCTTCAGGGTGGCAGCGCGTATCGGACTGTCGGTCAATTCAAAAACTCCTTTTGAAACAGAAAAACAATTGATTGCAAATATACCTGAAGAGATGATACCGATTGCTCACCACTGGCTAATTTTGCATGGCAGATATGTTTGTGTTGCCCGGAACCCAAAGTGCAAAGAATGTGGACTGCAACCTTACTGCGCTTACTTTACAGCTGAAAAAGAATGATGAACACCGGTGAATTTTAGGTCCATTAAAAAACATATGCAAAAAATTCACTATTTAAACTAAGTAAAAATTGAAAATCGAATTTGTTTTTTGTCCATTCTTTATAACTTTGCGACGTTAATTTGAAAAAGTAATAAAATAATCATAAACAAAAAATCAAGTTAGTTATGGCTTACAAAATTTCTGACGAATGTATCGCTTGCGGAACTTGCATCGACGAGTGTCCTGTAGAAGCTATCAGCGAAGGTGAAATCTACAAAATTGATAGTGAACTTTGTACCGACTGTGGCTCTTGCGCTGAAGTTTGTCCTACCGACGCAATTTCTCCGGAATAATTACAAGTAGATATTAACTGAAAGCCTGCTAAAATTTAGCAGGCTTTCTTGTTTTAGTCCCTCTCCGGATATACAATTCCAGACTTATGGCGTATGATGTCCAATGTTTTGATTAAACGAAGGCTCATCGAAAGCGGCATAATTTGGCTTTCAAGCCGGTTTTCGTCTAAACACTTCATCGCTTCGGCAGCCTCCTGCTTTAAACCACAGGCACCTGCCTCCCATTTATAATGTTTTACCTCAGAACCTGGTCTTTCAATATCAAGCGACTGATCTACCGCACTCGATCGTCGTAACCGAAGTGTACCAAATTCGCAAAAAATATCGGTGCCAAGTCCGCAGGCAGCGACAAAAGACGCAAAAATTGAGGACGAAACACCATTTGGATAATCGAACCGGATGGAAACACTCTGATCAACCCCGGTTTCAGAAAAGTCAGCCCTGGCAATTATTTGATCGGGTTCGCCCAAAAAATAGAGGGCATCGAAAACCGGATATAAACCGATATCGAGTAAAGCCCCTCCTCCCAGCTTAGGATTCATCAGACGTAACGAATTGTCATAGGGTGATTTATTGAATCCAAACCAACCCTGAATGTATTTCACCTTCCCTAACTCCCCCGATTCGATCAACCGCTTTGCCTCTTTATAAGACGGCTGATGCGGTGTAAAGAATGCCTCAGTAAAAAAGATGTTGTTTTCACGGGCACACGCCATCATCAGGTCAACTTCTTTTTGATTTAATGCCAACGCCTTCTCGCAAAGAACCGGTTTCCGATGGTTCAGGCAAAGGAGTGTATGTTCGGCATGGAGACCATGCGGTGATGCAATGTATATGATATCCACCTCAGCATCTGCTACTAAATCATTGTAATTGTCGTAATATCGTTCCGCGCCAAATTCTTCAGCAAATTCTTTTGCGCGTTTGGCGTTTCTCGATCCGACCGCATAAATGTGTGCATTGTCAAGTTGTTGCAATTCAGTTGCAAATTTTCGGGCAATATTTCCAGGGGCAAGAATACCCCAATTGTAGACTTTCTTAACCATACTTTTCGTTATAGAACTAAATTTCTCCTTCGATACATCAAATCTAAAAATTATTATCAATTTTACATTCCTTATTGCAATTAAAGAAATGGAAAAACAACCTTCAAGAAGCGAGGCATATGCGCTTTTATGTGAATACAATAAAAAGGAAAGTCTGATCCTCCATGGTTTGGCTGTTGAAGCCGTAATGTGCTATTTTGCCGGCAAATCTGGAGAAGACATTGAAAAGTGGGGCGTAATTGGTCTTTGTCACGACCTTGATTATGAGCAATTCCCCGATCAGCATTGCACAATGACCCGCAAAATACTTGAAGCACAAAACTGGCCGGAAGATTATATCCGGGCAATCGTCAGCCATGGATGGGGAATATGCTCAGATACAGAACCGATTCATTATCTTGAAAAAGTTTTATTTGCAATTGACGAACTTACAGGTTTGATAACTGCAAGTGTTTATGTGCGGCCATCAAAAAGCATTCTCGATCTCACCACTAAATCGGTAATGAAGAAATGGAACACACGATCGTTTGCAGCCGGAGCTAACCGCGAAGTGATTTCAAAAGGAGCAGAAATGCTTGGGATGAGCGTGGAAGAGCTTATTGATGAGACGATTCTTGCCATGCAAAATGGGGCAGAAATGATCGGACTTAAAGGGAATCTTTAATAAAGCTGTTTTTTACTGAACCGTTTCAGGCAAAAACCTATGGTTTCCAACTAACTTATATCCGTAAAAACCATTAACAAAGTTGTCGCAACATTGTTATATGGGAACAGAAATTTGCTCAAAAAAAGCTATACATCAGATAGAATTAATCAAGAATATTACACCATGAAAACAGAGCAGCGTACTTATTCTGAAGTCAATGGCTGGGTGACAAAAAATGACAACAGCCTTGGAAACCTGGCTCAGCTTGTTTACTTATTTGGCAATAAAGATCTGCTTAAGAACCAGCATCATATTGAATTTATAAAAGGCGTTTACCCCTCGGCGCAAATTGTTGGCTGTTCAACTTCCGGAGAGATTTGTCAGGAAGAAGTGCTTAACGAAAGCATCATATGCACGGCTGTATGGTTTGAAAATTCCACTGTTGAAATTGCCGTCGAGCGAATCAATAAAATGGAAGACAGTTTTATAGTTGGCGAAAAACTGGCAGAAAAACTGGATAAAGAACAACTGGTTCATATCATGATACTTTCGGAAGGTTTGAATATAAACGGAAGCGAGCTCACCAAAGGGCTGAATTATTCATTGAAGGACAGGATTTCAATAACGGGTGGTCTGGCAGGCGATCAGGACGACTTTCTCGAAACAGTGATTGTTCACAATATGGCAGGCGAGACAAATCTGGTATTGGCAATTGGGTTCTACGGCGAACATCTTAAAATTGGCTATGGTTCGATGGGTGGATGGGATTCGTTCGGAGTTGACCGTGAAGTTACAAAATCAATTGGCAATGTATTGTACGAGCTTGACGGACAACCTGCACTTGAACTATACAAAAGGTATTTGGGTAATCATGCCGCAGATCTGCCATCTTCTGCATTGTTATTTCCTTTAAGCTTACGATTAAAAAATTCGGATACTGCGGTTGTCCGTACTGTTCTATCAGTAAACGAAACCGATGGAAGTATGATATTTGCAGGTGATATTCCTCAGGGCGAATATGTCCGGTTAATGAAAGCCAACTCTGACCGGCTCATTGATGGTGCCAGCGATGCAGCTGAAATGTCGATAACCAGCCTCCGAAATTCTAATCCCGATCTTGCGATTCTGATTAGTTGTGTAGGTAGAAAACTGGTCTTAAAACAAAGAGTAGAAGAAGAACTTGAGATTATTCGCGAGGTAATTGGCAGCAATACTTTAATGACTGGCTTTTATTCATACGGAGAAATATGCCCGACCAAACCGTTCGAACAACATTGCGAACTTCACAACCAAACCATAACAATTACACTGTTTAAGGAAGTATAAACCATGATGGAAATCAACTTGAACAAACTTTTGCTGCGCCAGATAAAACAACATTTCGGTTCTGCGGACAATGTACCGGATCAACTTAAGGGCATACTTGAAGATATCAACAATACCTATGAAAATTTTGAAGACGATACCAAGTTGCTTCAGAATTCAATCGAAATCAGTTCCCAGGAATTGAGGGATGCATTTCAGAAACACAGGGAGGATGCTGGTGCACGAAAGGAAACCATTAACAAAATAAAAGAGGCGATTTATGTACTCAACCCTTTTGATCAGGCAAATATTAACGAAAGTGAATCCTCCGCATCCGATACGAGTTACTTGTTCGACTCATTAATCCGAATGATTGAAGAACGCAAACACTCTGAAGAAGAAATCCTTAAACTGTCAAAAGCAGTAGAACAGAATCCCGCTTCGATCGTTATTACAGATCTCAAAGGAGATATTGAATATGTAAATCCCAAGTTTTGCGACCTGACCGGTTACAGAAAAGAAGAAGTTATTGGTAGAAATCCAAGAATACTGAAGTCTGACAGTACTTCACCTGAATACTTCAGTGGGCTTTGGAAAACAATCTTGTCAGGTAATGAATGGCGCGGAGAATTGCATAACAAAAAGAAGAACGGAGATCTTTATTGGGAATCCGCTTTAATATCACCAATCATAAACGAGAATCAGAAGATCACCCATTTTATTGCGATTAAGGAAGACATTACAGAACGTAAACGGACAGAAGCTGAAAGAGTCCGCCAGGCAGGATTGATCACTTCATTGCTTGATTCAATCCCCGATATCATCTTTTTCAAAGATACTAAAGGAGTTTATCTCGGCTGTAACCCTCCTTTTGCAGAATTTGCAGGAAAATCAAAAGATGAAATAATAGGGAAAACCGACTACGATCTCTTCGACAAAGAGACAGCTACGCTATTCCGAAGTTTTGATAACGAAATGCTTAAACAAAAACAATCACGTCACAATGAAGAATGGATTACCTATCCCGACGGAAGAAAAAAACTTATTGATACACTAAAAACACCCTATTGGGCAAGTGACGGAAGCCTGATCGGAATCCTTGGCATCAGCCGCGACATTACCGTTAGAAAAGAAGCAGAAGAAGCTTTGCAACTTAGCAGCGAAAAATGGGAAGCCATTATAGCCGCCTCACCCGATGGAATCGGGATTGTAGCGTTAGACGGGACAGTGCAATATGCCTCCGATAAGTTAGCGGTGATGTATGGCTTTCCGGCCGACCAAAAAAATTCAATCATCGATCAGTCTATCTTTCGATTTACCGACCCTTCAAATCACCAGATTTTAAAAGAGAATATAACCAAATTGCTTGAAAGCCGCGGAGGTTCAAATATCACGGAATACCAAACGGTTAGAACGGACAACAGCAGGATATATGTTGACACCAACTCAACCGTTTTATACGATTCGAAAGGCAATCCTTCCAGTATTCTTTTCATCCAGAGGGATGTTACCAAACGTAAACAAGCCGAAGAAGCGCTGAGCAACGAACGCGCACTTTTCAGAACCATCATCGATTTGATTCCCGATGCAGTTTATGTAAAAGATCTTGAAGGACGAAAAATATTAGCCAACCCAAAAGAAGTTCAATTTGCAGGAAAGAGTTCCGAACATGAAATAATCGGCCAGACAGATTTCAATTTGTATTCCGACGAAGCTTCAAACCGCGCTTTAGACGAAGATCAGTTAGTTCTGAATTCAGGAACTCCAATTATGGACAACGAAGGAACACTCATCGATAAAGAAGGAATCAGTCATTGGATTTTAGTTTCGAAAGTCCCTTTACGCGACATTCATGGGAAAATCACCGGATTAGTTGGTGTGACACGCGACATCAGCGCACGTAAAATGATTGAAGAGAAATTAAGGGAAAGCGAAGCCAACTTCCGCACTTTCTTTGAATCGATGGACGACATGATTTTTGTTGCAAATCTTGAAGGCGTGATTTTCTTTGTGAACAGTTCCGTATCCCGCAAACTTGGATATCCCATGGAGGCACTGCACGGAATGGATGTACTCGATATGCAACCTATTGAAAAACGACACGAGCTGCAACAGATATTACGAAAGTTGCGTGCGGGCAATATGGAAACCAGCTTTTTACCATTGGTACGAAAAGACGGAACTTTTATCCCGGTTGAAACACATGTCTGGCTTGGAAAATGGGATGGTAATGATGCTATTTTTGGATTATCAAAGGACCTGAGTAAAGAACTTGAATCGCTTCAGAAATTCAACAAGATCTTCGACAACAATCCTGCACTGATGGCAATCGGGTCGATGCCTGAAAATGTTTTTTTGGATGTGAATCAAGCATTTCTGGCAAATACAGGCTTTTCAAGAGAAGAGGTTCTTGGTAAAACTGCCACCCAATTAGGGATGTTTCTTCAGCCGGTAGAACATCTTGAAATGACCGCCGAATTAGAAAAAATCGGTTTTATACGCAATCGCGAACTAAAAATAAAAGCCAGGTCAGGTGCTATAATAGATTGCCTGTTCTCCGGTGAGATGATGGAAAGCTTTGGAGAAAAATACTTCCTAACAGTAATGGTTGACATTACAGAAAGTAAAAAATTGGAAGAAGCAATCAAACTTCAAAATGATATTTATAATATCGCATCTAAAGTGACTGAGCGACTGATACAAACCGATTCCGACCAACTGGACTTGGAAATTAATCACTCCCTTGAAATACTTGGCATCTTCAACCGGGTTGACAGAACCAATATTTTCAGTTTAGATGCTGATACAGATGAAATCAGTAATACTTTTGAATGGTGTGCCGACGGTATCCCATCTCACATAGCCGATCTTCAAAAAATTACTTTCTCCTATATTCCCCGTTGGCAGGAAGCATTTCTGCGAAATGAACATGTTTTCATTGAATCGGTAAGCAATCTAACCGACGAATTCGGGTTAGAAAAGGGGATTTTAGAGCCTCAAGGAATACTATCTCTGCTGGCAGTACCGATGTATTATGGCACCTCGCTGATTGGGTTTGTAAGCTTCGATTCGGTGGCCGAAGAAAAACATTGGAACGACCAGGTAATCATCTTACTGAAAATTTATGCCAGCGTCCTGGCAGGGGTAATTTATAAAAAGAAAACAGAAGCGGCACTCGTAAATGCCAAGCTCACCGCAGATATTGCCAGCAAAGCCAAATCTGAGTTCCTGGCCAATATGAGCCACGAAATTCGCACGCCACTCAACGGCGTTATCGGATTCACCGATCTGCTACTCAAGACACCCTTAAACAAAATGCAACAGCAATATGCTGAAAATGTGAATACCTCAGGATTTTCATTGCTGGGAATCATTAATGATATTCTTGATTTCTCGAAAATTGAGGCCGGGAAAATGGAACTTGATTTAATTAAAACCGATGTTATTGAACTCGCGGAACAAACATCCGACATCATAAAATACCACGCTTCGCAAAAAGGGCTCGAACTATTGTTGAATATCCAGGTTGACCTGCCGCGCTTTATTGTTGCAGATTCGACAAGACTAAAACAGATATTGGTCAACCTTCTGGGGAACGCGATCAAATTTACGACATCGGGTGAAGTAGAACTGAAAATATCTTTTACCAAAACAGACGAAATTTCAGGCAAATTCACTTTCTCTGTCCGCGACACAGGAATTGGGATCAACGAAGAACAGCAGAAAAAACTGTTCAAGGCGTTTTCCCAGGCAGATACTTCAACAACCCGGAAATTTGGCGGAACCGGACTTGGACTTGCCATTTCGAATATGCTTGCCGAAAAGATGGGAAGTAAAATTGAAATCATCAGTCAGCCGGGTAAGGGAGCTAACTTCCTTTTTACGATTGAAACAGAATATGAGGTGGGTGAAAAACTTGAACCCGGCAGTTTAACCGGCATAAACCGGATCCTGGTCATTGATGACAACGACAATAACCGGATGATTCTTGAACACACCTTCATTAACTGGGGGATCGAATTTGTGGGAATCGACAACGGTCTGTCAGCCCTCAAACTGATTGAAAAGTCACAGGCATTTGATGTTATAATCGTCGATTACCACATGCCTTTTCTGAATGGAATTGATACAATCAAAATGATAAGGGGCCAGCTCGACCTTTCGGCCGAAAAGCAACCTGTTATTTTGCTCCATAGCTCGTCCGATGATATTGGGATCTACGATGAATGTAAAAGGCTGGGCGTGCGGTTTAACCTGACAAAGCCTATAAAATCGCAGGAGTTGTTACAATACCTGAAGAACATTCACACGCAACCTGTTTTGACACTAAAAGATCGCAAAAACGCATCTGTTATTTCATCTGCAATTCTTACAAACGATTTTTCTCCTGTTATACTTGTAGCTGAGGATGTCTTTTTAAATATGGTACTGGTAACTACCATCGTTAAACAGATGATTCCTAACGTGACAATTCTGGAAGCCAAAAATGGAATCGAAGCCTATGAAACAGCAATTGATAAAAATCCGGATTTGGTATTGATGGATGTTCAGATGCCTGAAATGTCAGGAATTGAGGCAACTGTAAAAATACGTAACTATGAATACGGGAAAGAAAGCCATATTACGATTATTGCATTAACGGCCGGAGCCATAAAGGGAGAAAAGGAAAAATGCCTTGAAGCAGGAATGGACGATTTTCTGACCAAACCAATTGACCAGGTTGGTTTGCGCAGAATATTGGAAAAACACCTCAACCTGATTGATCGCAAAACCGATATTCCTGCAGATACGATTCTTGCAAATAATGACATGCTCCATTTTGATAAAGCAATGTTTATGGAAAATATCGGGAATAGTCAGGCCATTTATGATGAATTATTCGAAGTTGTTCCAATACAATTTTCAACTGATCTCGCGTTGTTGGAAACGGCGATCAGGGTGCGGAATTTGCCGGATATTAAGAAAGCAGCTCATTCCATCAAAGGTTCTTCGTTGAATATGTGTTTTATTAAACTGGCGGAACTGGCAAGAGAAATCGAATCGGATATAGATGAAAATCATTTGGAAAAGCTTGATGCTGTATATAACGACCTTATTTCAGAATGGAAATTGCTTCAAATGGTTTTAAAAGGGATGGATGCCTAAAATCATTTTTAAGTGAAGAGTCATGCCCGGATTAACTTTCCGGCCGTCAGATTGACTGGTGACCCGTCCTGATTAACTTTCCAGTCGTCAGATTGGCTGGGGGCCCGCCCGGATTGACTTTCTTGCCGCCAGATTGGTTGGTGACCCGTCCGGATTGACTTTCTTGCCGTTCGGATTAATTCGGGAAGCTTAAGTGAAGGCTTGGCGCTTCATGTTTTAATCAGTCAAGCCTTCACTGGTAAAATGATTTCATTTTTATTCCTTAACTTTGACTCGTTGCAGCGATGTAACTCATTTGACAATGATTCTAGCTGCCGGCAACGGAAACGCACCGAAGCCGGCAGTTTTTTATGACTTTATGAATGTAGGATACAAATAGATAATTAACTATTTCAAGAAGAATAACTTACATCTTTTCAACCGAACGCATTATAATTATTTCCTTATATAAAACAGTTACTGCGTTTCCCCTTTTCTTTGCAGGTTTCCAATCAGGGACTTGAGTCAGAATTTGTTCAACTGCTGCATTTATCTCAGGATAATCACAACCTTTTATAATATGACCATCTCTGACCTTTCCATTTTTATCTATTACGAAACTATAAGTGATTTGGTACTCCATACTTTTGGGTTTACCTTCATTAAAATGCTTTAATTGGTTTTGAATCCACAAACTCCAATCGCCTTTGGAAAACTTAGCTGATTCAGTTACATCACCCGCCGGATAAATTATTTCATCAGATTTTTTAAGTGTCGACTGATTTACATGATAAACTCCTGCATTTTCAAGTGCCTCTCTAATTTCATCAACACGACTATGAGAAATTGGGGTATCAACGAGAAGAAGGATATCTCTTCCCGGATAATTTTTCTGATATAATTTCGCCTTCTTAATAAACTCCTCCATAGAGTATAATTTATCAAAAACAAAAATACCTTCATTCCTGATTTCAATATTGAAAGGTGGTGGTGGTGGAGGTGGTATTTTTTTATCCTGACTGACAACAGCAGAATCTAATGAAACCGCATTATCAATTTCACTTATCTGTCCGACAGTTTTTTGCGGCAATGCCTTCTCCAAAGATATTAAGGCATTCCTTTCAGGAGGCACATTTTCGCCCATTTTGCCAAAAGCCATCAGCAACAGGGCAAGCATTGGGATAAAGGCCGCCGCCATCCATCTCCACGCTTTTTGGGATTTTTGTTTGTTCATCATAACAATACGATTTTTAATTTGACAATGATTAAAACTGTTTGCAAGTGCGAACTTTTGATGGCCCACACATTTTTGAATAATTAATAGTTGATATTGAGTTGCATCGATGCCGTTGTTGAGGGTGCTGTCGTCCGCCTGGAATTCGTGAATTGCTTTCATGTCCCTGATTAACGAATAAATAACCGGGTTAAACCAATAAATGATTTTGACTACTTCCAATAAAAGCAAATCGTAAAAATGGCCATGCCTTACATGTGCCTTTTCGTGTGTTAAAATGGCGTCGCCGTTGGTTTCGAAATCACTTTTCGAAATAAACAGGTACCTGCCAAGCGAGAAAGCCGGGATATCATCCTGTGAGATGAGTAACCGGAAACCATCCTTGCTGATAACCGGTACTTTACGAAACAAAATAAGGATGTGCAGAAACCCGATAAGTGAAACCAGGAAAGCCACGAATAATCCGGATATATAGATCATTTGCAGCAACTTTGGCCAGGAGATTGTAAACTGCGGGGATGATGTTTCCACTGGTTGACCGGCTACTTCCGTACCTGTCTTAGCTGTCTCCGCTGGCAAGTTTAGGTCGTATACCTCAATTTTATCCGCAACCGGAGCCAATTGAAATGAAATGGAAGGCTGAATCGTTTGCGGCAAATGCACGAGCGGTATAATTATGGAGATCCCAACGATCGAAAGTAATATCAACCGGTTCAGCTGAAAAAAAGTCTGTTTCCGCATTAGTGTTCTGAAAACAAAATAAAGGACACAAATACAAAGTGCCGACTTCAAAAGATACAACAGGATTTCACTCATGACTTTCGTTTTTATTAATTTCAACCTGGCGGATCAATGCTTTAATCTCTTCAACCGAGATTTTTTCTTCTTCCACAAACATCGAAACAACCGATGAATAAGATTTGTCGAAATATTTGCTTACGAGATTTTTGATCGTATTTTTGCTGAACTCCTCACGCGAGATGATCGCAAAATAGCGATAGGTATTCCCAAATTGCTCGTGCCCGACAAAGCCTTTCTCCTCAAGACCACGCACGATGGTGGAAATGGTATTGTAATGTGGCTTTGGTTCAGGCAATTCGTCAATTATGTCTTTTACGAATACTGACTCTTTCTGCCAAAATAGATCCATGATTTCCTCTTCCCTGTTTGTTAAATGCTTCATGATGTAATAATCTTTCAACAAAGGAAACTATATTTTTTAGTTTTGCAACTATATTTCATAGTTTAATTACTAAATTTCTTAGTTATTTTTTTAAGAAGAAAATTTCATCAAATTATCAGATATCTATATAGCATTATATCAGCATTATAAATACAAATATCAGGATTCTTAATCCATGTTTGTTCAATTCAGAAAATGAAAATAAGAGGTCGACTGCAAAGCAACAGCCTGAAGGCTTGAAGGAATTAGTAAACTATCAGGTTGCGACAAAAAATCTTTTATGAGATTGTATCTGACCAGCGATCAAAATAAGATATATTTGGCCAGTAAAAATTCAAAATTCGTAAAACCACCATTTCGTGAGACTATTTATGCAAATCCTGCTTTTTCAATGCCTGATCGTTTGTCCATTCAGTGAATCTGCAAAAGGACAAACGCCGGTTAATCAGTCAGAGAAAGCGCTTCGTATCGCGAAAATAAATGAAGGTCTGTTGGGTGGCATCCGGCAATTGCTCGTCGTTTTTAACGAAACGCCCGAGCAGAGCTCGGCTGTTTTGGTCGCGATGGAGAAGAAAAACAAACAATGGAAGGTGATTTTCACCCCTGTGGCAGTGGGAATCGGACGAAAAGGGTTTGCTGCTCCCCATGCAAAACGCGAAGGTGATCAACTGTCGCCCAGTGGTTTTTATCACCTGGGACAATTATTTTGTTACGATAAAGCCGTCGATACCAGGATGCCGTTTATCCAAACGACATCTGAAGACAAATGGATTGACGACACCACTTCAGTAGATTATAACCGGCACGTCAGGGGAGATACGAAGGCAAAATCGTACGAGAACTTAAAAATTCGCAGCGACGAATATAAATATTGCATGGCGATTGAATACAATATGCATCCGGT
>Ga0209123_1001126_pt1 | contig 28215 bp, 25 predicted proteins | sample BarGraIncu00431A_FD_184500 | JGI IMG/M metagenome (GOLD analysis project Ga0209123, IMG submission 184500) | Arctic peat soil microbial communities from Barrow, Alaska, USA - Barrow Graham LP Incubations 004-31A (SPAdes) (version 2) | ecosystem: Environmental > Terrestrial > Soil > Wetlands >...
ATCGAATAGATAAACACTATATGCCGGAACAAGAACTGGTGCTTCGCACCGAAAATTTGGTGAAACGTTATCGTAATCGTACAGTTGTGGATCACGTATCCATTGAATTGCACCAAGGTGAAATTGTTGGATTGTTAGGCCCCAATGGCGCTGGCAAAACCACGACTTTTTATATGACAACCGGCTTGGTCATACCCAATGAGGGCAGGATTTTTCTGGGAGATAAGGATATTACTGATTTTCCTGTTTATAAACGTGCTCAAAGTGGTATAGGTTATTTGGCACAGGAAGCCTCCGTCTTTCGTAAAATGACAGTGGAAGACAACATTCGGTCCGTATTGGAAATGACCAAAATGACTCCTGTCGCTCAAAAGGAAAAGCTGGAAAGCCTGATTGAAGAATTCCATCTGGAGAAAGTGCGAAAAAATATTGGTGACCGTCTCTCAGGTGGTGAACGCCGTCGTACAGAAATTGCGCGTTGTCTGGCTATCAGTCCCAAGTTTATCATGCTTGATGAGCCTTTTGCAGGTGTTGACCCGATTGCTGTTGATGATATTCAAAAAATTGTTGCCAATTTAGTGACCAAAAATATTGGGATTCTTATTACGGATCACAACGTACAGGAAACATTGTCCATTACCGATAGGGCTTACATGCTTTTTGAAGGAAAGATTCAGTTTAAGGGGACTCCGCAGGAGCTTGCTGACAATGAGATTGTCCGTCGAAAGTATCTTGGTGTCAACTTTGAACTAAAACGAACAACGCACCGTCCATAGAGAACGATGCATTGCATTTATCTGTTGAGAAGAACTCTTTTTAAATGAATTCGTCCCCCTTCTTTAACTGTGCGTCAATCACAAACTGACGAATTTCCTGTTCATTTTCTTTCTTACATATCATCAGAACATTTCCTGATTCAGCAACGATGTATCCGTCCATTTTCTGAAGGACTGCCAATCTGCCTTCCGGTAAGGATATCAGGTTGTCGTGACTGTCATACAGAATGGCATCGCATTTGAGTACAGCATTTTGATTTTCGTCTTTTGGAGATAGGTCGTGCAATGAACCCCAGGTGCCCAGATCAGACCAACCAAAGTCAGCGCTCAATACATAAATGTTGGATGCCTTTTCCAAAACACCATAGTCTATGGAAATATTGGGGCAAGCAGGGAATATTTGATTTATGAATTCTTCTTCTTTCGGAGTATTGAAATAGTGTTGTCCACTGTTGAAGCGGCTGGCAATATCCGGTAAAAGTTCATCAAAAGCAGTGAGGATGGTTTGTACATTCCATAAGAAAATGCCTGAATTCCACATGAATTCCCCACTTTCCAAAAAGACTTTGGCCAATTCTTTGTTGGGCTTTTCGGTAAAGGTCTTTATTTTGGAGATGTTATCCAGTTTTACTGAATCGATTTGAATATATCCATAACCCGTTTCTGCGCGGTTCGGTTTCATTCCCAATGTGAGAAGGGTTTTATGCTTTTCAACAAAAGCGAGTCCTTCCTCAATGCGCTGAAGGAAGTCTTTTTCTTTCAGGATAAGGTGATCGGAAGGTGCCACCACCATGTTGGCCTTTGGATTGACGGCTCTGATGCGATTGGCCGCAAAAGCTATGCAAGGAGCTGTATTGCGTCGCTGAGGCTCCAGCAGGATCTGGTTTTCCTTAAGCTCAGGAAGTTGTTTCATAGTCAACTCCTTATACTTTCTATTGGTGACAATGTAGATGTTCTCTACCGGAATAATTTGACTGAAACGGTCAAAAGTTTGTTGAAGTAGAGAGCGACCTGTACCAAAAAAATCCAGAAATTGTTTGGGACAAGTGGTTCGGCTTGCTGGCCAGAAACGGCTTCCGATACCGCCACTCATAATGACACAATAGCTGTTATTCATAAGTGATATAATTGATTGATTGTTTTAGGAAACGTTGGCACACGAAAAAATGATTTTAAATAATGCCTGATTGTCTAAAACGTCCGTTTAGAATGAAGGAACTAATTGTCCAAAGATAACTAATTGAATAGACACGTACCAATCAAATTACGGTTTTTTATTCTTTTCAACCCTTGAACCCTTGTTTTCTTTAGTTTTTTTTGCCTCTTTTTCTTCGCGAAGCATTTTTTGACTTGGTTCCCAAAGGGATGATCCAATGTTGTTCAGCTCTTTTTCCAGACGTTCCTGTTCTGCCTTAATCGCTTCAGGAGTTTTACAGTAAGCCATAATATTTTGGTTTCTGAAATTGGAAACCTTGAAGATGTCACCTTGGTATCTGCGTTGATTGAAATAATCGTAAGCGCTCATAACATTTGCGCTGTTTAATGAATCAGCAGCAATAGACATTTGTGACAAATAGGGCTTAATTGTTTCAAAAGGAACCCAGAACATGGGGTATGTGCGTAACTCTCCAACTTCATCTTCCCGAGACAAAATGGGGCATAAAGCAACAACATTTACTTTCATGGATGAATTCCGCTGATCTAAAAACCAGGTTTCTTTCACGTAAAACTGGGTAACTTCTGCGCTGGGTATATCCGTTCCCTCAATGTCAAAAATGCTGGAGTTCGTTTTATTCGGATCGTTTTTTTCTTTGAACGGAATTTCGAAACGTTTTAACAGTTCTTTGAATTTGATGATGTACTGATCGGTAAAGATTTCTCTGCCATCCAAATATTCATAAGCCGCGATCTTGTTGTTTGCAATAACTTCAAAGAGTTTGGAAAACAGGTTCATTTGATCTCCAATGGGTTCAACCGGATAATAAAGTGCTCCATTCTGACCAACTTTAAGGTCTATGATGCGATATACATCGCGTTTCCAAACGACATCTTCTCCTCGTACCTTCTGAGATTCCGGCACTTTATTATTTTTGAGTGAAACTTCAGAGAAAGATCCGGGGATTTCTGTTGAAGATGCCGGTTTGATTTGTGCATTCAACTCTCCTGTTATACCAAAAATAGCTAAGGTACAAATGATTAGTATGCCCTTTATTTTTTTCCTGTACATCTTTATGGTTGTTTTTAGTTTAGTTTATAATGATTTCCATTGGAGCAAGAATCTGCTCAGCTTTATCGGGGCCAACAGCTCTGATACCTGAAACCCAAAGGCGTTTACCACGTGCAAGACCCTTAATCTGGGCTTTTTGGCGGTCCGAAAATCTGGAGCCTTGTGAACTTTCCTGTATGGTATTGCCCATGGAGTCTTCAATGAATGTTTTAAAGGATAACACGGTGAAATTGACTTCCAGCAAGTCGTCATCAAGGGCTGCTATGATGCCCGGAGCTGCAAGGATTTTAGCTCTTAGAAGGGCTACACCACCTTTGTATCGGCGTGTTATTCCATTGTTGTCCTGGTATTCTATGAATGCCCGTGGTTCAGGTAGTGGACGTACTCTGAAAATGGATTTGGCTACCTGTTGGTTGCGCCCGTCCATCATGGCATTTACCGTAATGACACATTCTTTCCCAATTGCAGTCGGTTTGGCTATCCAATCGTAACCTGAACGAGTCAATGAACCGTTGTTGATGCTTGCACTGATTTGTTGACCGGGAACGCCGGGTACGGATATGCTGACTTTGTTGTTTATTCCTGCATATAGTACATTCATCAAGGTATTTGAAACAGTAGCCATAGGCTCAACAACGGTGTATTTCTGAGAGAAATTATGACGTTGGGTGGTTCCGTCCCGACGGCGCATTTCGATGTATCCCTGTACCGGGAAAAGGCCTGCTTTACTGGCAAAAACTTCATACATGCCATTTTTCCGTGGATCAAGCATTCTTCCGTTTACATAGATGTCCGGACGTTGTGTTGAGTCTTCGGCAGAAAGGATAATATTGGCACGATAGGCACTTCCCCGAACTACATTTTCAGAATTTGGGATGACATAGGCTTTGATCTGATTGACTCTGAAGTCACCCACATCAATGTTGTTGCTCAGTACATGCAACACTTCTCCTTCAGCATACCGGATATCGTTCTGCATTTTTGTAAACAGAGCAGCTACAGCACCTACCGGCATATTTTCAAACATCGAGGACTCCCAATTGTTACCTTGTCGTTTTGCTCTTTTAGATGGTTTCGTATTGAAGTTGTCTCTTATAACCTTTTTCTTCAGGCTGTCATTGACCAAAACAAGGATACGATCACGGTATTCATCAATGGCTTTTTTGAGTGCTTTTGCCTGATGCCCTGTTGGTGGCAACATAATTCTGGCAGCCGCATCAAGGTTGTCACTTCTTTGTATGTTGTGTATGTCAGCTTTATCTCCGTCAGCTTCACGAACTACTTCCCATTTCAAGGAATCGATGAAGTTGTAAAGGCCGTTAGACCTTTTTTTCAGATCTTGCGCCAGATCGTACCATTCCTTTGTCTTTTCTGGATTGGCTTTATAGTTGTCCTTAAATTCCTGATAAAGCACATCGTTTTGAGCACCGGAATTCTGTGCACTTATTGTTAAGCTGTCATCCACCAATTCAAAACCACCCAGAACGTCAGATGAAACGTTTAAAGCCAACATACACAACAAAATGATGTACATCAGGCCGATCATTCGTTGCCTCGGGGTCTCTGGGGCGTTACTTGCAGGCATAGTTACTTTTTTATTTTATAATTCTTTAAATTGCCCGTATCAGGCTTTTTCCGGATTTCCTTTGGGCTCTTCTGCAGCGCCTCTGGGGTTGAAACCTCCGAAAACGATGTTGGGTGTCATGGCTTCGAGCATTCGGGTATAGATGGTATTGAGCTTAGCCAGATTTTCAGCCAGACTTTCTGTCTCCCTGCTGAAACGATCGCTGTCAGTCATGGAGCCTTCATACATATCCTTGATGTGAATCAATCCTTTATTGACACGATCAATGGTATCAATCTGAGAACTGATGCTCTTAAGCTGTATTTCGTAAATAGTATTTAAACCTATCAGATTACGGTTCAGATTTCCCATTTGTTCAACATATCCTTTGGAATTGTTGGAAATATCTTCTGAATTTTCGGTGACATTGCGATAGGAAGCTAAAAGAACATTGGATACTTCAGCCAAAGAGCCGGTGGCATCGCTGAATCGATCCAGGTTGTCAGACATTCCTGAAAGTTGACTGAGGTATTTCTCGGTAATGGCAGAAACATCGGCCAGGTTATTGAGCTGACTGACTGCTTCGCCCATGCGTTTGATGCTGTCTGCCAATGTTTGTGCATCCTCTTCGGTCAAAGGAACCTGAGGAGAAATGCCGTAATTTTGTCTGGCCTGTTCGGGTGTTATTCCGCTCACCGGGTTAACATGACCACCATAAATTGCATGTTGCGGTGCTCCTGCCTGTGCCTGGTCGGCTGATACCGGACCTGCTACATTGCTGGCATTGCCTATGATAATCGGTCCTCCACCTGTGCCTGTTCCCGTGAAATTGGGTCTGTCATTTTCGTCGTGAGTCTTCAGAATGGGAAAAACCTGTTCCCAATGGTAATTTCTGAAGGGGGGTTCAAAGGAGGAAAGCGCAAAGATGAATGCTTCAGTTCCAAGTCCTATACCCAACATGATGTTTGCAGCACTACCCAGGTGAAGCAATTTAAACATTAACCCTAAAATGGCCAATGAGGCTCCAAATCCGTAGAAAAAGTTGAAAAGGGTTTTTCCACGATAGCTGCCCATGAATTCGGTCAGCTTTAGCCCAATTTTTTTATTTTTTGACATAGTTTTATTTTTTTACTTGAATGTTATTTTCTGGATGATTTTCCTTCGCCAATAAGACTTCTAACGCAACGAAATCCAATATATGAACGATCTTCGTTCTGATATTCATAACTGCGTGTGCTGACCTGTATGAATTGGGCTGCATCTTTCCAGGAGCCACCCCGTACCACTTTACGTTTGGTAATGTATGCATCGGTTTTGGCAGCATTGTTCTGGATGCTTGGATTCAGGTCATTTACATCTTCATAAGCGGAAGCGCTCCAGGTTGAAGAGGTCCATTCGGAAACATTTCCTGCCATATCGTACAAGCCGTATTCGTTGGCCGGATAGGAGGCTACTTTTGAGGTGATGAGATGACCATCGTTGGTGTAACCGCCCTTTGAAGGTTTAAAATTGGCGTAGTAGCATCCGCGTTCAGCATCGGTTTTGTCGCTTTTCCAAGGGTATTTCCCCACTTTTTGTTTCCCTCTGGCTGCATATTCCCATTCGGCTTCGGTTGGCAAGCGAAATTCCAGGGCTTTTTGTCCGCGAATGCTTAATGCCTGATTCAGATAGACAGTTCTCCAATGACAAAAAGCGACGGCCTGTTCCCAGGAAACACCTACGACCGGGTGTGCATTGTAAGCAGGGTGTGAAAAATAGTTGTGCAAATAGGGGTCGTTGTAACTGTTGGTAAAATCATTTACCCAGCAAGTGGTATCGGGATAGATGGCCACAATGCGTGTATGCAGGAAATCAAAGCGGGAGGAAAGTGGTCTGGTGATGGTCGTATTGACTACTGTGCCGGTTTCAGAAACATAGGCAGTGTCTTTGGTAATCATTACTGTTGGCAATTGTGCGGCATTTATATCCGTGTTTCTATTACGTTTGATCGCATCCAGCTGATTGGCACGTTTGGAAGCGGCCGCATAATCGTACCATTCGTAACGATAAAGAATCAAATCGGTATTGGTTCTGTTCCCACCAAAAACTTCGTCTTTAAGTTTCAGATAGTTCAGGGCTGTCTTTTCTTCGTCTGTAGCTTGTCTGGGGTCAGGAATAGGCACCCTCCAGTTCAAATGAGGTGTAACAGGTTCACCCTTTACTTCTGTGATTTTGTAATCTTCATTTCCACCGAAAGCGGGGTCGGCTAATTTCTCACGCGTGATTGAATCACAAACCCACTTGATAAATTGCTTATACTGACCATTGGTGATCTCCGTTTCATCCATCCAGAAAGGGCCGACAGAAACATTTTTGGAAGGTGTGTTCAATCCAAATATACTATCTTTTTCAGCCTGTCCCAATTCAAAGGTGCCTTCCTGAATCAAGACCATCCCGTAAGGATTAGGTTCGCTCCATGGAGTGCTTTTAACACCTGTCAATTCACCATTGTCGTACATTTTGCACGAGGTTAGCAGGAAAATGACCAAACCTGTAATGATTTTGTTTCTCATATCTTTATAATATACGTACGCTTTTTTGTTTTTTACTCACTGATGTTGTTCCAATTTTTTTAACATATCCAAGAAAAATTTCATGACTGCCACTAGAAAAGGTTGCTACAGCTGAGGTTGAAATATCGTAGGAATATCCGATGCTCAAACCTTGAGGTAACTTGATGCCAACCATTGCAATTACGGCATCTTGCCATCTCCATCCAAGTCCTCCCCAAAATGTATCCTTATAGATGACTTTTCCCGAAAGGTCTATTTGCCATGCCGTCAAGTCTGTCTTCAGTAAGAATGACGGCTGCACCGTGTATAACGGGTTAGTTAAAGCAATATTGTATCCATTTGTTAAATAATAGGTTCTGGAAGCAATCATTTTATAAGTTTCTGATTCGGTGGCATCGACTCCTGCTTTCAATTTAATGGTGGATTCCAAAAGATGTGACACCGAAAAGCCACCGTAATAGTTGTTGTGATCATACCAGAGACCAAAACTGAAATCCGGTATGATCCCATCCAAAGAACCTTTTGGAATGGATTGATCTTGAGGTGAATGGTAATCACTGGTTGGAATATGAATTTTATCTGCATCAAACTTTTGCTGCAGGATACCACCTTGTAATCCCAGGCTCAGTTCTCCGCCTGCTATTTTTCTTTTATAGGAATATTGAAGCTGGAGCAATTGTGTGCTAAAGAGCCCGATCGATTCTTTCATGAGTAAGAACCCAAATCCGTTTTTTTGGTTGTTGAGGGTAAAAGGCATGGATGCGTGGAGAAAAAACGAACTGGGGGCATTGTCAACGCCTACCCATTGTTGCCGGTTTATTAAAGAGACATTCAGATCGCTGCCCTGCCCGACGATAGCTGGATTGAAAGTGCCGGGTGCAAGCATATACTGACTCAGCTGTGCATCATACTGCGCAGTAACCTTTCCACAATGGAAAAGGAGCATGAATAGTAAGCCGAATAGTATAGTGTGTTTGATTCTGAATCTCATTTTTTTAGGAAATAGGCTGTGCAATACGACTTTTTATTTCATTCTAAGGCATGATACACAAGATATAAACTGAAAAAATTGAAAAAAATTGTTTGGTGTATAGGGAAAAGGCAAGAATTTAAACAAAAAATAAGGCGGTTCGAGAGTGAACCGCCTTGCTTTATGCCCTGGATTCAGGGATAAAAAGCCTAATATTCTTCTTCGTTAAAGAAGAAATCTTCTTTGCTGGGATAATCCGGCCAAATATCTTCAATACTTTCATAAATCTCTCCTTCATCCTCCATCTCCTGCAGATTTTCAATCACCTCTAAAGGAGACCCTGAGCGCATGGCGTAGTCGATCAATTCATCTTTTGTGGCCGGCCATGGTGCGTCTTCTAATCTTGATGCCAATTCTAATGTCCAATACATAGCGGTGTTTTATTAATGGGGTTTTCTAATTGCAATAAAATCAACTTGTTATAATATCTGGCAGTTCTACGAATGCCCTTTTTATTTTGACGCAAAAGTAAACTATTCTATTGATAAAACAAGTGTTACTTTATTTTTATTTTGTGATATCCCAAAAAATTTCCGGGCTATCCTTTAGACAGCATTTTCGGCTCAATACAAAAAAATAATCGGACAGCCTGTTCAGGTAGGAAATCAGGTTATGATCAACAGTAAAAATGGCTGAAACTTTTACAACGTTGCGCTCTGCTCTTCTGCATACTGTTCTGCAAATGTGGCACATAGCTGTTGTCTTATTTCCACCTGGAAGGATGAACTGATGGATTTCAGGTAGTGCGGCAGTGAGGGCATCAATTTCAGATTCGACGATCTGAAGCATTTCTTGGGTGACCGGTTCGGGGAATTTTAATTTTGTGGCGGATTGATCTGTTGCCAGATAGGAGCCAACCTTAAATAAATGATGTTGCATGTTTTGTAGAAATTCACGGTCGTGAGTTTCTACATCTTCTGTAAGCAGTAAACTTATAAAAGCATTCAATTCATCGATGCTTCCATAGGCGTCAAGCCGGATGTCGTCCTTTGAAACACGTGTTCCCCCTATTAATCCGGATGAACCATTGTCGCCAGTTTTGGTGTAAATTTTCATAGTTGTGGTTATTTTTTGCTTAGCACGTATTTTTTTTTCCGGAGCACAGGATTGAACATAACAATTCCGAGATCATAAATATCAATGGATACCTGAACCTGAACATTTTTCCGAATGCTCTGCCATATTTTGTTCAATGCCGGACTTCCGTGTATATTCCTGAAAACAAATATGGAGTCCTTTTGTTTTTTACTAAGGCATTGATTGAATAAACTTAAAATTTGCAGCGGTTCTGATGTTTGGTTGAAAAGTACAAAATCCAGATAGTCCAGATCATTCAAAATTTCAGTCAGGTTTTCTTCCGATGTCAGTACATGCATTTCAATCTGATCCAACCCCAATTTCTGAAAGCCTTTTTGCGCATACGCTGCCATGTTCTTATCTGAAGTGACACTGATGCATCTGGCATTCGGTTTTGCAAGAGCCATATATTTAGTATCCATCCCTTTTGAAGTGCCTAATTCAAGCATAGTTTTGATTTTTTCATGCTGTATGATACGAAAAATAATTTGTCCGCAACGTGCCTCTTCTTTGGAACTGCTTCGTTTAAAATAAGAATGCTTATGCTTTAGGGTTGGGCCTTGACTTGCTTCTTTTCTGGATGCCTCAATCCGTTCGAAACAATAATACGGATGTTTATCCTGAAGTATAGAGGTGACAAAATGATACAAATAGGGGGAATGAATGCCATGACCGTATCGGTGACGAGCTTTGATTTTATAACTGATATGCTCTTTTAATTTATAGATGGGGTGGGCCATGTTTTTATGCTAAAATATCTTAGAAGTCATCAAAGATACGAAATCAAAGATTTGTGCGAACATTTTTCTGTAATTTTACGTAATGAATACAACAGAACTTTTGTATTCCTTTTTAATGGACTGAATGATACTTTAAAACGATGGAGAAATATAAAATTGATTTGAAAAAAGCAAAATTGCCTAAGGTGAAATTGTTGGATGAATTCAAGACTTTTGCCTTGAAAGGGAATGTAGTGGACATGGCGGTGGGTATCATGATTGGAGCCGCTTTTAGCAAAATTGTGACCTCTTTGGTGAATGATCTAATTATGCCACCAATAGGTATGCTTGTGGGAGGTGTAAGATTTACCGACCTTAAATTTGTAATGAAAGATGTAATCGGAGATAAACCGCCGGTGACCATCAACTATGGGAATTTTATCCAGGTTATTTTTGATTTTCTGATTGTGGCATTCGCCATATTTATGGTTATTAAAGCGTTAGCCATGGCAAAAAGAAAAGAAGAAATAGCCCCAAAAGTTGAAGAGGCGCCGGAACCTCCTGCTCCGGGTAAGGAGGAAGTTCTTTTGACCGAAATTCGGGATTTGTTGAAAAAAAACGCTGAAAAGTAAGCCTTCCATTCAAACTTAGGTAGGGTTTTTGTCAGGATTAAACTATATGACATAAATAAGTTAATAAAATACTACGACCATGAAACGTATTAAAGTTGTTTTTTTAGTGCTGATACTTTGCGGTACAGTGAGTGCTTCACCGTATAATATTGCCCAAAACGCAACTGCGACAGCTTCTTCTTTTCTGGGTGAAAAAATGAAGGCATCCAATGTGACGGATCAGGTCATAAGGATCCCAAACAAAGGGGAGTGGGTTTCAACAAGTGGCATGACTTCGTGGGGAGCCATCGATTATCCATGGATTCAACTGGATTGGAAGAAAACGGTGACCATCAATAAGATTGTCTTATTTGACCGGCCTGACGAGCAATCTCACACAGCAGGCGGCGTTTTGAAATTTAGTGATGGCAGCAAAGTTTATGTATTGGAAATACCGAACAATGGCAGTCCAAAAGTGGTGGATTTTCCAGCCAGACAAGTGACGTGGGTACGCTTTGAAGTAACTGATGGAAGCGGATTGAATTTAGGCCTGTCAGAAATGGAAGTTTATCCGGCTCCCAAAGATTATACGGATTATGTTTCCTGGGTAGATCCCTACATTGAAACAACCAGAGGTCGGTATCTTTTTTTTATTACTGGCAATCAACCTTTTGGAATGATTAGTGCTGCACCTTTGACTCGTAACAAGAATCAGGACGGTGGTGGCTACAACTTCAATTCTCCGGAATTGTTGGGCTTCCCGCAAATTCATTGCTGGATGCTTTCCGGTTTGAACTTAATGCCGACGACGGGAGATGTTGATCCTTCCAAAGGTGAAGGATTCTGGAAGTCCGATTTCAAACACGATGGAGAAATTGTTCAGCCGGGATACCAAAGGCTTTATCTGGAAAAATACAAACTTTGGGTGGAACAGACTGCCACTGAAAGGGTGAGTTTTTACCGAATGACTTATTCTGAGAAATCAATTTCAAAAATTTTACTGAATCTGGGAGGTTATGTGGGTAATTCCACCATGGTCAATGCCCAGGTGCATAAAACCGGTGCAAACGAAGTGACCGGTTCTTTTGATACCAAAGGTCGTTTCTGGGGTGGCCCGGACAATGTGAAAATCTATTTTGTGGCTCGATTTGATAAACCGTTTGACTCTCTGGATGGATGGGCAGACCAGGATAAATTCTCCAATATAAGTAAGCTTCAGGGCACCAAGGAGATGACCCACATTACGACAAACCAGGATCATTGGGTGGCTCCAACTTCCGGCGTAAGTGCTAATTATCAGGTAAATCCCGGCGATCAGGTACAGGTGAAAATGGCTATATCCTATGTCAGTATCGATAATGCCATGGAAAATCTGAATAAAGGATGCACCGGCTGGGATTTTGATCAGGTTCGAAAAGCGTCACAAAGCGAATGGAATCAATGGCTGGGTAAGATTGAAGTGAAAGGTGGAACAGATGCTCAAAAGATAAAATTTTACACAGACCTGTGGCATACGCTTCTGGGTAGACATAAAATTGACGATTTGAATGGACAGTATCCCGATAATACGGCTTTGACTCTGAAAAAACCGGGAGCTACCTTTCAAGTCCGCCAACTTCCAAAGGATAAAAATGGAGAATCCCTGCATCATATGTACAATTCCGATGCCTATTGGCTTACCCAGTGGAATCTGAATACCTTGTGGGGGATGGCCTATCCTTCGGTCTCTGATGATTTTGCCGCTTCTCTGATCGAGTACGATGCAAATGGCGGACTTTTACCCCGTGGCCCTAGTGGAGGAGGTTATTCCTTTATTATGACCGGGTGTCCCGCTACGTCTTTAATAACGAGTGCTTATCAAAAAGGCTTAACTAAAATGTGGTCACCTGAAGTCGCTTTAGAAGCCATGAAACGAAATCATTCAAAAGGTGGTATGCTGGCTTACGGCAGAGACAAGGATCTTGATTTCTATGTTAAGAACGGGTACTGTCCTGATAATGCAGGTCTGACCATACAATGGTCTTTCGAAGACTGGGCATTGGCAGAAATGGCAGCTAAGATGGGTGCAAAAAAGGATTATACCTATTTTTATAAACGTTCCATGGGGTGGCCGGCTTCATTCAACAAGGATTTAGGTTTCATATTGCCCAGAAAAGCGGATGGAAAATGGCTTCATACGGATCCTCTGAGTGGAAACGGTTACATCGAGGCAAATGCCTGGCAAGCTACTTTCGGCCTTTCTAACGATATTGACGGATTGGCAAAAATGATGGGTGGAAAAGATAGTTTGTGCAACAAGTTGAACTATGCTTTTGAAAAATCAGCCGATTTGGACTTTGTATTCGGGTACGGAAGCGGTTATGTCAGTTATGCCAATCAGCCCGGTTGTTCCAACGCGCATGTTTTTTCTCATGCAGGCAAACCTTGGTTGTCGCAATATTGGGTGCGACGGGTTAAAGAACAAGCCTATGGTGCGATTACACCTGACAGGGGTTACGGTGGCCACGACGAAGACCAGGGGCAGATGAGTGGAATCAGTATCTTGATGGCGATGGGACTTTTCAGTCTGGACGGAGGTTCCGCTCAAAATCCGATGTATGATATTACTAGTCCGATTTTTGACGAGGTAACTATTCAGCTGGATCCCAACTATTACAGCGGCAAAGCGTTTAAAATCAAGACGTACAACAACTCTGACAAGAATTGCTACATACAGCAGGCAAAATTTAACGGAAAAGAGCAATCTCATTATCAAATACCGCATTCCGATTTTGCCAAAGGGGGTCTGTTGGAAATCTGGTTGGGGGATAAACCAAATAAAAGCTGGGGGCTATAGATGGTTTTTCGTATCTTGCAACAAAAATAAAAAGCCATGGCTCTTACCAACAACGATATTTTAAAGAAGCTGAGAGTTGCCCTTCAGTTGCGTGATGACGATATTATCCACATTCTGAACCTGGTGGATTATAAAATGACCAAAAGTCAATTGGGGGCATTTTTCAGAACGGAAGATCATCCAAACTATATGAATCTGGAGGATCAGATACTGAGGAACTTTTTGAATGGTCTCATCATTTATAAGAGAGGCCCTCTGGAAAAGAAGCCGGATCAGCCAGGAAAAAGATACTAATTTTTAAAAAAGTACGGGCTTTTGTGTGATTGCTAAACCACACTGACCCGTACTTTTTTTGTTTTAAGTTTGCTGTTATTCACCATTTCAATCAGCTCATTCATTTTTGAGGCATGCACAGCGACGTATGAGCAATCTTGCTTGACTTCGATGGTGCCCAATTGATCATTCGCGAGGTTGCCCTGTTTGAGAAACAAACCGGCGATGTCACCTTTTGAAATCTTATCCCTTCTTCCTCCGGTAATGTAGAGCGTCTCCCAAACAGGAGCCTTGGGAAGGCGTGCGTCCTTGATATTCTGAACGGGCACATTTTTAATGAAATCCGGAAGACTTTCCTTTTCCCATTTCAGGATATAGGCGGTACCGTCGGTATTCATTCTGGCTGTTCTTCCATTTCTGTGGGTGAATTCCTGACTTCTTGGGGGCAACTCAAAATGTATAATGAAGGATAACTCAGGTATATCGAGCCCTCTGGCTGCCAAATCGGTGGCAACAATCAATTGTAGGGTTCCGTTGCGAAATTTGATCAACGTTCTTTCCCGGTCAATTTGTTCCATACCGCCAAAAAAACAGCCGTGATGAATTTTTTTTGCGGTGAGATAGTCGCTGACTTCCTGAATGGTTTCCTTGAAGTTGCAAAAGATGATACCGGGATGATTACCAATATGGCTTAGTGTTTTAACGAGCGTGTTTAGTTTATCCTTGGTGGGTGAAACAACGGTCTTTATGGAAAGCTGAGTGATTTTTTCGTGGGAATAATCGATGACAATAGGGCTTTTCAGACCTACAAAATCGGGAATGACTGCGGCTTTTGTGGCTGAGGTCAGGATTCTTTTTTTGATGTTGGGCAAGGTTGTAATGATTTCACCCATCTCGTTCTCAAATCCAATTTCAAGAGATTTGTCAAATTCATCCAGGACCAGGGTCTCAATAAATTCGGTAGAAAATATTTCCCTTCTCATCAAGTCTGAAACCCTTCCAGGTGTTCCAATCAGGATGGTTGGGTTGTGCTTCAGGTCTAGTTTATCCTGATATCCTGCACGACCTCCATAAACGGCGTTTGTTTTATAGCCAGTGCCCATTTCGCGGATGACTTGTTCTATCTGAAGAGCTAATTCTCTGGATGGTACGAGTATCATTACTTGTATTTCTTTGCTTTCGGTATCCAATTGATCAATAATTGGCAGTAGAAAAGCAAGCGTTTTACCTGTTCCGGTCGGAGAAAGCAAAACGACGTCTGAGGTGGAATGAATGGCTGTTTGAGCCTCTTCTTGCATCGGATTGAGTGTCTCAATCTTCAGTTTGTTCAGGATAGCTTCCTGATTTTTTATACTTGTTGACATGGCACAAAGATACGGAGTATTAGGCCAATAACAATACGCTGCTATCGGCTGTTTCTTTTTCCGGCCGATTTGGGCGCTTTACGATTGCCGGAAGGAGCTGTTGAAGGTTTCCTGGGCCCTGCAGCCGATTTTTTTGGCCGCTCTGCTCCTGGTTTCCTTGGCCCTTGCATCGTTCTTTGAGAAGAACGAAGGTCTCTGTTTACGTTGACCGGTTTTTTTACGGCAGGTTTTCTTGGGTTCTTCAAATGTTCCGAAGTGGAGTCTTCAATCATTTTGTAAATGACGTCCATTTCAATTTCGGTCAGTTCTCTCCAGTCGCCCAACGGCAAACCTTTCAAATCGATATTCATGATGCGTATGCGCTCCAGTTTGGTGACTTCATACCCAAAGTGTTCACACATTCTGCGGATCTGACGATTCAGACCTTGCACCAAAATAACGCGAAACCGATTGACGCTTTCCTGGACAATCTTGCATTTTCTGGTGTTCACGCCAAGCATGGGTACACCACCGGCCATACCTTTGATCACATCGTCCGTCAAAGGCTTGTTGACCGTGACCATGTATTCCTTTTCATGGTTGTTGCCGGCACGCAGAATCTTGTTGACCAGATCGCCGTTATTGGTCAGGAAAATTAGTCCTTGTGAATCTTTGTCCAAGCGCCCAATGGGGAAAATACGTTTACCGTAGTTTATATAATCTACAATGTTATTTGGCACACCTTCTTCCGTGGTGGAAGTAACACCGATGGGTTTGTTCAGGGCAATAAAAATATCATGCTCGTGCTGACGCGCTTCGATTTCCTGTCCGCTAACCAGAACACGATCTCTCGATTTCACCAAATCACCTACAGTTGCTTTGCGGCCATTGATAAAAACATGGCCTTCGGCTATATACTTGTCTGCTTCTCGTCTGGAACACAGGCCACTTTCACTGATAAATTTGTTGAGGCGAACCGGAGCTTCTTTTTGCATAACTGAATTTTTTTGCAAAGATAGGCTTTTGTTTCAATAGTTAAAGAAGGAGCAATAAGTCCTTTTCTCTGAGTTTGTCAATGGGTTTTGAATACCAGAACAATTCAAAATCGTCAAACTGCTTTTCAAAATCTTCTTTTAACTGTGTATAGGTGAGGTGGGTAGTCTTCTGAATCATCAGCGTTTCCAATTTGGCCAAAAACCATTTCCCTTTTTCCAGATCCATGGTGACCTGAATGCTTTCTTTTTTAGTATGGACAGTCGTTTGGAGCAATTCTTTTGTTTGGCCTTTTTTTGATTTTGTGATTTGGATAACTGTTGGGGTTGCTCCAAGCCAGATTATTTTGGCCGATGGTTTGGTATTAGTCGGTTCCTGATTGTTCAGGCATTTTTGAATATAGTTTTTTGGAACAGTCGTTTTTGGTATCTTAAATTCAAACCAATCCTGTAAAGGCATTTCAAAACCAATGCCATTCATAAAATTTAAAAGTGATTTTTTTAAACCATAGCTGAATTTGTCGTGGTCAATGCCTGTTTGGTCCTTAAACTGGATGTCATTTTTAGCGAATGATATATTAATGGTATCATTTGTTAATCCGTAACTATCTGGATTAAGGCCTATTGGACTATGAGCTGTTAAAGCGAACTGATGCCAGAATCCAGACTGAATGATGCCGGTTTCAAACAATTGTCTGACCATTTCCAGACTATCTACTGTTTCTTGTACGGTCTGAGTCGGATAGCCATACATCAGATACGCATGTACCATAATGCCGGCTTCCGTGAAGTGATCGGTGACTGTGGCTACCTGATCAACGGTAACCCCTTTGTTTATCAATGTTAAAAGTCGGTCTGAGGCCGCTTCCAACCCACCCGAAACGGCAATGCATCCGGATGCTTTCAACAGAATGCAAAGATCTCTGGTAAAACTTTTTTCAAAGCGAATATTAGTCCACCATGTAATAGTTAACCCTCTTCGTAATATTTCTAATGCCAATTCAGCCATTAAAGCAGGGGGAGCAGCCTCATCTACGAAGTGAAATCCGTGTTCTCCGGTTTGTTTTGAAATTTGTTCTATTCTGTCTACCAGTGTTTTAACTGCAGTTGGCTCGTAGTTTTTAATGTAATCGAGGGAAACATCACAGAACGTACATTTTCCCCAATAGCATCCATGTGCCATGGTCAGCTTGTTCCATCGCCCATCACTCCAAAGACTGTGCATGGGGTTGGTCACTTCTATGACAGAAATGTACTGATGGAGCATCAAATCCGAATAGTCCGGAGTCCCCAACTCGTTTTGCTTGTAATCAATTCTCGGTGAAAGGTTGTTGTAGCCTACTTTCCCGTTTTCTAAAAGAAATGTCCGTTTTAAAAGGTGGTAATTGGAATTGTTGAGGGTTGGACCCAATACATTTAACGCTATTATTTCCAGAGGCAATTCACCGTCATCCAGAGTAATAAAGTCGAAATACTCAAAGACTCTGTTATCGTTGAGGCTTCTCAGTTCTGTATTTGGAAAACCTCCGCCCATCGTAATTTTTATCCCGGGGTATTCTTTCCGGATAAACTGAGCACAACGGAAAGCACTGTACAGATTTCCCGGAAAAGGGACAGAAATCCCGACCAGTTTTGGCTGATGCTCTTTCAGCCTTTTATCCAGTATTTCGAGGGTAATGGTATCTATCAGTGTGACTTCCTTTTGCAAATGTTCCTGAAGCTCGTCAAAGCTATTGGCACTTTTACCCAATCGTTCGGCGTATCTGCTGAATCCGAAATTTTCATCAATGCATTCTACGATGAAGTCTGACAGATCCTCCAGATACAAAGTAGCCAGGTGCTTTGCCTTGTCCAGAAAGCCCATCACTCCAAAGGCCCATTCCAAATCATCGATTTGATCAAATCTGGAAGCCTGTGGAAGAAAATCCTCGCCGCAAATTTGTCTGGCAAGGGTTTGGTCTTTTCCTTGGAGGAATGTGATGACGTCTTCGACCGTTTTGATATACTCTTCCTTTAGGGCATAGATTCTTTGCGCATTTTCAGTGCGAATGGCCTTGTTACGGTAAGCATAATCGAAAAGAAGCTGGAGCTTTTCTTTAGAAAATAGTTCCAGAATCACTTCAAGGCCCAAATCCATCTGAAAAGAGGAGATGTTTTTGGTATTCAGAAAACCTTTCAGGTAAGCAGTAGCCGGATAGGGTGTATTTAACTGCGTGAAAGGTGGAGTAAGTAGGAGGATATCTTTCAAGACGTTCTATTTATTTAGGACAAATATAATCAAATCAAAATAAACAGAAAAGGGTCTTTGTTGCAATAAAAAACCCCGGGCAATTTGGATACCCAGGGTTATAATGTGATCCGACAGTGGATTTATTTAATAGTTATAGAGTTCAATAGCTCAACTTTACCATCCTTCACCAGTTTAACAATCAATTCACCAAAGAGGGTATTTTGCCAGGCAAACCAAGCACGTGAGAATTTTGCAGGATCATTCTTATTGAACGATTCATGCATAAATCCTAAACCGGCATCCGTATTCATCAGCATTTCAATGCATCCTTTGATCTCGGCATCGTCAGTACTGGTGAATGCTTTCATCATGATGCTCATTGGCCAGATCATATCGTATCCAACGTGTGGTCCGCCGATGCCTTCACCTGCAGTTCCCTTGAAGAAGTAAGGATTGCTGTCGCTCCAGACAAAATTACGGGTGTTCTGATAAATGGGGTCCTTGATGTCAATATCGCCCAAATAGCCCATAGCAAGCAGACTTGGAACATTGGCATCGTCCATCAGTAATTGGTTACCAAATCCGTCCACTTCGAAAGCGTAAATTTTTCCGTATTTCGGGTGATTGTAGATGGCGTATTTTTGTAAAGCCTCTTTTACTTCAGAAGACAAATCGGTGCATTGTTTAGCTATTTCAGATTTACCATTCACCTTGCTCAGGATTTCTGCAGCTTTGTTAAGTGAAGTCACTGCAAAGAAGTTGGAAGGAATAAGAAATTGAAAGGTCGTGGCATCGTCAGAAGGACGGAAGGCAGATACAATAAGCCCTACCGGATTGACTGGTGCTCCAAGACCATCGTTGTTAAGGGTGTCCAGTGCGCGGTCGGTCAGGCGTTTGAATTTGTAAGGGCCAACACCTTCTTTGCGTTGTTGTTCCTTGAATGTTTTAAGGATAATCTGGATGGCGTTCATCCAATCTTCGTTAAAGATGGAGGCGTCACCTGTTGCTTTCCAATATTCGTATGCCAAACGGATGGGATAACACAAAGAGTCAATTTCCCATTTGCGTTCGTGCAGATCCTTTTTCATATCGGTTTGGTCTGTCATCCATTCACCACCTGTAGGGCCATCGTTGAATGCATTTGCATAGGAGTCAATTTCAATGCATTTGAATTGTCGGAGGATCACCCCTCTGAGCATTTTTTTCAAAGCTTCGTCCTTGTTGGCATAGGCAATATATGGATAGACCTGAGCACCGGAATCCCTTAACCACATGGCGTGAATATCACCGGTGTAAACAAACGTATCGTCATCTCCGTTTGCAGCCAGACGGTAATGTACTGTCGTGTCAATAGTATTTGGAAAACAGTTTTCGAACATCCATGCCAATTTAGGATTGGTCAGAATGCTTTTGATTCGTTCTATTTCCTTCTCAACGGCTACAGATTTAAATAACCTGTTTTCCAGTGCAGGACGGTTGGTTGGCAAATAGAAGTTCAGGGCTTTCACCTCTTCTTTCTTTTTCTTTGGAGCTGTTTTTTTAACTTGAACAGCATCAACTGCTGCTACATTTGAAGTCTGGGAGTCCATGTTCAGGGGAGCGTTTGTGTTTGGACCGGCAAAGATGCTTTGAGCGGCAAGGAATGTACCTGCCATCAGTAGCAGATTGATTGATTGGTTTTTTTTCATAGTAGTGTATAAATTTATTCTTTAAATTCCTCCAAGTCTTGCAAACATCTCTGCAACCGCAGCCTGTGTCAGCAACCATCTGCTTTTCTTGTCGTCTGCCTTTTTCCAGTCATTTCCAAAAAGTCCTTTTTCATCCCGGGAATTGTTCCAACTGTAGTCTAAGGTCTTTTGTATGTCATCGAGGTAGGTTGGATTGCCGTCGATGTGGTAAAGTTCAATAAATCCTCGCAACATCACGGCACTAAACCATACGTTTCCATTCTTCAATATCCGAAAGGGCTTACCTTTTATAGGCTGGAAATTTTCAAAGAAATAACTGTGACAGGCTTCTGCGATTTTCTGAGCGTCTGTTAAATAAGTCTTGTCCTTTGTCAAAGTGTATAAAAGAGCGGCGGCCTGAATCATTTGCCCACTGTTGTAAGCAAATTTGGCTTTCCCTATTCTGCCCTGAAGATTTATATTATCAAAATATAGTTGGTCGCTTGTATCCTGAAGCGTTTTTTTTGTCCAAAGATAGATAGATTTACCTTGTTGGAAATACATGCTGTCGGAAGTTGCCTTAAAAAGTTTTAAGGCATAGACTGAACCCGGTGCGTTGGAACAGGTATTTTTAGTATGTTTTTTTTGTTCACACCAATAGATACCTCCGCCAAGAACATCATCCGTTCCACTTTGAATAAACTGCCACACTGCTTTGGCTTTTTCCAGGTATTTTTTATCCCCGGTGGTTAAATAGAGGTCTGTATAGTCAATTCCAATCCAGATGTTGTCGTCGTAAAAGCGGTCGGATGGGTTGTCTGAATGGATGTAGGATGCATACGCCCATGGTTTACGTAAAGAATCTGTATATTCTTCCAATCCTTTCAGGACATTGTTATCCATTGCCTGTTTGTATTTCGGATTTTTAGTGGCTTCCAGGAGTGCGCTTGTGGCTGACATCGTTCCTGAAAAGGGCCATAAATAGGAATATGGATTCACTTTTTCCTGATCTGAGGCAGTATAGGTTGCAATGAAATTTTTGTCGAAGGGGAAATTTTCACGAAGCAGGTTGTTTTCACTTACACTGTAAAGCGCATAAATGGTATCCAAAAGAACGTTAGCCCGTTCACTGTTTTTATCCGATTTATGAAAAGTGCTGCCAAAACTGCCGGTCAGGAAACAAGTGCAGGCAAGGACTGTTAATAACGTGTTTTTTTTGCTCATGGATGAAAAAATTTGTGTTTCTTTAATTAGAGAAGCAAAGGTATGCAAATAAGCCCTCTAAGACAATACATAAATGTGCAAATAAAGCCAATTATCGGTCAACTTAAAAGGTATTATTATTCGGGAGACATCGGTTCATTCATTTTTTCCTTCAAAAAGAGCATCCAATAAATAATTTTGACATTAAAGTCTATTAGTATATATTTGCATAAAATGATACAGATATGAAGGGTGATAAATTTAAATATGTTACTGCATCTGAAGAAGATAAGGAATGGGGTCTGTACTTAACTGTAGCAGGTTCTGCGACCATTGAAAAAAGCACAACATACCCACCGGCAGGGCATCCATCAGGCTATGAGTTTAATTTTCAGAAAGGCCGGATTATTCAGGAGTATCAAATCAATTATATAACGGAGGGGTATGGTCTGTTTGAAAATAAGTATGGATCTTTCCGCATAACTCCAGGTTCCATTATCGTTTTATTCCCGGGAGAGTGGCACCGGTACAGACCTCTTAAAACATCCGGTTGGAAAGAACACTACATCGGGTTTGTGGGTGACATGATTCCAAAGCTGCTCAAGCCCGAATTTTTCAAAAAAGAAACCCCTATTATTAATGTAGATTTCAGAAGCGAACTACAGGATTTATTTTATCAGATTCTTGAAAACCTGATCAACGAAAAACCCGGATATCAGCAAATTTGCACCGGGTTGTGCATCGCCTATATCGGACAAATAGTTTCCACCATCAAGAATAAAGGCTTTGAAGGAAAAGAGATTGAAAAGAAAATTCAGCAATCCTGTTTCATCCTGCGTGAAAACCTTGATCGTGAAATTGATGCGGCTCAGATAGCCGAAAAACTCAATATTGGTTATTCCTATTTCCGGAAAATGTTTAAAAAATACACCGGAATTTCGCCTGCCCAGTATCATCTTCAGCTACGCATTAAAAAAGCAGAGGATATGCTGTCTATGACCAACAAACCCATCAAGGAAATTGCCTTTGAATTGGGATTCAGCTCCTTGTTTTATTTCTCCAGGTTGTTTAAACAAAAGACGGGTGTGAATCCGACGGAGTTGAGGAACAGGATTGCTAAAAGTCCGGTTTTTGAGGGGGAATAACCCTATGATTTGCCGGCTTTTTGGAAAAGCCATAGGGTCTCATGCACTTATTTCTCCAGTGAAAGTTTGTGTTTCTTCCACGCCCAGGCAAAAAGTCCGGTAGCATAAAGTGTCACGTTGAAAATTCTCAGCGAGAAAATCCCCACCGAAAAGATTCCAGCACTAAAGATCCCAACCGAAAAACGACCAGCCGCAAAAACTCCGATGGCGTAGTCGCCTGCTGCAAAATAGTTCATACAATAAGCGCCTGAACTGAACATGTTGCCGTACGTAAAATGAAGAATCACACCTAATGGAGTTACTAACTTAGCCCGGACATAGAGTTAAGCATAATCGCTTAAATTTGTGATATGAGAAATGAAAAAACGCATTACGATAATTCATTCAAGGAGAATGCTGTCAAGTTAAGTTACGAACGCAATAATATATCTGAGTTCGCACGTGAATTGGGTATCGATGCCCTTTTGTTGCACTGTTGGCGTTAAGAATTCCAGGAAAATGGCCCTCTGAACTTTCCCGGTAACGGAGGGCAAGCCTTGAGTGAAGAAGCCAAAGAGTTGGTAGAACTCAAGAAAAAACTGTTAGAAGCTGAAACAGAGCATAACATACTAAAAAAAGCTTTGGGCATCATTTCCAAGAGCGGTCGTTGATCTTCGAGTTTATTAAAGAATATTGATCTGAAAGATGGACGATTGAGTTGATGTGCAGAGTCTTGAAAGTTTCCCGCAGTTCGTATTACTTTTTGGCTGAAAGATCCCGATGGTAAACGAGGTCGGAAGCGCAAGGCTCTTGAAAAACAGATTCAGGATGCTTATATCGTGGCCAAAGGTCGCAATGGTAGTCCTCGGTTGGCAAAAGACCTCCAGATGGCTGGCACGCTGGTTTCGCGGTTGACTGTAGCAAAACATATGAAACGAAGAGGATTGCGCAGCAAGCTTTCTAAACGCTTCAAGGGGACCACAAATTCGTCGCACAAATATCAGGTGGCCCCGAATATACTGAACCGGAATTTCTATTGAGAAGAACCCACAGTTGCTTGTGTCTCTGACTTGACTTATATTCCGACAACCGATGGCTTTATTTACCTGACGGTTGTTCTCGACCTTTTCGATCGTAAGCCTATTGGTTGGTCTATCAGTGATGGGATGAATGCATATCAAACAGTAATACCGGCCATTATGATGGCCAACAGAAACTGGAAATTCAGCAAGAATATGGTCTTTCATTCGGATCGGGGTATTCAGTACGCATGCAAAAGTACAGTCAATGTCTTGAAGTCTTTTGGTATTGTACAAAGCATGAGTCGCAAAGGGAATTGCTGGGATAACGCTGTATCAGAGAGCTTCTTTAATCATTTAAGACTGAGCTGATTTATGGTAATATACTAATCGGCATAAGCTGTTAGACCTATAAACTAAAAAAACCAAGGAAGAAATGAGTTTGTATATCTTTGAATATATTGAAACTTGGTATAATCGTAAAAGAAGACATTCAGCACTTGAAAACCTGACCATTAATAAGTTTTGAATGAAGTACAAAATAAAAAATCAGTTATTATGTAGAGTAACCCTAATAATGTCGTATTCTTACCCTTCAGCATATTGACGTAATTACTTACTAAATAAAGACTTGCCAAATAATATAATGCGGCATTTAATATTGCTTATTACTTAACTAATGTAGCTTAACTTTTTGTCCGGTAAAAGTTTGCAAGTCCAGTTTCTCTTTGGTTTCTTTTTAGGACGATTAATCTCAGCATTTTCAGGATTGAATCCTTCAAAGCCAGAATCAAGCCAAAGTCTAACTTTTTTGGAGAACTCGAGTTCTTCAATGTCTCACATCATTTTTTCGTGCATTTTACCCTCCCACGTTTGGGAGACATATAAAATATTGTTATTCAAATTACTAACAATCAAATTTTAAATCGTTGTAATTTTGCATTTATACTACAAAGTAACAACTTCTAAATCAATTATTTATACTTATATATTACTTAATGATTAATAAACTACTTAATATTTTATTCTGATTAAAGATTGAAAATTCTTATATTATTCTCTCTCGGCTGACGCATCTTTCAACATACTTATTGCTTTCCATAGTACGCCTGCCGATCCTCTGAACATTCCCGATCCTTTAGGCTCACCCGCTGGTGTCCACCATTCATAAAAACCATTGTGCTTAATTACTCTGTCAAGCATCGGTGAAAGTCCTTCATAAGCTTCTTCATATAAACCATTAGCAATTAGTTGCTGGATCATTCGTCCGCCAAACCATGTCCAATCACCGCCATTTTGATAACTGTATTCCTGCATCCCGGGGTTTTTAAAAAAACCGTTCGGATAAACAGGATAAAGAGTCAATCCAATAGATTGTGCTCCGGCAGCTTTTACATCATCTTGCATTTTTTTGTAAGCAATCATTATTTCCTGCTTATTTAATAAACCTGCTTCTATAGCTATCGCTGTTCCTCCGTGGTAATAAATGCTGTTTTCGTTGAAGCCTAAAGGAAAAGGTGATCCATTAAGATAAATATGAGGAATAAACTTGTGATTGGCCTTATCCCATAAGTATTTTTTTACATTAACTGTAATTTTTTTATGTATTGAAACCCAAAAAGATTTCTCTGGTTGACTATTAGTCATTTTAATATAATCTTGAATGGCAATCAGGAACATAGCATTGTCATATATATCAATACAAAGATGAGATGAATCATCGAGCACCACTCCCCATTTATGCTCCGGCTGCACATCACCCCAATCTGCAGTCGTTGCACCCCAAAGTAAACCATATTTTTTACTATAGCGCTCATTCAACAGAAACCTCAAAGCATCACCAGTTCTTTGCAAAATCGTCTTCCCATTAATTTGCTCTTGTAAAAAATTCTTATCTTTAGTTCTAGTTACATATTTATAGATTGCTTGAACAAGTGACGATTCTTGGTCCGTTTCAACCGTATTTTTATGTGCTTCCAATCTTGGTGCTAAATCGCTTTTATAAACCACATATTCATTATACACATCTTTAACGGAAGTATAACCATCCTTAATATTACCATCAGTATCCTGAAATTTGAAAAATGTGAGTAAAGCTTCTTTTAGTCTTTCTTTATCTGAAACTTTGCAGGCAACTTCTATAAAAGTATTTAAATCCCGAATCCATACTTCTGGATAACCATTACCAGCATTAAATCCTGACTCTATGAGCTTTTCTGCTTTTAAAGATACTATTTTTAACCGCTCATCTGCATTTATTTTTGTTGATAACTCAATATCTATTTTTATTTTTTTGTTATTAGAACCTAAAATGGTACAGTTTGACGTAAAAATAAATATGTAAAAACAATTTTTAAATAATGACTTCATAAATTACTTTTTTTTAAAATACAACTCTGTCTTATAGGTGTTTACGCTGATCATAATTTTATAAAAGAAAAGGTACTATATTTAATAATGAGTCTTTTCTTTATATGTTTTTAGGGAACTAATACAGATTTAACCTCACGGTATACCTACTCTTAAATACCAAGTAGAAGGTAAGATTCCAGTTTTACCCGTTATAGTTAGACCAAATATAGCATTTGCTCCAGAACCATTATAAAGATACAGGTTCGAATAACGTTTATCATAATTGTTGTTTCCTTTATATTTATTTGGATTTACAAACAATAATATGTTTGTAATATTTTGCATCATTGCTGTCCACTTAAAATAAGCTGAGTGACAGATGTTTATAATTTAGATCTTTGACGTCGTTGTTATCTATTTTGCTAAAGAGCTCTTTTACTGGGGTTTTATCAAGAAGGGATATTCCCAAAACTGTTAAAATCTCGTAGGTTGAGCGTTCGAACTTCAGGTCATGACCAATTATTGCAACCATGCAGTAGGTGATGATGGCCGAGTAAATCTGGATGCGAACAGCATTCTCGGTGGTTCCCCAAAAGGACTTTATCTTGAGATGTTGTTTGATCCATTTGAAAAAAAGCTCGATCTGCCAGCGGTTTTTGTAAAGCAAAGCAATTTGTTCAGATGGAAGCTCAAGGTTGTTGGTAATGAAGACAAAAGTCCTGTCCATTTCCACATCGTAAAAGACAACCTTCCTAAACTTCTCTGGATATTGTTTTGAGTTTTTAAAGCCGACAAGCGAACCAACCTGGTCACTCATTACGCCCGTACTGACATCAACAGTCCTATATTCGGAGCATTCAAATTGCATGCCCTTCTTGGATCTGATGACGAAGTAAGAACCTAGTTGGGTGATTCTGTAAAGCCGTTCATAATCGACATATCCACGGTCGAAGATGTAATAGGCTCCGCTTTCGTAGGGAATCAAATCCATCGCTCTAACATCATGCACCTTGGCATCTGTAATGTGCACAAATGCAGGTATTTGGGTGGTGATGTTGTAAAGTGTATGAATCTTGATGCCACCTTTGGTCTTGCGGAATTTGGCCCACCAGAACACACTCAGGCAGAGATCGATGGTTGTCGAATCGAAGGCGTAAACCTTGCCTTTCACTTCAAAGTCATCGTTCGAAAGTTTCTTTCTGGCAATATCGATGAGGTAGTAGGCAAGCTCTTCGAAAACTCGGTAGTCACGTGATTCATTTGCCTTGGCAAGGTTGCTTCGGGTGACGCTTTTACCGAATCCGAGATGGTAACTTTTCTGACTGTGGGCATCCAGGGAAACGATTAAGTCTCTGAGGCTGTCACGGTTTGAGAGTTGACCGAAGATCATTGCCAAAAGTTGGTTCCAGCATGTAAAATGCTTGACGTACCTGTTGCCTTGATACTTCTCCACCATCCCATCGAAAACCCTTCTTGGTAGAAATTCTGCCAATTGTGCGAAAACATATTTGCCTTGGTTCATCGCTTTGCGCTTAATAATTGCGTTAAACTACCAATTCAAATCGTCACGCACGAAAAAAGCTCGCAACTAATAGATAATCAATGATTTCAAAGAACTTTTTTTAATTTTTAATGGACACTAGTGTTATGTTAGTTAAGAATTGACGGATATAATCTTTTCAGTTTTATCCGCGCTTGTTCGTTTGTGAATAGCCAGCTTATCTTAACATCCTTGTTGTTTCTGTGGTTTTGCCACGCATTAGCCTCTTTCTTTATAACATCCATACTGGTAATGTGCCGGTTTAGACATTGACCATTGAGTACATGCAACTCGATTTCAGCCATATTCAGCCAACTTCCGTGTTTGGGCGACTCGTCCATGCAAACCACCGGACAATCCTCATCGTATGGCAGTTTGTATGTGTCAGGCACTCGTTCCATATTGGCTACAAATTCACCGTTGCCTTCCGTAGGAATTACCCATTCCTTCACTTTCCAAGGCTTAAGTTCGTTTTTTTTAAAACATCCCGCACGGTAACATGCGAAATGTATTCAACATAGTTAAGTTCAACCATTCTGTCCGCCAAAAGTCTCAAAGACCATTTTGAGAATCCTTCCGGAGGGGTGCTGCAGCAAAGGGTCACCAGTTTTGCCTCCAGATCGCCGTCCATCTTTCGTTTATACATCTGACTTGAAAGACGTCGCTCCAACACGCCCTCAAAGCCACCCTCGATAAATTTCTTCTTCACACGGTCGATTGTCCGTTCACCAACCTTCAGAATTTTACAGATGTCTGCGTTCTTTATTTCAACATCATCTGAAAACTCGCCTTTGTCGCAGTTCAACAAGATGTATGCTGAACGGAAGGACTGGGATATATGACTACCCTTATTAATCACTTTGGTTAATTATTCAACCTCTTCCTTTGATAATTTGATTGTGTAGTGTACCATGGCGTTTTTTCGCAAAGATACAAACTATATCCGTCATATCAGTGTCTATTAAAAACTGTTAAATACAATTCTAACTTACATATAATCAGTATGTATATTGCCAAAAACCTTGTCGCACTTTTGAACTGGTTACCTTTGTTGGTGAACCTAACAGTAGCGTACAATGA